>Ga0351962_1096_pt1 | contig 24557 bp, 17 predicted proteins | sample TotcelT113001N13_FD_205805 | JGI IMG/M metagenome (GOLD analysis project Ga0351962, IMG submission 205805) | Enriched cells from coal bed in the Powder River Basin, Montana, United States - Total cells T11 rep3 HSBNCT.T11.300.1.N13 ...
TTTATACCTCTTTGCTGGCTTACCGATACAATTTTCTCAGTTTGAGCATATTTAATAGCTAAGTCTACTGTTCTTAATGCTCCATCATTTGCCAATACAGATATGTTTACATCCATATTCTGCGTTCCGCTCAGAGGAGATATATTAATCCAGGTTGTGCCGGGAGGAACAATTATCTGCCAATTAGTGTTGGAGACAATACTAATCTTGGCAAGAGAGCTCTCTTTAGTAAAAGAGATCGTAGGAGTATCAATATCTAACAGTGTTCTGCTCTGTGAAATTCTAACAGTTTTGGTCAGAGTGCCAGTGGTAAGGATAATATTCCCATTTCGTTCATCTGTTGCAGAATTTTCTGAAAAAGTGACTGTGATCTCACCATTACCATTACCGAAAGACGGAGCAACAGTAAACCATGTTTCAGATGAGGCTACTGTCCAGTTTCCGTTACAAGTAAATGCAATTTTTTCACTTCCTGCTTTATTAAGAACAGACAAATTTGTTGACGTTAAAGTTAATTCAGGAGCTGGTTCTTTTTTACATCCAGAGGCAATTAAAACAGTAATTATTAAAAATATTTTATAAAAATTGATTTTATTGAAAAGTATTGATTTTAACATAAATGGTTAGTTTTAAGCGTATCAAAGATACGTTTTTTTATGTTCATTTCATCATTACTGGTGGAGCAAGTGGCACAAATGTTAGTGGATTTATGCTCTTGGTTTGCAAGAGCACAGATTGAGATGGAGCTTTCTGAATATCTTTTTGCCTGAATATCTCCAGTGAGTATGGTTCCTGCGCAGCAGACAAAATGCGTTGAACCATTTTTTCTCTTGAAGGTGCGTTGTAGTAAGGTTCATTATACATCATACAACTTGTTTGCTCAGGCCTCCATACCCCTAATGGGAAGTAAAATCCACCCTCTACTGCTCCCACTCTGCTGTATCCGGATAGATTGATAAAATGCTTCCATTTTACAGCTATTAAATCCCCGGTAAGATCAATATTTGGATAGAAGCCTGCATTCTTGAATGTGTTGTACTTAGATTTATATTCGTCATTTATGGTTTTTCCTGCATTTGCTGCGGTTGTATATTCATCAGCCAATCTTCCAAAGCCATGACCTCCGGCTTCGTGGTAAATTAAGTTCCTGAAATGGGTACCGGCTGCAGTTGAAGTACTGACAGGGCATATTGCAATCGCTTTACCATCTGTCCAAATCCAGCATGTTCCGGCATACCTGTCCTGGTTTACAACAAGAATAATAAGCATGTCTCTAAGCTTAATGTCATCAACCCCGGTAATCATTTTTGCATATCTGAATACCTCATCTGTGTCAGCAGAAAGTGAAGATCCTCCTAAAAAGTCAACTCCAAATTTTGTGTTCTTAAAAATACCCTTATCTGTCTGTTTTACGCCCCTGTCTCTGGAATACCCAGCTTGTTTATAAATGTTAAAATACTCTCTGTAACTTTTATACGGTTCTATTTCAAAAAAGTATTCAATGCCGTTATTCATGTCTCTGTCAAAAATGCCTCCCTCCTCGTAGTCCTCCGATACGTATCCGTCTCCGATAAACAAAATCTCCGAAGGCCCTGAACCCTTAGTATAAGTTTGAGCAACTTTATACTGACCGTCAAAATAGCTTGTTTTAGTTCCGGTAGTAAAGGTATAAACCTGAGATATACCCTCTCCTCCGAATGAATCAATTGCAACAACTCTCCAGTAGTATTTTTTATTTTCATCGAGGTAGGCAGGAAGGTTGTACACTGTATCAGACACATGAATAGAGTTGTTCCAGTTGGTCTGATTTAAGGAATATTCAATACGATATGTAACAATATCTCCATCCGGATCTTTTGAAGCACCCCACCTGAAGGTAGGAAGTCTGTTTGCATCATTAAGATTATTGACCGGGGATTTCATTATTGGAGCATTAGGAGAAGTGTTAATACTCCTCTCCTGTATAACAATTAGTTCCCTTTGTCCGCTGGCATATTTAAAAAATATTTTAGATTCTCGTTGCTTGCCTTCATTTGGAGTTGCCGTAATTGCTATTTCTGCATTACCCTTACCACTATAAGTGTTAGCCGATATCCAATTAGTACCGGTTTGAATCTCTATCTGCCAATTTGTGTTAGAAACAACAGCAACATTTATTATTGAGCCCTGTTTAGAAAAAAGAATCTGATTTTTGTCAATTTCCAACTTAGAAAAATCTTGTCTTATTGTTGCGCTTTTTTTAACTCCTTTGCTTGTTACATAAAGCACAACGCCTCTGTTTTCATCGTTGAAATTATCAGAAGCAGTTATTGTAATCTCTCCGTTCCCATTTCCGCTGGTTGGTGAAATTGAGCACCAGGTAGAAGAAAGTGTTGCCGTCCAGTTTGAATTTGCGCTTACAGTAATTGTTCCGTTTCCGTCAATATTTGAAATAAAAACTTCTTTTACAGAAAGTTCTAATTCAACCTGGGGTTCTGGATCACAACCATACATAAGTAAAATTGCAAACGTAGCATACAAAATATATTTTATTTTTTTCATGTGATGTCGTATTTCAGAACATCAAATATAAAAAAAACCCCGGAAATATCCGGGGTTTATTAAACAATAAGTTGATTATTATAGCGGATTCTGAACCATTAGTGGATTTGCGTCCATCTCTTGCTGAGGAATCAGGAATATAAAATTCTTGTCTCCGGCAGCAAAATTTGATGCAGCGTTCCACTGAGCTGGGTTATGTCCAAGATCTCTTCTGTCAAGACCGTTGTTTAACCTCTTGATGTCAAAGAATCTTTGACCTTCGCCCCATAGATCGGCACGGCGGTGCATAATAATATGGTTAATAAGAGCATCTCCTGTAAGAGTTGTCTTAGCATAACCCGGATCACGTTTGTTAATCAAAGTAAACAGAACATTTTGAGCATCAGTAAAGTTATTTCTTCTTGCTTCTGCTTCTGCTTCAATTAGAAACATTTCACCAGCTTTAATATAGAGATAGTCATTTGTCCATCCACCGGCTCCGGTAAATTTCCAGCCTACTCTTGGTTTACCTGATGTCGTTTTGAAAGCAACTTTACGTGTGTCTGTAGCACTCATAAAATCAAAAACAACTGTACTCAAAAGTTTGTGATTACCTAAGGTTGCATATCCCTGGAAAGCAGGGTCTATGTGAGAGAAAAACGAAGCGTAGCTTGTTTGTTGCTCATCAATAAGAACTGCTCCCCAAATCCACTCAGTAGATACTTTATTGAAACCGTAGTTGTAATTAGCTTCAAGTGTTGTACCTGTTCTGGCAGCTCTTGCGTATGTAACAGCATTTGCCCAGTCACCTGTGGTTAAAGCAACTCTGGCAGCTATAGCATTAGCTGCGTTAAAGTGAATATGAGACATGTTAAGTCTTGAAGCAGTGTTACCTGTCAATAAAGTTATCGCATCTGTCAGGTCTTTCTTAATTTGTGTATAAACTGCTTCTACAGTTGCTCTTGCAAGAGGTTCCTGACCTGGAGTGATTCTTATTGGAATTCCAAGTTGAGTATTACTCTTGGTTACAAAATTGTACCTTTCTGCATACATCTGAACAAGCTGGTAGTGAGAGTGAGCTCTGTAAACCAAAGCTTGAGCTTTGATGTTGTTTCTTCTTGGAACCTCTGAGTCGAATACAGTGATGTTATCAATATTTGACAACAGAAGATTGGCATTATTTATTATGTCATAATAAAAATCCCATGGATAAAGACAGTTTGTAGAGTTCACATTTCTGTGATCAAGGTACTGATACCATGATACAAACCATCCGTAGCCTCTTTCTGTAGGATAGAAGTCTTCTCCAAGACACTCCATAGCATAATCTATGGCCTTGTGGCCGAATTTATCGTGCGCGCCACCGTATACATATCCAAAACGGTGTATTCCCTCCAAAAGGGTCTGAGCTCCTGTCAGTGTTTTGAAAAGGTCGGCCTCTGCAACACTGGATGTTGGTGCAGTCTCCAAATATTCCTTAGTACAAGAGACTATACCCAGAGATGCCAGTAAAAGTAAAACTAGTATATTTTTTTTCATAGTTCTTTTAATTAAAATGTAATGTTAAGTCCTAGTGATATAATCTTGTTAGGAATGTAAGTATGGTCTGATGTACCTCCGAATGTCTGCTGAGGGTCCATACCTTTTCTCTTAGCGTACATAGCCAGGTTATCACCGGTTGCAAACAGCCTTATAGCTGATAGGTTCAATGGCTTAAGTAAACGTGAAGGAACCGAATATCCTAATGTTATATTTCTAAGCGACAAGAAACTTGCAGAAGTTAACCAACGGCTTGATGCTGCTGTTGGTGCAGCATATGCATTCTGAAGCCTAGGAATATTTGTGTTCGTATTTGCTGATGTCCATCTGTTTAACAAATCAATGTGCATATGTGAACCGAAAGAACCTGGATGCATCAAAGCAGCATAGTTGGTGTCATACATTTTTCCACCTAGTTGATAAATCAGGAATACAGCAAGATCAAATCCATAAAACTTAACGGTATTGGTAATACCTCCATATATCTCAGGAATTGAAGAACCTAAATAATAGTATGATCCAGCGTTCTGATCTTTGGTTGTCTCTCTGCCGGTAACCTTACCTTCAGAATCTTTGATATCTTTATAATACAAAGCACTACCATCAGCCTTATCAACGCCTGCCCACTCTCTTAGCCAGAAATCAAATATTGAGTGTCCAACAGAAAGTTTCTTTGTTCCTGAAATTATTTCCTGGAATTTTCCGTCCGGACCTACAGGCATCTTAGTAATCTCGTTTTTATAATGAGTTCCGTTTATGTCAAACGTCCATACGAAGTCTTTTGTCTTAACAATATCAGCTGCAAGCTGGAATTCAATTCCATTATTCTGCATACTACCAATGTTATCCCATTTGACATGGAGACCGGCAGATTGAGGTAGTGGCACCTGGAATAGTAGGTTGTCTGATTTTCTGATAAAGTACTCTACCTGACCTCTTACTCTTCTGAATAGTGAAAAATCAACTCCAACATTAAAGTTGCCGTTTTTCTCCCATTTTAGTTCGTTGTTAGCAAGTTGGCTATAGAATGCTCCGTTAAAGTTCCCGTTATTGTAACCTGAGATTGTAAACAAACTTTGGTAGCCGTAGTAGTTTCCGATATCGTCATTACCTTGCTCACCATAAGATGCTTTAACGCGAAGATCATCAAGCCAGTGTAGTGTAGACATAAATGGCTCAACATTAGCTCTCCATGAAGCACCTACTGACCAAAAGCCTCCCCAGCGAGAGTCAGATGAAAATCTTGATGAACCGTCATAACGATATGAACCTGAAAGGAAATACTTATTTGAGAATGCATAATTAGCATTTGCAAAATATCCTTCCAAAGTGTAAATATCAGAATATGATGTAGATCCTTCTGCTACTGATCCGGCAACGAGCTCTTTAGAATCGATCTTGAAATTGGTTCTGGTTGCTGATACAATTCTTCTGTCCCACTGATAATTTTCATGACCTACTAGGAAATTCAAATTATGTGAACCAAAGGATTTATTATAGGTAAGTACCTGGTTGAAAGTGTATGACTGTGAACCTGTGTATTGTTTGGTAGACCTACCTGAAACACCTGCTCCTGTTAATGTTACACCTGCATCACCAAACTTGTTGTTCTGATATGTAGTGAATAAAGTGTTGGTCATGTCTGTACTTCCTGAAACTCTCAATGTCAAATCTTTCAGAATGGTAAATTCTGCAGACATACGAGCAGAGAGCTGATTTCTCATGTTTGATCTGTCATCTAGTGGCAGAGTAACCATAAGGTTTGAGTTAGGTGCATAAGGCCTTGTGTGACCGGCCCAAGTATAAACGGTGTTTCCACCTCCCATATCATAGGCAGGAGATCCGTCATTCATCTTTTTGATAGATCCATCATCATTTCTTTGATATATAGGATAAACAGGACCCATCATCCTTCCGTAATAGAAAGGGTTAGATGTATAGGTTCCCTCAGCTAGCAGATTTGCTGTATTAGCTGATGTTCCCGAAATGTTTCCATCAATTTTAAACCATTTGTTAACTCTGGTAGAAAGACCAATACGACCTGTAAAACGATCAAAGCTTGACCATTTTAAGTGTCCTTTTTCGTTAATGTAACCTAAAGAGAGATAGTACGTTGTCTGGTCAACTCCTCCGCTTACATTAACATTATAGTCCTGTCTGATCCCTTTTTGTGAAAGTGCTTCAATCCAGTCATCCTGATATAATAGTTTTGCAGCAGGATTAAGTTTGCCGTCAAGACCAATAACAAGACCATTTGCAACATTAAAAGGATTATAACCTCCAAGTTTTGCAACAATACCATTAGTAGTTGTACCGCTTGCAAGTGCAGCAGCATCTCCCGGAGTCATACCTCCTGCGATAACGCGGGCATTTCTCCATCCTTCCCACATCAACTCATAGTATTGTTTTGAATCTACTCTTTCATACTCTTCAATAGCGCGGGAACTGGTTCCGATGTTAATTTTTGCGTTAACGGTTGCCTTTCCAACTCTACCTTTTTTTGTTGTTACCATAATAACACCATTTGCTCCGCGGGCTCCGTAAAGAGCAGCAGCAGCGGCATCTTTCAATACGCTGATTGATTCGATGTCATCTGTTGGTATGGCGTTAATGTCTCCATCATATGCAGCTCCGTCAACAACATAAAGTGGTGCGCTTGATGCATTCACCGAACCTATACCGCGGATACGAATATTGGCTGATGAGCCAGGCTGACCTGAACCACCTACTACTTGTACTCCCGGAACGGCTCCGGCGAGAGATTTTGTCACGTTTGTTGACTGAATTCTCTCAATTTGATCTTGTTTAACAGTTGCAGCCGATCCTGTAAATGAAGATCTTCTGACAGTCTGGTATGCAACCACAAGAACATCCTCCAGATAAACAGCATCCGGACTCATTTTAACGTCCAGAATTGCGCGTCCGTTAATAGGAAGTTCCAGGGTAGTATAACCGATAAAACTGAAAATCAAAATTCCGTTTGCGGGAGCGTTGATGGTGAATTTACCCATCTGATCAGTTGCAACTCCGACAGATGTCCCCTTCAGCATAACTGATGCAAACATAACAGGCTCCCCTGTGCTGGCATCAGTAACAGTTCCTGTTACTTGAATATTCTGAGCGCTGGCTAGGCCAACAGCCAAAACAAGCAACAGACCTGTTAAGATTAGTTTAATTTTTTTCATGTAAAAAAGTTTTGGTTAGTAATTAAGTTAGTTAGTTTTTTAAGTATTTTGGTTTATTCTCATAAGCATTTTATTGGCTTTAAATATTTAGCCTAAAAACATAGACATAACAAATTTAACAAAAATTTAATTCATAATAAATATTTTATTCATCAAATAATAAATATTTTAGTTCGGGGGGGAGAAAAATATATTATAAATCATAACCAATAACAGTGTAATTATATAAAAATATAAGAGAATTCATTTTTGCAATAAAAAAAAGTAGCCACATTAACAAATGTGGCTACCTGAATAAGTTTTAGAATATTTTAGGAAACTGAATTCCTTTTGAGGAATCGGTCAAAAATCTAGCAAAGTCCCTGCTCAAGTGTTGCTCTGGCAACCTTCATAAATCCGGCAATATTTGCACCGTTAACGTAGTTGATAAAGCCATCTTTTTGGGTACCGTATTTAACACACTGCTGATGGATGTTCTCCATAATCTGCTTAAGCTTGTTGTCAACCTCCTCTGCAGTCCAGCTGATGTGCATTGCATTCTGTGTCATCTCAAGACCGGAAACTGCTACACCGCCTGCATTTGCAGCTTTACCCGGAGCGTACAGAACTTTAGCTTTCTGAAGTTCGGCAATTGCTTCAGGAGTACAACCCATATTAGAAAGCTCCCCAACGCAAATTACTCCGTTTTTGATTAGTTCTCTTGCGTCATCACCGTTAAGTTCGTTCTGGAAAGCGCAAGGGAGTGCAATGTCAACCTTAACTGCCCAAGCCTTTTTGCCTGGATAGAATTTTGATCCCGGGAATTTATCGGCATAAGGTGCAACAACATCATTATTTGAAGCGCGAAGCTCCAGCATGTATTCAATCTTCTCTTCGGTCATTCCTGCTTCGTCATGAATCATTCCGTCAGGGCCTGAAAGGGCAATAACCTTTGCTCCCAGTTCAGTGGCTTTTTGAGCAGCACCCCAGGCAACGTTACCGAAACCTGATACTGAAACGGTTTTACCTTTAATATCCATTCCTTTTGTAGCAAGCATGTGTGTTACAAAGTAAACTCCGCCGTAACCGGTAGCCTCAGGACGAATCAGTGAACCTCCCCAGGTTGCACCTTTTCCTGTAAGAACTCCGGTATTTTCACGAGCAAGTTTTTTGTACCAGCCGTACATAAAACCGATTTCACGTGCTCCAACTCCAATATCGCCTGCAGGAACATCTGTGTCAGGACCCAGGTGGCGCCACATTTCTGTCATGAATGACTGACAGAAACGCATGATCTCGGCATCTGATTTACCTTTGGGATCAAAGTCAGAGCCGCCCTTTCCACCGCCCATAGGCAAAGTGGTTAGAGCATTTTTAAACATTTGCTCAAAGCCGAGGAATTTTAAAATCGATAGATTTACCGAAGGATGGAAACGGAATCCACCTTTGTAAGGACCAATGGCGTTACTGAACTGAACTCTGTAGCCAAGGTTTGAGTGAACCTCTCCTTTGTCATCCTGCCATGTAACCCTGAATGTAAAAATACGGTCCGGCTCGATAAGTCTTTCGATAATTTTTGCTTTTTGAAATTCAGGGTGCTGGTTGTAGATCTCTTCAATTGATTCCAACACTTCATGAACTGCTTGTAAAAACTCTTTTTCGTTACCGTGCTTCTTCTCAAGAGAAGCCATAATGTCTGCAACTTTCATTATTTCTTTGTTTTTAATGTTTGGTATGTTAGTTCTCTATTTAACCTCCCAGATTGCACCGCTGTGCAGCAGTTCATCCATGTTGTGGATCTGTGCATGTTCCCTTGCATCAATAACCTGATCACGCACATTGTCGTCATAGGTTTTATCTTTAACTGCGCGAATAACACCGAGAGCAATAGGCAATTCCGGATACATCATATCAATAAGCATAGAGTGTATTCCCGGATTTTCCTCCTCCGCATCATGTACAAGCAGATCTTTTTCAGTTATTCCGTTCTCCCCTAAAATAACTGATTTAATCTTATGACCGTCAAGGATAAGGCCTTTGTTTTTATCCTTGCCGTATATCATAGGCTCACCATGCTTAAGAACAATTGTTCTGTCTGCACGGGATTCTTTGTCTGAAACCTGAGCGTGAGTTTTGTCGTTAAAAATAACGCAGTTTACAAGAATTTCGGTAACAGCAGTTCCGTCGTGTTTGGCACTCTGAACCATAACGTCTTGTGTTAGTTTAAGCTCGACATCAATACTTCTTGCAAAGAATGTTCCTCTTGAACCAAGCACAAGGGCACCGGGATTAAATGGGTGTTCTACGGTTCCGTATGGAGAGGTCTTGGTGATCATTCCCAGTTTTGAAGTTGGAGAATACTGCCCCTTTGTAAGACCGTAAATCTGATTGTTGAAAAGAAGTATGTTAATATCTATGTTTCTTCTGATGGCGTGAATGAAGTGGTTGCCTCCGATTGCAAGGGCGTCGCCGTCTCCGGTTACCTGCCAAACTGTTAATGTAGGGTTAGCTACCTTTACACCTGTTGCTATGGCAGATGCGCGACCGTGAATACCATGAAATCCGTATGTATCCATGTAGTAAGGAAACCTTGATGAGCAACCGATACCTGATACAAACACAAATCTCTCTTTTGTATATTTAAGCGATTCGCATATCTCGGGCATTGCTCTCTGAACGCTTGCAAGAATTGCGTGGTCTCCACAGCCAGGACACCATTTTACCTCTTGATTGCTTTTAAAATCCTGTGGTGTATATTTCATTTCCATAAAAATTCTTATTTGATGTTATAGTATGGCATTAACTGCGTCAACAATCTCTTTTACAATAAATGGTTGCCCCTGCACCTTGTTTTTTTGGTGATACTGAAACTGTTGATGTTGCGTCCTAAGGTAATTTGCAAATTGTCCGCTATTAAGTTCGCAAACAATTATCTTCTTAAATTTAGAGAAGACATCGGCAGTGTTTTTAGGAAGAGGGAAAATGTAGTCGAAATGGGCAAGACTTACGCTTTTCCCTTCGTTATGAAGGTCTTTTACTGCAGTATACAAGTGTCCGTATGTACCACCCCATCCTACAACCAGAACTTCGCCGCTTTTATCGCCAATAATCTCTAAGTCAGGAATATAATTTGCCAATCTTGCAACTTTCTCTGCTCTTTCTCCTACCATCCTTTCGTGTACAAGTGGGTCTGAAGACACGGTTCCGTCATTGTTCTTTTCAAGACCGCCTACTCTGTGCTCCAGCCCGGGAGTTCCGGGTAAAGCCCATCTTCTTGCCAATTTTTCGCTGTCACGTTTGAATGGCCAGAATGGAGTCTCTTCTGATTCTGTAATAACAGGTGCTTTAATTTCCGGGTAATCCTTCATTGAAGGAATCTTCCATGGCTCCGATCCGTTACCTAAGAAGCCCTCTGTGAGAAGCATTACCGGCATCATGTGCTCAAGAGCATATTTTGCCGAATAGAATGCTGCATCAAAACAATGAGATGGAGAGTGAGCTGCAATGATTGCAATCGGACACTCACCGTTTCTGCCGTACAGAGCCTGATTAAGGTCTGTTTGTTCTGTTTTGGTTGGAATACCGGTTGAAGGACCACCCCTTTGAACGTTAACTACAACAAGTGGAAGTTCTGTCATAACTGCAAGACCAAGTGCCTCAGACTTCAAAGAGAGACCCGGGCCTGAAGTGGTAGTCACGGCAAGGTTACCAGCATAAGCTGCACCGATTGAGGTACAAATACCGGCTATTTCATCTTCACACTGAAGTGTTTTTACATTAAGGTCTTTTCTTAATGCGAGCTCTTCAAGAATACTTGTTGCCGGAGTAATAGGATATGAACCGCAGAAGAGAGGAATTCCCGACTTTTCTGAAGCTGCCAGAAGGCCCCAGGCTGTAGCCTGATTACCGTTGATGTTTCTGTAGACACCTTTTTCCAGCTTAGCCGGCTGAACTTTGTATGTGTTTGGAATTGCGTGCACATTTCCCGCATAGTTAAAACCATCTTTGAGTGCCTTTTTATTAGCATCGGCCAATGCATGGTTTTTGCGGAATTTTTTATCAAGATACTCCTCAGTTGTACCCATTGGTCTGTTAAACATATAGTAACAGATTCCAAGAGTGAAAATATTCTTGCTTCGGATTATTGATTTAGGGTCAAGGCCGCTATCTTTTAAACTCTCTTTTGTAAGTGTAGTAATAGGGGCAAAAATAATGTGTCTGTCTTCCAGTTTAAGTTCGGCGATTGGATCGTCCGTTTTAAAGCCTGCTTTCTTGATTCCCTTTTCATCAAAGGTGTCGGAATCAAGAATTATGCTTGCTGTTGGCTTTGCCCATTTGGCATTAGCTTTAAGTGCTGCAGGATTCATTGCTACAAGTACATCGCAGAAATCACCCGGAGTGCGAATCTCGCCGCTTCCGATGTTAACCTGGAAACCTGAAACACCCGCAACGGTACCTTGTGGGGCCCTTATCTCAGCCGGAAAATCCGGGAAGGTTGAGACTTCATTCCCATAAAGCGCTGATGCGTCTGCAAAGAGGCTGCCTGTTAACTGCATCCCGTCCCCTGAGTCGCCCGTGAATCTGATAACAACTTCTTTAGTATCAATAACTTTGTGTTGCATAAAAATTAGTTTAATTAAGCTGGTGCCTTATTACTGTTTGTTAAAAAATAATACGCAAATGTAATTATTATTCCAATCCAAAAAATCTTTTTGGGCTAAAATTTGAAATTATTATTAAACCATGCAAATAATACGCCATTTGTTAAGCAAACGGGAAAGCTATACTTATACTTTTTGCAATAAAGTGTACTTTTTGCTAAAAATGCATTAATGATTATTCCATTTTTTGGCGATATTGTTGGAAATCGTTAGGATTAAACAAAATGAGATAATAACTGTTTATTATTAGTATTCTATGCAAAGTTTTAGAGGGCTATGCTCTTTAATAATTTATATATTTGCAAGACATTAATAAAAAGAGATGGCAATAATTAGAAAGCTTAACGGGATGGAGCCGAAAATCGGCAAAAATTGTTTTTTAGCGGAAAATGCAGTAATCGTGGGAGATGTGACTATCGGAGATGACTGCAGCATTTGGTATGGGGCTGTTCTCAGAGGAGACGTTAACCCTATCGTAATAGGAAACAGGGTAAACATACAGGACGGAGCGGTACTTCACACTCTGCATAAAAGGTCTGTCGTTGAGATTGGAGATGATGTATCTGTGGGGCACAATGCAATAATTCATGGTGCAAAGGTTGGGAGTAGAGTGCTGGTTGGAATGGGAGCTATTTTAATGGATAACGCAGAGATAGCAGATAATACCATTATAGCTGCCGGAGCAGTTGTATTGAGCAACAATAACCTGGATTCTGGCGTTTATGCAGGGATCCCTGCCAAAAAGGTTAAAGAGGGTTCAGAGGAGGTTGGTGATTCAGCACTTAAGAATGCAAGGGGCTATATGATGTACAAGGAGTGGTATCTAAACTGCTATGAAGAGGTAGATCTGGATACTAAGAGAGACGGAGCCGAAAAACTAACTGCCGGGCATAAAGACAGAATGTTTAAAAATGTTCATACTAAATAATTTACATCCTAAAAACCAATAATCAAAATGAAAAAATTTCTTTTTCCGGCGCTAATGGCAATTGTTTTTGCTTGTACGCCAAAACACGATGGTTATATAATTACCGGAACCCTTACAGGCGACAATGTTGTTGATGGTAAGGTATATTTGACCAATTTTTCCAGAAGTGAGCCACTAAAAGACACTGCAGAACTTATTGCAGGTAAGTTTGAATTTAAGGGTAAAGTTGTTACTCCTGAAGATTACGCAATCACTTTTGATGGTGTTGAAGGTCGCGTGGGATTTTTCCTGGATAACTCTAAGATCAACATTCAGGTTATTGCAACTGAACCAAATAAAGCTGTTATTACCGGAGGTGTTACTCAAGATCTTATTAAATCTCTGAATGATCAAAAAGAGGAGATTAAAAAGAGGTATAACCTCGATTCATTGCTTGCTGAGTTTTATGTAGAGGGCACAACTCAGGCAAGAAAAGATGAGATAATTGCGGTTTATGAAGAGGCTCAAAAAGAGGAGAAAGTAGTAGAATCTGCCTTTTTCGCCAACAATCCTACATCTTATTATACAATAACCCAGTTGCTTAAAAAAGTTGAAGAGTATCCTCTGGATGAGATGGATCAGAAAATTGCCGCTTTTAAAGCACTGCCCGAGTTTGAAGGGAACAGATATCTTATTGAGGTTGAAAAGGCAGTAGAGGCTTTGAAGTCAGTGCAACCGGGTATGACAGCACCTGAATTCACTCTCAACGACCCTAAAGGTAATCCCGTTTCTCTTTCAAGCGTTTATTCTCAGCACAAAATTACAATGATTGATTTCTGGGCAGGATGGTGCGGACCATGCAGAAAGTTTAACCCTACCCTTGTAGAAATTTACAAAAAATACAACAAAGCAGGTTTCGGCATAATCGGTGTATCTCTTGACAGCGACGAAGGTTTGTGGAACAAGGCTATTGCAGAGGATAAACTTACCTGGATTCAGGTTTCCGATCTTCAGTATTGGAACAGTGCCCCTGCAAAGCAGTATTATGTTAGGTATATTCCTCAGAATATTTTCGTAGATCAGGAGGGCAAAATTATTAAAAGACAGGTTGAAAAAGATGAAATTGACCAGTTTATTAAAGAGTTCCTGGGTCTGTAATCTTTCAATAATTGGATATTAAAAAATAAAAGCTGGTAGTTTTAATTGAACTACCAGCTTTTTGTTTAATAAATTTTTACTCACAAACTGTTACTCTTCAAAAAAGGTTCTTGATGAAAATGGATTGAATATATCTGTGTCAGATAAAAAGAATCATCATCAACCTATCAATTCATCGTGGAAACATTTTTTAGGACGAGTTAGATTTTCCGGGCTGGCGCAGATAACAGTTTATACAAGCCACTAAATAAGGCTGAAAGCAACTGTAAGTCCGGCCATTACAATGGAAACCATGCTCATAAGCTTTATCAGAATATTGAGAGAAGGGCCCGATGTGTCTTTGAAAGGGTCTCCTACAGTATCTCCCACTACATTTGCCTTGTGAGCTTCTGATCCTTTACCTCCGAAATTGCCGTCTTCGACATATTTTTTAGCATTATCCCAGGCACCCCCGGCATTTGCCATAAATACAGCAAGCACAAAACCGGATCCTAAACCTCCTACAAGTAAGCCCATTACACCTGAAACACCAAAGATTAGTCCTGTTGCAATTGGTACAACAATTGCGAGAATTGAAGGGAACAACATCTCTCTTTGTGCCCCTTTTGTAGATATCTCCACACATCTTGCGTAATCCGGTTTGCCGGTACCTTCGAGAATACCCGGTATCTCCCTGAACTGGCGTCTTACCTCTTCAACCATTTTTTGAGCTGCCCTTCCAACTGCATTCATTGTGAGACCGCAGAAAAGAAATGCCATAACAGAACCTAAGAAGACTCCTGCCAAAACCTTTGGATTCATTAAAGTTACCTGATAATATTCCATTAGGTCAGGAATCGTCGCCTCAGCTACATTTACCACTCTTCCTGCTACATCTATAGTTGTCTGTCCAATATGAACCAATCCTATTTTAATCTCTTCGAGGTATGAAGCAAGCAGTGCAAGCGCTGTGAGCGCTGCCGATCCTATAGCGAATCCTTTTCCTGTTGCTGCTGTTGTATTTCCCAATGCATCAAGAACATCCGTCCTCTTTCTTACTTCAGGATCTAACTTACTCATCTGTGCATTTCCTCCGGCATTGTCTGCAATCGGCCCATAGGCATCAGTGGCAAGAGTAATACCAAGAGTGGATAGCATTCCAACTGCAGCTATTCCTATACCATATAGACCTAAACTGATATTCCTGGCTTCAAGCATATTTGTGACATCAAATCTGATCGAAAAAAGGAACGACAGTATTATTGCTGTTGCAATTGTTAAAACTGGTATCGCTGTTGATATCATACCGGTTCCAATACCAGATATTATGACTGTGGCCGGTCCTGTTTGACCGCTCTCTGAAATTTTTCGTGTTGGCTTGTAAGAATGTGATGTATAATACTCGGTTGATTGTCCGATTATTATGCCTGCAGCCAAGCCTGTTAGAACCGAAAAGGATACTCCCATCCAGTTGTCAATTTGCAGTACCCATAATATAAAAAAGGTAAACATAGCAATAAGTACCGAGCTGAAATGGACGCCTATACCAAGAGCTTTCAACAGCTCTTTCATACCCGCCCCCTCTTTTGTCCTTACTACAAATATTCCAATAATTGACAGGATGATACCGCCTGCAGCGATAAGCATTGGGGCAAATATTGCCTTTGTCTGCATCTCAGGATTAATATAAAAGGCCGAGGCACCCAGTGCAGCAGTAGCCAGTATTGATCCGCAGTATGATTCATAAAGGTCTGCTCCCATTCCTGCAACGTCGCCTACGTTATCTCCAACATTATCTGCAATTGTTGCGGGGTTTCTCGGATCATCTTCGGGGATTCCTGCCTCTACTTTACCAACCAGGTCTGCTCCTACGTCTGCTGCTTTGGTATAGATTCCCCCTCCTACTCTTGCAAAAAGGGCCTGAGTCGAGGCTCCCATTCCAAAAGTAAGCATGGTTGTGGTTATCACTACCATTTTCTGAGAATCCGAAATGCTGTCAACAAAATGATTTAAAACCATATACCAAACCGAAATGTCCAGGAGTCCCAAACCAACCACAACTAGACCCATTACGGCTCCAGACCTGAATGCAAGACGTAAAGCACTGTTTAGTGATCTTCTTGCTGCATTGGCGGTACGGGCTGATGCATAGGTTGCCGTCTTCATGCCGATAAATCCTGCAAGGCCCGAGAAAAAACCTCCGGTTATAAAGGCAAAGGGAACCCACGGGTTTTGTACTTCAAATCCGTAGGCAAGTACTGCAAAAAAAAGACTGAGCACGATAAAAACTATCAGTACAATCTTATACTGCTGCTTCAGGTATGCCATCGCTCCACTCCTGACATGTGAGGCAATCTCCTTCATGAGATCGGTACCTTCACTCTCTCTCATCATCTGTTTAAAAAAGTACCAGGCAAAACCTAAGGCAGTTAAAGCAGCCAATGGTACGAAGTAAAATAAAGTCTGGGTGTTCATAGTTTAATAGTTTATTTTGTTGTTAGTCATTACTTTATCTCATTTTAGTATTAAAAAAAATGCTGCTAGAAATCTGCAGCATTAAATTTTTCATCCTCTATTCCGGGCACTATTCTCCTTGCCATGCCCATTAGCGTTTCTATGTTTCCCGTAGTATAGAACATAGTTGTCTCTGTGGGTTTTAAAGGTTCATAATCAGGCTTCTCCCCTTGCATTTGTTCTAAAACATCATAGAGATGTTTAGCAACTGCAGGTGCAGGATCAATTATTTTAACGCTATTTCCTGTAATTTGTTTAATTGCCTCCAGTAGAAACGGATAGTGAGTGCATCCTAATACAATCTGATCGGCACCCTTTTCCAGCATCGGAGTAATAAATTTTCTTAGTAATTGGTCAGTCTCTTCTCCATTTAGTTTTCCCTCCTCTACAAGAGCGACAAGACCTTTACCCTCTTTCTCTATGACCTCTACGCCGTTGGCGTATGTTTTTAGAGTTTGGTTATAAAGACTTCCGCTAAGTGTTCCCTTAGTGGCCAGTACGCCTATTACGCCTGTTTTGGAACATAATGCTGCCGGTTTAACGGCGGGTTCCATTCCTATAAAGGGGAGGGAGAACTCCTCTCTAAGCGTTTTAATTGCTGCTGCAGTAGCAGTGTTACATGCAACTACAATAATATCAGCTCCTTTACTAATTAGAAATTTTGTTATTGCTCTGGCTCTTTCGATAATCTCTGATTGAGGCCTTGGACCATATGGACAATATGCACTATCTGAAAAATAGATATAATTATTTTTTGGCATTATCTTAATAATCTCTTTCCAGACAGACAAGCCTCCTACACCGGAATCAAAAATTCCTACAGTGAATATTTTCAGGTTTTGATCGATCATATGATAAAAAAAGTCGCCTCTGATGTGAAGCGACTTTAAAGTTATAAAAAAATTTATTTAATCCCGTCAAAAAAATATTATTGTGTTGGCTGTCCTCCGATTGCCATTGGCTTTTTATCTGCCGGAATCTTAAGGGTAGTTTTTGCCAAAGGAAGAATATCTTCGCTCAGTTCAGAATTAATAAATGGTATCGCACCCGAAGCTGTGTCAAAAATGTAGATAAGACCTTTTTGTTTGCCCAGGTTGGTAATTGTCTCGTTAGCTTTTTTAAGTACCGGAGCAAAAAGGATTTGCTGCATCTGCTGATACTCCTGCTGAGCTGTCTGCTGATACTGAGTGATTCTTTGATCTATCTCCTGAAGCTCTTTTTGTCTTGCTTCCAGAACTGCGGCAGTCCATGTAGCTTGTCTTTGCTGATATGTGTTCAGTTTTGTCTGGAACTCGCTTCTCATTTCCTGAAGTGTTTCGTCCAGATCTGTTGCATATTTCTGAAGTTTAACCAAAGCACTGTCTCTGTCTGGCATCAGGGAAATAAGTTCTTCACTGTTAATGTGTCCGAACTTTAGATTCTGAGAGAATCCGGTTGAAGATGCGAGAACAAATAGTACTAAAAGAATCTTTGATAAATGTTTCATATAGATAATAATTATTTGGTTTTTAATTTAACCTGAGTTTGTTTAAGACTCTGGGTGTAAGATCTCCTTTAGGGTCACTAAAGATTATTCCTTGTGTCGTTGCAATGTCAAAGATGAGAATTGTTCCGGTCTCTTTAGCTACTTCGTCAATAGCTTTTTGAACGAAATCTCTGATTGGATTAAGAAGCTCCTTTGACTTTACTGCCATAACTCCATCTTGTCCAAAGATATCTTGCTGTCTTAGCTTGACTGCACGCTCTTTTAAAATAATGTCATTCTCCCTGGCCTGTTTCTGAATGTCGTTGAGTCGCAATTTTTCTGTTTGATATTGAGTGTACATGTTCTCAATCACCTTTACCTCATTCTGTATTTGAGTTTCATACTGAGTTTTAAGTCTTTCAAGCTGTTGTTGAGCTTGTGCGTATTCAGGTATCCTTGACAGTATTGTTTCTGTATTTACAAAACCTGCTGTCTGAGCAATTGCATTTATAGAAAATGCAATAATAAATGCTGCGATAATTGTTATTTTTTTCATAACCCCTGATTTTGATTATTAAAATTGTTGTCCTATTACAAAGTGGAAATTGCTGCCTGATCTTGCTTTACTTTCGATAGGATCAAATCCGTAACCCCAGTCAATTCCTAGCATTCCTACGATAGGGAGTAGAACTCTAACCCCAAAACCTGCCGACCTCTTTATCTGGAATGGGTTAAAATCTCTAATGTCCGACCAGCTGTTTCCTCCCTCCAGGAATAGAAGGGCATAGATTGTGGATTGAGCTTGAAGTACAAGCGGGTATCTTAGTTCAACCGTAAATTTATCATATACGTTGCCTGAATAGCTGTTGTTTATTCTTGGTGTCAGCGAGCTGTTAGGATAGCCCCTAAGTCCAATAGTTTCAGAACCGTATGTGTTGTAGCCCGACATTCCGTCGCCACCGACAATAAAGCCTTCGAATGGTGAATATCCAAGACTTCTGCTGTAATATCCCAGATATCCGAAGAAGGCCCTTGACATAAGCACCAGATCTCCTGCAATCCTGTTGTAGGTTGTCCCTTTAAATGTCCATTTATGGTATTCGATCCATTTGTATCTTTGAGCATCTGTCATGCCCTTGTAGTCGGTATCGGCCGATCTGAAAAGAGAGTATGGCGGAGTAAGCTGCAGTCCAAGCATGAAGTCTGAACCTGACCTTGGATAGATTGGCTGGTCTGTTGAGTTTCTTTGAAGTCTTATCTTCCAGCTAATATTGTTTGACAAGCCGTCAGAGAAGATAAAATAGTATTGCCAATCTTTGAGTTTGTATGATTGTGCACTTAGTTCATTATAGAGTACAAATCTGTCATCCGGCCATTTGAGCCTGGTTCCTATTCCGGCAGCCATACCGTAAACCTCCATACTTTGATCGGTGTTCTGATAAAAATAGTATGAATTTGTCTGCCTTGTATAGTAGAGAGATATATTCAGTGATGTTGGTTTGTTTCCGAACAGCCATGGCTCTGCAAAGCTGGTTGAAAGCGCAGTGTAGTATGTTCCGTTTGTCTGGAATCTGATTGAAAGCTGCTGACCGTCTCCCAGAGGAACAGGCTTCCATGCCTTTTTGTCAAATACTTTACTAAGAGAGAAGTTGTTAAAACTCAATCCCAAAGTTCCTACGAATGTATTACCTCCCCAACCTCCGGCAAGTTCTACCTGACTGTTGGATTTTTCTTCAACATTATAGGTTATATCAACTGTGTTTGTTACTTCATTGGGGATAACACTTGTACCGGATGCTGATGAGAGCTTCTCGGGATCGAAGTGACCCATAGTGGCAAGTTCCCGTACCGATCTTTCAAGTGCTGTCTGGCTGAAAAGATAACCCGGTCTTGTGTAGAGTTCTCTTCTTGCAACCTTCTCGTTTGTAACATTGTTTCCGTTAATAACAATTCTGTTAAAAATGGCAGGTTTACCTTCAAACATTCTCATCTCTACATCAACAGAATCTCCAACTATCGCCTTCTCTACCGGCATTACCCGGAAAAAGAGGTAGCCTCTGTCTCTGTAAAGTTTGGTTACATTTCCCTCCTCTGCATCAAAGAGGCGTTTTTCCATAGATACAACATCATATATGTCCCCCTTGCCAATTCTAAGGATACTGTTAAGTTGTTCGGCAGAGTACATCGAATTTCCTGTCCAGGTAATATCTCTGAAGTAGTACTTGTTCCCTTCGTCAATTACGAAATCAATACCAAGACGGCCATCTTCCATATAGTAAATTGAATCCTTGACAATTTTGGCGTCTCGGTACCCTCTTTCGCTATATTTCTGAATTATGAGTTTTTTATCTTTCTCGTACTCTTTTTCGTTAAATTTTTTGCTGCTGAAGAAGTTAAGAATTCTCATATCCTTGGTTTTCTTCATTGCAGAGGCTAGTTTTGACCCCTTAACATTTTCGTTACCTGAGAAATTGATCTTTTTAATCTTGACCCTGTTCTTTCTGTCAACTACAAATGTGACGCGCACTCCGTTCATTACCATTGAATCGGCTTCATGTTTTACAATGACCTCTGTCTGAAGAAAGCCTTTTTCGACGTAAAATCGTCTGATTATTTCCGATGATGACGAAATGACATAATCAGAGAGCTCTCCTCCTCTGCGCAATTTCAGGCGCTCGTTGAGGTCAGATTTTTCACCTGTTCTTACACCTTCGAAATCCCATCTGATGATTCTTGGGCGCTCCTGAAGGTAGAGATTGAGAAATACTGTATCGCGGGATATAGAATCTATGTACATTGCTACATCAGAAAACAGCCTTTGAGCATACAACCTCTTGATGATTGATGAAATTTCGTCGCTGGGAATTTGAATTGTGTCACCCACTGAAAGGCCGGTCTGCCCGATAACCTGAATTTCGGTTGCATATTTAATGCCGGAAACTTTTATTCCTCCAATAATATAAGTTTGCGGTCTGTTGTAATCTGTTACCGCTGTTCTTGTATTGATTGTGTCTCTCTGTTGCGCCGCAGCTCCCGAAGGTATGAGAAATAATAATGATAGGAAAAGGGTTAATGACTTCATCTGCACTCTTAAACTGTAAAGCTGCAAAGATAAGTTTTTATTTGTATCCAAGGTCTGTTAAATTGAATTATTAATCTGATCCCTTGTCTTTCCATACCGCCGTTCTCTATCGGAATATGTTTCAAGAGCCTTTCTGAAGTCATTTTTGCGAAAATCGGGCCAAAGCACATCAGTGAAGTAAAATTCGGTGTATGCACTCTGCCATAACATATAGTTACTGATTCTCTGCTCTCCGCTTGTTCTGATAAGAAGGTCGGGGTCAGGGATATCGGCGGTGCTTAGTAAACAGCTGAATTTTTCTGCAGTGAGCGGTTCGCTTTGCGATATTTCACCGTTTTTAACCATTGAAGTGTATCTGGTTATCGCCTGTAATATATCCCACTTTCCGCTGTAGCTTAGAAATATTACCATTGTTAAACCGCTGTTGATAGAACTTTTTCGTTCAATATCTTCAATCTTTTCATTTAACCCTGCCGACAAACGGGATTTGTCGCCTATTACTCTAAATCGGATATTGTTGTTCATAAGAGTGGAGGTCTCCCCAATTATTGCTCCTACCATTAACTCCATCAATCCTGAAATTTCGTTTTCGGGTCTTAGCCAATTCTCTTCTGAGAATGCAAAAAGGCTTAAAAACCCAATGCCGTTTTCAGCAGCAAATTCCGTGGCAGCTCTAACAGACTCCACCCCTGCTTTGTGACCCTCAAGCCTCTCCAGTCCCCTTTTTTTGGCCCAGCGTCCGTTCCCGTCCATAATTATGGAAACATGCCTTGGTATTTTACTCATAAAATCTCCTGTTTAACTGTTTCTCTTATCTTTTCCCCACAATAGCTTCTCTTTTAGTGCTTCAATGAAACTATCTCTTGTGAGAGAAATATATTTAATGTCAAATTCTGCTTTGGAGATTAATACTTTTTCTCCGGCCGGGAGAATAAACGATCTGTTGTCAAGACTCATTATTGCAGATCCTTTTCTTGATTCTACGTGAATTTCAATAATAGAGTCGTCAGAGACAACAAGAGGTCTCACGTTGAGGTTATGAGGTGCTATAGGTGCCAGAATAAGTGCTTTAACTCCTGGAAGGGCGATTGGCCCTCCAACGCTTAATGAATAGGCAGTAGATCCCGTCGGACTTGCCAAAACAAGACCGTCTGACCAATATGGGGGCAGCTCCATGCCATTCACTTTTACATATACAGCGAGCATTGACGGGTCTTTTCTCTGAAAGGAGACCTCGTTAAGCGCATATCTGCAAAAATTGGGTGGTATGGCGGAGGAGGATACTGTTAAGAGTGCTCTTTTTTCAATTTGAAAGCTTTTACTTATTAGCGCGTCGATCCACTCCTCATTAACTGAGTCAGCAGCTGTTAGAAAGCCCAATCTTCCGAAATTCACTCCGGCAATTGGAATATCTCTGTCTCGCACCATTGTAATTGACTCCAGAAATGTACCGTCACCTCCAAGGCATAGGAATATATCTGTATCGGAAGGCAGGTCAAGCTCTCCGGTAAAAAGATCGCCTGCAGGTATTGGAATATCTGTTGAGTGAACCATATTTGTATAGAAAGGTCTGTAATAGGTTAACTCCACCCCGCGGCTGTCAAGCTCTTTTAATACCGACATCAGACGATTCCACCATTTCTCATTTATTTCGCGTGCAAAAATTGCTATCTTCATAACAGAAGTAAAGAGTATTAAGAATAATAATCGTCAAAAATACATAAATTTGCATCCATTATGACAAAGTTGAGCGTAAATATAAACAAATTTGCCACACTCCGGAATGCAAGAGGAGGCAATCTTCCAGATGTAATTCAAGCAGCTATGGATTGTGAGAGATTCGGAGCGCAAGGCATAACGGTACATCCAAGACCTGATGAGAGACATATAAGGTACAAAGATGCAATTGACCTTAAACCGGTTCTGAAAACTGAATTCAATATTGAGGGAAATCCCATTGATTCATTTATAAAACTGGTAATGGCTATTCATCCTGCTCAAGTGACACTTGTCCCTGATAGCCATGATGTGATAACATCAAATTGTGGGTGGGATACCAAAAAGCATCATGCGTTTCTAAAAAAAACATGTAAAGCTTTTGCTGAAGAGGGAATCAGAACTTCCATTTTTGTCGACCCTGATAACGAGATGGTAAAATATGCTTCCGAAACCGGATGTGACAGGATTGAGCTCTATACAGAGGCTTACGCTAAAAATTATTTTACAAACAAAGAGAAGGCAATAGAACCATATGTTAAGGCGGCAGTTTGTGCTTCTGAGTATGGATTGGGTCTTAATGCAGGTCATGATTTGAGTCTGGAAAATCTTAGATATTTTCAGGAAAACATAAGTGGGCTGCTGGAGGTTTCAATTGGACATGCCCTTATTTGCGAAGCAATTTATCTGGGTCTGGAAAATACCATTCAGGCATACCTTAGGGAGTTAAAAAATTATTAATTATATTTGTCGTTTAAATAAAAATAATCAAATGAAAAACGCATCGATTATCACAAATGTTATTCTTTCAGTAGCTGTAATTGTACTGTTTATTTTACACTTTACCTCTAAGTCTTCTGTTTCTGACTCAGGTTCAGTTACTCAGGGAGAGATGGCTGCTGCCGGAGATATTGTTTATGTACAGATAGACTCCCTTGTAAATCAGTACGATATGTTCAACGATCTAAAATCTGAACTTGAAAGCAAAGCACAGACAATTCAGAGTGATCTGACTAAGAGAAGCCGTACCTTTGAAAATGATGTTAAGGATTTTCAGCAGAAAGTTCAAAAAGGTCTGATCACAAGATCTCAGGCAGAGACTCAGCAACAACAACTTGCCATGCGCGAACAGGAGCTTCAGAATTATGCAAATCAAAAACAGGTTGAGATGCAGGAAGAGGAGCAAGTACTTTACAGAAGAGTATTCGATGCACTAAATTCATATCTTGTAAAAATGAATCAGGAGAAGGGTTTTGCAATGATTATCAGCACAAACTCAGCTACAAATACTATTCTTTTAGGCGACAGCGGGCTAGATATTACCAAAATGGTGGTTGCCGGCCTGAACGACGAATACATCAAGACAAAAGCAAAAAGATAAATAACAAAGTGTTGGGTGAAAATTGCAATCCTATCATGCTTTTACCCATACAGAGGTGGAATTGCCCAGTTCAATGCAAACTTGCTCACCGAACTGGGCAAAAAGCACCAGGTAAAGGCCTTCAATTTTAAAAGACAATACCCGGGTTTGCTTTTTCCGGGAAAAACTCAATATGTTACCAATGAAGATGTTGCAATAAAGATAGAGAGCACTCCTCTTCTGGATACAATTAACCCCTTTTCATATATTTCAACTGCAAGAGAGATCAGAAAATTTGCTCCTGATCTTCTAATCATGCGTTACTGGATGTCGTTTTTTGCTCCATCCCTGGGATATGTAGCAAGACGCATGAACGCCAATACAAAAGTGATATCGGTACTTGACAATGTAGTCCCGCATGAAAAGAGATTTTTTGACACTCCCTTTACAAAGTTCTTTCTGAACTCAAATCCCAGGCATAAATTTATTGTC
>Ga0351962_1098_pt1 | contig 24475 bp, 21 predicted proteins | sample TotcelT113001N13_FD_205805 | JGI IMG/M metagenome (GOLD analysis project Ga0351962, IMG submission 205805) | Enriched cells from coal bed in the Powder River Basin, Montana, United States - Total cells T11 rep3 HSBNCT.T11.300.1.N13 ...
CTGGCGGTCAATATCATGGCCGCTCCCGGTGCAGGCAAGACAAGCTTTATACTCCGCACTATCGAGGAATTGCGTCCGGATACCCGGATCGGAGTGATTGAGGGAGATGTCGTCTCCACAGTCGACGCAGAGAAGGTGCAGGGCGTTGCGTCAGCCGTCGTTCAGATAAACACGAAGGGCATGCCGGAGAGCTGCGCGCTCGTGGCAGACATGATCCAGGTGGCGATGGAGCGCCTTCCACTCGATGACCTCGACCTCATCTTGATCGAGAACGTGGGCAACCTGTTGTGCCCCGCCGAGTTCGACCTGGGAGAGCACCTGAGAGTGGTCATCGCCAGCACCCCTGAAGGCGACGACAAGCCGCTGAAGTACGCGCTCATCTATGCGGACGCCGATGCGGTCGTCATCAACAAATCCGACCTTCTGCCGTACGTGGATTTCGACATGGACAAGTTCACACGCGCTGTTCGGAATCTGAATGCACGAGCCGTCTTCTTCCCCATGTCGTGCAAGACCGGCGAGGGCGTGGCAGAATGGGTGGCATGGCTGCGCAACCAGCGCGCGACCAGGTGAACGCGCGTTTCTCTCCGTCGGGGCACGAGAAGCCCGGCCACCGGTGCGCCCTTGTCCGCGTTGAAGGCGTGGTCCAGGGAGTGGGCTTCCGCCCGTACGTTTACAGGCTCGCCTCCGAACTCGGGTTGACCGGGTACGTGCGCAATACGTCACAGAACGTCACAATCGTGGTTGGCGGTCCGACCGACGCAGTACAGAAGTTCATCAGTCGACTCCCATCTGAGGCTCCACCCCTCGCACGTATCCACCGCATGTCGGTGGAGGATGCGCCTCCCTGCAACACAACGCGGTTCGAGATACTGGAGAGCGCAGTTGAGGAAGGCAGGAGCCAGCTCGTCTCTCCCGATGTGGCCACCTGTCATGCGTGCCTCGATGAGCTTCTGGACAGCACCGACCGCCGCTACCACTACCCCTTCACGAACTGCACCAACTGCGGCCCGCGATTCACAATCATCACGGCCATGCCATACGACAGGCCGAACACGACGATGTCGTCATTCTCCATGTGTCCGGCATGCGGCGCCGAGTATCTCGACCCCGCTAACCGGCGTTTTCACGCACAGCCAAACGCGTGTCCAGTATGTGGCCCTGCAGTCAGTCTCCTCGACCGCGACGGAAGCGAAGTGACCGATGCCGGTGCTATTTCGCGTACGGCGGCCCTGCTGGACGAAGGCAGCATAGTTGCGATCAAAGGTCTCGGAGGCTTCCTACTCGCGTGCGACGCGACAAATCCGGAGGTCGTGAAACAGTTGCGCGTCCGCAAGCGTCGGCCGTCCAAACCGTTTGCCGTGATGGTCCGAGACATCGAGACGGCCAGGCTGCACTGCGACCTATCCCAAGAGGAAGAGTCTCTACTGCTGTCACCAGCCGCCCCCATCGTGCTGGCCCGCTGGAAGAAGGAGTCTACGGTCTGCAGAGACGTCGCGCCCGGCCTCCTGCTCCTGGGACTCATGCTGCCATACACGCCACTGCACCACCTCCTGGTCCGAGCATGCAATCGGCCACTAGTCATGACAAGCGGGAATCTGAGTGAAGAGCCAATCGCTGCGGAAACCGGGGAAGCGCTGACGCGCCTTCACGGTATTGCCGACTACTTCCTGACTCACAACCGGCCCATCCACTCCCGCTATGACGACAGCGTCGCCATGGTGGCCGGGGGACAGACCCACCTGCTTCGGCGCGCCCGCGGCTACGCCCCTTACCCCATAGAGCTGACGTTCGACTCTCCGGCGGTGCTGGCTGTCGGCCCTCAGACCAAGAACACCTTCTGCCTCGCTGAGGGGCACCGGGCGTTCGTGTCCCAGCATATCGGCGACCTTGACAGCGTCGAGACGCTCGACCACCTGGAACACACGATTCAACTCTATCGCGAGTTATTCCATATCGCCCCCGAGGTCATCGCGCACGACCTGCACCCGGACTACGCGTCCACCGTCTTCGCACAGAGTCTCGCCACCGCGCCGCAGGTGCTTCGAGGGGTCCAGCACCACCACGCGCACATCGTCAGCTGCATGGTCGAGAACACAGTGGACGAACCTGTCATCGGGATCGCGCTTGACGGCTCCGGTCTCGGGAGCGACGGCCACATCTGGGGAGGAGAGTTTCTCGTCTGCGACGCCACTGACTCCCGTCGCGTCGGTCACCTGGAATATCTTCCCTTGCCCGGCGGCGACGCGGCCACGCTTCGTCCCTACCGCATCGCGGCGTCATACGTCACGAAGTTGCTGGGAGAGCAGAGGCTGCGGCAATGCCGCCATATCGCAGACGTGCTGCACGATGATGAGTGGCGTGTGTTTGTCCGGCAGATTGAGACAGGCTTCAACACGCCGCTCACCTCAAGCATGGGGCGTCTGTTCGACGCCGTTGCGGCGCTGGCCGGAGTACGGAGCACCATCGACTACGACGGACAGGCCGCGATAGAGCTGGAGATGCAGGCACACCAGTGTGCAGAGCCGTGGGGCACACATCGCTACGCCTTCGGCATCGAGCACGTCAACGGGCTTCACGTGGTCAGAGTCGCCCCGATACTCGACGCAGTGCTCCGTGACATCGTCGAAGGCACGGCAGCTCCAATGATCGCTGCTGCCTTCCACGAGGCGGTAGTCGAGATGGCAGTCGACGTGGCCACGCTCATCTCGCGGGACACCGGCATCCGCACCGTCGCGCTCAGCGGAGGAGTGTTCCAGAACAGGATACTGATAGAGATGACGCCCGAACGTTTGAGAAGCGCCGGATTCCGTGTGTTGACTCACACGCTCCTTCCATCGAACGACGGCTGCGTGTCACTGGGCCAGGCAGTTGTCGCCGCCAGGGCCGGGTAAGGCGGCCGGGCGCCTGCCAACCTGTCACGGCATCCAGCCAGGAAGTCGTCGACGCCAGGTCGGTTTGTACGTCGGTATCCATGCAGGCTACAATGTCACTCGTTATGTGTCTCGCGATTCCCGCGCTCATACTCTCTGTGGACGGCGACAGCGCCGAGGTGGATATCGGTGGAGTCCACAGGCGGATCGGCACCATGCTGACCCCACAGGTCAAGGTGGGCGACTACGTTCTCCTGCACACCGGATACTCCATCGGCATATTGCAGCCCGAGGAGGCTGAGCAGACGCTCGCGGTGTTCCGGGAACTGGCGGAAGTCAGTGAGATTCTCTGACGAGTTCCGTGACGCGGCACTCGCCCGCGTGTTTGCCCGGCGTATCGCCGCTGCGTCCACGAAACCCGCTCAGTTGATGGAGTTCTGCGGCAGCCACACGCATGCGCTCCTGCGATATGGCATCCGAGACATGCTCCCCCGCACGATTACGATGAAGTCCGGACCAGGTTGCCCGGTGTGCGTCACTTCCACTCACGACATCGACCTCGCCATCGCCATCGCAATGGCGCCGGACACCATTGTCGCCACGTACGGCGACCTCGTGAGAGTCCCGGGCACAGGCGGCAGCCTTGAGCGTGCACGAGCTGCCGGAGCCGATGTCCGCGTGGTCTACTCCGCGCTGGATGCCATCGCCATCGCGGAAGAGAACCGCACGAGACAGGTTGTTCTCATCGGAATAGGGTTTGAGACCACCGCCCCAACCGTGGCGGCGTCCATCGTCACGGCATCCCGCAAGAGCCTGCGCAACTACCGGGTGCTGTCACTGCTCAAGCGCACGCCACCGGTGATGACTGCATTGCTACACCGAGGAGAGCTGCGTATCGACGGCATCATCTGCCCCGGACATGTGAGCGTGATCACCGGCACGGAGCCATACAGGGTGATTCCAACTCGATTCGGCGTGGGTTGTGTTGTCTCAGGATTCGAGCCACTAGACATGCTGCGCGCAATCGACCTGCTCGTGAGGCAAATCGAAAGCGGCGCACCCGGGGTAGAGAATGCCTATGAGCGTGCTGTGTCGGACCGCGGCAACGAGGTAGCCCGAGAGCTCATCGACCGGGTGTTCGCGTCCTGCGAGGCGGAGTGGCGCGGTCTCGGAGCGGTGCCCGGCAGCGGCCTGGCGGTGCGTCCCGAGTACGAGGACTTCGATGCCACTGCCAGGTATCATCCGGACATCGCGCGTTCAGTCGAGCCGGCGGGATGCCGCTGCGGCGATGTCCTTCGCGGCAGTATCTCGCCGCAGGAGTGCGCTCTGTTCGGGACAATCTGCACTCCGCAGTATCCCGTTGGACCCTGCATGGTCTCACACGAAGGCGCCTGTGCCGCGCACTTCTCCTACTCGGCCGGCACATGACATACTGTGACACGCCACAGCGAAGGAGGTATCCAGTCCGCATGAACGACTTGAACAACTACAGCGCCGAGTTCCGGCCCGACTTCCAATTCTCTGATTTCTCCAAGGAATTCCTGACCGAGCTTCTTCGCTTCTACGGCAGGGCCTACATGGCCATCGACGGATTCTGGTACATCGGGGTCAAGAATCACGTCGACAACGACATGGCGCTGGAGGTGGACCACTGGGCGTGGGACAAGACCACACGGTTCGAACTGAAGCGACTGGTTCCACTCGCAGGCATCGAGGGCGACGGCATCGATGCGCTGTTCAAGTTCCTGCAACTGGTGCCATGGATGCAGGTCACCGACTACCGCCTCGAACTCGAGTCGCCGAAACGCGGCCTCATGATTGTCACCCGGTGCTCCATACTCGAAGGGATGGAGAAGGAAGGCGAGGGTCGCGAGAAGGATATTTGCAGCCAGATAGATGCCGCCGTACTGCGAAAGTACGCCGCGTTCTTCAACCCCAACATCAAGGTAGAGCCTCTGCTGCTGCCTCCGCGAGAGGACAAGCAGGGCATCTGCTGCAAGTGGGAGTTTACACTCGAGTGAGCGCAGAAAGGCCTGATGACATCGTGCTGCTAGCGCACGGCAGCGGCGGGGCGATGAGCCACGAACTGATCGAGAGGCGCCTGCTTGCGCACCTCTCCAACGCCACACTGGCGAGGCTCGACGACGCTGCGGTCCTGCCGTGGCACGGGCGGCTTGCGTTCACGACGGACAGCTACGTGGTCTCACCCATCGTGTTTTCCGGTGGAGACATCGGCCGCCTTGCGGTGTGCGGTACCGTTAACGACCTGGCGATGATGGGCGCTCGGCCGGTTGCGCTGAGCCTTGCGCTCATCATTGAAGAGGGGCTGCCATTGACCACACTCGACACGGTGACACGCTCGGTTCAGGCGGCATGTGCCGAGGCGGGCGTGGACATCGTCACGGGGGACACCAAGGTGGTCAACCGGGGCAAGGCGGATGGGCTGTTCATCACCACATCCGGCATCGGAGTCGTGCCGGATGGCGTCGATATCTCGGGACACCGCGCGCAATTGGGCGACCGGATACTGGTGAGCGGCACAATCGCCGAACACGGTGTCGCCATCATGAGCGCACGCGAAGGGCTCTCCTTTTCAACCACCACATCAAGCGACTGCGCTCCGTTGAACGGACTGGTTCAGACTATGGTCGAGGCATGTGCCGGCGCCCTCCACTGCATGCGTGACCCCACCCGCGGAGGAGTTGCGTCCACACTCAATGAACTGGCGGCACAATCCGGGGCGGCCTTCGTCATCGATGAGAACGCCATACCGGTGCGGCCGGAGGTTCGGGCCGCGTGTGAGATGCTTGGCCTGGATCCACTCTACGTGGCAAACGAAGGGAAGCTCGTAGCTATCGTGGAGCCTTCGCGTGCGTCGAGGCTCCTGGAGATAATGCGCGCCCATCCACTGGGAAGAAATGCCGCTGACATAGGCGAGGTGGTAGACGGCAAGCCCGGCAGGGTGATGATGCGAACACACCTGGGTCCAACCAGGCTCATCCAGATGCTGGCTGGAGAGCTGCTGCCACGCATCTGCTGACGCGTCAGGACAGTCCCGCTCCTCAACCACGGGCGGCACCTGGTCCGCAGTATCAGGAGACGAGCCGGCTGCCGCTCGACTGCGACAGCAACTCCGCGGGGCTGCCCTCGGCAACGACCCTTCCCTGCTCCATGAAGTAGCCCCTATCAGCGATGTGGCTGACGGCCTTAACGTTCTGCTCCACGAGCAGCGTTGTGATTCCGTGATTGCGTAGCTCAGATATTGCGCCCATCACCTTCCTGACCAGTATCGGCGCCAGCCGGAGTGAGGGACAATCCAGCAGAAGCAGCCGCGGAGCCGCCATAAATGCCCTCCCGATTGACAGCATCTGCTTCTCACCACCGGACAGAGTGCCGGCGCTCTGTCGCTGCCGCTCGCGAAGGATGGGGAAGAGCGTGAGTACCGTCTCGATGTCATCGCGAATGGCATTCGCCCCGGTCCGTCGCCGGCGCGCGTAGGCGCCGAGAACCAGGTTATCCATCACACTCATGGAGGCGAATATGAGTCGCTGTTCATCCACATACACGATGCCCTTCCCAACGAGTTGCTCCACAGAAGAGCCGTTGATACGTGAACCTTCGAAGAGAATCTCGCCGGAACGGACCGGGAGAAGTCCACAGATGGCTTTCAAGGCCGCACTCTTGCCGCCGCCATGCGGGCCGACAAGCGCGGCGATCTCAGCGTGGTTAATACTCAGTGAGACACCGCAGAGCGCGTCGAACGACCCATAGGAGGCTCGCACGTCCTTCATTTCAAGCACGGCGCCCTGCTGTTCACCTGTCACAGGAATGCTCTCTTCCACCTATTCTCCAAGATAGCTCGCCACGACCCGCTCGTCCCGGCGAATCTCCTGGGGCAGCCCCTCGGCTATCTTCTCGCCGTAGTGCAGCACCACAACCCTGCTCGCAACATCCATCACCACGTCTGTCAGATGCTCGACCATCAGCACAGTCATGCCTGACACTGTCAACTCGCGCAAGAGGCAACTGAGGCGATCGATTTCGTCCTGCACCAGTCCGCCGTAGGGTTCGTCAAGCAGCACCAGGGACGGACGTGCCACGAGTGCCCGGGCCAGCCCGACCAACTTCTGCTCTCCCCACGACAGCTGCCGCGGCCAGGCACTTGCCCTTCCCGCCAGTCCGAGCGAATTCAACTGTTCCACTGCCACAGCGCGAATCACGGATTCCTCGACCCTCGCACCACGAGACTGGAAACCTGTCGCGAGGAATCCCGACCTGGTCCACACGTGACATCCCGTCATCACATTCTCGACTACCGAGAGGGTCGGGCACAACTGGATATCCTGAAACATCTGCGTGATGCCGCATCTGGCCACTTTGTATGCGGGGCGCCCATCGATGCGCTCGCCCTGAAACCATATCTCTCCTCCCGAGGGCTTGAGGAGACCGTTGACGAGCTTCAGAAGCGTGGTCTTTCCCGCGCCGTTGGGTCCGATAATACAGATGAGCTCGCCCGTGTTCACACGAAGATCAACATCCTTCAGAACGAGGAGTTCGCCGTAAGCAGCGGACAAGCCGCGAATGTCCAGAAGGGGCACCTGCTGCGCCCCGCCGACTGGCAGTCGACCGCTCCTCACGTCAATGGCCGTCATCGGCCCTCCGTCGTCGTCTGACGCGTTCCGGAAGCGAACACAACCCCTGGGGCAGGAAGAGTAGCGTCGCAACAAGTATCGCCCCGTACGCCACAAGCTCATACGCACCGGTGGGGCCACCCAGCACGATGGGTGCAACCGCACGCAGCACTTCAGTGATGCCTATCATCAAGGTTGCCCCAACGATGGCTCCCCAAGGGGTGGCCACTCCACCAACAATGACCATGATGGCAACGAGCACCGACAACTGCACATGGAAGCTCCCGGGCTCAATGACGCCCGTATAGTGGGCGTACACGCTCCCCCCGATGCTGGCGAAGATGGCGGCGACCACGAAAGCGCTCACCTTGTACTTCATAGTGTTGATGCCCAGCACCTGCGCCGTGTCTTCGCCACCGCCCGCCAGGATGTTGAGGACGCGCAGCGCCCGTCCGCTACGCGAACGTGCAACATTCAGCGAGAACACGAGAAGCACAACAACGCCAATCCACACGAAGGCGAAGATGAACACGGAGTAAGGCATACCACGGGGGTATGGCAATCGAGGAATCCCTGTGAGTCCTGTCGCGCCGCCCGTCACCTGCCCCATGCTCATCACCAGGTAGTAGAAGATGAGGTTCACGGTCAGCGTCACGCCGGCGACTATTATCCCCCGAAGTCTCAGCACGGCGAATCCTATGAGTGCCGCACCCACACCCGTTATCACCGCCGCAACAAGGATGCACGGCCACGCGGGTAACCCGGCACGCACGGTAAGGAGTGCAGACAGGTAGGCTCCCATCCCGAAGAACATCGCCTGTCCAAGAGAAACCTGTCCCGCAAGCCCTGTCAGAAGGACGAGACCCAGAGCGAGGACGGCGTGGAATCCCACGATAGTCAAAACGCTGACGAGGTAGGCGCCGGCCCACACCGGCGCGCTGAGCACGACCACTGCGGCAACCACATATGGAATGTAGCGCCCGGCGTTCGGACGCCCCGCGACAGGCGAAATGGTCTTTGTCCCAGCGATCGGATTCATCATTCGATGTTGGCGTGAGCCGGCAGCAGTCCCCGTGGTCTAACCAGAAACACGATGAGCAGTATGGTCAGCGCAATTGCATCATGATAGCCGCCGGGCATCAGTCCTGCCGAGAGCGCTTCTGTCAGGCCGAGCAGAAGCCCGCCGACTATCACACCTTCGGCCCTGTGCATACCGCCAACGAAGGCGGCCAGAAGGCCCTTGATAGTGAGCGGAATTCCCACATTGTAGGCAGTCATGGTCAGCGGGGTAATCGTCGCACCGGCCACGGCGCCGAGTGCGGCAGCTATCACAAATGCCAGGAGACCCATTCGCTCCGGACTGATGCCGACCGTCCGCGCACCTAGCGGCTCATCGGCACAGGCGCGCAAAGCCCTGCCCAGCATGGTGTGTCCGAAGAAGTAGTACAGGCCGGCGACCATCAGGATGGTCATGCCTACCACCCATGGCGCCTGCCCAAAGATGGTGGCCCCCCAGAGATGAATGCTCGAACTTCCCAGGAAGTTGGTGAGGCTGCGGTATTCCCATCCCCAGACAAGGAGGGTGAGCCCTTCAACTGCGAAGGCGAAACCGACTGTCAGAAAAGCGAGAACCGACCCGGATGCGTTCCGCGCCGGGTGGATTATGAACCGATAGAGTATGGCGCCCGTGACTGACACTACAAACACCGCGAGGAATATGGACGGGAACAAAGGGACGCCCCAGGCACACAGGCTCACCGTTATCATGCCGCCGAGCATGACGAACTCACCCTGGGCGAAGTTGAGAACGCGCGTCACGCCGTAGACAACATACAGGCCCAGCCCGAGTGCAGCGTAGATGCACCCGAGCGTGAGCCCGCTTATGAGCGATTGCAGTACAGTGGAAGCCTCCAACAGTCCTGCCGCTATTGTTCCATCGTCTTCACAAGTATCTTCTCGCCGTTCTTGAACGTAACGAGCACTTCCTTATGCACTACTCGACCATAGTGGTCCGTCGGAGTCATCGTGTGAGTTCCCATGAACAGGCTGAGATTCGTCGTCGTCTCAAACGCGTCTCTCACATGACCACGAGCCTTGATGATATCACTTAGGTCCGGGTTCGCGCGGTCGATTCCATCCGCTATGAACATGACGAATTGCGCACCGATAGCGTCCCACATCCCCGGGGCACGCCCATACTTGGCCACGAAACTCTCGTCGAACTCGCGACACATCTCCTTGTCCGTGTCGGAGTCAGGGAGTTGCGCCCACATCGTGAGTTTCGAGTCGAGACACACGAGAGACGGGGCCATCTCATAGTAGGTGCCGAAGGACCCGTAGTAGGAAGGCGAATTCTGCGCCGGTGTCGTGACGATGGGCACCATTATGCCCATCTCGCGTGCCTGCTTGACGGCAAGAGCGCCGGCGGGTCCGCTACCCCAGATGAAAATCGACGCGGCGCCGGATGCCTTGATGTTTGCCAGTTGCGGGGTCATGTCCGTCGCGCCGGGATCGAAATGCTGATAGGTAACCATGTTGACGCCGGCTCCGGGGGCAATCAACTTCAGGTAGTGTTCTCCGCCCTCCCCATAGCCACTGTTCTCGATAAGTCCCGCGCACGAGTTCAGCCCAAGGTCATCGGTGAGGTATCCCAGCGGAAGAGGAATGTAATCCTTTTCGCTCGATGTCGGCTTGAAAGCCCATTTCCCGAGCGTGCTGTCAACCAGTCCTGTGCCGGACATGATGAGCCCGGGTATCTCGTTATCATTCACCACCGCGATCATGCTGTGGGAAAGGCCGGTTGCAGAGATGCACGCAACAGCAACCACCTTGTCTACCTCGATCGCCTTCTGTGCGGCCAGGGCCGTCTCAGTGCTGCTTCCCTTGTCATCGTAGAACAGCAGCTCGACAGGCTTGCCATGTATTCCACCAGCGGCGTTGATCTGGTCGGCTACAAGCCGTGCGCCGTCGATAGCAGGCAGCCCCAGGGCGCTGTACGGTCCGGTCTGGGAAGCAATGACCCCGATGCGATAGGCATCCGGAGTCTTGTCCTGCGCGCATCCCGCCGGCAAGATGGCGAGTACAACAGCCAACAGTATCAGAACGCTCAGCCTACTCAGTCTTCTCATACGTCTCCTCTCGTCCATGATTCGAGTGTGCGCCGGTGGCCTAGCTCCGCCGGTCGGTTGGTTCAAGCAGGGCACTTATCAGGTGTCGCCACGACTCTGAGACACCGGGCACCCGTCAGTCCACGACGTGAAAACCGAAAGTGACGAATCCCTCGCCGTTCTGGATGGCGGTAACCGCCCGTCCATGAGACACATGCAGGCTCTCACACTGCAACTCCTCCCGGAGCATGCGCTCCAGGCAGGCGGCATCCTGCGCAGCGTTGACGTGCACAATCGCCCCTCGCAGTATGCGGCCGTCAACGCGCTCAGTCGCCATCTGTACCATCTTGCGCACCAGTTGCTTCTTCGCCCGAGCCCTCGACACGAGACTCACGGTCCCGCCCGTCGAGCCGTCAACCTCAATCATCGCCTTGAAGCCGGCGCCGCTGTTCTCCTCGGCTTCGGCCCAGGGCTTCGCCTTGAATACCCTGCCACCCTTACCCCGGAAGAAGAGAGTTTCGAAACAGAACAGGGCGCACATGCCATCGCGCACCCGGTATGCCTCGGCCACCACTTCTTCGAAGCTCGCCCCCGTCATTGCGAGAGTGGCGGCTTCGACCGCGATAGGCAGTTCCCCGGCCTCAACGGTACGGGAGTCAATCACCTCTATCTGCATCCCGGGGTGCTTCTCAAGGGCCAATTTGCGCGCCTCAAGTGCAGCGCCATATCCCTTGCTGAAGACGGAGGTCATGTGAATTGAGATAGCAGACTCGGCACGCTCGGCGGCCCACTCGTAGGCGTTCAGAAACTCCCCGATGGACGGGGCCGATGTCGTCGGTACCTCGCCTTTCTGCCTCAGCCGGCCGAGCAACCAGTCCATGTCCACCTCGGTCTCAAGGTAGTCACGGCCGTCCACAATTGCATGGAGAGGCACGATGCCTATGTCGAGTCGGTCCACTACGTCCTGCGGCACCGCCGCAGGCGCATCAACGATAACGGCCACCTTGCGTCTCATCGCGCTCCTCCGCGTGCAGAGGGGTCCAACCCTGAAAAGTACCTCGGCATGCGATATATGTTTGCGTACCTCACTCTCTTTGTCAAGCGCCCGGCAGGTGTATAATTGCGAAGGCGATGAACAGGAGAGACACATGAAGACGTCTTACGTTCTGGCACGTCCGCTAGTAATCTCAGCGATACTGGGGGCAATTGCGCTTACCGGCTGCAGCGGCGAGGTGAGTTTCACCACGGCGAAGCTGACCGAGGGGACCATGTGTCTCGGCGTAGACAGCCAGAACAAGCCGGTCAACGCCACAGATACGTTTGCGGTCAACACGCCGGAGATATTCTGCTCCGTGAAGCTCTCCAACGCCCCGGATGACACAGAGGTGGGTTCCGAATGGGTATACGTCAAAGGCGAAGTCCAGGGAGTCACCGACTATGTGATAGACACGCTGGTGCTTCCCGCCGACGGCACGCAGTTCCTCCAGTTCTCATTGCCCAGGCCGGACGGCGGATGGCCTATCGGTGAGTACCAGCTCAACCTGTACATCGATGGCAAGGAGGCAGTCTCCCTCCCGTTCACTGTAAGCGCGACTGCGACCGGACCCGGCGGTGGTTCCATCAGCCAGGCCACGATGGCCCTCGGCGTCGACGCACAGTCCCGGCCCGTGAACCCCACCACTACGTTCGCAGCGAACACGCCAGAGATATATTGCTCGGTCCTGGTGTCCAACGCGCCGGCCGGCACAGAGTTGCTCTCCGAGTGGTACTACGTGAGCGGGGAATGGCAGGGTGTCACCAACCGACTGGTCGGTTCGGTGCCCTTCATCATGCAGGGAACGATGTACGTGTCGCTCTCGCTGACTATTCCCGCCGAGGGATGGCCGGGTGGCCAGTACCAGGTGAAGCTGTACCTGAACGGAGCGTTGCAGGAAGCCGTGCCTTTCACCGTTGAGTCGGCACCAATCAGTGCGGTCACGGCGATGAGCGTTGACGCAAACAACTATCCGGTGAACCCGACCTCGACCTTTCCTGTAGGCGTCGAGAAGGTGTACACGGTCATATACGTTCACGATGCCCCCGCTGGCACGAAGCTGGTGGTGGAATGGTACGACGTTGGATCGACGGTCCACCGTTTTGTCGGCAAGAACAACGAGATGCAGGTGCAGACCAGTTAGAAGCCCACATGGGCCTCCTTCACATATGGCACCGGGGGCTGGCCGGTGGGGCAGTATGCCGTAGTCCTCTTAGTCAACGGTGAGCGTGAGTTGATAGTGCCATTCACTGTTCAATAGGCGCACAAGTTCACTCAAGGGAGTGCGCTCCGCAGAGTGCACTCTCTTTCCTCTGTCAACCGCTGTCTCTGTCGCCACCGGCTCCCCGCAAAGCCCCAGCAATCTTGAGGCGCAGACGTGCAATGCGGCATACTTGTGCAGCATGTCGGCGTCCTCACGGGACCGCGCGGCAACTGCGGACAGGAGACGGAGACACGAGAGTCATGAGAATCACGAACGCCGCCAGCCTCACTTCGCACGGCAACATCGCCGGGAGAAAGGCCATGGTGGCGATACTGGAGGCAGGACTCCACGCGGCCGACCCCTACTGGAACACACGGGAATTGGTCCGCATAGACAACGGCAGGCTCATCGTAGGGGGCAGCCGCTTCGAGCCTGAAGGGTCCCCGGTGACCGGCGAGGAAGTTATCAATCTCGCACGCGTACGCCGAATCGTCGTACTGGGCGCCGGCAAGGGATTGCAGCGTGTCGCCAAAGCGCTCGAAGACGCTCTCGGCAACCACCTCACCGCCGGTCACGTTATCGACAAGAAGGGCTACCCTGTCATACTGGAACGCTTGGAAGTAACCCTCGGCGGACATCCGGTGCCTGACGACGACTGTGTCAGAGGATGTCAGCGCATACTGGAGTTGACGCGCGACCTGACCAAGGACGACATCGTCTTTACGTGTATAGGAAACGGCGTTTCTGCCCTTCTGACGCTCCCCGTCCCCGGAGTGACTCTCGAGGACGTGAAAACCACAACACGTATCATGCAGATAGAGCACGGAGCGCCAACGCCCGACCTTAATCCGATACGCAATCATCTGGACATGCTGAAGGGGGGGCGCATCTCTCGCCACCTCCAGCCTGCGCGCGTCTTCCACCTCATCGCCATCGAACCCGGTTCCTACCGTGAGCTGATGCACGAGAACTTCTGGCTGCACACGCTCCCGGACGGGACTACATACGACCAGGCAATCGACAACCTCCACAAGTGGGGGGCGTGGGACGAGGTCCCCTCATCCGTGCGGGAGTTCCTGTCCAGAAGAGACCCGGCGCTCGACAGCGTGAAGGCGGAGGAGTACGAAGGTTTCTCCCACCGCATATTCGGTCTGATGCCGGGGCCGCGACAGACGGCAAAACTGCCCGCAGCGATGCGCACAGCCGAGGAGCTTGGCTTCCGGCCGTACCTCCTGGGTGAAGAGGTGTCGGCCATCGAGGCAAGCCACGCCGCGGTGTACCTCGCGGAGATAGCGAAGACTGTTGAGCGGCGCGGCCAGCCATTCGGGCCGCCCTGCGCATTGTTCACCAGCGGGGAGATGGTAGTGACGGTGGGGAAGGGGGGCGGCATAGGAGGGCGAAACCAGGAGTTTGCGCTCGCAGCAGCACAGAGAATCACGGGAAGTGCCCACATCATCATGGCATCCGTGGATACGGACGGAACCGACGGCCCCGGAACGCAATTCGTGCCGGGAGAGGACTCCATCCCGTGCCTGGCGGGCGGCATAGTCGACGGATTGACTCTGCAGGAGGCGTCGGCTGCGGGGGTAGATATCGTGGACGCGTTGAAACGTCATGACGCCACGCCCGCGCTGTGGCGGCTGCACAACGGCATCCTGGCAGAACCAGGAATCAGCCTGAACGACCTGACGGTTGCGCTCATCACGAGCACGTCATAGAGAAGGAGAGTATCGCACATGACCGATGGTTCGCTCATCAAGTCCATCACCGCTCTACAGGCATGGAGCTGGCGCGGCCACCCCGCCATCGAGGCGCGAGTTGTCACACGAAACGGCGCGTTGGGAGTCGCCCAGGTTCAGGCCGGCACGTCGGTGGGCCAGCACGAAGTACAGTTCATCCACGACGGGGGACCACGATGGGGCGGCCTTGGCGTTCAGAAGGCGGTTGCCATGGTCAAAGACACTATTGCGCCGGCCCTCATCGGAATGGATGCGACCCGCCAGCGGGACATCGACTACCGTATGATTGAGATAGACGGCACTCCAAACAAAGCCAAACTCGGCGGAAACTGCGTCGCGGCAGTCTCGGCCGCAGTGCTCAAGGCGGCCGCAGCAAGCGTCCGTCTGCCTCTGTACCAGTACATCGGTGGTCCCAACGCCTGCGTCATGCCCGTTCCGGGCGTGCTCGCTGTCCTTGGTCCAAAGCGCTACGGCGGAGGTGAGAGGGGCGGGGAAAAGCCGACCTACTCGTTCTACTGCCACGGGTACGACAGCTTCACCGACGCTTCCCAGGGATGCTGGCAGGTGCGCCAGGCGTTCAGAAAGGTGCTGCTGGAAAAGAAAGGACTCAACACGTTCAGGATTGACCGTCTCTTCATAGACCAGCATGGCGTGTTTGAACACGACCGCGAACTCTGGGCGCTGATGACCGAAGCCATCGAGCGTTCCGAAGGCACCGACCGAATCGGCATTCAGGTCGACTGCGCCGCCGGCTGCTTCTACGACAAGTCAACCGGATTGTACAAGGGGCTCTTCTCGCGAGAAGATAAGACGCGCGAGGACCTCATGGCATTGTATCGCGATGCCGTGAAGCAGTATCCCTTCGTAATCCTGGAAGACCCACTCGACGAGGACGACTTCGAGGGGCATGCGACACTGACGAAGGACTTGGGAGTGCAGATAGTCGGTGATGACCTCTTCACCACGAACCCTGAGAGGGTGCAGCGCGGCATCGGCATGGGCGCCGCCAACTGCGTGCTCCTGAAGGTAAACCAGGTGGGCAGCATCACGGAGGCGTTCGACATGGTGGACCTGGCGTACCGCAACGGCTACGCGGTCATGCCCTGCAACAGCCGCGGCGAGGGAGCCGATATTGCCGACTACTCCGTCGGGCTGAAGACAGGTCACATGCGCGAGGGCGGACTGGACGACGCCACCACCCGGCTACTCGAGATAGAGGCGGAGCTTGGCTCCCGCGCTTCCTTCCTCGGCAGGAAGGGGTTCAAGCCCTAGCAGGCCGGCAACAGCATGGAACCGCAGCACATGATTGAGGTCGAATCGCTTTCAAAACGCTTCGGCCCTGTGGCAGCGGTCGACTCAGTGTCGTTCACCGTGTCGGCAGGAGAGCTGTTCGCGTTCCTCGGGCCCAACGGGGCAGGCAAGACCAGCACCATCAACATGCTCTGCACGCTGTTCACTCCCACGGGAGGGCGGGCTGCCGTCAACGGTTTCGATATCGTGACTCAGCGCAGCGACGTCCGTCGCTCCATCGGACTCGTGTTCCAGGACTCCACGTTGGATGAGTACCTTACCGCTGAACAGAACCTGCGCTTCCACGCGTACGCCTACCGCATCCCGAAAGCCACGTGCGAGCAGCGCATCGGTGAGCTTCTGGAGTTGGTGGAACTGTCCGACAGGCGGCGAAGCCGCGTCCGCACTTTCTCCGGAGGCATGAAGAGGCGACTCGAGATAGCCCGCGGTCTGCTCCACAATCCCCGAGTGCTGTTCCTGGACGAGCCGACACTGGGCCTTGATCCACAGACGAGGCGGCACATCTGGGAGCACATACTGGCGCTTCGCGTCCAACACGGTCTCACCATCTTCCTGACCACCCACTACATGGACGAGGCAGAGGTAGCCGACCGCATCGGCATTATCGACTACGGACGCATCGTGGCTCTGGACACCCCCGACCATCTCAAGGACTCGATGGGCGGCGATGTCATCACGTTGGAGGCGGACAACAACGAGGCGGCTGCCGCCGAACTCAAGCAGCGATTCAACGTCGACCCCCTCAACGAGAACGGAGTCCTCAGCTTCAGTGTGCCGCATGGCGACAGGTTTCTCCCGCGTCTCATCAGGAATCTGGAGAGCCCGATTGTCTCGGTCGGACTGCGCAGGCCCACGCTTGAAGACGTGTTCCTGCGGCTGACCGGTCACGCCATCAGGCAGCAGGAGGCCGATGGGATGGCAGAGGCCAGGGCTTTCATGTCGCACCGCAGAGCGGGGAGATAGCGCATGATCGAGATTCTTGTCGCCATCCGCGTGGTCGCCTACAGGGAACTGCTTCGCTTTGTGCAGGAGAAATCACGCCTCATATCCTCTTTTGCCATGCCATTACTGTTTCTCGTCATCTTCGGCGCCGGGTTCACCCGGACCATAGGGCCCATGGCACCCGGCGTGGACTTCGTTCAGTTCATCTATCCGGGCATCATCGCGATGACCGTGCTGATGAACTCCGTGATGTCCGGTCTCTCCGTGGTGTGGGACCGCGAGTTCGGATTCCTTAAGGAGATACTGGTGGCTCCCATCGCACGGAGCGGAATAGTGCTCGGAAAGGCGGCCGGAGCCGCGATGGTGGCGGTCATGCAGGGATCCATCATGCTCGTCCTTGCTCCACTCGTCGGAGTGTCACTCACCCCACTCCTGGTCCTCAAGCTCATTCCATTACTCGTCGTCATCTCAATGTCCCTGTCCGGGATGGGACTGCTGGTCGCGTCCAGGATGCGCTCGCAGCAGGGTTTCCAGCTTGTTGTTCAACTCATCATCTTTCCCCTGATATTCCTCTCCGGCGTGTTCTTCCCCGTGAACAACGTGCCAACATGGCTCGAAATCGCATCGAAGCTCAATCCCCTGACGTATGCCGTGGACGCCGTTCGTCAGCTCTTCCTCGCGGGCTACGTTGATGCGGCCATCGGAGTAACGGTCTTCGGCCACACGATGACCGTTCTGCAGGATGTTCTAGTGGTCGCCGTGTTTGGGTTCGCGCTGCTGCTGCTGGCCACCTGGTCGTTCGAGAAGCAGGAGTAGCCCTGAGCCCGTCCAGGGCAGATGGGATGTCCCGCGCCGGAAAGGCGCAACGGGACGCCAGAAGTCTTGACAGCCGCAGCAGTTGGCGAGTAAAGTCAGTGCAATGGTCGTATGCGTATGTCACTGAACGGGACCCTCCGATCAGGAGGACTGCGCAACCCTATTCATGAGCGGGCGTTGCCAGTCGCATGTTCCTACATGCGTCTCGGAATGCACCAATAGCCGCCGCAATGCGTGACTCGATGTGTGGGAAGACCATAGTCGACCGTGATTCACCCTGACAGCATCTCTCTGTGTCCCGATGAGAAAAGGATGGAGGTGAGTAGATGAGACGGAAGACAACTACACTGGTGATGCTCCTGCTGTCCGCGCTCCTGATTGTCGGTATCGCCGTACCCGGGTGCGCGCCGGCGAAAGCAGAGTACCCGAACAAGGCAATTACCCTGGTGTGCCCGTGGGGCGCGGGTGGCGGAACCGACAGGATCGCGCGATACCTGGCCGACAAGCTCAGCACTGAGCTGGGGCAGCCGGTCGCAGTGGTCAACCAGACAGGCGGCAATGGAGCGGTCGGGCACAATGCGGGCGCCCTCGCAGCCGCAGATGGTTACACCCTCTGTATCTCCACCTGGGAACTCAGCATCCTCAAGCATATGGGCTGGTCGGAAATCGCCTACAACAACGTCAGAGGCGTTGCACTGATCAACAAGGACGCGGCGGGACTGCTGGTCCACCCGGACGACGCCGCGGCGAATGGCTGGAAGGATGCAACCGACTGGATCGACTACGTGAAGACACACCCGGGACTCCAAGTTTCGGGAACCGGCACTGGCGGCGTGTGGCACGTATCACTGCTCGGCATGCTGGCCGCGGCAGGCGTCGGACCGGAAGCAGTCGAATGGCTCCCGAGCACCGGTGCGGCTGAAGGCATCACGTGGCTCCTGGGCAAGCACATCAACGCAGTGACCTGCAGCATCGTAGAGGCAGGGCCTCAGATTGAGGCAGGCACGCTGGTTCCCCTGGCGTCCATGAGCGCTGCCCGCATGGCACGGTTCCCCTACATCCCTACCTTGAAAGAGGTGGGCATCGACTGGGAACTGGGCGCATGGCGCGGCATCACGGTCCCCAAGGACACCCCTGACGCCGTGGTGAACAAACTGCACGACGCCATCAAGAAGATCCTTGACAGCCAGGACTGGAAGGACTGGATGAGCAGCCAGGGCTTCGGCCAGCTCTACCTGAACTCGGCTGGCTTCGACACGTTCATGGCCGATGACTACGCTGCGTCAGAACGATTGCTCAAAGCCGGCGGCCTTATCTCATAGGGTCAGTCGGCTGACTTCAGCCTTTGTTGGGGCATGACCAGCGGGGGGAGGGGCGGCAGTCCAGTCTGCCTCCCTCCTCCTGCTTGTATCGTTCGGCTATCAGGAGGGCCAGCCCGAAGTGAATACCTGGAAGCTAGACGCAGTCACGGGGGCAGGTGTTGTTGCCTTTGCCATATTCATTCTGGTGTTCTCCATGCACTTTCCCGCGGCCCGGGGCACGGACTTCGGCCCTGCACTCTTCCCCAGAGTGATAGCAGCCATGATGGTTGTGCTCGGCGCACTGCTACTGTTCCGGGCACGGAGGCTGCGTGCAGGCATCGGCGACTGTGCATCCGAGGCGGTGGCAGATGAGTTGACGGCTACGTCCGCCGGAATGCGCAACGTGGCCGTAACCATCGTCGCCATCGTCGCCTACATCGCCATTGTGGACCGACTCGGATTCATCCCGACAACTCTGGTCTTCCTGTTCGCGCTCATGAAGACGTACGGACTGACCACAATCAGGAGTATCGTCTTCTCATGCCTCATAACCGGATTCGTCTACGTCCTGTTCTCAATGCTTCTCAGAGTCGTCCTCCCCTGATGGCGATACACACCGGTTCAAGGAGTAGGTGGACATGATTGTAGATGTCATCGCTTCGATCGCACGCGTGGAAGTCCTCCTCCCCTGGATTCTGGGCATGCTCCTGGGCGTATTCGTCGGAGCCATCCCGGGGCTGACGGCCACGATGGCTACGGCCATACTGGTCCCCATCACCTACTATCTTCCGCCGATGGGTGGACTCGCCATGATACTCGGGTGCGCGTGTGTCGCCATCTTCGCGGGCGACATCCCCGCAACCTATCTCCGCGTACCGGGGACTCCGTCTTCCGGCGCGGCCGTGCTCGACGGCTATGAGATGACGAAACAGGGAAAGGCATCGCGTGCCCTGAGCCTTGACGTCGTCTGCTCCTCGCTGGGAGGGCTGGTCGGCTTCACGCTGCTGATACTCGGCGCAACGGCTCTGGCGGCCGTGGCCCTCAAGTTTTCGTTCTACGAATTCCTCTGGGTATCGACGTTTGGCCTGGCCACATGCGTCGTCATCTCCCGGGGCACGATGGTCAAGGGAGCCATCGCCGTCTTCATGGGACTATTCGTATCGACCATAGGCGTCGATATTGTCACCGGATACCCTCGATTCACGTTCGGCAACGTTCACCTGCTCAGCGGAGTGAGCTTCATCCCGGCGATGATTGGCCTCTTCGGCATTCCGGTCGTTCTCCGCACCATCATGACGCCCAGGCATCTCGACATGCCGAGTGTTGCGGAGAAGAAACGATTCTCGATCGGCGGCGTATTGCCAACGGTCTACAAGTACCGCAACCTCGTTCTGCGCTCCTCGATAGTGGGGACTTTCATCGGCAGCCTTCCCGGCGCCGGAGCGGACATCGCCGCATGGGTGGCCTACGGCATGGCCAAGCGCAACTCAAAGGAACCGGAGAAGTTCGGCACGGGAATCGATGAGGGTGTCATAGCCCCTACCAGCGCCAACAACGCAGGCGTGGCGGGCGCCTGGATTCCCGCACTGGCGCTGGGCATTCCGGGCGACTCCATCACAGCTATCATACTAGGGGCCTCCATGATCTACGGATTGCGCCCGGGTCCGCTGATGTTCGTGGGGGCAAGCGGCGAACTCGTCCGGGGACTCTTCGCCATCGGCATCATTACCCAGCTCATGCTGGTCCCCATCGGCCTGCTGGCCATCAGGGCCTTCGGGAAGGTATTCAAATTGCCCAACAGCGTCATCATGCCGATGATCCTGCTGTTCTGCATCGTAGGCTCGTACGCGCTGAACTTCAGCATGTTCGACGTCATTCTCATGTTCCTTTTCGGCCTGCTTGGCTTCTACATGGAGCGCAACGGCATACCACTGCCGCCCCTCGTTCTGGCGATCATACTGGGGCCACTGATCGAACGGAACCTGCGACTTGGGCTGATGCAGACCGGAGGCAACCTCCTGCCGTTCTTCACCAGGCCGATTTCCATAATCGTGATTCTGGCCATCATCCTGTTCCTCTCCTGGAACAGGATAACCGCTCTGGTGTGCCGGATTCGAGGAACTGGCGGGGGCAGCGCGCCGTAGACCCCGTCGGGCCGCCTGTCCAGACGCCGATTCCGGCAGACAGAAGGCCTCCTGCGCCGTGACATCACCGGCCGAGCGCGGTAGGATTCTCCATATGGCAATCTCACCACACGTGGACATGATGTACGGAGTGGGCGAGACAGGCGAACCCAGTGAGGAGCCACTTGTTCGCGAGCGTCGCGCAGAGCGCCACGACGACTACGACGTCGTGGTCGTGGGCGCTGGATTCGCTGGACTCTCAGCGGCAATCGAAGCCCGCAACGCCGGTGCTTCGGTGCTCGTTATCGAGAAGATGCGGGCACCCGGTGGCAATTCCATCATCAGTGATGGAGGGATTGCAGCCGCCGGCACCCCCGTGCAACAGCGGGAAGGCATCGCCGATTCGCCCGAATTGTTGTACTCCGACATGTTGCGAGCAGGTCTGGGACTGAACCATCCGGCACTCGTCCGCGAACTGGCCCAGCGTTCCGCTGATACCTTTCAGTGGTCCAGCGATTACCTCGGTGTGAAGTACCTGGACAGGCTCGACCAGTTCGGAGGCCACTCGGTCCCCCGGTGCTTCACCGCCGCCAACGTATCCGGGTCGACTATCATCAAGCGGCAGGTAGCCAAGCTGCGAGAGCTCGGCGTGGAAATCAGGCTGCAGACATGCCTCAAGGGTTTCGTCCGAGATACGAACGGGAAGGTATCCGGAGTGTCGGTTCGCGACGGATTCGAACCAAGACGACCCGAGGCCGGCGTCGACAGATGCGTGCGGGCCAAGAAGGGCGTCGTGCTGGCTACCGGTGGCTTCGGCGCGGACACCGCTTTCAGAAGCGCGCAGGACCCGCGATTGGACTCGTCTGTCGATACGACGAACGTCCGCTTCGCCACAGCGGAGGCTCTTATTGAGGCACTGAGAATCGGAGCGATGCCGGTTCACCTGTCCCATATCCAGCTTGGTCCCTGGGCCTCACCTGACGAGAAAGGCTACGGCGTGGGGCCGCGATTCGGCGACTACGTGGCGTTTCAATACGGGCTGGTAGTATCCCCTGACACAAACGCACGCATCGTGAATGAACTGGCTGACCGTAAGACAGTCGCCGACGCGATCCTGGCGGTCGGCAAGCCATGCGTTGGCATCGCCGACTCGAAGGCGGTGCAGGGGTCAGGTTGGTCCATCGACCGCTGTCTGCAGAAAGGTGTGGTCAAGAGCTTCGACAGGCTCGCCGACCTTGCGGCATTCTATGGACTGGACACCGAAGCACTCGCGATTACCATGGAGCGATTCAGTGGCTTCGTCGCGCTGAAGTGCGACACCGATTTTGGCAAGCCCATCCTCGAAGGCGCAGTCCCCGTGACGCATCCTCCCTACTACGGGATGCGGCTTTGGCCGAAAGTACACCACACGATGGGCGGAGTACGCATCGATGTGAACGGCCGGGTCATGGATATCGATGGCCATCCGATCGCGGGGCTCTTTGCTGCGGGAGAAGTCACGGGTGGAGTGCACGGCGCATGCCGCCTCGGCAGCTGCGCCATCACGGACTGCCTCGTCTTTGGCCGCATCGCCGGCCGGAATGCGGCAGCTACGACGATCCTCCCGTGATTGCGCCCAAACAAAGACTCTCGTCTCGGGCTCACAAACACAAGTGGGTTCTTCGAAGCGTGAAGGAAGGGCTACAATAGCCGCATGCCACACAAATCACGCGGCGCATTGGCGCCACACGAGCACGCAACGGCAACAGGTCTTCAATTGGCGCTGACACCCACGGGGAAAGAACGGTGAATCTCTACACGGCCTGCCTTCGAGAGCTATTCCCTTCAGTAGTTCTGCTGCTGGCAATGCTTCCGATTTCGGGGTGCTCAAACACTGCTGAACCGGCGACCATTCCCCCAGTCAGGCACTACACCTACGAAGTGGTCAACGTCTATCCCCACGATGCAGGTGCATTCACACAAGGGCTGGCGTTTGACAACGGCTACCTCTACGAGGGGACGGGGCTGAACGGAAGGTCATCATTGCGCAAGGTGCAATTGGAAACCGGAGTTGTGGTTGACAGCGTCTCACTTTCCGATGCCTACTTCGGCGAGGGCATCACCGTATGCGGGGACAGGATAGTGCAACTGACGTGGAAGTCCGGAGTCGGCCTTGTGTATGGCAAGAACGATCTTCGGCTGATTCGCGATTTCGCCTACGACACTGAAGGCTGGGGCATCACCTACGACGGGCAACGATTAATCATGAGCGACGGCACCAACAGGCTGTACTTCCTCAACTGTGAGACGTACACGTCAGACGGTTATGTCAACGTGCATGACCGCGGTGCCGCCGTATCGGGGCTCAACGAGCTCGAGTTCATCGACAGCCACATCTACGCAAACGTATGGAAGACAGACAGGGTAGCCGTGATCGATCCACGCGACGGGCGTGTCACAGTCTGGGTCGACCTGTCGGGCCTGCTGGCATCACAGCAAGTCACAGGTCCGGTTGACGTCCTGAACGGCATCGCCTACGACGCAACGGGCGACAGATTGTTCGTGACGGGGAAGCTGTGGCCGTGGCTGTTCGAAATCAAGCTGGTCGAAGACTGAAGCCCCGAGGGGGAATTGGAATCGACGTTCGCAACCCCACGCTCAGTCCACACAACCCGCGCATCGGCAACTCCGACCGCTTCCATGCGGTGAGTTGCGGACTTCCCGCGAGTCAGGGGAACTCCTGCCCCTTTGCACAAGAAACTGAGCGTGCGCCCTTCCAGGCGTGCGCCGCACCAGCACGAGCAGGCCGTGTCTCCGCGGACCGGCAGCTCTACTTCTGAGGGCCGGGAAGCGCTAAACGCGCCTTCCGCTGTTCCAGCCGCGCCTGCGCCTGGGCGAGGACGACGTCCTTCTCCACCTGACCGGTCATGTCACCCATTGCGCGGTCGAAACTCGCATCGGCCACATCCGCCCGACGCTGAATCCGATCCGCCACGGCGTCTACTGACACATCGGCGCCCGTCGATGCGATCTTGCCCGCCTGCCGTATGGCCTTGACTGCGCTTTCCTTGGCTTTGGTGGCCCTGTCCATGGCCTCCAGACGCTGTATCTGTTGCACCATGTTCGTGTACCTGGTCCGCAGCGTCGATGTCGCTTCGGCAAGCGCCTGCGCCGTCTTCTCGCCGGCAGCAATCTCTTCACCCTTGCCACTCATCCGCTGCTCCAAGCCAATCAACCTCGCCTCGAGGGGAGTCGCGAGGTGGTCGTTCTCAGGTTTGCTGTCGCTCAGGACAAAGTCGATGTTCTGGTTCAGCTCTCTTATCTGATACGTGAGCTGTTCTGCTTCACGCTGCACAGACCGTACGTGTCCTGCCGCTGCGGCGGTCGCGTCTTCCAGGTCCTCGAGTGCCTTCTCG
>Ga0351962_1099_pt1 | contig 24006 bp, 2 predicted proteins | sample TotcelT113001N13_FD_205805 | JGI IMG/M metagenome (GOLD analysis project Ga0351962, IMG submission 205805) | Enriched cells from coal bed in the Powder River Basin, Montana, United States - Total cells T11 rep3 HSBNCT.T11.300.1.N13 ...
CACCACGGACGGTTCTCCGAGAGTGTGGCACGGCTTGGTACTCCCAGCCGTGGCGTGGCTTGATCGCCCGACCCGACACTGCTGGGAAGTGTGGCACGGCTTGGTACTCCCAGCCGTGGCGTGGCCTGATCGCCCGCCCCGACACTGCTGGGAAGTGTGGCACGGCTTGGTACTCCCAGCCGTGGCGTGGCTTGATCGGCCGCCCCGACACTGCTGGGAAGTGTGGCACGGCTTGGTACTCCCAGCCGTGGCGTGGCTTGATCGCCCGGCCCGACACTGCTGGGAAGTGTGGCACGGCTTGGTACTCCCAGCCGTGGCGTGGCTTGATCGGCCGACCCGACACTGCTGGGAGTACCAAGCAGTGCCACACCGAGTTGCGGCAGCAACGACTCCAGATCTGCGATCAACTCGGCCATCGTCTGGTAGCGGTCCTCCGGCCGCTTGGCGACCATGCGGCGGAAGACGGCCTCCAGCGGCGGAGGCAAGTCCGGGAAGACGCCGGCCAGGGACGGGATCGATCCGCTCTGGCACGCCAGGAGCTTCTCCGCCGTCGTCCGGCCGGCGTACATGCTCCGGCCGGTCAGCAGATACCACAGCGTGGCGCCCAAGCCGTAGATGTCGGCTCGCCCGTCGGCGCGGCGGGCGTCGACCGCCTGCTCCGGCGCCATGTAGTCCACCGTGCCCATGATCTGCCCGGCGCCGGTCAGTTCGTCCTGCCCTGCGTCGGCCGAGTCCAGATGCGCCAGCCCCATGTCGAGGATTTTCAGGATCGCTTGAGGTCCCTTGTCATTTGTCCGTTGTCCGTGGTCTCCCGCTGCTGACCACTGACCACTGACCACTGACGAATGACCACTGACGAATGACACCACCAGATTCGCCGGCTTGATGTCGCGGTGTACGACCCCGTGCTCGTGGGCGTATTGAAGACCGCGGGCCGCTTGCAGGATGCAGTCCAGCGCCAGGCCGGGCGGCAGGGGCCCCTGTTGTTGAACCAGCGTCGCCAGGTCGATGCCCTCCACGTACTCCATCACCAGGAACGGCCTGCCGTCCGCTTCGTCGGCATCGTGGGCGATCACGATATTCGGATGCGAGAGCCGCGCGGCGGCCTTCACTTCCTGCTGAAACCGCCGCAGTGATTCGGGCGTCCGAACGAGTTCGGGAGTCAGCATTTTCAGGGCCACGATCCGGTCCATGCGGCGATGGACCGCCTTGAAGACCTGCCCCATGCCGCCCTGGCCCAGGCGGTCCAGGATCACATAGTTGCCCAAGACGAGCGGATCGTCCCGGTTTTGGACCAGCGTCCGGGCTTGATATGCGGTCAGCTTGCCCAACAGGACCAGCCGCCGCGCCAGGTCCAGGCCGTCGACAGGCCGCTCCTGCTCGGCCAGTCCCGCCAGACATTCCTGCACCGCCGCGGCCGTCATCAAGCCGGCGGCGGTCAACCGCCCGAGGAATGCGTCACAGCCAAGCGGTTGCGCCGGACCAGCCACCGTTTCGGAAAATTCGCCGAAGTCGCTGTCCGTGCCCGGGCCGCTGGAAACCGTTTCCCGGTGGGCCTGTTGTTCAATCTCGGCCAGATCGATCCGCCCGGCGATGCGGGGAAACCGCTGTTCCAATTCCGCCCGTTGAACCGGCCGGTCAAAGGCCGCCCGGGTCAGGCATTCGGCGGCGAGCAACTCGAGCGCGGTTTCGTCGCCATCCGCCAATTCCGGCCACTGCTGCAGGTAGCTTTCGACCAGCGGCCGCTGCGCGGCCCGCCAGCGGTACTCCTGGTCCGTCTTGATCAAGGCCAGCAGCACGTGGCGCCGGCAGGGATCGGAATCTCCGGGCACAAAGTCCGCAACCGCGGCCTCACCCTGCGTTTGCCAAGCGGCTTCAAAACGTTCCACGACCGCACTCAACGCCAGCCAAGACGCATCGTTCAATTCGATCTCAAGCTCAGATACCCGATCCACCATCGTCGACTCCCTAACGCGGGCTGGCGCCCAACGCCACTTACTTTTGTAGCGGTACGGCGCGAGCCGTCCGGTATTACCGTCCGGAAAACCGGGCGGCTCGCGCCGCTCCGCTAACAAAAAGCTCCCCCAAATGGCCAAAACGCAAGTGGCATTGGGCTGGCGCCCGCAACCCTGACGGCTACCAAGAAACCCCTGCAGAACCACGAATCCTACGAATCACACGAATCCGGAATCGAAGTTCCAAACACAATTCAACCGCCCGCTCGGTGGTCTCCGTGCCTCTGTGTTTTTCAACTCTGCGATGCCTCCCTTCGTTGGCGAAATGAAACACAGAGGCACAGAGGACACAGAGAAACGGATGCCAGCGCGCCACACGACCCCAGTATATCAATGCCCAAACGGGCTCCGCGTTGTGCAAAAAAAGCCCTCGATTCGAAACTTTATCAACGACCCGACAAATCACTAAACATGAACACGCAACAAGGACAAGGGAACACTAATCTCCGCTAATTAACGCTAATTGGCACGCATTAGTGAGAATTAGCGAAGATTAGTGTTCCAAGTTTTTTGGAGGGATTTGCTCTTCCCGAGTCTTGTTTAGTGATTTGGCGGGTCGTTGAACTTTATTGGTCGTTTTCCATTCTGGCGTGCAACCGCTGAATCACTCGATTCAGGACTCGTCTTACCGTGGATCGCGAGCGGCGGACTTCCCGGCCGATGTCGGCGATGCTCCGGCCCTCCAAGAAAACATGGACGATCTCGGCCTGCCACGGAGCGAGTCCCACCAGCAGGTGTTCGAGTTCGTCCAGCAAGGCGGCCTGTTCTTCGTGGGAGGGGATACGGGCAGCCAAATCGGCCACGGAGGGGGCCAGATCGACCTCCACACTCACGTCCCGCTTGGCGGCGTGATGCCGCCGGCGCACGCGGCAAATCTTGCGTTGGGTGATGTGCATCAACAACTGCCACAGCGCTCCGGAATGCTGCACGGAATACTCGCCATGAGCCGCCCGCCGAAAGAACGTGCGAAAGACCGATTGGACCACGTCGTCGGCGTCCTCGCGGCGCTGCACACGTCCGCCCAATTGTCCTTCAGCCAGCTTCAGAAGCCGTTCCGCATAGCGCTGGTGCAATTCCGTTGCGGCCCCGGACTTTCCTGAGCCGCACCGTTGTAACAACTCGCGAGCGGGAATTTGATCTGCCACAAGACATGCTCCCTGGAGCGTCCACGCGCCTTCCAGTCGATCGTCAATCCGATCTTCAAGTCTTGATTATAGAACGACTTCCAGGAGCGTGCAAGGCACCGGCGGCTGCGGAGCAGACCGACAAGACAGGCCAGAACTGAGGACGCTTCACCCTGTCGTTGCGCGAGAAATGCCGCACCCAGCCGCTCGCCATTTCCGTGCGGTGCGACGGTTCCACGCGTTGACCTCGGCCGAGATACTGACAGCGACGGAGGTTCCGCAGCGAACGGGACCTCGTACGCTGTGCCCCACGTCGGTGTACGTTGTCCCCCGGGAGTCATTGCCATGAGTGTTGCCACGCTTGAGCCATCCCCCGTATGCCGCTCGGTCGTGCCGCCCGAGCCCGTCCTGCCGCTCACGGTCAGGCAGTATCACGCCATGATTCGCGCCGGGGAATTGGAAAGCGGCGCGCCGATCGAACTGCTCGAAGGCTGGCTGGTGACGAAAAAGACCAAAAATCCACCCCACTCCGTTTCCACGGCCAAGACGCGTCGTCGCCTGAGCGGTCTCGTTCCCCACGGCTGGTCCGTGGACGCCCAAGAGCCCATCACCACGGCAGACAGCGAACCGGAACCCGATGTGGCGGTGATTCGCGGTCTCCGAGAAGACTACGTCGCGCGTCATCCCGGCCCGGAAGACGTCGGGCTCCTTGTCGAAGTGGCCGATACCTCACTGGAACGCGATCGCACGTGGAAGAAACAAAACACGGGGAATCTGGTTCGTTGCGAGGTGCCTGGCCCATCTTTTTTCACAGCCTCTCCTCTGCCAACTCCGCGAACCAGGCGTCCAGTTCGCGTTCGTACCGCTCCAGCCGGCTCCGCCGCGACCTGCGGGGCTGGCGGGTTTCCTCGCTGCGGTCCAACGCCAGGGCCGCGAACAAGTCGGTGGCGTCCGGCAGCGACGGCGTCTGCGATTGTGGTTGAGTGGCATCGGAACCTATGCCCGACGCGGGACGAACGCTGCGGGATAGGAGAGATCGCTGCGGCGTGGGATTCTGGAGGTGATTAGGTGAAAGATTAAGGGAAGGATTAAGGGAAGGATTAAGGGAAAGGGAAGCGAGGTCTGAGGCAGTGGGAGACTGGCTTGGCCCCAGCATCGGGGCCATCAGGTCGCCTTCGTCGTCGCTGTGGTCGTAGCCCAGCAGGTGCCCCAATTCGTGCATCACCACGGTTAATAAATCCACACGGTCATTGGTCATTCGTCCTTTGTCATTCGTCCCTTGTCCCCACGCTGCATCCAGTGACCAATCACCACTGACCACTGACGAATGCCCCGTGACCACGGACCATCCCAACCTGGCCGCATCATCGTCGATGTGGATCGAGTTGGTGGCCACATCGGCCAGCCCCAGATAGGCGCCGCCAAGATCGGCGACGCGGTAGCGGACGTTTTCCAGAGTCGCTGCCTGGTCCGGTGTCAGGCCGGTGGCCAGCCAGCGCGCGGCGGCTTCGGCTACCACGGGTGCGAGGTCCGCCGTGGTGATCGACGCGGCGCCGCAGTCCAACGGATCGCCGACGGCCAATAGTGGCATGTCGCTGGGCAGCCGACCCGCCGAGATCTCGATCCCCGAAACCACGAAATTGCCGTCCTGGCCGCCGAAATCCTGGAAGCGAATGTCCAGCACGCCGTCGGAGACGGTGACCGTAAACGTCTGAATGTCCGTGGTTCCCGCCGGGATGTTGGTGATTGTGTACTGGAGGTTTCCTTCGGCGTATACCCGGAAGTTGTCCACGATGTACGTCGTCACGCCGTAGTATTTCGGATTGGCGTGATAGACCCGCACGCTGTACGTACCGTTGGGCAGATCCACCCGGAACGTGGCGTCCTTGGCATAGTTCAAGTCCGTCCGCAGCGCGCTCATGTTGGGGTCTTGGCGGTTGGCCCCCGCCACCCGCGTCGTCCAACCGTAGCCGCGCAGGGCGGTGTACGTGGTCTGCGGGATCACGGGCAGAAAGTCCGGCTGGACCGGACTGCCGGAGATGCCAAAATCGAACCGCAACGGAGCCGTGTCGTCTGCGCCCGGCGCCGTATAGGTCTCGATCAGCGTCCCGCGAGACAAGCCCGAAACCTCCTCGACCAGGATCGTCCAGTTCTCTTCATCGGCCGTGGTGTTGGTCAGCGTCGCCGGCCGCAGCACCGAGAACGTGAACGCGCCGTCTTGATTGGCCGTGATCTGCGTGCTGAACATGTTCAGATCCCCGTCGGGTGTGATCCGCGCGTATTGGAGCGGCGTTCCGGCCGAGGCGGTGACCGTCAGGGTGGCGTGCGGCGGAGCGCCGCTGCCCGTGTAGTGATCGACCGTCATCCCGTCGGCGGGCAGCGGATCGCTTCCATCCGTTGTGCGAGCGACCAGCAGATTCCCCACGGTGCTCACCGGCCGAATATCCAGCGCCAGGATCACGGCCGTCGCATCGGCGCCGCCCAAGTCCTGCAGCGTGACGTAGAGCTTGCCCAGACCGTCGGCCACCGCGGCGATGTCGTCCGTCGTGAAGCGAATCCAACGGTAGAACCCCGTGCCGTCCGTATTCCCCGTGCCGCCGCCCCAGGTGACGTTGGTGCCGCTGTCGTCGATCGCCCCAGCGCCCCAGGTATCGATGACCTGCGAAGTTCCCACAGCGCCCGAACCCGAGACGGTAAACTGCTGCCGGTCATGGTTCCACGTCACGTCGCCCGTCAGGAGCATCACCTCATAGGCTTTCCCCGCCGCCACGTCCAACTCGAAGGTCAACGGATTCCCCAGCCGATCCGTCTGGTGGCCGTCGTACTTCAGCCGCTCTTGGTCATTCGTATACGGCGGCTCCACCGGCCAATTCCGCTCGAAATACCGCGGCGGCAGCGTCTGCCAGCCGGCAACATTCGCACCCGTCTTTTGCGCGAACGGCGAAACGGGCATATAGTTGCCCGCCGTATACCCGTAGAACCCGTTGAAATCGAACCGCCCCGGCGTGGTCAGTACCACGTCGTTGCCGTCGCCCGCCCGGTACGAGATGTTCATCAGTTGGCCGAGGCCCGTTACGAAAGCTCCCTCGGGCAGACCATCGAACCGCGTGCCGACCGGGTTCGCCCCCGCGTTGTCGATGATCCGAAACTCGCCACCGACCGGCAGCACGCCCGTCGTTCCCGTCAACAACGAGCCATCGAGGCCGGCCACGGTTCCCGACAGGTCCACCGTGCCGTTGACCTGCAACTGGTCGTGGCCGGTTCCCGCCCCCAGTCCGTGTACTTGGACATGGAACGTCGAACCCGGCAAGAACGCGACGTTGGCGTTCACGGTCAGCTGCCCCGGCTGCGGAACACAGCCGGCATCGACATCGCCCGGATCGACACGTCCGCTGGCGTCCACCGTCATCCCACCCGCCGCGTTGATGGTCCCCACGCCGCCCAACGTCCCGCCGTTGCTGCCGAAGACCGACACGCTGGGCTGCGTCAGCGTCCCGTTGACCAGCAGATACCCGCCATTGACCGTCGTCGCGCCCGTGTACGCATTGGCCCCGTTCAGCCGCAGCGCCCCGGACCCGTTCTTGACCAGATTCCCGCCCGACACGATGTCGCCATCGAGCGCTCCGTCGCAATCGGCCAGCGTGAACGTCAGATCGCCTGTCCCGCCGATGATGTCGCCCGCCAACTGGATCGTGCCGGCGCCGATCCCGTCGTAATCGGCGTGAATCGTGATGTCACCCCCGCCAACGCCCGAGGAGATCTGGCCGCTGGCGTTGCCCGTGACATTGCGACCGGCATGCAACATGATATCGCCGCCGCTGCTGGCCACAGCCGCATTCACAACCAAATGGCTGCCGCTGCCGCCGGTGGCGGCCAAGGTAATCGCTCCGCCGGCGCTCGCGACAGGCGAACTGACCGTCAGCACCCCGGCCGCGGTGAGGAGGATACTCCCACCCGCCGTCGTTCCCCCGGCCACGAGCATGGCCGAATCTTCCTGGATCGTCACCGCCCCGGCCGGATCGGTCGCCTGGAAGGTCAGCGAGCCGAAATGGGTCGTCTTGCCGAGCCCGCCCAGCGTGATCGACGTGCCGTTGAAGCTGGCCAGGCCCCCGACCGCCAAATCGCCGCTGTCGGTGATCGCGCCACCCGCCAAAACCGTCAGGTTTCCGCCGACGGTGGACGTGCCCAAGTCGATGGCGTTCGTGTCCGTCAGATAGACATCCGCAGCCGTTGCGGTGAGCGTGACCGGGCCAACAAAATCGTTGCCCGCGTTGTCCAGCGTGATCGGCGTCGCCGCGCCCTGGTTGTCCAGCGTCGTCGTACCCGGCACGGTCACGGTCCCGGTCTGGCCGATCGTTTCGGCCGTCAAGGACAGATTCCGTCCCGCGGCCAGCGTCAATCCGCCGCCGGTCTGCAGGTGGATTTCGTCCGCGCCGCCCTGGCCGTCGACGGTCAAGCCGGCCGCGAAACTGGTGCCCAAGCTTTGGACATGAATAATGTCCGCCTGGGCATCGTCGCCGTAGATCGTGAGCGTCCCGGTGATCGTGCGGATCAGCGTGCTTTCCAGCCCGTCGCTGAACGAGACCAGCGTGTCCGTTCCGCCGGACGCCGCCACTGTGGTAGTCACCGTCCCCGCGACTTCGTTCAGCGGATCCACGTTGATCGTATAGTCCACGAGACTCACGCCGGTCAAGTCCACCGGCTCCAGCCCGGTAAAGCGGATCACCGCGCCGTCCAGGTTCAGCGTCCCGCTGCCCACGCCCGTGGCGTCGTAGACCGCCGTGGCAAACGTATTGCCCCCGGTGACGAACAGCTTGTCGCCGTCGGCCGTCCGCTGCTCGCCCCCGTCGAAGAACAGCCCCCCGCCGGGCAGCGGATTCCCGCCGGAGAAATCGACCGTCAGCGCATCATCACCGCCGCCCAAGTCGATGACCAGCGAGCCGGTGATGGAAGCCAACGGGATGGTGAGCGTCCGATTGTCGCTGCTGATCGTGCCGCCGGCCGGAGCGGCACTGAATTGCTGCGTCGCATCGCTGATCACCAGATTTGTACCGGCCAGCATGACCGTCATTTGATGATCTGCACCGCTCGGATCGCTGTCGGCTATCGTCAGCGTACCGTCGGCCAGCGTCGGAATCAGCGTCGTGGTGGGGGCGGCATCCACGATGATTTGCACGGTCACGGCCGGACTGGACGCCAGTTCGCCATCCCAAGCGACGACCGTGAACGCCTCGACCGTCCCGGTTGCCCCGTCCGGCGGCGTCCAGATCCACGTCTCGCCCGGGCCCAACAGCGTGACTCCCGCCGTCACTGGCTGGCCACCCTTGGTCAGCGTGCCGCCGGCGACGGTTTCCACGCGGAACCTGATCTCGTCGCCGTCGGGGTCGCCCGCATCGGACGCGGTTGCCAAGACGCCATAGACGATCGTGAACGGCACGTCCTCGATGGCCCCCGTCAGGGGAGCGATCTCCGTCAAACTTGGCGGCGCGTTGACAATGGTCACGGTCACACGGACCGCGCCGCTCCACGCGCCGTCGTTGTCCCGGACACGCGCGAACAGGAGTTGCTCGCCCACGTCCCAGCCCGCCGGATCCGCCAGCAAACTCCAGCCATCGCAGCCATCATCCGTACCGAGCAGTTCGTCGTCTTCGTCCCACACGCCGTTGCCATTGGCGTCGCGGTAGAACGCGGCCAACGCCACTTGCCCGTCCGGATCGTTCAGTTCGGTGGCCGTCAGCCTGATCTCGCCGGGACGCGCCAGCAGGCCGGGAGTTGCGGTCAGACCCGCAATGGTCGGGGGGATGTTGACATAGGTCGCGGTATGCGCTGCTGCCGGAACGGGTTCGCGGTGCCGCACGTTGTCGGTAGCCACGCTGTAGAAGGCATAGCTGCCGCCCACCTGGCCCGAAAACTCGGCCAAGATGTCGGTCGTGCCGCCCAGCCAGAGGACGAAGGCTCCGCCGTCGGTCGAGACGTAGATGTCGTAGCTGGCGATGCCCGAGCCGCCCGCATCGTCCGCTCCGTCCCAGCGCACCGAAAACTGCGGCGCGTTCAGCACCTCCGGCAACGGCTCGACCCAGCTTGTTGGCGGACCCGCGTCGATCGTGTTCACCCAAGGACCCTCCTTGGGCGCCGGGCCCCAGGGGCCGAGGAAGTCGAACTGGACGAAAGCCTGATTCTCGATCCGCGTGCCGCTGGACAGGTCGTCCCGCGCGGTGACGCGGAACTCGACCCAGCCCAGCTCGTGTTGCGTCACCGGGTTGAACGGTGGCAGAAAGCCGGCCATCGGATCCTCGGGATAGTCGCCGGTGAGCGGGTCGACGCAATGGAACCACCACTCGATCCGGCCGGTGTCGGGGTCGAACCAGGCGGTGACCTGCACGGCGATGTTCATCTGCGGACGGGTGTCGATCCGCACGTCGATGGCTTGGCCGCCCGGCAAGGGCACGTCCCAGTCGAGGAACCCGATGCGGGTGAATTCGAAGCTGGAGAAGTCTACCACCGCCGGGTCGAGCACGTCGTAGATCACGGCGTCCTGGGTGGGAACCAGCGCATCTTCCTTGTTCCAGAACTCGATGCGGTAGTCCATCACCTGGCCCGGCAGGATGAACCGCGCCTCGCTTCCCGGCTCGGTGTCCGGGGCATCGTGCCCCGCCGGGCCGAACTTGTCCTCGGGGGTATGCGAAGTTTGATTGCGCACCCTGTCCCAGTTTACGGGATCGCCGTCCGGCGGCCGCGGAGGGTCAGGCCAATCACGTGTCCCGCGGCGACGGCCCCCCCCAGGAGCATCGTCGTCCCCATCGTCGTCGTCTCCATCGTCGTCGTCCCCATCGTCGTCGTCCCCATCGTCGTCGTCTCCATCGTCGTCGTCCGGGCGACCCCAACACTCCAGCACGGTCGTCTCGGAATGTTGTGCTCCTCCAGAAAGATCAAACCCAAAGCCTAGCCCGTTAGAAATGGAGAATCCCCAGCCACCGCCTGGTTCTTCGGCACAGAAGGAGCCTCCGATACCCGCCCCAAGCGGACCGACGCTGCCACCCGCACCGGCAAACGCACTCCAAGAACGACCTTCGAGCTGTCTTCCAGTTTTCGGCCCCTTGAAATTAACAGCGGAAGCCACCGATGATCCGCCAAGGCCTCCACCGAATTGCCAAGATTCCACCATGATGCGGCAGCATTCACCTGTCTGTTCATTGCAGACCACTCCGATCCACGTATTCTTTCCAATGAGAATGAGCATTCCGCCGGTTTCCCACCCCCCTCCGGACCAGACATCCAAACCTGACGGGTCGATGTACCACAGCGGGCTGTTGTCCGCGTACGTGAAGACGTTGTTTCCGGGCTTGAAGAGCGGCTCTTCGTTCACAAACCTGCCCATCAGGCTGTCATAGAAGCGGCGGCGCATGAAGGCCAAGGCGTGAGTCTCCTTCATCACCCCGTATTGTCCCACGAATCGAAACGGATTGGGGATGTTTTCGACATGCGGCGCCATCTCTCCAAAAGGCTGATACGTGTACGCGGCCTCCGCGGTCCCGGTTGCCCCGCTGACCTCGCTGGTGTTTCCGACGGCATCGAACGTGTAGTAGGCGGCGTTGCCCACAGCGTCCACCCGGCTCAGCAGGCCGTGGCCGTGATCGTAACGGGCGACCAGGTTTCCGGTGGCACCGTATTCGGCGACCACGTTGCCCCAGCCAACAGGGTCGACGATGTAACGGGTGACAACGCCGTTTTCGTCCATCGCCACACGGTCCCCCAGGGCATCGTAGGTGTACTGCCAGGCGTCGGAGTCGCTCGTAACGGCGACCAGACGGTTCTCGTGGTTGTAGGTGTAGGTGGTCGTGCCGTCGGGGCCGGTCTCCTGGATGAGATTGCCGTCGGCGTCAAACACGTAGGTCCGGTCGCCGACCTGGACGTATTGGTTCATATTGTTCGTGGTGTACTCGGTCACTTCGCCATCGATGATGGTCCGGACGCGGTTGCCCACCGGATCGTAGACATACGCCAGATCCCGGTTGGGAATCTCGGGATCGCTCGATGCCAGCACGGCGCGGGTGAGTTGTCCATTTTCGTCGTATTGGTAAGTCCAGCGGCCGTAGTGGGTGTCCATCGCCACGCGCCGGCCCAGGGCGTCGTAGGCGTAGTCGAAGCGGGACAACACCGTGCCATCGGGTTGGTGGTTGATCAGGCTGACAAGTTGCCAACCGGCATAGCCGTAAGTGGTGTAGACTCCGTTGCCGAGGGTTGTGCGGATCGGCCGTCCGGCGGCATCGTAGTCGTAGTCGACGACCAACTGGTTGGCGTCGCCGGTCATCCGGTCCAAACGCCCGGCGGCGTCGTAGCAGTAGTTCAGCGTGCGGCCGTCCTGGTCGGTGCTCTTGGTCCGCCGTCCCGCGGCATCGTACTCGAAGGTCAGGAACAACGGCTCGGCGCCGGCGGAGGGGTAGTCGATCCGCACGAGGCGGCCGGTTTGGGCCTGGTACGCAAAGAGCGTCGTCCCTTCGGGGCCGGCGGCCACGGTGAGGTTGCCGACGGCGTCGTAGGCGTACACAAAATCCACCGCGCCGGGCGTGTCGGGATCGTCCTTGCCGACCAACTGGCCGCGGGCGTTGTAGCTGTAGGCCGTTGTCACCCCGCGGCGGTTGGTCCAGGCCAGCAGGTTGCCGGTCTCGTCGTACTCAAAGTCCTCGTGGCTGCCGTCCTCGTAGGTGATGCGGATCAGGTTGCCGCGCGCGTCGTAGCCGTAGCGGATGCCGTGGCCGAGCGCGTCGCGGACCCAGAGCAGGTTGTTGAAGGAACCGCCGAAGCCGAAAGTGGTTCTGGATCCTAAGGCGTCGGCGTAGGCGACGAGGTTTCCGGCGCCGTCGTAGGCGAAGGATTCCGCAAAGCCCGTGGGGCCGACTTCGCCGGCCAGGTTGCCGGCGCCGTCGTAACTGAAAAGACGCCGGTTGCCGAGGGGGTCTTCGGTCATGGCGATCCGCCCGCGGTTGTCCAGCCAGAACGTGGTGGTGTTCCCCAAGGCATCGGAAACAAACGTCTTGCCAGCGGCGCTGTAGGCGTAGCCGGACACCTGTTCGCCGCCGACTTCGTGGCCGGTCAGCCGGCCGAGGCTGTCGTAGCTGAACCGGATGGGAGGGTCGCCGGGGCGGGCGATCGAGGTCAAATGGTGATCCAGGAGCAGCCCGGCGCCCGTCAGGTACGTGTAGCCGGTCGCCTCGCCCCCGGGGCCGGTGACCGAAAGGAGGTGCTCGCCCGAAGCGTCGTAGGCGTAGTGCGTGGCGCGGCCGATGTGATCGATCAGCTTCACCAGCCGGCCGGCGGCGTCGTATTCGAAGTAGAACTGGTCGCCGTTGGCGCGGCTGACCGCCGTCAGCCGGCCCCCGGCATCGTACGAGGCACTCAAACGGTTGCCGTTGGCGTCCTCGATCCAGTCCCAGCGGCCGTCGGGGTAGAATTGGACCCGCAGGCCGGTCTGGTCGGTCAGCACGAATTGGCCGTTCTCGTCGCGGCGCAGTTGTGCATTTGCCCCGCTTCCCACGTATCCTCCGCCACCGTCCGGCCAGAAACGCCCTCCCGAGATGGCCGAGCCGCTGACGGTAACGACCCCGTCGGCCTGCTCCTCCAGGGACAAGTCATAGCTGTGCCTCCAGCCACGACCCAAGGCACCCACGATTGCCCGGCTGAAAACGTCCGGCACGAAAAACCGCTCGAACAGCAAGGGAAGCCCGGGCGCCGGACAGAAGGCATCTTGGCCAGCTTCCAGAAAAGACGGAAGCCCCATGGCGATCGCCTGGACGAACTCGAAGGAGAACAGTTCGGCAGCATCGTGGACGCGCTGGCCGGTCTCTGCCAGGTGATTGGCGTTGTCCCGCAACATGGCAAGATAGTCGTTCCAAGTCGTCCCAATCTGGCTTGTAATGCGGGTGAATGGGGCATCGTCGATCTCCGCAGGCGGTTCGCCCCAATCGGTGTCCTCGCTCAGTCTGCTATCGCCTGGTGTTCCCATGGCGTACAAGGTGAAGGGCACCCAGTCCTCCCAGAAGGGCATGCGCGCTGTGACGGTGAAGCTCTCCGACTGACCCGGCCGGAGAACCGCCGCGGGACCGCTGGTGCTCAGGGCCAGGAAGCTCATCGACGGTCCGCCGAGCCAAGCGTCAACCGGACTGCCGGAGGACAGCCAGGCCTCGCTCGCGAGCGTCAGCAGCGGACTGGGCAGGTCGATCGTGCCCGAGTTGGTGTATTGGATCCTGACTTGCACGTTCCGGCCCGGTCGGGAGGTCCCGGGCACTGTCATGTTGGTCGAGAACCGGGCCGTCCCGCCCTCCTGAACGGTCAGGGCGTCGAACCGGGTCGCCGCAGCCACGCCAGGTTCTGTGACGACCAGGTCGTAGCGGCCCGGCAGGGCCGCGGCGGCGGCCAGATCGAACGTGGCGAACAGCGTCGAAGCGTCTTGAAACCATTCCTGACCTTCGAGAACGGTATCTCCGCCGGCGCCCACGAGCCTGACCTGCGCGGCGCGGGTGAAATTGTCCCCGACGATCTCGATGGTTGCCGAACCGGCATTGCCCACCCTGTCGGGCGTCACCTGACGGACGGCCAAGCCGGTCGACTCGGCCGAAAGCGTGTAGAATCTGACGCCTGTCGACATGCCCTTGCCGTAGATGCCAACGTAGTAAGTGCCGGCCTGAGGCGAAAAGATCCGCACCTGCTGGAGCGAGTCGTTGGGCATTGTGGCGCGCACGTCGTACGTCTCGAGCGTAGGCGGCGCCCCCTTGCGGACGTACAGCCCCGTGGCCCAGTTCGGGATCGCGCTCAGCACCAGCGTATTGCCAGGCACCGCCTCCAGGCGGACGTAGTCCCATTGGCCGTATGACACCGACGAGGAAACCGACTCGCCGACGCGGAGCACGGGCAGATCGACCGCCAGGACATTCGCCGCGGCCAGGACATTGTTCGAGGCGACCGGCTCGGCGAGCGCGCCCTCGGCATTGGTGCGGACCAGGACGTAATAGACGCCCGGTTCGCCGGGCGCCGCGGCGGTGAGCGACTGCGTGTACCACTCGCCGGGCGCGAGGTCGCCGTTGCGGATGCGGGTGCCCAGCGGGATGTCGTCGGCGCTGAGATGGGGATCCCGCGACAGGTAGACCGCGTCGACCCACGGCCCGCTGCAATCGGCGGCGCCCACGTTGGTCACCGTCCACATGACGCGAAAGAACTCGCCGCCGGTCGCGAATTCCGGAGCCGGCGGCCAAACCTGGACCACGGCCAGGTCGCCCGACTCCGCGGGCGTCTGCCGCTCGTAGGCCCCGATGTCGACGAAGACCGGGTAGCCCGTGCCCACGTTGGGCATGCCGGGATCGTCGAAACGCGGCCGCCCGAGAATGTCCGCCGCCGGAACGCGGATTCCCAGCCCGGCGTCGATGGCCGGCGAGCCGGCAGCCAACTCGAAGTTGCCCGTGGCAAGGTCGACGAACAGCGGATCGAGCGTCAGGTTGCCGTCTTGATCCAGTCGAGGCATCGGACCACCGGCTGTCCAGATCAGGTTCTCGCCAGCGGGATTGTGGAACACGGAATTGCGGATGGTTGTCTGACTGTCGTCCGCTTCCGTGTGATCCAGGCCGTTCTTGTTGAAGGCCACGATACAGTTCTGCAGACTCAACGTCGCTGCGCCAACGTGAATGCCCTCGGCCCCAGCCCCACCACCGCCAAAGCCGTTACCCACGATCGTACAGTTGCGGAGCGCGGCCGTGGAACTGGCCCGGACGAACACACCGGTTGTGGTGTTATTTGCGATCAGGCAGTTTTCCACCGTCACCTGGACGTGGGGAGACCAGACGAAAATCCCGTACCAGCCGTCCCGCAGAATCCCACGCGACAGCTTCACCTCGGCGCCCTCATAGTTGGCATCGATCGCCTTGGAGGCGAAACGGATCTGGAAGTTCTCCAATTCGGCCCGTCCGGTCCAACGCACATGGAGTCCGCCCCAGTCCGCCGGCGCGGGGCTGGTCGCATCGCCGTCGGCGTTCGTGTCGCCGCCGACCGTGTCGTCCCGGATCGACGTGAAGATCACCGGCTGGGCCGCCGTGCCCCGGACGTCAAGCCGGCCGTCCACCCACATCTGCTCATAGGACATAAACTTGACGATAGTCCCCGGTTCAATCGTCAGGGTCACGCCAGCGGCAATCTGCATGTGCCTCACCACGATCGCGCCATGCTCTGGTCCCCAGGTGGTATCTGCCGTCAGCGTGCCCTGGTATACCGACAACCACGAGGCTGAATAGCGGTCGCCGATGGCCTCTCCGGCAATCCCGTCGCGGTCCTGGTCAAGCGGGTTGCCGTACACGTCGTACACACTCGGCGCCAGTACCAAGCTGTACGGCCCGAGAGTCCATTGTGGGGCAAACGCGATCTCCAAAGTCCTGTCATCCACCCATACGAAACCCGTCGGCGTAACTTCTCCCTCCGGGCCGGTAAAGCTCACCACGTCCTCGGCAAGCGAAAACGAGGTAGCGTCCATGGGGCGGTCGAACCACAGACGCAGGCAGTCAATCGGCGGCGACACCCTCCCGCTCGGACTATGGCCCGTCACATGGGGCGCCGAGATCGCGAACGTCGCCGTGTACTGGTCGTCGGGCGTCTCGCCGGGCACCAAGTCGCGGTCCAGGTCCAGGGCATTGCCGAACGCGTCCAGGATGTCCGCCCCGAGGACGAGCGTGTATGTGCCGGCCGCGCGCCCGGCGAACTGGATCTCCAGCGTGCGGTCGTCCCGCCAGGTGAAACCGGTCGGCGTCACCGCGCCCCCGGGGCCGGTGAAGCTGACCACGTCTTCGGCAAGCGAAAACGAGGTAGCGTCCATCGGGCGGTCGAACCACAGACGCAGGCAGTCAATCGGCGGCGACACCGTCCCGCTGGGACTATGGCCCGTCACATGGGGCGCCGAGATCACGAACGTCGCCGTGTACTGGTCGTCGGGCGTCTCGCCGGGCACCAAGTCGCGGTCCAGGTCCAGGGCATTGCCGAACGCGTCCAGGATGTCCGCCCCGAGAACGAGCGTATATGTGCCGGGCGCGCGCCCGTCGAACTGGATCTCCAGCGAGCGGTCGTCCCGCCAGGTGAAACCGGTCGGCGTCACCGCGCCCCCTGGACCGGTGAAACTGACCACGTCCTCGGCAAGCGAAAACGAAGTCGTGTCCATCAGGCGGTCGAACGACAGACGCAACGAGTTGATCGCGGGCGTTACGGTCCCGCGCGGCAAGTACCCCGTGACCCGCGGGCCGGCAAGCGTAAACGCGGCCGTGTACTGGTCGTCGGGCACCTCGCCGGGGATGCCGTCGCGGTCGAGGTCCATCGCGGTTCCGGTGGCATCGAGAATCTGCGGACCGAGCACCAGCGCGTAATGGCCGGCAAGCGTTTGGGCGGAAAAAACGATCTGCAATCGCCGGTCGTTGAGCCACGCGAAGTCCGACGGAGTGATCGGTCCGGCCGGCCCGGTAAAGCTGGCGACGTCGTCCGCCAGCGTAAAGCTGCCGGTATCCATCGGGTGGGAGAAGTGGATCCCGATCTCCGCGACGGGCGGAGCGACGACTTCCCACAGCGGCACGTGCCTGACCCATCGGCCCCACCCCAACAGCACCGAGACATTGTAGCCAGAGGAGTTTGCCGTGATTAAGTCTAGCACCCCGTCGCCGCTGACGTCGGCCACCGCAACGGACAGGGGATTGGAGCCGACGGCAAACGTGGCTTGGGCCGCGAACCTCCCGCCGCCACCGCCCAGCAGCACCGAAACGTTGTGGTCGATGCGGTTTGCCGTCACCAGGTCTGAAATCCCGTCCCCGTTGACATCGGCCACCGCAACGGCACAAGGCTCGGAGCCGACAACGAACGTGATCTGCGGCTCGAATGTGCCGTCGCCCCGGCCCAACAGCACCGAAACGTTATGGCTGGATGAGTTTGCCGTTACCAGGTCCGGTATCCCGTCGCCGTTGACGTCGGCAACGGCAACGGTCAGGGGATCCGAGCCAACGGCGAACGTGGCCTGGACCGCGAACGTCCCGTCGCCCCGGCCCAAGAGCACCGAAACGTTGTGGCCGGAGGAGTTTGCCGTAATGATGTCCGGCGCCCCGTCGCCGTTCACGTCGGCAATCGCGACGGAAACTGGACGGGAGCCGACGGCGAACGTGGTCTGCGCCTCGAACGTTCCGTCGCCCCGGCCCAACAGCACCGAAACGTTGTGGCTGATGCTGTTTGCCGTGACCAAGTCCGGCATCCCGTCCCCGTTGAGGTCGGCCACGGCAACCGAAGAAGGATAGGAGCCGACGGCGAATGTGGTCTGCGACTTGAAGCTGCCGTCGCCCCGGCCCAAGAGCACCGAGACATTATGGCTGGAAGCATTTGCCGTGATCAGGTCCGGCATCCCGTCCCCGTTGACGTCGGCAGCCACCACGGAGTGAGGCCGGGCGCCAACGGCGAACCTGTTCTGCGTCTCGAACGTTCCGTCGCCCCGGCCCAACAGCACCGAGACGTTGTAGCTGCCATAATTTGCCGTGATCAGGTCCGGAGTCCCGTCGCCGTTGACATCGGCGGCTACCACGGAATAGGGCCCGGAACCGACGGCGAAGTTGGTCTGTGCGTGGAAGGTCCCGTCGCCTCGACCCAATAACACCGAAATGTTGTCGCTGGAGGAGTTCGCCGTGACCAGGTCCGGCGCGCCGTCCCCGTTGACATCGGCAACCGCCACGGAATTGGGCGCGAGGCCGACGGCGAACGTGGTGTGCGTCTCGAACGTCCCGTCGCCCCGGCCCAACAGCACCGAGACGTTATTGTAGGAAGAGTTTGCGGTGACTAGGTCCGGCATCCCGTCGCCGTCGACGTCCGCAACCGCAACGGAATACGGACGGGATCCGACCCCGAACGCGGTCTCCGTGTCGAACGTCCCGTCGCCGCGGCCCAACAGCACCGAGACGCTGTGGCTGGCGTAGTTGGCCGTGAGCAGGTCCGGGCTTCCGTCGCCATTGACATCGGCAACCGCGACGGAATGAGGTCCGGAGCCGACGGCGAACGTGATCTGCGCCTCGAACGTCCCGTCCCCCCGGCCCAACAGCACCGAGACGTTGCGGCTGCTATAGTTCGCCGTGATCAGGTCCGGTATCCCGTCCCCGTTGACGTCGGCAACCGCCACGGAATACGGTCCGGAGCCGACGGCGAACGTGGTCTGCGCCTCGAACGTCCCGTCGCCCCGGCCCAAAAGCACCGAGACGTTATGACTGACGCCATTTGCCGTGACCAAGTCCGGCGTCCCGTCCCCGTTGACGTCGGCAACGGCAACCGAACGGGGATAGGAGCCAACCGCGAATGTGGTCTGCGCCTCGAAGGTGCCGTCGCCGCGGCCCAACAGCACCGAGACATTGTGGCTGGAAGCATTTGCCGTGACCAAGTCCGGTATCCCGTCCCCGTTGATGTCGGCAACGGCAACCGAAGAAGGATCGGAGCCAACGGCGAACGTGGTGTGCGTCTCGAACGTCCCATCCCCCCGGCCCAACAGCACCGAGACGTTGTGGCTGGAAGAGTTGGTCGTGACCAGGTCCGGCATCCCGTCGCCATTGACGTCGGCGATTGCCACGGATTGAGGGTTGTCACCGGTGGGGAATTGTTCGCCCGGGAACAGTCCGTGCGGGCTGGGCAGGGACGGCAGCACCGTAAACGTTGCCGTGTATTGGTCGTCGAAAGGCTCGCCGGCGATGGCGTCGCCGTCGAGATCCAGCGGGTTTCCCGCCAAGTCGCGGATGTCGGGCCCCAAGACCAGCGTGTATTCCCCCACCGGACGCCCGTCGAAACGGATCTCCAACGTCCGGTCATCCACCCACACAAACCCCGTCGGAGTGACGGCGCCCAGCGGGCCGTGAAAACTGGCCACGTCCTCCGCCAGCGAGAACGAGTCCGGATCCATGGGACGGTCGAACTCGATGCGCACCGCGTCGACCGGCGACAGGACTTCGCCGTGGGGCGAATGGCCTGTGACGTAGGGGGCCGTGAGCGGCGCGATCGAGAACGTAGCCGTGTACCGGTCGTCGGGCACCTCGCCAGGGACGCCATCGCGGTCCACGTCCAGCGGGAATCCGGTGGCATCCAGGATCATCGGGCCAAGCACCATCGCATAATCGCCGGCAAGCGTTTGGGCGGGAAAAGCGATTTGCAACCGCCGCCCGTCGAGCCACGAGAACCCCGACGGAGCGATCGGCCCGGCCGGCCCGGTAAAGCTGGCGATGTCGTCCACCAGCGTGAAACTGGCGACGTTCATCGGATACGAAAAGCGGATCTCGATCGCTTCGACAGGCGGAGCAACAATCCCCGCCGGCTCGTGCTTGACCCATCGGCTGCGTCCCAACAGCACCGAGATGTCGTGGCCCTCCGAGTTGGCCGTAGCCAGGTCCGCCACCCCATCCCCGTTCAGGTCGGCAACCGCAACGGAATAGGGTCGGGCGCCGACGGCGAACGCTGTCTGGGCGACGAACGTCCCGTCGCCCCAGCCCAACAGCACGGAGACGTTGTGGCTGAAAGGGTTCGCCGTGACCAGGTCGGGCAGCCCGTCGCCGTTCAGGTCGGCAACGGCAACGGAGCGGGGGGCAAAGGCGATGGCGAACGCGGTCTGCGCCTCGAACGTCCCGTCGCCCCGCCCCAACAGCACCGACACGTCGTGACTGTCCTGGTTTGCCGCGACCACGTCGAGCGCCCCGTCACCGTTGACGTCGGCCAACGCAACCGACACCGGACCGGAGCCGACAGCGGACGTCGTCTGGGCCTCGAACGTCCCGTCGCCGCGGCCCAACAGGACCGACACGTTGTGACTGGAGGAGTTTGCCGTCACCAAATCCGGCATCCCGTCGCCGTTGACGTCGGCAACCGCAAGGGACACGGGATTCGAGCCGACGGCGAACGCGGTGTGCGTCTCGAACGTTCCGTCCCCCCGGCCCAGCAGCACCGAGACGTTGTGGCTGTTTGCATTCGCCGCGATCAGGTCCGGTATCCCGTCGCCGTTGATGTCGGCAACCGCCACGAACCCGGGATTCGTGCCGACGGCGAACGCGGTCCCCGCTGCGAACGTCCCGTCACCCCGCCCCAACAGCACCGAGACGTTGTGGTTGCCCGGGTTCGCCGTGATCAGGTCCGCTGCCCCATCCCCGTTCACGTCGGCAACGGCCACGGATCGAGGGGACATGCCCACGCCGAATGCGGCCGCCGCTGCGAACGTTCCGTCGCCTTGCCCCAACAGCACCGAGACGTTGTACTTATTCGCGTTCGGCGTGACCAGGTCCGGCATTCCGTCGCCGTTGACGTCGGCAACGGCAATGGAATAAGGATACGCCGACGAGGCGACAGGGAACAAGGTCTGTGCCTCAAACGTCCCGTCGCGCCAGCCCAACAGCACCGAGATGTTGTGGCTGTCCCCATTCGCCGTAACCAGGTCCAACGCTCCGTCGCCGTTGACGTCGGCGGCCACCACGGAATAAGGCCGGGAGCCGACCGCGAACGCGGTCTGCGGCGCGAACGTCCCGTCGCCCCGCCCCAACAACACCGAGACGTTGTGGCTGTTCAAGTTCGCCGTGACCACGTCCGGCGTTCCATCCCCGTTGACGTCGGCAACTGCAACCGAATACGGAGTGGAGCCGACCGCGAACGTGGTCTGCGTCTCGAACGTCCCGTCGCCGCGGCCCACGAGCACCGAGACGGTGTTGCTCGTGCTGTTCGCCGCGACCAAGTCCGGCACCCCGTCGCCGTTGAAGTCGCCGGCCGCCACGGAACTGGGCCTGAAGCCGACGGCAAACGTGGTGTACGTTTCGAACGTCCCGTCGCCCCGCCCCGCCAGCACCGACACGTTGTGGTTGGCACGGTTTGCCGTCACCAAGTCCGGCACCCCGTCCCCGTTGACGTCGGCAACGGCAACGGAATACGGACTGGACCCCACAGCGAATGCGGTCGCCGCGTCAAACGTCCCGTCGCCGCGGCCCAACAAAACCGAGACATTTCCGCTGATGCGGTTTGCTGCAATCAGATCCGGCGCACCGTCGCCGTTGACATCGGCAATCGCGACAAAACCAGGATGGGAACCGGCCGCGAACGTGGTCTGCGCAGCGAACGTCCCGTCGCCCCGGCCCAACAGCACCGACACGTTGTGGCTGGCGTAGTTTGCCGTCACCAAGTCCGGCACCCCGTCCCCGTTGACGTCGGCAACGGCAACGGAAAGCGGAATGGACCCCACAGCGAACGTGGTGTGCCCGTCGAACGTCCCGTCGCCCCGGCCCAACAGCACCGAGACATTGTTGCCCGACATGTTCGCCGTGACCAAGTCCGGCACCCCGTCGCCGTTGAAGTCGGCGGCCGCCACGGATTGAGGCCCGTCCCCTACCGGAAACTGTTCGCCGGGAAACAGCCCGTGAGGGTTGGGCGGAGACGGCAGGACCGTGAACGTGGCCGTGTACTGGTCGTCCGGCACCTCGCCCGGAATGCCGTCGCCGTCCAGGTCCATGCTCTGCCCCCGCGAATCGAGGATCAGGGGGCCGAGGACCAGTTCGTAAGGACCGGCGATCCATTGGGGCGGGAAGTTGATTTCCAGACGCCGCTCGTCCCGCCAGGAGTAGCCCGTCGCCGTGAGGGGGCCGGCGGGGCCCGTGAAGCTGGCAATGTCCTCCGCCAGGGAAAAGCTGCCGGTGTCCATGGGAGCAGGGAAGAAAACGATGACCGAATCCACCGGCGGGTCAACCGTCAATGCCGGGTGGTGCGCCATGCCGGGCAGCACCCAAGGTTCGCTGCCGTGGATGCCGTCCACGGCCGTGAAGTACAGACTGCCGCCCACGGCCGTGAGGTGCCGGGGCGAGGAGGAACGGCTTCCCGGCACGAGGTCCAAGACCAGCTCCGTCCCCTCCGCCGTGCCGTCGCTCCTCCAGAGTTCGCTGCCGCTGACCGCGTCGTAGGCGGCAAAGTACAACGTCTGGCCGACCGCCGTCAGACGATCCGGCGACGACGAGCCCGCGCCGGGCAGGATGTCCTTGACCAATACCGTGCCGGCGTCCGTCCCGTCGCTCTTCCACAGTTCCGCTCCGTTCACCCCGTCGTTGGCGATTAAGTACAAGGTCTGGCCGACCGCCGTCAAGTGTTCCGGCGACGACGAGTCCGCGCCGGACAGGATATCCTTGACCAACACCGTGCCGGCGTCCGTCCCGTCGCTCTTCCACAGTTCCGCTCCACTCACCCCGTCACTGGCAATGAAATACAAGGTCTGGCCGACCGCCGTCAGGTGTTCCGGCGACGACGAGCCCGCGCCGGGCAGGATGTCCTTGACCAACACCGTGCCGGCTTCCGTCCCGTCGCTCCTCCACAGTTCTGCTCCGCTCACCCCGTCGTTGGCAATGAAATACAAGGTCTGGCCGACTGCCGTCAGGTGTTCCGGCCAGGACGACCCGTCGCCGGGCAGGATGTCCTTGACCATCACCGTGCCAACGTCCGTCCCGTCGCTCTTCCACAGTTCCTCGCCCTCGGTGTCCGTATAGGCCGTGAAGTACAACGTGTCGTCCACCGCCGCGAGGCTGTAGGGCGACGACGACCCGTCGCCGGGCACGATGTCCTTGACGATTACCGTGCCGGCTTCTGTCCCGTCGCTCTTCCACAGTTCGTAGCCCTCGGCGACCGTATAGGCGTGGAAATACAGCATCTCGCCCACCGCGGTGAGTTGCTCCGGCCAGGGCGACGCGAGGCCGGGCCGGATGTCTTTCACCATCACGGTGCCCTCGTCCGTCCCGTCGCTTTTCCAGAGTTCCAAGCCGTGGACTCCGTCGGTGGCAGTGAAATACAGCGTACCGCCGACGGCCGTAAGGTCGTACGCCCCCGACCACCCGTCGCCGGGCCAGATGTCCTTGACCATCACCGTGCCGGCTTCCGTCCCGTCGCTCTTCCACAATTCTTCGCCGTGTACCCCGTCATCGGCCACAAAAAACGTGGTCCCGGCGACGGCCACGTAATCGCGCGCCTCGGAACCCCGACTGTGGGCGGCATCGATATCCTTGACCATCACGGTCGCCTCGGCGGTTCCGTTACTCCTCCAGAGTTCGTGGCCGTGGACGCCGTCGTTGGCGGTGAAATACAACGCATCGCCGACGCCCGTAAGGTGGCCGAGGTCCGGCGACTCGGAACCGGGCAGGATCTCGATAATCATGACGGTGCCAGCCTCCGTCCCGTCGCTCGTCCACAGTTCGCAGCCCGCGTCGCCCGTACAGGCCGAGAAGTACAGCGTACCGCCCGCCGCCGTGAGGTACGCGGGCGACGACGACCCGGAGCCAAGCTGGAGATCCTTGACCATCACGGTGCCGGTTTCCGTCCCGTCGCTCTTCCACAGTTCCGCGCCGTGTACGCCGTCGTCGGCGCCGAAGTACAACGTCTCGCCGACCGCCGTGAGGAATCCCGGCCACGACGCCCCGGAGCCCGTCTGGACGTCCTTGACCATGACGGTGCCGGTTTCCGTCCCGTCGCTCCTCCACAATTCCGCGCCGTGTACGCCGTCGTTGGCCCGGAAGTACAGCATCTCGCCGACCGCCGTCAGGTACTCCGGCCCCGACGACCCGCTGCCGGCCAGGATGTCCTGGACCAGCACGGTGCCGGCTTCCGTCCCGTCGCTCTTCCAGAGTTCGATACCGTGGGTGCCCGTCGCAGCCCGGAAATACAACGTGTCGCCGACCGCCGTGAGTCTGTCCGGCGACGACGACGAATAGCCAACCGCGATGTTCTTGACCATGACGGTGCCGGCTTCCGTCCCGTCGCTCTTCCAAAGTTCGGAGCCATTCACGCCTTCGTTGGCGCGGAAGTACAACATCTCGCCGACC
>Ga0351962_1100_pt1 | contig 23849 bp, 20 predicted proteins | sample TotcelT113001N13_FD_205805 | JGI IMG/M metagenome (GOLD analysis project Ga0351962, IMG submission 205805) | Enriched cells from coal bed in the Powder River Basin, Montana, United States - Total cells T11 rep3 HSBNCT.T11.300.1.N13 ...
TACCAGGGGCCGATGCGCAGGCGGCCGTCGGCCGCGCAGGCGCGCACCAGGGCCTCGCGCTCGGGGCGCACCTCGAGATAGTCTTCCAGAATGATGGCCTGCCCATCGGTCGTGAACGGCCCCCGCATCTCGCCCGACGCCAGCCCTGACAGGGCGTTATCGAGCAGACGCACGAGCCGATAGCGATAGTCCTGATAAGGCTGATACCACTCGCGATCCCAGTGGGTGCTGACGACATAATGAGAGCGTCTTGCGGGCATGCCGGCTCCTCGTGCAGGTGATGGCTAAAGGGTCAGCGCCGCGCCGCCCTGTTCCAGGAACGACTCGACCACGGCAACAGCGTTGGCAGAGGGCGTCTCGGGCTGCAACGCCTTGGCCGGGGCCAGGATGTAGCCGCCGCCCGCAGACATTTGCGTGCCGAGCCCAACTGGGCCGACCTTTCAGAGTCAGGGCAGCTACTGAATGCCGGCCTCCGCGATATCCAGATGACCGCGCAAGATCTGCCTTTTTACCGACGAGAAGCGGATATGCCATCCGAGGCATGCGGCCTTACCCTACAGGGCCCCATAGTGTTGACCAGCCTGCGTCTGGTGGAGGGCGCTGTTGAGCTGCGGTTGTTCAACCCCGAGGCGGCGTCGGCGGAAGCGCAGCTTGTGCTGGGTTCCGCGCTGGCGCACCTGAATCGGGCGCAGCGTGTCGATCTCGATAGCAGAGCATTGGGCGCGCCCTGGGCGCTCGCTGAGCCAAGCATCCAGCTCGCCCTGGAGCCCAAGCAGATCGTGACGCTGCGACTCTCGACGAATCAGTGAGCAGAAACACTCCCCAGACGTTGGGAACGCCTGGGGAGTGTGGTATAATAGGAAGGTGCAGCTGAGTCCCTCTGGCCTTGAGCAATGAGGGGTCAGCCAGCGCCTCACTATCGGCGGGCTATGCAATGAGGCTATCCCCCTGCGACTGAGACGGCAGCCTGCTCCGCGGCTCCGTGCCCATCATTGTCGGCTTGGCGTGCGGTCAGAGCTGTCTGCCCCGCCCTCCAATGAAAAGGATGCAGTGTGTTCACCTTTGCAGTCGGCGCCAAAGTGGTCCATCCGTGCTATGGCGCGGGGACAATCGTCCGTATCACCGAAAAGTCTATCGGCGACACCCAGCACGCCTACTATATCATTAGCACCGTGTCGCGACCGATGGAGCTCATGGTGCCGGTGGCCAGAGCCGCCGAGGTTCAGTTGCGTCCCGTCGGCGAGGCCGGTGAGCTGCGCGAACAACTCACGGTCTGCACCGAGCCGCCACCGGGCGAGGCGCTGGACCTCGATCTGCGTCAGAGACAAACCAGCATGCGCGACCAGCTCAAGTCCGGCTCATTTGTGGAGGTCGCCACAATGGCCCGCACCCTCTTTTTTCTGAATGCGCGCCGCCCGCTGGGCACGGTGGATCGACAACTCCTGGATCAAGGTCGCGACTTTCTGGCGGGCGAGCTGGCCCTGGCAGCGGGACAGGAGATCGATGAGGCCATGCAGACGGTCCAGCAGCATCTGGCCATGATGCTGTCGACCGGCGAGTAGCCACGACCAATTCAACCCCACCCGGAGCCCTGTGTGCTCCGGGTGTTGCTTTGCCCGATAGGAACGCACCGCCAATGGAAATGTCCCTCGCACAGCTTGACAACATGAATGCCGCCACCCGACAGCGCGCTTTGCGGGCGCTCGTGGCCATGGAGCGCGCCGGCGAGCTGCCGCCCGTGCCCGAACAGCCCGGGTTCAACCTGCACGCGCATACCTTTTTCTCGTACAACGGCGCCGGCTACTCGCCCTCTCACCTGGTGTGGCGGGCGCACCGCCAGGGCTGGTGGGCGCTGGCCACGGTGGATTTCGATGTGCTCGACAGCGTGGATGAGACGATGCAGGCCAGCGAGATGGTGGGGCTACGCGCCTCTGGGGGCATAGAGACCCGCGTCTTTGCGCCTGAGCTGCATGACACCGAGACCAACTCGCCCGGCGAGCCAGGCGTCATGTACCTGATCGGCGTGGGGTTCACGCAGGCAGCGCCGCCCCCTGCCGCCGCGCCGGTGCTTGCCGATATGCGCACACGCGCCCAGCGCCGCAACCGCGAGATGATCGCCCGCATCAACGCCCACCTCGCGCCGGTGAGCATCGATTTGGACCGAGACGTTGCGCCGATGACGCCCGCGGGCAACGTCACCGAGCGGCACATGTTGGTGGCCTATGACCGCGCGGCGCGTGCGCATTACCACAGTCGTGCGGCTCTAGTATCCTTTTGGGCCGACCGGCTCGGCCTGTCGCCAGCCGCCGTGGAGGTATTCCTGGGAGACGCGCCTTTTCCGCACGACGCCATCCGTAGCAAGCTGATGAAGCGCGGCGGCGTGGGCTATGCCCAACCGGGGCCAGAGACCTTCCCCAGCCTGCCGGCCGTGGCTGATGCCATTGTGGCGTGTGGCGCCATCCCCACCTATGGCTTTGTGGATGGCATGAGCGCCGGCGAGGCGCGCCTGGATGCGCTTCTGGAGCTGATGATCGCGCAGGGCGCCGGCGGGCTGACCATCATCCCCGATCGCAACTGGAACATTCAAGATCCGGCAGAAAAGGCCACCAAACTGGCCGCGCTGCACAGCGCCATAGCGCTGGCCGAGCGCGTCGATCTGCCGGTGCTGGCGGGCACCGAGATGAACAGGCCCGGCCAGCGCGAGTTGGACGATTTCACTGCTCCCGAGTTGCGACCGTTCTGGCCCGTCTTTCAACGCGGCGCGGCATGGCTATGGGGTCATACGGTCCTGCAGCGGCTGTGCGCTTGTGGTTACCAGAGTGCGTGGGCGCGAGGCTGGTTGCCCTCGCGGGGCGCGCGCAATGCCTTTTTCGCCCAGGTGGGCGCAGCCTGTGGGCCCAATGACGCGCGCCTGGAGAGCATCATGGCAGCCGCTCCGGATGGCCCCGAGGCCGTGCGCGCGGTGCTGGGGCTGTAGCCGTGGGCCACGCCGGGCAGGACAATCGGCATTGACGCTCGTTCTGCCCCTCTCTATACTGGGCGCAGCTATCAACGCAGTGGAGCCATGCCAACAGACACCCCGGTTCGGCAGCAATACCTGGCCATCAAACGGCAGCATCCGGATGCCATCCTCTTTTTCCGGCTGGGCGACTTTTACGAGACCTTTGACGACGACGCGCGCACCGTTGCGCAAGAGCTCGATGTCGTGCTCACGTCTCGTAACGTCTCACAGGGCAAGCGAGTACCCATGGCCGGCGTGCCGCATCACGCCGCCGAGGGCTATATCGCGCGCCTGATCGCCAAGGGCTACAGGGTCGCCATCTGTGAACAGATGGACAACCAACCGACCAAGGGGCTGATGCCGCGCGAGGTGGTGCGCGTCATCACGCCGGGAACGGTGGTCGAGGACGGCCTGCTGCAAGATGCTCGCAACAACTATCTCGCGGTGCTGGTCGTTGATGGCCAGTACGCGGGTATCGCCTATGCCGACATCACCACCGGCGAGTTTCGCGCGACCCAATTCGCCCACCGCGATCTGGATGACGCTGTGCGTGAGCTGGATCGGCTAGCTCCCGCGGAGCTGCTTTTGAGCGACGACGGTGAACCTTGCCATGAACAGGGCGCAGCCGCCAGCGCCGAGGCCTTGCGACGCCTGCCCGCTCTGGCCACCCTGAGCGCCGCCCTCGCGCTTTACGACGCCTGGCGATTCGACCAGGCCGTGTGTCAGCAGGCGCTGCGCGAGCACCTGGGTGTAGCCAGCCTGGCCGGGTTCGGGTTGCATGATCAGCCGCTGGCCATGCGCGCAGCTGGCGTGATGGTGCAGTATCTGGCCGACCATCAGCCCGCCAGCCTGGCCCAATTGCGCCGCATCAGCGTCTATAGCACGGCATCATTCATGACCCTCGACCTGGCCACTCGGCGCAGCCTGGAGTTGATCGAGACGCTGCGCGACCGCTCAATCAAGGGTTCGCTGCTAGGCGTGCTGGATCGCACACTCACGCCCATGGGCGGTCGCTTGCTGCGGCGCTGGCTGGGAGAGCCCCTGCTCGATGGCCAGGCGCTGAGCCAGCGGCTCTGGTGCGTAGAGCACCTGCATGGCGATATGGCCGCCCGCCAGGGGCTGCGCACCGCCCTGCGCGGCATCGCCGACCTGGAGCGGCTCACCGGACGCGTCACGCAGGGCATCGCCCGCCCACGCGACCTGATCGCGTTACAATCGTCTCTGGCCCAACTGCCAGAGATCGGCCGGCTTGTTGCCGCGCTGGTCGAACAGGACACGGCGGCCACGGCGGACGCCCCCTACCCCTTTGACGGCCAGGACCTGACCCCGCTGAACGCACTGGGTGACCTGATCGCCTCGGCCTTGCCGCCGGACCCTCCGGCCACACTGGCCTCGACCGGCGTCATCAAGCGCGGCTACTCTGCCGAGCTGGACGACATCGAGCAGTCGGTGGCGGCGGCCAAGCGCTGGGTTGCCTCGCTGGAGCGCGTCGAGCGCGAGCGCACCGGCATCAAATCGCTCAAGGTCGGCTACAACAAGGTCTTTGGCTACTATCTCGAGATCACCCACGCCAACGCCGAGGCCGTGCCCGGCGACTATATCCGCAAACAGACGCTGGTCAACGCCGAGCGCTACATCACGCCTGAGCTAAAGGAACAAGAGGCGCTGATCCTCAACGCTGAGGAGCGCACCCGCGAACTGGAGCTGCAACTGTTTGCCGAGTTGGTCGCCAGGCTGGCGGAGCACGCCGACGCTCTCCTGGCGCGAGCGCGCGCCGTGGCGCATCTCGACGCCTATGCCTCGCTGGCCGAGGTGGCCGCCGCCAACGGCTACACGCGGCCCGAGTTGGCCGAAGATGGCCGCATCGAGATCGTGGGCGGACGGCATCCGGTAGTGGAGCAAACCCTGCCAGATACGCCCTTTGTCCCCAACGACACTCGCTTGCTGCCCGAAGAGGCGATCCACATCATCACCGGGCCGAACATGAGCGGCAAGTCCACCTACTTAAGGCAGGTGGCGCTGATCGTGCTGATGGCCCAGATCGGCTCGTTCGTGCCCGCACGCCGCGCCCACATCGGTCTGGTGGACCGCATCTTTGCCCGCGTCGGCGCCCAAGACGAAATCGCCGCTGGCCAGAGCACGTTCATGGTCGAGATGGTCGAACTGGCCAATATCATGAACCACGCCACCGAGCGCAGCCTGCTGATCTTGGACGAGATTGGCCGTGGAACCAGCACCTATGACGGGATCTCGATTGCCTGGGCAGCCATCGAGCACCTGCAAACGCGCATGAAGGCGCCACGCACCCTGTTTGCCACCCACTATCATGAGCTGACCGACCTGGAGGGCTTTTTGGCGCAGGTGCGCAATTACAATGTGGCCGTCAAGAGCGAGGGTCACGACATCGTGTTCACCCACTATATCGTGCCGGGCGGGGCCGACCGCAGCTATGGCATCCACGTCGCCCAACTGGCGGGCCTCCCCGCCGCCTTGATCTCGCGCGCCAATGAGATCCTGGCCGACCTGGAAGGAGCCACGCACCAGGTCGCCATCGGCGCAGGCGCCAAGATCATCAAGGTCAAGCAGCTTGGCTTGTTCGACACTCACCCGGCGCTGGATGAGCTGCGCGCGCTGGATGTCTCCAAGCTGACGCCCCTCGATGCCCTCAACAAACTGGCTCAACTGCAGCAACGGCTCGATGCCTAACCGTCGCTATGGCGCGCTGGCTTCGATAGGCGCCCCTTTGCTGACGCTGACGCTGGTTGCCCTGATCTGGAACCCCTCGGTCGAGCAGCGCGCCGAGGTGCAGCCACGCGCTTCCTGGGCGCCTACGGCGCTCTCGCCAACTGCAACGCTGGCGCAGACCTTTGTACCAGAGCGCGGTGGACTGTGTGGCATCGAGGTGCTGGCCGCCCGCTATCAGCCCGACACCCCGCTCCCAGAGGACTATGGGGTGTGCCTGCGGCTTGCGCCTGTGGACGACCCGAATGCGCCGCTGACCGAGCATTGCCAGCAGGTCGTGCAATTGACCCACAACGCTCCTCTGCTGATATCCTTCCCTGAACTATACCAGGTGGCCGACAGGCCCCTGCGCGCCACCTTTTGGGCCGAGCCACCTGCGGACGTGACGTTGTGGGCCACCGCCGAAGAGTCCTACGCCAGCGGCGCTCTGGCCGTCGGTGGCGATGTCAGCGCTGGCGACCTCAAGATGACGCTCGTCTACCGCTATCGGGTGACGGACGCACATGAGGACTTGGTGCGACTGGCCGGGGAATGGCTCTGGCCGCTGCTGTGTCTCGCGGTGCTGCTCCTCGGGCCAGGCTTGCTCCTGGGCCTGACGCTGGCAGGCCGCAGGGCGCTGGCGCGGGCCGTGCCGCTGGGGCTCGCAGCGTGGCCGCTGGTGTTGCTTTGGTTGAGCGCCATCGGCCTCCCTTTTCGAGGAACAGAGATATGGCTGGTGACGGCCGCCTGCGGCGTGGGGGCGATCCTCATCCTAGCGCGCCAAGAGCCGCTACGCTGGCGACTGCTGGCAGGGCTGCAACGCCGAGAGACCTGGCTGCTGGTCGCGATTGCGCTGTTGTCACTGGCTATGCGCCTGCTCAACGTGCGGGCGCTGGTGACCCCCAACTGGGTGGATGCTCTGCATCACGCCGAGATCACCCAGTTGATCGTCGCCCGAGGCGGCCTGCCTGTGGATGGCGAGCCATATGTGCAGTTGTGGGGTTTCTACTACCACTTTGGCTTTCATGCCATCGCCGCCGCCCTGGCTCAGATGGCCAGCATCCCTGCCCATCGTGCGGTGCTCATCCTGGGCCAGGCGTTGCTGGCGCTGGCGCCCGTGGCTTGCTATGCCCTGACGCGCGAGCTGGCTGGCCGACGCCTGCCAGCGCTGGGCGCGGCCCTCGTAATCGGATGCTGGTCATACATGCCCGCCTACTATGCCAGTTGGGGGCGCTACCCCCAGATGGCGGGTCTGCTGCTGTTGCCCGGCGCCATGGTGGCGATTTGGCGGGTGGCGACGGCGCCAGACACGGGCTGGCGAGATCGCGTGCTGGCCGCAATTCTGGTGGCAGGACTGCTATTGACCCATTACCGCGTGTCGGCGCTGCTGCTGCCCTGGATAGTCCTCGCGCTATTGCGGCTGCTCTGGCGCCCCAGGCGCGCAGCACTATTCGCTGCGGTCTGGGCGGCGGCGATAGCGCTGATCTTGGCGGCGCCCTGGCTGTGGCGACTGCTGGGGCAGTTTGCGGCCCAGTTCACTGATCAGTACGGCAGCCTGGCTGCCGGGCCGGGCGAGGTCGATGCCTGGCCGACTGTCCTTCTCACCCACCGTTGGACGCCCTACCTGCTGGGTGGGGCTGTCGTCGGCCTGGCGTGGGCCGCAGTGCGCCGCTGCTGGCCCGTCGTCCGGTTTGGCCTGTGGGCCGGCCTGTGCACGCTGATCCCCAACCTGCACTGGCTCGGCCTTCCCGACGTCTGGCTGGTCAACAACACCACGGTGGCAATCTCGTTCTGGCTGCCCGCCGGCGTGTTGACCGGCTATCTGCTGGGCGACCTGGCGCGCCTGGCCGGCGCGCACCTGCAACGGCTCCATCGTGGCGCCAGCAGGCGTGGGCACACCCGGGGATTGTTGGGCGCGGCCATGGTGCTGGCACTGGCGCTGTGGGGCAGTTGGCTGCATCTGGATGTCGTCAATGCCTCAACGGTGATCGTCCAGCCGGAGGATGTTGTCGCGGCAGAGTGGGTGCGGGCAGAGCTGCCGCCCGACGCTGTGGTGCTCATCAACAGCACCCATTGGAGTAACAGCGCGCGGCGCGGCTCAGACGGTGGCTGGTGGCTGCCACTGCTGGCCAACCGGCAGGTAACCTTGCCCAGTCTACTCTATATTCAGGGGCACAGGCGGCGGGCTCTAGAGATCAACGCCTTCGCCAGCGCCGTGGAGCAGGCGCCGGACTATTGCGACGCGGGCTTTGTGACCACGTTGCGCGAGGCAGGCGTCACCCATGTCTATGTTGGGGCCAAGGGCGGCCCGCTGACGCCGGCGCGCCTGGAGAGCTGCCTCGCCTATGTCACGTTATACCACCAGGGGCCGGTGCGGGTCTATGCGCTGACGTCCGGCGATCTGGGCTCGCGGTGAGCCTGCGCATGCTCCATCTGCGCGAGGGTGTCGGCTACCTCTTCAATAGCCACACGTTGCTTGCGATAATAGTCTGACTCGCTCATTGCCAGGCGAGCCGCAATATCCTTGATGCGCAGACCCTGCACAAAGCGCATCTCCAGGATGTTGTAGAGCGTCCATTCAGATGCTGTCAGGCTGCGGGCCCCTTCTGGTCTGAGGCGCTCGATGGCCTCTTGCAGCGCCGAACGGATGGCCTTGGCAGGCACGCCATCATGCTCCGAGAGGCGCTCGGTGACCACGTGCATGCGGATGAGTGGGCTCTTGCTGAGCTTGGGGCCGCCCCAGAATTGCGTCAGGGCGTCCTTGACGGCCTGTACGAACCCTGGCGAGGCAGCAGGGTCCATCTCCAGGTGCTGCAGCGTGCTGCGGTCGCCGGCATACACCGTGCGAGAGCGAAAGCGCTGGATCGCGGCCAGGTCCTCATCGAGGCCACCCAGCAGCGCGAATATCCGCTGCTGCAGCCGCATGTCTTCCAGCGCCAGCTCTGCCCGGCTGAGGAGACCATAGATGACCCCCAGCTCCTCTTCTGAAAAGGTCGGCACAGGCTCGTGGTTGCGCAGACCAAGGATGCCCAGGGTGGTGGCGTCGGCGCGGCTCTTGAGTGGCACCAGCCAATGGCCATCGGCCCTGACAAAGTCATCGTTGGCGATGAACTCGTCGAGCCTGCTGGTGGACAGCTGCTGCAGCGTCAGAGGCAGTGAGGCCTGGCTCAAAAAGGCCGCTGCGCTGGGAGCAGCCCCACAAGAGACGCGCATGGCCAGTTTCCCATCGTTCATGGTGACCACAAAGCCGGACGGCACGCGCAACACCTCGCAGATGGCCAACAGCGTGTTTTCGAGGATCTGCTCCAGGTCGGTGGTGGTCAGCAGGCGATCCTCTAGCCGCTGAATGCGGTTCACTTCGCCGCGATCGGCGCGATACAGCAACCGATCCAAAGCAGGCTTGCCCACACTGATCAGCACCTGCATGGTCACGATGGCCCCGGTGACGGCAAAGATCAGCACCGTATCGCGCGGCAAGCCCAGGATGGCCTCTACGCGCGGCACCGCCAACATCAGCGAGACGGCGATGATGGCAACCAGTGGCCCGCGCAACATAAAGTGCATCAGACGATGCTTGACGACCCGGTCGGGCAAGAGCACGCCCTGATAGGCCACGATGTAGCCGATGACCACAGTCATCAGCGCAATGCCCACATTGCCTACCAGCGTGAGGATCGAAACCGTGCGAGTAGATAGCGCCTCGGCGGCCGTGGGAATGAGCAGATAAGGGAACACGCCCACGCTGGGCGCAGCAAAGGCCAGCATGAGATAGGACATGCGTCGGCGTGAGGCCGTGGTCAGGCAGAGGCTACGCGCGCGGCTGATATTGATCCAGCCACTGAGGCTCGTCACCGCATAATATGCGGCAAAGATCCAGAACAGTGGCCCCGGCGTGAGGTGCAACACATCGCCAGCGCGATCCACCGGACCGACGATCATGTCGGTGGCAAAGGCCAGCGCCAGCGCGCCCAGCCCCAGCATATAGGCCAGCCAGACGCCCCAGCTATGCAGCCGCGAGACGCGCATCGTGCGCAACAGCGCGTTGGAAAAGTGCAGATAGGCGGCGGGCACAAACGCGATGCCCAGCCATTGTGCACGCAGCCAAAACTCGGCCGAGGCGGCCGTCTGAGCGCCGGCCATCAAAACGTCAACGGTGTAGACGACTGTGACAAAGGCAATCAGCGCACAGAAAGCGCGCGCCACCGAACTACGCAGGTTGTGAGTTGAGACATACAGAAAGAGCGAAAACCCGATGATGGCATTGACGGAGGACAGAATGAGATTGCCCAGCTCGAGGGCTCGCACCAACAGGTCAGGGAGGTCAAAGAGATCGGCGATCATCTTGCGCTCAGAACAGCAGGAAAATTAGCCGAGCGACATAGACCATCGGCACGACAAAGAGCAGGCTGTCGATACGATCGAGCATACCACCATGGCCGGGGATGAGCTGACTCGAGTCCTTGGCGCCCGCCTGCCGCTTTAGCACCGATTCGGCCAGATCGCCCAAGGTGGCGACGATGGTCAGTGCGACCGCCAGCACCACGCCAGCCCACCAGGGCATTTGAAGCAGCCACATACTCATAGGAACCACAAACAGCAGCGCCCCAGCCAGCCCGCCCCACACCCCTTCCCACGACTTTTTCGGGGAGATGCCCGGCGCCAGGCGGCGTTTTCCCCAGCGCACGCCCACCAGATAGGCCGCAGTATCGCTGACCCAGGTGCCCGCCAAAGCCAGCGCCAGCCACCAGAGGCCATCTTCAGCCTGGCGTAGCCGCAGAAAAAAGCTCAGCGCATAGCCCACATATAGCGGCGCCGCCACGCCTGCCGCCCAATTTAGCGCCGCGCCCTGGCGATTTCGATGGAACACCTCAGCCGCCAGCAAGCCCAGAGGCAACAACAGCACACACCAGCCCACGATGCCGGCCTCAGGCCACAGCGCATCGAGCACCAGCGCCGCCGCGGCTGGCAGCACGACGAGTTTGATGGCGCGCACCCCAAGAAGGCCGAACAGATCGGCGACTTCGTTCGCGGCCAATACCGCCACCAGCGCGAGCATGGCGGCCATCAAATACCCGCCCAACCATACGACCACGGCCACCACCGGTATCAGCACCACGGCGCTCAGCACCCGTTTGTTCAGCAACGTGCCTCTCTTCTGCTGGCTCGGCGGGTCTCGCCCTCAAGATCAGGAACTGAGGCCGCCATACCTGCGCTCGCGGTTCTGGTAAGCCAACAACGCCTGGAGCAACTCTGCGCGGTCAAAGTCTGGGAAATAGACAGGTGTGCTGTAATACTCGGCGTAGGCAGCCTCCCAGATGAGAAAGTTGCTCAGCCGCGTTTCGCCTGCCGTACGGATCACCAGGTCAAGCGGGGGCAGCCCGGCGGTTGAGAGGGCGTCGGTAATAGCTTGCTCATCGATCGCGTCAGCCGCGAGCCCCTGGCGCATAAGGGCGCGCACCGCATCCACGATATCCGCCCGTCCCCCATAATTGAACGCGACATTGAGCGCCAGCTGGGTATTGTCGCGCGTCAGCTCCTCGGCGTGACGAATCCCGGCAAGTAGCAGACCTGGGATGCCCTCCTTGCGCCCGAGGTGGCGGATGCGGACGCCGTTTCTGTGGAGATCACCCAATTCGTCGCGCAGTGCCGCTGCCATGAGTGACAGCAGCGCATCAACTTCTCCCCGCGGGCGCTTCCAGTTCTCGGTAGAGAATGCATACAGTGTCAATGCCGGCAGGCCAAACTCGATGGATGCCTCGATGACGCGGCGCAGATTCTCCGTGCCGGCCTTGTGGCCAGCGCTGCGTGCAAGCCCGCGCTGTTGCGCCCAGCGACCATTGCCATCCATGATGATGCCCACGTGCCGGGGCACGCGATGCAGTTGCTTTTCACTCGTCTCGCTAGAATCACCCAAGGCGCTAAACTTCCATGATCTCGGCCTCTTTGAGCTTGCCGACATCATCCACTTTGGCCACGTACTCGTCCGTCACCTTTTGCAGCTCATCGCGCGACCGATAAAAATCATCCTCGGTGATGTCGCCGTCCTTTTGCATGCGCTCGAAATCGCGCAAGGCATCGCGTCGCACATTTCGCAGCGCAATGCGGGCCTCCTCAACTCGCCGGCTGACGAGCCTGGCCAGATCTCGGCGCCGCTCGTCCGTCAGACTGGGAAAGCTCAGACGAATGATGCGCCCATCGTTATTGGGCGTCAGGTTGAGGTCAGATCTCTGAATAGCCTTTTCGATAGCGCCGAGATTCTGCGCGTCCCATGGGCGGATGGTTAGCAAGCGCGGCTCGGGGGCAGCGATGGTGGCCATTTGATTGAGTGGCATTGTGACGCCATAGGCGTCTACACGCAGGTCTTCAATCAGCGCCGGAGACGCGCGCCCTGTACGCACCTTGAGCAGATCAGCACGCAACGCCACTACGGCGCCATCCATACGCTCCTCAGCCTCGAACATGACATCTTAAATCATTGCCACCTCCTCTGCTGCGGTGGGAGCCCGCCTAGACCGAGACCAGCGTGCCGATGGTCTCACCCCGCACCGCCCGGGTCAGGCTGTCGGGTGGCTCTAGGCGGAACACCATGATGGGCAGGTTATTATCCATACACAGCGACAGCGCCGTGCTGTCCATCACCTTGACACCCATGTTCAGCGCCTCCAGAAAGGTCAGTTTCTCAAAGCGCGTGGCGTCCGGGTGCTTGAGCGGGTCCTTGTCATAGACGCCATCGACCTTGGTCGCCTTGAGCAGGATATCGGCCCCAATCTCCATGGCGCGCAGCGCGGCGGCTGTGTCAGTGGAAAAGAATGGATTCCCCGTTCCCGCGCCCAATATGACGATCCGCCCCTTTTCCAGATGTCGGATTGCCCGCCGCCTGATGTACGGCTCGGCCACATCGCGCATTTCTATGGCAGTCTGCACGCGCGTCACCACGCCCATGCGCTCCAGCGAATCTTGCAGCGCCATGGCGTTGATCACCGTGCCCAACATGCCCATATAGTCCGCAGTGGCGCGCTCCATACCATGCGCCTGAACCTGGCCGCCACGGAGGATGTTGCCGCCACCGATGACGATGGCCAGCTGCACCCCCACCTCGTAGGCGCGCACAACCTGCTCGCTTACCTGATCGACCGTCGCTGGGTCGACGCCAAACCCTGACGGGCCGCAGAGCGACTCGCCGCTCAGTTTGAGCAGGACCCGACCATACTGTGTCGCCATATGGCCCTCCTTAGCGCGACCGGCCCTTGCGGGCCGGTGACATTAGTTTGTGATCTGGAAGCGGGCGAATCGCGCGATCTTGATGTTCTCGCCAAGCTTGGCAATCATCTCGGTCAAGAGCTGCTGCACCGTCTTGGAGTCGTCTTTGATGTAGGCCTGCTCAAGCAAACAGTTCTCGCCAAAGAACTTGGCCAGCTTGCCCTCGACAATACGCTCGACGATGTTGGCGGGTTTGTTTTCGTCAGCCGCCTGCTGAGCGTACTCGGCCTTGAGCTCGGCCAGCTCGGCCGGCGAGACATCCTCTCGCGAGACCCAGCGCGGGGCTGTGGCCGCCACCTGCATGGCCACGTCGTGGCAGAAGGATCGGAAAGTCTCGGTGAGCGCCACAAAGTCTGTCTCGCAGTTGATCTCGACCAGCGCCGCCAGTTTGTCGCCGGGGTGGATGTAGGCCTCGACACGCCCGTCAACCGCAGCGCGGTCGGCTTTCTTGGCTGCTGACGCCAGACCCTTTTGCTTCAGATACTCGGTGGCCTTTTCAAAGTCGCCATCGTTCTGCTCCAGGGCCTTTTTGCAGTCGAGCACGCCGGCCTGAGTCAGCTCGCGGAGTTGCTTGATCATCTCAGTGGTGATTGCCATCTCTTGCCTCACTGTTCTTGGGCATGCATCCTGCTCAGTTCGCCAGAGCGCATGCCTGGATCGGATATTATACCTTGCGCTGACACTTTTCAAGCCCAGGCTATGGTCGCCTGGGCTTGGTTACTTCGTCAATTCACCCAGGAGGGCCTGACTATTCCTCGATGTCCTCGTCGTCCATGATGATGATATCATCGTCGTCATCGCTATCGTCCGCGGCGTAGGGGTCGGCAGCGGGAATGCTGCTCTCGTCATACGCATCCTGGCCCTCTTCAGCCATGACCACGCCGCGCATCTGCTGCCCCTCAATGACGGCGTCGGCGATCTTGGACGAGATCAACAACACGGCACGAATGGCATCATCGTTAGCAGCGATGACAAAGTCGATGGGCTCCGGGTTGCAGTTGGTGTCAACGATGGCGACCACGGGGATTTTGAGGCGGTTCGCTTCTTGAACCGCGATTTGCTCTTCACTGACATCGGTCACGAAAATGGCCTCTGGCAGGCGATTGAGGTTGCGCAGGCCGCCGAGCCGTCGCTGCAGCTTGGCCAGGTCGCGCAACTTGACCATTTGCTCCTGTTTGGGCAGACGTTCAAGCTCGCCCCGCTCGCGCTGCCCCTCGAGCTCGATCATGGTCTCCACCCGCGCGCGGATGGTGCGAAAGTTGGTCAGCGTGCCGCCCAACCAGCGGTTGGTGATGTAAGGCATGCCACACCGCTGCGCCTGTTCGGTGACATTCTCCTGGGCCTGGCGCTTGGTGCCCACAAAGATGATGTTGCCGCCCTCGGCAGCCAGATCGCGCACAAAGTCATAGGCCAGTTGCAGGTTTTGGATCGTCTGCTGCAGGTCGATGATGTGGATGCCGTTGCGCTCGGTAAAGATGTACGAGCGCATTTTGGGATTCCACCGGCGGCTGCGGTGCCCAAAGTGGACCCCCGCCTCTAGCAGTTCCTTCATAGAAACAATCGCCATGATACTCCTTCCGTTATTGCACCCGCTTCCTTCAGCCCGCAGCGAACCGGCTGATGCCGGCACGGCGCCTTGGATCCGAAAGCGTGCCGAATGATGTGTGGACCAAGCGTCCAACAAGGCAGTATAGCAGCCCTGCACGCCTGGCGCAAAATGGGTTGGGGTGCGCGCACGTTGGTGCTATACTTGGCGTATACTCTGAGCATCGGGAGAGTTGCCGACATGATCAACGAAGAACTCCTCGCCATTCTCGTGTGCCCGTCGTGCCGAACCAAGTTGCAGCTTGTCGGCGAAAGGTGGTTGGCCTGCCTCAATCCCGACTGTGCCCGCAAATACCCCATCATCGACGACATTCCCAACATGCTGATCGAGGAAGGCAGCAAGTACATCCATGTCGCCATTCAGGACCTGGAAAGCATTGACCCGCGCTAGTCCGACCCGGTCTCGTTTGATCGGCGCGCTCCTCGCGCTGGTGATTTTGGCGTGCCTGCTGACGCCCACAGCCTTGGCCGCCGAGCCGGTGCAGGTCTTGCGTAGCGAGGCGTCGTACACTTTCTCGGATAGCATCGATTTTGAGCTAGAGCTCAGGTCGCAGCAGACCGTCGAGCATATCACGCTGTTCTATGGCATCGATGGCAAGCCGCTGTTGCGTCGCATCTATCCGGCCTACTCGCCGGGCAATGCCATCGTCATCGAGCACCTGGAAGAACTCGACGCCGGCCAATTCGCCCCCGGGCAAACCTTGCGCTACTTTTGGCGTATTGAGCTCGCCGATGGCCTCATCGTCGAGACGCCGGTAGGCCGTTTCGTCTACCAGGACGACCGTTTCGACTGGCGCACGCTCAGCGGCGCGATCATTGACCTGCACTATTATGGCACTGCCCGCAAGCAGGCCGCCGATCTGCTCGTCACCGCCCAAGAAGCTCAGGCGCGCCTCTCTCAAGATGTAGGCGTGGCGACTGACCGCCGCCTGCAGATTTATCTCTACAACTCGGCCCGCGAGATGAGTGGCGCCCTGGCCCAGCGTTCCGCAGTGTACGACAGCCGCGTGACGACGCTGGGCGTGGCCGTCTCTGAAGACACGTTACTCTTGCTGGGCGCCGACAACAACGTCGAGCTGACCATTGCCCACGAGTTGAGCCACTTGATCGTGGGCCTGGCGACGGATAACCCTTACGCTGGACTGCCCCGCTGGCTCGATGAGGGCCTGGCAATGTACGCCGAGGGCCAACTGCCGCGCGCCAACCGTCTGGCCCTGGAGCGGGCCGTGCGCGACGATACCCTGCTCTCTATCCGCTCCATGTCCAGCTATTCGGGCCAGGCCGAGCAAGTCGATCTGTACTATGGCGCCGCCTATTCAATTGTCGACTATATGCTCCATGCCTATGGTCGCGACAAGATGCGCACGATGTTGCGCGTCTTTAGCCAGGGCGCCCTGCAAGAGGATGCTCTGCGCCAGGTGTACGGCTTTGGTCTCGCAGAGTTGGACACGGCCTGGCGCGCAAGCCTGGGGCTGGGTCCCCGGCCAGCGCCTGCTGCTGAACCTGCGACGCCCGTCAAGAACATGTCCCCCTGGTCAGACGTGGGCATCCGCGTCAGCGCTTAGCGCCATGCCAGAGCTGCCCGAGGTCGAGACCATTGTCAGACAACTGTCGAGCTGCGTGGTAGGGCAGCAGATTAGCCAGGTTGTGGTGAAATGGCCCGCGTCAGTCGCCACCCACTCACCCGCGGCGCTGGCGGCAGCGCTGGTCGGCCGCACCATCACAGCAGTGGCGCGCCGTGGCAAATTCATCCTGCTCACCGTCCCACCTCACACGATGCTCGTTCATCTCCGCATGACTGGCCGGCTGCTCGCTTGCGACAAGTCAGATGATGCAAGCGCAGCGGATCCCCACGTGCACGTCTACTGGGAACTGGCCTCGGGCGACACGCTCTTTTTCCGCGACATTCGCAAGTTCGGGCGTGTGTATCTGGCGCAGTCTCCCGAACAGGTGCTCGGTGATCTGGGGCCAGAGTCTCTAGACGACGCGCTCACACCTGAGGGCTTTGCGGCAGCGTTGCATTCGCGGCGGCGCCAGATCAAGCCATTGCTGCTCGACCAGCGCTTTGTGGCGGGGCTGGGCAACATTTATGTCGATGAGGCGTTATGGCGCACCGGCATCCACCCCATGACCCCGTCTGACTCACTGAGTTCCGAACAGGCCGCCACGCTGTTGGCCGCCATCCGCAACACGCTGACCGAGGCCATTCGAGATGGCGGCACGACGCTACGTGACTATCGCAATGCGCTCAATGCCGAAGGCCAGCATGGCCCCGCGCTGGCGGCCTATGGGCGTACGGGTCAACCGTGCCTGCGTTGCGGCCAGCCCATCGAGCGGCTGGTTGTCGGCAGCCGCGGCACGCACATCTGTCCACGGTGCCAAGTGCCTCCCACCAATGGAGAATCTAGCCATGATGACTGATTCAGAACCGTTGCCGCTGTTCGACGCCTGGTTGGCGGAGCGGCCCGCCGCTCAACCCCTGTCGCTGGCCGACACCATAGCGCTGGCGACGGTTGCCCGGCTCTCGCGCCGCGACACAGAGATCGCGCTTTTACGACGAGGGATTGTGCCAGAGCGCTATGCGCGCAATCTGGGCGCACTGGGCCTGGAAGGCCAGATCGCGCTGCTGCAGGCGACGGTGGTGATCATCGGGGCCGGTGGACTCGGTGGCTGGGCGGCCGAGGGCATGTGCCGCCTGGGCGTAGGGCGCCTGGTGCTGGTCGATCATGACATCTATCAAGACAGCAACCTCAACCGCCAGCTTGGTTGCACCGAAGAGACGCTGGGGCGCCGCAAAGCAGCGGCGCTGGCCGAACGCCTGCGCACTGTGAACGGCGCGGTGGAGGTCATCGCACGCGATGAGCGGCTGACCCCTGCCAATGCCCATGAGATGCTGCAAGGCGCCAACGTAGCCATCGATGCGCTGGATAGCATCCATACGCGGCTGGTGCTGCAGCGAGCAACGCGCGAGTTGGGCATCCCGCTGGTGCATGGCGCCATCGCGGGCTGGACGGGCCAGGTGATGACCGTGTTGCCCGGCGATATCGGGTTAGAGGCGCTCTATGGCGCCACGCCGACCATCGACCGCGGCATTGAGGCAGAGACAGGCACGCCCTCGCCCACACCCATGATGGTTGCCGCCTGGCTGGTCCAAGAGTGCGCCAAGCTCATCACCGGCCGTGGGGCGCCTTTGCGCAACCGCTTGCTCATACTAGATGCCCTCTACGGCGAGGTCACCGAGATCAGCCTCGGCTAGGCGTCCAGCGTGCGCCTAGCGGCGCGCCGCAGGCGCACGCTGGACGCGCCCTTCTTTGATGCCCTTGGCCAGAGCTTCTTCTGGCGAGAGATTCTCTGCCAGGCAGCACTGCTTGTACTTTTTGCCACTGCCACAGGGACAAGGCGCGTTGCGGCCGATTTTGGCATGGTGCATCGGCTCAGCAGAGCCAGATTGCCCCCCGCTGCTGGTCGGCAGCACACGGACCGCAGGTCGCGGCTCTGGGCGCGCCAGGCGCACGTTCAGCAACATGCTGGCGACCTCTGACCTAATTTCCTGCAGCAGGTCGCCAAACTCGTCGAACGCCTCACGCTTGTACTCGACCAGCGGATTGCGCTGCCCCACGGCGCGCAGCCCGATGCCCTCGCGCAGTTCGTCCAGATTGGTCAGATGCGTCACCCAGTGGCGGTCGATGGCCCGCAGCATCAAGCTCCGCTCCACCTGGCGCATCATCTCAGGCGTCAGCTCGCGCTCGCGGTCGTCGTAGGTGGCGCGCGCGTGCTCGGCAATATCCGCGGTGATCTGGTCGCGAGAGCGCCCGAGCCAGGCATCTGGCGTATGCTCCACCGGCAGATGCACCATGCGGTCGACTTGCTGATGCAACTCTTCGAGACGCCAGTCTTCCTCATAGCCCTGGGTGTGCTGCTCGACCCACCCTTCGATCTCTTCCAGCAGGATATCGTAGGCCACGGGGCGCAGGTCGGCCTCGGTGAGGATCAATCGCCGCTGCTCATAGATCACCTGCCGTTGCTGATTGACCACGTCGTCATACTCGAGCAGGTGCTTGCGCATATCAAAGTTGTGGCCCTCGACACGCATTTGGGCGCTCGAGATAGCTTTGGTGACCATGTTATGCTCGATGGGCACATCCTGGTCGGCGCCGAGGCGCTCCATCAGGCGCGCCACCGTCGGCCCGCCAAAGCGCAACATCAGGTCGTCCTCTAGCGATACGTAAAAGCGCGAAGAGCCCGGATCGCCCTGCCGGCCGGCGCGACCGCGCAACTGGTTGTCGATGCGCCGCGCTTCATAGCGCTCGGTGCCCAGCACATGCAGTCCGCCGGCTGCCAGCACCTTTTCGCGATCGGCCCGCACCTGGGCCTCGCAGGCCGCCAACGTCTCTTGCCAGACCTCCGGAGCAACTGCCTCGAGGTCGATCCCCTGCCGTCGCAGCCGGTCGCGCGCCAGTCCCTCGGCGTTGCCACCCAGCAAGATATCGACACCACGGCCGGCCATGTTCGTGGCAATAGTCACCGCGCCCGGTTGCCCAGCCTGAGCGATGATCTGCGCCTCGCGCTCGTGCTGTTTGGCGTTCAGCACCTCATGAGGAATTCGCATTCGCCTGAGCCGTGCCGCGATCATTTCAGACGTCTCGATGGCCAGCGTGCCCACCAACACCGGCTGGCCGCTGTGATGCCGCTCCTCGATGTCTTTTAGCGCTGCCTGGTACTTGGCCTCGGCCGATTTGTAGACCACGTCGGGATGATCCTCGCGGATCACCGGCTTGTGAGTGGGAATCACCATCACGTCCAGGTCATAGATCGTGCGGAACTCTTCGGCCTCGGTCTCCGCGGTGCCCGTCATGCCTGCCAGGCGGCGATACATGCGAAAATAGTTCTGGAAGGTTATAGTCGCCAGCGTCAGGCTCTCGCGCTGCACCTTGACGCCCTCTTTGGCCTCGATGGCCTGGTGCAGCCCTTCCGAGTAGCGCCGCCCATACATCAGGCGTCCGGTGAATCCGTCGACGATGATGACCTCGCCGGTCTCGGACACGACATAGTCGCGATCGAGCGCAAACAGAGCCCTGGCCTTGAGAGCGTTCTCCAGATAGGGGGTGAGTTGATAGTTGGCCTCGTCGTACAGGTTGCTGACGTTCAGCGCGCGCTCGACCTTGATGATGCCCTGCTCGGTGATCGTCACGCTGGTGCGCTTTTCATCGACGGTATAGTCATCGTCTTCGGTCAGGCGGCCAACGATCTCGGCAAACACCCGATAGTAATCCGCCGACTCTTGCGCCTCTCCCGAGATGATGAGTGGCGTGCGGGCCTCGTCGATGAGGATGTTGTCCACCTCGTCGACGATGGCATAGTACAACTCGCGCTGCACGCACTGGCTGATATCTTGCACCATGTTGTCGCGTAGATAATCAAAGCCAAACTCGTGGTTGGTGCCATAGGTGATATCCGCGGCATACGCCTCTGCTCGTGAGCAGGGCCGTAGATGGTGATAGCGGTCGTCGGCGGCGGCATAGTCGGGGTCATAGATGAAGGAAGACATGCGGGGGTCTTGCCCTTGCGACTGGATCACCGCCACGGTCAGCCCCAGCAGATGGTAGATGGGCCCCATCCACTGCACGCCGTATTTGCTCAGATAGTCGTTCGGCGTCACCAGGTGCGCCCCACGACCTGTGAGCGCCGCCAGATAGAGTGGCAACGTGGCAACAAGAGTCTTGCCTTCGCCCGTCTTCATCTCGGCAATGATGTTGCGATGCAGCACGATGCCGCCAATCAGTTGCTCATCAAAAGGGCGCATGCCGGTGGTGCGCACGCTGGCCTCGCGCGCCGCTGCGAACGCCCGTGGTAGAATGGCGTCCAACACCTCGCGCTCATCACGGTCTTGTTGATCTTTGAGATCGGCGATCTCTTGTCGCAGGGTGCGCCGTTCGTCCTCGTCCGGCTCACGGTCCAGTCGCCCCTGCAAATCGCGAATCTCAGCCGTGAGGGTTGCTGCGACGCCCTGCACCTGCTGGCGAAAGTGCGCCGCTTGTTCTTGCAGCGCCTCGTCTGAGAGCGCCTGCATCTCGGGCTCGCGGGCGTTGATCTCGGCTACGAGTCCCTGCATGCGCGACAGCTCGCGGGCGCCGGGGTCGCCCAGTATCTTTTTCAGAATGTTACCTAGCACTGCGGATCGCTCCGTTCGTCTGGCTCCAGATTCTACAGGCACACATTATACCACGAGCGGCGTTCGCGCCGCTCGTGTAAGTGAGCCGATCAACATCGAGATGCCTAAATGTCTTCGCAGTTTTCATAATAACCCTGCAGCGTCTCGCCAACCGATGCGCCGCGATGCACGGCGTCGATCACGCAGCCCAGCCAGGCCCCCAGGTGAATAACCTCCAAGTTGGGTAGCAGCGCGCGTTGCTCGGCGGGGATGGGCTCGGTGTTGGTCGTGACGATCCGAGTAAGCCCTGCCCCGGCCAGACGCTCAGCCGCTCCCACAGAAAACGTCGGATGCACAAAGCAGGCATAGATCTCGCGCGCGCCCAACTCGCGGAGCTGTCTCACGGCGCCCGCCAGCGTGCCGCCGCCATCGACCTCGTCGTCCACAATCACCACATTGCGATCTTCGACGTCGCCGATCACGCGCAGACTCTCGGTGCTGGTGCCCTGGCGGCGCTTTTCCACAAAGGCCACCGGCGCATGCAGCATCTCGGCAAAGTTGCGTGCTTTCTTGGCAAAGCCCAAATCAGCCGACAGAATCGTCAGATCGGCGATCTGCATATGCTGCACATGCCGCCCCAAAAACGGAAAAGCCGTGAGCTCATCGCCCGGCATGTCGAAAAAGCCCTGGATCTGACCGGCGTGCAAATCCACGCACATGAAGCGATCAGCCCCGGCTGTCTGGATCAAATCGGCCACCAGTTTGGCCGTGATCGGCACGCGGGGCATGTCCTTTTTGTCGCTGCGCGCGTAGGCGTAGAAAGGCATCACCGCTGTGATTCGCCCAGCAGAAGCCCGCCGGGCGGTATGAATCAGAATCAGCAGCTCCATCAGATTATAGTTCACGGGCCGACACGTCGGCTGGATAATGAACACGTCCCTGGAGCGCACTGTCTCCTCGAGCTGCACAAAGATGTTGTCGTTGGGAAAGGTTTTGATCGTGCGCTTGAGCAGCGGCTGTCCCAACGCGTCTGCTATCTCTTGCGCCAGTTGAGGATTGCCACTTCCGCTGATTATCGCCAGATCGCCATAGATGCGCGTCCCATCCAGCACCGTATCTCACCTCCTGGAGGCTCTGCCGCCTTGCCCGCAGCACGAGCGCGTCTCACCACCGCCCCGTGCACGCCACTATTATGTTGCCGTGCATTGCAGTCGTCAACCAGAATAGCACGAGGCCGGGCGCATACGCCCGGCCTCGTGCTGTGCGTTCAGAGCGCTCAGCTACCGCCGAGGATAGCCAGCACCACGCCACCGGCCATCACCGAGGCCACCTGCCCTGCGGTGTTGGAGGCCATGGCATGCATCAGCAAAAAGTTGGTATAGTCCTCGTCGTGCCCGATTTTTTGCACCACACGGGCCGACATTGGAAACGCCGAGATGCCGCAACCGCCCAACAGCGGATTGATCTTGCCGCCTGACAGGAAATTCATCAACTTGCCGAACAGCACGCCGGCTGCCGTGTCGATGATGAACGCCACCAGGCCCAGCGCAACGATCATGATCGTTTCCCACTTGAGAAACTTGGACGCCACCATCGTCGAGCCGATGGTGATGCCCAGGAATGTGGTCACGATGTTGGCGATCTCGTTCTGCGCCGCCTGGTTGATGCGCTCCACCACGCCGGCTTCACGCGCCAGGTTGCCGAACATCAACATGCCGATCAAGGGCGTGGATGCCGGCGCGATCACGCCGCATATCAAAGTCACCACGATCGGGAAGAGGATGCGCGTCACTTTGGAAATTGGGTGCGAGGTATAGGGCATTTTGATGCGGCGCTCGGCCTGGGTGGTCAGCGCCTTCATCACCGGCGGTTGAATGACCGGCACCAACGACATGTAGCTATAGGCCGCCACGGTGATTGGACCTACCAGGTCCGGCGCCAGCCTTGCGGCCACAAAGATTGAGGTCGGGCCATCGGCCGCGCCGATGATGCCGATGGAAGCCGCCTGATTGATGTTGAAACCCAACAGCGTGGCAATCAGCAATGTGCCAAAGATGCCAAACTGCGCCGCCGCGCCAAAGAGCATGTAGATAGGGTTCTCGAGCAGCGGCCCGAAATCGGTCATCGCCCCGATGCCGATAAACACCAGGCTGGGGAACAGTTCGTTCTCGATGCCGGCATCATAGAGCACCTTGAGCAGGCCACCCTCATCCAGCATGCCGGTGCCCGGGATGTTGGCCAAGATACAGCCCAAGCCGATGGGCAGCAACAACAGCGGCTCGTACTCGTACTTGACGGCCAACCAGATCAACACGCCGCCCACGGCCATCATGACGAGGGCCTGCCACGTCAGCGATGTGAACCCCGCAGTCAGGTTGGGCCAGAGGTTCTCAAGCGAAAGCGTTGGCATGAGTTCCTCCCTTGCCTAGTCCAACGTCACAAGCGGATCGTCGAAAGCCACCGTTTGACCAACGGCCACGTGAATGGCTTTGATGGTGCCGCTGCCGGTGGAGCTGATGGGCATTTCCATCTTCATCGCTTCCAGCGTGCAGACGGTGTCGCCCTGCTTGACGCTCTGCCCGACCTTGACCACCACCGAGAGGATCTTGCCTGGCATGGGGGCCACCACCTTGACGCCCGGCACCGCTGCCGCTGGCGTAACCACCGACGCGGCTTTGGGCTGGGGCGCGGGCGCTGTCGCCACCGGCGCTGGAGCCGCTGCGGCCACCGGGGCAGCGCTCAGCGCTGCGGGGGCTGAGTCTGTCGAAAATGCGACGCTCTTGACCACACCATCGACCACCACCTGCACTGGCGACGTCGTCACATCGCCCACCTCGACCTCAAAGGTCTTGCCGTCAACCGTAAGCTGATACTTTACCACTTTCGCCTCCTACTTGAGACCGTCTAGGCGGCCGCGCGCTTTCCAGCTCGCGGAGCCGGCAATTCCAGCAACTGTGATCACCTCGCCGGTGATCTCCTCATCATCGACATCGGCCACCGCTTGCCAGGGCAAAGGCAGCATCGCTGCAGTAGCCATGCCCGCCGGCGCTACCGCCAGAACAGGACGCACCTGGTGGGCCTGCAACGCCAGCGCAGCGGCGATGGCCGCAA
>Ga0351962_1101_pt1 | contig 23670 bp, 23 predicted proteins | sample TotcelT113001N13_FD_205805 | JGI IMG/M metagenome (GOLD analysis project Ga0351962, IMG submission 205805) | Enriched cells from coal bed in the Powder River Basin, Montana, United States - Total cells T11 rep3 HSBNCT.T11.300.1.N13 ...
AGTATGGCGAAGACTATAACGTGAAGCTACGCCTTTATCTTGCAAAAAAACTGACAGATGGAGGCTTTGAGGCATATGCGCCAATACTTTCACCGCAATGGGAGATGAAGGTGTCAGAACGCTACGGACTGGCATCAAGATGGTCGGAACGACACGCAGCGTATGCTGCAGGTCTTGGGACATTCGGATTGTGTGATGGGCTGATAACCCCTTTAGGGAAGGCAATCCGTTGCGGCTCTGTGATCGCACGCATAGCAGTAGCGCCTACCCAAAGACCCTACCAGGATCACCACGCCTACTGCTTGTTTTATTCAAAGGGAATCTGCGGGAAGTGTATTGATCGCTGCCCGGTGGGAGCTATTACAAAAAATGGTCATGACAAGAGCAAATGCCGGCAATACGTCGATCTTGAAACACGAACGTATATCAACGCTCAATTTGGCTTTGATGCTTATGGCTGTGGCCTGTGTCAGGTTGGCGTCCCTTGCGAATCCAAAATTCCTGTAAAAGTAAAATAATTCAAGACGAATATTTTTCATCACAGATGAACGCAGATGAAAAATATGGATAGACACGGATAATGCTTCCATCAACCCGATATGGGATAGAACAGCATACCAGGTTGATCCATGCCCCGCTACGCGGGATAAGGCGCTTCGGGTATCGTCGACTTATCCCGATACTCGAAACTGGAGAGAGATGGATGCAGATTGGTGCATGAAGAATCTCTGTTGTCCTGATCTGCGTATATCTGCCGAAAAATAAATCTTTCCGGATTTGACATCATTGAACTAAACAAGGAACATTCTGTTATTAATTGCTTGACTTTACTATTATAACTGCTAAAATTGAATCATGATGTCTGGCAATAGAAAGCATTCCTTTTTCTTTTATTTTGGCTATTATTATAGCTTCGGAGACAGGACTGCCCTTCTCTGCCTTAGCGCATAATGCACTGAAAAGAGGCCATGGACAGTCCATAAATCTGCCCATGGCTTGCAGCGTCAAAAAGGGCCATGGGTGAAAACCCATGGCCCTTTTCTTTTGAGGTGTAAAGGATGACTCTTCCAGAGCAACTTACTCAGATCAGTGAGCGAATTGAGAGGACTGGTATGTGTGCCACAGACGCCCTCTCGCTCATTAATATTACCTTTGATGAGCAGATGAAGCGTCTTGATGTTCATTCACCCTATGAGGCTTTTACGGGCTTGAGTGAATTGATTGACCGGACTGTTCGGGGCACTAAGGTCGAAAGGTTTAAGCCCAAGGCACACCGTCGACGCTTTCATACTCTGGAAATTCATACCGAAAAGGGGGAAATCCTCGGATACCTTAATATGCTGTTTCTGAAAAGAACTGTTCCATGTTACTACCTCGTCTATGTTGAGGTCATGCCGGCATTCAGGGGGCTCGGCCTGGGAACAAGGATTGTTGGCGCGTTCAAGGAATTTCTGTTTGACAAAAAAGCTATTGGCCTTCTTGACAATATAGTCCCCCCAGACGATCCTGCGTATACGATATACACCAACCTTGGATGGAAGGCCCTCACAGAGATCATTGGGAATGGAGGGACTGAAGAATGGAAAAATTACATGATCCTTATCCCCGACTCCATCCAAACTCAGGACATGAAAGGCGATCTGAATAGAATCCTCTTCAGCCTCAAGAAGAAGAAACCCATAGTTGACATGCATGACAACGAGGACATGGTCAAAAGAACCATCGAAGAATTTCAAAATGTGTATGAATCCCTGGCGAGACTCTTTCGAGAAGATATTCAAACAGGTACAACAAACATGCTCATGAATTTCATGTTTACTCGTCTTACTACACGATTAATAGGATTCCATCGACGGATCGAATCCTTGATTGGATACACTGGTGGTGAATCCCTTGAACAGCTTTCATTCGCTGACGATATTAAGAAACTGCCCTTGCAGCCGTATTCGCTCTGGAGGTTTGATGAGGAAGATGGAGGGATGTGGGGAAACGAGGAAATCCTGCGTAATCTTCCCCAGGAACTTAAGGAAGATCCAACATTTTATATCGAAAACCTTCCCTTTTACAGAAGACCCTATCTTGATAATTGGATGAAAAAAACAGGATTGCAGCCATCGATGACCCTTACTATATCCGATCTTCTTGATTTTATGTTTGACCCCACGAGGTTGAGAGAATTCCATCATAAAGGAGTTAAATATATTTTTGAACGTGTCTCGCCACTTTTCTTTAATACGCTATTGCGAAAGCGAGCCTTTCTGAAACGGGTAGAAAAATCCGAGGCCGATCTTCATTTCCAGGGAACAATTATCCGAGTAAACCCTATCATTCTTGTTATTCGAGACAGAGGCAATGTGTATGCATTGAGAAGACAGGTGCAAGGGATACACTCTCAGGAGGCCCTTGATCAACTGAAGACTATTCCTCATCTGAGAAATTTGAATAGTGCCGTAGGAGTATCCCGTTGTATCCAGAACGTCATCAAGGAAACCGAGAAATCATTAAAAAAAAGATTCCATTCCCAGTTCAAGAGAGAGCTTGAAGAACTTGCCTACTTTATTCCGTGGGACATTGAGCTTAATACTCCAGCAATACGTGTAGACATTTCGGGAATTTCATTGGACACAGTGTGGCTGGCGTAGATTTTTCTACCCCTAAAGATTCTCTCCGGTGAATTCTGATCGGGCAATGGCTAATGCTTCATTGGCCATCTCCTCTGCTATGGGAGTGAAAAACCAATCCTTAATACGGTCTTCGAGATAAATCATATAGGGAATACGTTCGATGCCGAAACGGATATGGTCGATATCTACTCCGGTCGGCGTAAAGCGCCATAATTTATCAGCATCTTTCACAAGCTTGTCATTAAGCGAAAGGGCCTCCAGACGAGTATCGTGACCATCAATAATATCTAAGATTTCATGTGTTTCGTCTTTCGGATAATTGAGTTTATTTAAAATCTCACCTGCTATTCGCACTCCTTCGATCTCGTGAAACCTTTGTACTTCATGGTTTTTGACTTCCGGGCCAAAAGCACCCGATTGTTCTTCCTCTGGCACCATTTTCCATCCCACATCATGGAGGAGAATAGCCGGCAAAACTATGTTCTCATCTGCCTTTGGGTAGCTTTTCAACAACCTCTTCACAAAATCATAGGATAGCGCTATATGGATCTCGTTGTACCGTGTATCAAGATATGGATTTGCCTCTTCATAAATCTTATCGTAAATGGTTTTCATTAAAGTTCTACCTTGATGCAATTTCGCGATTCGCGTTCCGAGTTCCGCGTTTTCTTTCCCTCCTGTCTCGTCTTTCCCGTTTTTCCCGCCTTCACTGTTTACATATCACTTTTCACTTCTTCCCCGCCCTTTCCGCCTCTAGCAGTTCCGTTCCGCGATCCACGTTTCGAGTTTCGCGTTATTTTCCCGCTCTTATATACTTTATACCCATCCAGGCCCCTATTGCTGCAAAGACAATTTTCAAATGAAAGTCTGGTAGCTGGTTTGCTGTTTTAGCACCAAAGAAAGCGCCGACCAAGGACCCAATGGCTAATCCCCACGCAATATCAAGTTTAACATTCCCAAGTTTGTAATGTGTTGAGGCCCCGCTTATACTGGCAGGAATCATGGCAAGCAGTGAGGTACCTTGTGCCATATGTTGCCCAACATTTCCGACAACTACCATAAGTGGTACCATTACCCCTCCTCCGCCAACTCCCATCATTCCCGACACAAAACCCGTTACAAATCCAATCACTAGAAAAACAACTATGCTCGTCCACTGTCCGAGAGCCCAAGTTGTTTTCGGGAGATAGCCTTTAACGACAAGCATGGTTGATGCGAAGATGAGAAAGAATCCAAATGCCATCTTGAGCTTCTTTTCAGGGAGAGAATGGGCATAACGAGCTCCAAATCGGGCTGTTATCGTAGCACTTACTGCAAGGATCAAAGCAATCTTCCAGTCAACTCCCCCCAGAGCATAATAGGTCGCAGCACCCGCAATAGCGGTAAATACTATTGCAACAAGGCTGGTCCCGTGGGCCTGGTGTTGGGTAATCTTTGCAAGCCAGGTCATGAGGGGTATCATTATAACCCCGCCGCCCAACCCAAGAAGACCGCCAAAGAAACCTCCAAAGACACCACTGATAAGACCTACGGCAAATTTTGCGCCTTTCGTCACAGATGTCTCCTTTTCAATTGCATGGTCGAATATATCATGTTGATTGGTATTAGTCTATTTTGCTGCATACTTTCCTTCAGGGTAAGGTCGGTGCCGGACTTTCCCCGCAAACACGCTCACTCGCTCCAGCGGCTCCACTCGCTCGCGTTCGGCTTCGGAACTTTTGCAAACAACGCAAAAGACCGAGCTTCCTCGCCTCTCGACGGTTTGCTCAGGAAAATTCGGCACCGCCTCTAAATACTTATCTGGAATTATAATTCTCAATCTATAAGTCTCTGCATGCTCGTGAAGCGTATTCCGTGTTTGTGTTCTCCGAACTCTATACTGCGAACTTGTATTACTGATCGTCGAAAACGATCGCCAAACATGTTATACTACGGCCATGAAGAAGATAATATCCTTCGACCTTGATGGAACTTTAGTCCATGGGAAATATGGCGACATAGTTTGGAATCAGGGTATTCCCGAAGAATATGCCCGTAAGTACGGCATGCCGTTTGAAGAAGCCAGGCATCTCATAAGGACCCAGTATGAAGAGGTAGGCGAGACAAACATTGAGTGGTACCACATCGAGCTTTGGCTCAAGAAGTTTGACCTGCCAGTCTCAGCAAAAACACTACTAGACCGCTTTGAGTCGTATATCGAGCTCTTTCCTGATACAAAGGAGGTACTGGAGGCCTTGACGGAAACACATACCCTTGTAGTAGCCTCAAACGCCGCACGAATCTTTGTCGATAAGGAGCTTTCCTACGCAAACCTTACCTCTCATTTCGCCCATATCATTTCAGCCACTTCGGACTACTGTATGGTAAAAAAAGACAAAGGGTTCTTTGAGAGGCTCTGCGCCACCTTAAGTGTAGCACCACAGGAGATAGTTCATGTGGGTGATCACCGCGTTTTTGACTTTGAGACTCCCTCACTACTTGGAATCGATGCCTATCACTTTGTGCCTGACCATAGGCAAGTGACTGATCAATCACAGGCAGACAATGGAAAGACCATACATTGCCTGAGTGACCTCCTTGATAAGCTATGAAAAGATGCTACAAGTGCCAAAACCCCGTTACATTGGAATTTATCTCTCGGCGTGATGAATGCCTATCGTGCGGCTCTGATCTTCATATTTGTCTGAACTGCATATTCTTCGATGAAACAAAATCCAACAAATGCAGGGAACCCCAGGCCGAGTATGTAAAAGAAAAAGACAGGTCCAATTACTGTGATTATTTTCGATTCAGGGATAATGAACAGAAAAAATCAGGTACGGTAGAAGCTGAAAAACTGTGGGGCGAGCTGTTTAAAAAATCATGAAACGCGAGGCGTTTCATGATTTTAAGTCGGGAGTTCGGAGATTACACCTGACAAAAGTACAAATTTACTCCAACTTCTTGTGGTTAACTTGAAGACAGAGCTACTTTCTTTTGACGACGTTATTGAATAATCGAATGAAATTCCTCATCCCACTTATTTGTAATGCTCTGTAATGTACTATTATCTATTTAACGAAAAGATAACCAAGAGTGACCTGACAGGGCCGCGATCCGGTTCATCGACTTGTTCTACGATTTCATTCTTCAACCGATTCCACAAGCCTTGCGGCTTCACTTCCACACGTCTTACATGTACCTCTTAACACCAGAGACCGCCCAGACATTTGCCCTTCTTGCAGCTTCAACGCTACCATGGTCCCGCACTTAGAACACCACACGTTTTCAAGAATTCTCTTTCTTATTTGTTCGGGTATCTGTTCCCAACGCTTCTTAGCGGGAGGCGTCATTTTCGGAAAAGGAGTTGTTTTTGATTCTTTAACGAAATGGTGTTCAAACAATTCTTCTGCTTTGAGAAAACCTTCCTCTGTCATGACGACTGATTTTGCTTTGCCCACCGGGTTCGATATGTATCCTTTTGCATGCAATCTGTTCAATGTGTCCCAGTCGAATCCCTTCCAAGCTCTTGCCCCTAGTCCTTCTTCTCTTTCGTGGGTAACAAGATAAAGAAGGGCCAAGGTGAATTCATCTATTTTATCTTCATCGTAGTTCATTTGCTCTCCTTGCGTCGAAAGAAAAGTTCAGCGGGAGGCCCGTTTCTTGGGCGATCCAGTGGAACGACTTGTTCGGCCTGTTGATTTTTCTGCCAGATTAATAAGGGACCGTAGCGCTTCGTTGACGGCTTTTTCGGAAGAAAATACCTTTGCCACGTCGGGGCTTAGAAGAACAAGATTTGTGCCTTGATTATAATCTTCAAGGTACTTGCCACGGACTCCTGCGCCAAGGTCTTCCCGTTTATACTCCGGTCGGATTTCGTCTGTTTTCTTAACCTTCCTCATAGATCACCCTTTCATTGCGGCCCATAAGACGCGCATTAATAATTCTTGTTCGTTCACCACGCTTTGTATGAGAGACTACGATAAGCCGTCTTTGAAGAGACTGCCCAAAGGTCAATTGTCTGTCTTCTTCCGTGGAATGGTCAGGGTCTTGAAACGTTATGGCTAAGGGATCACCAAATACTGTCGCAGCTTCTTGAAAGGTGATACCGTGTTTCTTGAAATTCTTCTCAGTCTTCTTGGGGTCCCATTCGAATTCCATATCTTATTTCTTATTAATTTATTATACCAGAACTGGCTTGTCATCATAATTAATTTTTGTGGCCGAACGACGAGTTCACCAGGAGACGCATTTTTTGGTCGATCCAGTGGATTGCCTGGTTGGGCAGCTTATTTCATCTCATTTCAACATTTCACGAGCGTCCCTATGCCCGCCCCACAAATGAAAAGTCAATATGTCGCCAAAATCTATCTATCCCTAAGGCCATTTTTGCAAAATTTCTGATTGTAAAAATTGCAACTGTCACCTACAAGTCTGGTATCAGCAAGATTCTCTGATGATAAAGATTACCGTTTGAAACAGATTAGGTTCAATCACAGATATCCATCGGCTCCAAAAAGAGACCGATGGTTACAGGGATTACTAAGGTAATCGTTTATTTATGACAGCGATCTCCTGGCGATAATTGGCTTAGTAGATATGCTATCACGCTTTCTGTATGAACAATGATCACGTCCGCTGCTTCATCAGAAATCTTTCTGCCCCTCTTGGCATCAACTTGACGTTTCAATGTCTCAAGAAGACGAACGGCAGCACAGATGTTTTCTTTGTCTGCTTGCCGTTCAGCCCTTCCAACCTTCGCCAACAGACTTCTCTGCAAGCTTTCCGCTAAGACGCCAGACTCGACGAGGGTGGTTATGGTTTCCGCTAAACTGCCTGTTGTATCAATACAGCCATCACCGTTGGCATCAAACCCTGTTGCGTCTTCAATAGGACAGGCATCAAGATTGTCAGGGATGTTATCACCGTCCGAGTCAAAGACGGCCGATGTCGTGCAATGTGCATCTGAATTAATAGCAGCATCGACCGAATAGGTGTATCCACCTGTTAATGAGTAGTTCATGGTCAAGGTTTCGGAAGAAGACCATGATCCGTTAACATTATTGTTATTAGTAGAATTGTACCAGAACTGCTTATTCGGCCCCCCTAGGAGTTCGGTTATCCCGGTATCGGTATCAACTCTGCCAAGGCCGATGCCAATATAGTGGTAACCACCTGCTCCTTCAAAGGCAGGGTTATGCTGGAAGTGCTGCTGGAGATTAAACGTTACCGAGACATCGAGGGTTGAGTCTTCACTTACGGCAAAATATCCGATACGGTAGACCCATGAGGCAGCACGACCATAAGTGTTATTTATTCCGTCAGCGAGGGCGTAGGCATCGGTATAAATCCCGTTTTCTGTGGTCCAGGTGTGACCGTAGGTTCCATTTCCTGCAGCTTTTTGCGCATCTGTCGTCCCCCAATAGACTGGGTCTCGGGGTCCCCACTCCTCATCGGGAGGAGTTAAAGAATCACTGTAACCGGCATTTGCCTGGGAATACGAACCCTTGTCAACATAGTTAGGGACTGATCCGTTTACTGTAATTGTTGCAGATGACCAGTCAACCGACCCCTGAATGCGAGCAGTTGATGTGGCATGAGCGAGATTCATTCCCAGCAAGAATATGAGAAGAGCAAACGACATTAATTGAAAGAATCTAGTTCGTTTCATACGTGCACCTCCTGTTGTCTATTTGTTTCACGGAGCGAGTGAAATTCGTTTTACCCGAAACAATATACTTTTTATTTCTACCTTCGTTCGCAATGATCTAGGTATGCTGTCTGACCTGATCACATCGGAAACAGGTTCATGGCTTAGCCATTATTATCCGCTGTCTGTTGACCTGTATATCTGCGGGTTTTGAGTTAGGTGCTGAATCGATTTCATGGTTAAACAATATGCGAACAATCGAGTAAACGTATCTAACGTGGATGGATTTTTGCTGGTTGTTTTGGTGTACAGGGGCACCTATCCAAACTCCTCAAGTTTACCCCTCACCTGCCAACTTACCGCGCATGATCTATGTCAAGTATAGCTCAAGACAGAATCTTGTCAAGCGGTATCTTTGGTTCAAAAGTTCAGGTTGTGGTCATTCGGGATTACCATGTCTAAGCTGGCATAGTTGTAAAATATACTGCTTAGCGGATTACAAGAAGCAATTCTCCTCAGTAATAGCCCTCATGTACTGTCAGAATTATACTTCATTTTCATTCTCCTGCGACTGTTTTTGTTCTTTTGATTTTGATACTGAATTGGGCGTGAGGCAACAACTTTACCTTTCAATCGAAAGGATATTATCTTGGTATAAAAGCTCATTTACCTGCTTTTCACAAGGACGAGGTCCTCTCTAACACCGCTCTCTTTCAGACACTCCTCAACTTGCGACGTTATATTTGCCCTCCATGTGGGCACACTAAATCACAATTCTTTTCGATAGCTTTTCAATTGGCACCCCCTGAGACATTGTTCGATATCTCTTATATTAACAAAATCGGTGATGCGGGTGGAGCATTACTTTTTTAAGGAACTGACAAGAATAACTTTTCATTTAACAATGTGGTACAGGTGTAATTATTATCCATCAAGCTTGTGTCCATTGACATTGAAGTCTATAAAAAGAACCGGGGTGCTACTGCCACGTTAACTGAAGCTTAAGCGCCCGTAATATTATGCGATTACTGAAATAATGTCTTAATGTTAATATATTGAACAATACGTTGAAATAAAATGAATGACATTGCATTTACTCTTATTGAAACATCGAGGGACAAGGATAAATATGGAGCACAACTCGCTGCATTCTTTGATAGTCTTGATATCGAGAAGAAGTTTGCTCCGGTACTTAATATCGAACATATAAAAAAATCAGATTTCACAATGATCGCTCTTGATGGCGACAAAATCGTTGGCGTAGCAGGGGTAAATACCTATCATCGAATTATCCATAAGGCGTATGTGGGAGTAAAAAAAGAATACCAGAATGGATTGGGTGCCTTTCTAAGCCTGAAGCGTAACAAAGAGGCGAGCAAGAGATATGACCTCATAGTTTTAAAGATTAGCCCGGAGAATGTTATTTCACAAAAAATGAATCGAGCACTTGGCTACAAAGACCTTGGCAAGAGGTTTTCGGTTGATTACCTCGCCATGCCTTTTAACTATCGGGGACTTTTCCTTTGTTATGCCTTTAAAATGATTATGCCTGCTATAAATGTGATCGATAAGGTATTCAAAAAACTGTGATGATGACCAAACAAAAACATTGTCAGTTTTTACCATCAAGAAGGCCCACCAAAATATTGCAACAGGAGATCTATTTATGGAAAATAGTCTTATAGGCGTTGTTGGGGCGGGCGTTATGGGTATCGGGCTGGCTCAAAACCTCGCACAGACAAATCATCAGGTAGTCCTAATAGACCTTACCGACGAGATTCTGGTGAAAAGTAAAGCCGCGATTGAAAGAAACCTGCGACTCCAGGCCTTTTTTCGCAAAAGCGATATGTCGCCCGAAGAAGTCTTGGAAAAAATTCATTTCACAACGGACGACATGCTTCTGAGCAAAGCCGGTTGCGTCATCGAGAACGTTACGGAAAAATGGGAAACGAAAAAGGCTGTATATGCCAGATTGGATTCCATATGTCTGCCAGACTGCATCTTTGCAAGTAATACCTCGGCTATCTCTATTACCCGTATCGGATCGGCAACCAAACGTCCCTCAAAAGTGATTGGGATGCACTTTATGAATCCGGTCCCTATGAAAAAAATGGTTGAAGTCATAAGAGGTTATCATACATCCGATGAAACAATTGAGAGGTCAAAAATCTTTTTGACGAATATGGGTAAAGAATTCGTTGTTGTCAATGATTCACCGGGGTTTGTATCCAACCGTGTCCTCATGCTCACAATTAACGAAGCAATTTTCTTAGTGCAAGATCAAGTGGCAAAGGCAGAGGATGTCGATCGAATTATTAAATCATGTTTTGAGCACAAAATGGGGCCTTTAGAGACTGCAGACCTCATCGGCCTGGATACCATATTGTTATCCCTGGAAGTGCTTTATGAAAGCTATAACGATCCTAAATACAGGCCATCTCCACTGTTGAAAAAAATGGTTAATGCTGGACTGTATGGCCGAAAAAACGGCCAGGGATTTTACACATATAACATTTAGACGAATGGGGTCTCACATGACAAACGGCGAATTGAAAGACAAAATTAGAGGTTTCATTACTAGTCGCCTCAAAATGAGCATAGATGACAATGTCAACCTTTTTACCTCGGGCATTGTCGATTCATTGTTCGCAATGGAGCTTGTTCTCTTTGTGGAGAAGCAATTCAAGATACGGGTGGACAACGATGACCTCGACCTGAACAATTTTAATTCGGTATGCGCCATTGCCGATTTTAGCATGAGAAAGCTGGCAAATAAGTAAAGGGTGAAAACATGACTCAACATATGTTTACCGAGACAAGCAACCCACATATGATCGCTACGAAGGATAGATGATGGAAGCAAATCTAACCCGTAAACATCTAAAGCTGAAAGAAAGTTTTCGAGATTTTGCAGATAAAGAGATCATGCCGTATGCAGATCAGTTTGACAAGGACGAGAATATTCCGCCAGAATTCTTAAAAAAATTGGCTGAAAAGAAATATTTTGGCGGATTTATACCGAAGCAAATGGGCGGTTGCGGCTGGGACATGGTAACCTACGGACTGCATTGTGAAGAGATAGGGCGCGCCAGCGCTTCGCTCTTAAGCCTGTTCACTGTTCATGGAATGTTGTCGTGGGCAATCATGAAATGGGGCACTCTCAACCAGCAAACATATTGGCTTCCCAGGCTGGCTTCCGGCAAAACTTTAGGGGCCTTCGCCCTCTCTGAGCCTGAGGTTGGCAGCGATGCCAAAAACATTACCACTGAGGCAGCAGTCTTTGAGGATTGCTATCGAATAACAGGCAAAAAGAAGTGGATTTCCTGTGGCAAGATTGCCAATCTCTTTCTTGTCAGTGCTCTATGCGAGGGGCTGTCCTCAGCTTTTCTGGTAGAAAAAACCAGCCCTGGCTTAGCAACAACGCCAACTTTCGGTTTGCTTGGTTTCAGGGGTGCCATGCTGAGCGAGGTGGAGTTGAATGAATGCCGTATCCCAAAAGAAAACCTGCTGGGCAAAATTGGTTTTGGCTTTTCCCATGTCGCTGGCGCTGCACTCGATCTCGGCAGGTATTGCATTGCATGGGGTTCTGTTGGGCTTTCTCAGGCATGCGTTGAAGCATCCGTCAAGTATTCCAGCGAAAGAACACAATACGGCTCACCTATAAAAGAGCATCAGCTCATACAGCAGATGGTGGCCAACATGATCACATCTACAAAAGCCGCGCGACTGATGTGCTTGAATGCTGGCTACCTGAAGGACATCAACGATCCCGATTCAATTATTGAGACGGCAATTGCAAAATATTTTGCGTCGACCTCAGCTGTTGAGGCAGCTCTTGATTCCGTGCAGATCCATGGTGCAAACGGTTGCAGTGACAACTACCCGGTTCAGAGGTATTTACGAGATGCAAAGATAATGGAGATTATTGAGGGGAGCAATCAAATGCAACAGCTCCTCATAGCGAAATATGGCTACGCTCATTATTACACTAAAAGATAGATAATGTGCATCAAGACTGAAACAAAAGCAGACGATAAAAAGATTAAATGCGTCGTATGGGATTTGGACAACACCATTTGGCATGGCACGCTCCTGGAAGATAACAAGGTCACCCTGCGGGACGGCATTGTTGACATCATTGCCGCCCTTGATAACCGAGGCATTCTACAGTCCATTGCTAGTAAGAACGATCCACAGTCAGCGATGTCAAAGCTCGACTCTTTTAACATTAGGGATTATTTTCTTTATCCCCAGATTAACTGGAACTCCAAGTCTGCTTCAATTCAGGCCATTGCAAAGGCAATTAATATCGGCATAGATACCATTGCATTTGTTGATGACCAGATCTATGAACGTGAAGAAGTAATCTACTCATTTCCAGAGGTTTACTGCATTGACGCAGAAAACATTGCCGGCATGCTGGACCTCCCGGCACTGATACCACGCTTTATCACAGAAGAATCAAAACAGCGAAGGCTTATGTATATGAGCGATTCCAAGCGAAATGAGGTTGAAGCATCATTTGTCGGACCGAAAAATGAATTCTTGACTATGCTCAGAATGGTGCTGACCATTCGCGAGGCAAGCCAGGATGATCTACAAAGGGCTGAAGAACTGACGATACGGACACATCAACTAAACACAACAGGGTACACTTATTCATATGATAAACTGGACTGCTTTCGGCAGTCTGACAAACACAAGCTGTTGATCGCAAACCTGAATGACACATTCGGAGAATACGGGAAGATTGGATTGGCCCTGTTAGAGGTTGATACAGACATATGGACGATAAAACTCCTCCTCATGTCCTGCCGGGTAATGTCGAGGGGCGTTGGCATGGTCTTTATAAACCACATCCGCAACTTGGCCCGCAAGGCCGGTGTGACTCTTCGCGCAGAGTTCCTGCAAACGGATGTTAACCGCATGATGTACATGACATATAAGTTCTCCCATTTTAAGGAATACAGCAAAAAAGACAATCTCATTATATTTGAGAATGATTTATCGCAAATAATAAATGATCCTGAATATTTGGTGGTTAGTGCCTTATAATAGGATAAGTTTGGTTAGGCAGTATTCGTTTCTCAAGAATCTGGGTATGATGCTTCCATCATAGATGTAGGATTCCTTCTGCGCTTAGGGTTTTGTCAGAGTTGACAAAACTAACAAGGAATTATCAGATACTTGCTGCGTGGTATGGTGTAATAATAATTACGCTAACCTTAGTTTTTTATAGCAGCTTTCCTCGTAAAGTCAAATCAACATAAAAATCAGACATATAGGCGACATTGACATTAGAATTAAAGCACCCCTGGAAGAATGAGGTGATACAAGCCTACAGGAGGTTACAGACGGAATTACCTTCAGTAAAACTTCCCAAATGATTCCGGCATAAAAGTACCATCTTCCATCTACGAGTTTACACCAAAGGGTCATTATGCAAGAGGCAAATTACTGTATGAAACAAATAGAAAAGGCAGGACCATTGTTGGCCCTGCCTTTGTCTGGGATGCTTCGGTTTTACTATTTGTTAGATTTCTACTTCAGTGCCACTTTGGGAACACACCTGAAACTTGCGGCATCTTCAATAGGTCCACCTATGTATTTAGCAAGTTTCGGATAGGGACATAGGAGTCTCGTGCGATCTGGTGCCCAAGTAGCCGGCACCTCTGCATTCACCACGTTGGCACCTGCTCCACGAGCCTTCGCGACTATGGAATTAGGGACTCTTCCCTGCTCAACCCATTTTACTAAGGCATCAAGCATGTCAAACTGGTCGCAGGAGGGACCGCCGCTGCAATGGTTCATCTGGGGAACGAGAAAGAGACGGGCCGTATTCTGCGCTCGCCCTCTCCAGGTATCCAGAAAATCCTCATACCACTTTATCGTGTCTGCTGACGAAAAGACCGCATCAGAAACACCGTGAAACACCAGCAGCTTGGATTTGTGCTTAAAGAGTCCCGACATGGTGAGGTCGGGCGGAGTCATGAAAGACATGCTGGACTCAGTATACGGTCCGAAGGTATCGAAGATCTTGGGGGCATCAACCCCTGGATCGAAACCTGTGCCGCCGAGGTTCAAAGTGTACGCCGGACCATTAAAGGTAGCAGGATCTTGTGGGGGATAGTCTGGAGGAGTCGTAAAGATGAAAGCCACTGCACCCGGGTCAAGGATCATGGACGCAAAGAAGTCCCAAAAAGCCCAGTTAGAACCTTTGATACCTACATCCCAGAGAAAATTGATATAAAGAGGCCCGTCACTGTTGCTTCCGCCAGTCATGATGTCAGCCAACACTTCTTTCTGCGCTGCCGTCAGGCATGTGCCGTCCCTGGCACCGGGACAGGTGGGAACGTCTGTATCGAGGTTGAATACCGTCTGACAGGCCAGTGGATTGGTGACCATGTCATCGACCAGACCATCCAAAGCATCACATTTGGCAAGGATCTTATCACCCACAAGGGAAAATTCAGCTGGGGTAAAACTGCTATTCAGATTAGTGGCAGGCGTGGAAATCGTCGAGTATTGCTGGGCCCCCCATATCTGGGAAATAGCGGCCTTGGGAAGGTTGAACCCCGGGTTTCCTGCCAATATTCCATCATACTGATCGGCATACCGCGAGGCAGCCACCATTGCATGACGGCCGCCATTGGAGCAACCGTAGAGATACGACTTAGAGGGTTTTTTTCCATAAAAGGTTTTAATCAGGCTTTTCGCCATGGGTGTGAGCTGAGCGACAGCATTGTAACCATAGTCGAGACGTGCCTGAGGATCAATCCCAAACTGGCCACCGTCGGCCGTGTGTCCAGCGTCCGAACTAATAATGGCGAAACCTTTTATAAGTCCGTTAGATGTAGGACCACCACCGAGGTTGTTCCCAAATGCCTTTACTACGCTTCCGTCGATACCCCCGTTAGCCTGATAGAGAAATTTGCCATTCCAGCTCGTCGGGAGACGCATCTCAAAACCGATTGCGTAGTTTCTGCCGTCTATGGGTCCTACCCGCTCATTCATCTTCCCTGAAACCACGCAGTGTTCCGGCATGGATCCGATGCCAGCCACGCTTTCCTCCCCTTCTAATTTAAGAGTAGCCGATGTGATAGTCGTATTTGTATATCTGAAGGCAGCTATAAGATCTGCACATCCTATGGCTGTGATCGGCTTCTTTGCGTTTACTTCGCCGCCACTCGCAACAAGCAGAAACATACAAACCAAGGACAACACATGCTTCTTCTTCATTTTACCCTCCCTTTTGTTCTCTTTGATAAAATCTCTTAAGGCTCTGCTCCCATCCAACTATTCTTTGTTCTGCACCTCCTTTCTTCGTGTCTGTTATTCGTGAGCTAGAGAATGAAAACGTCACGTATTTTGGAATAACCTTCTCGGATGCCGACATTATTTTGCCATGTGATGTTAGGGGTAAACGGGGATGTGAGGACACATTTCGAGTGATAGAATGTAAAAAAATGGCCGTCTCCTTCATCTACCCCTCGAACTACAACCCACCGTGTAATATATGTCAAATATAGCAGTATCAGGTATCTTGTCAAGCGGAATATTTTGTTCGGAAATTTGGGGTTCAGCTCGTTCTGGATTACCGCTTGCAAGTTGGCGTGGTTCTGAGAAATGCCGTATAGCATGTTACAGCCTGTAACATGTCCATTTTCATAAAATGTCAGGTTGTTTTACGCTTCGGTGCTAGGCCAGGAGACATCAAAAAATAGGTTCTTTCTTAAATAAAGTGCACTATTCTTTATAACTCACCGTAAATATATACCAATAAACAAAAAGCACCGGTTACAATGAAAACTGGCATATTTTTGGTCTGCCAACCACAAATACCAGGGAGCAACCGATGCTTTTACATGGTATCAAAAAACTCTTAAATATTCCAGGGTACAAAATAACCGATGCCTCTATTGCTGATACAGAAATCCACATTCACATTGAACCGTATAAGAGGAGTATGCCTACATGTCCCCAGTGCAAGGAGGTTCACACCAAAGGATACCACAGTAGTCAGTGGACACAGGCAGAAGACCTCCCGATCTGCGGGAGACGGGTCTATCTCCATATACGGAAGAGAAGGCATCGGTGTCCTCATGATGGGAGAATTTATAGCGAGGACATATCATGGCTTAAGAAGTGGTCCCGGACAACCAGGAGGTTTGCCGAACACGTGGGCAGGTTAACCTCAATTACCGCCAATCAGGAGGCGGGCTGGTTTTTAGGACTCAATGATGAAGCAGTCTATCGGATAGACAAAGAAATCCTGGAAGAAAAGGCAAGACAGCGGCTTTGCCCTCCCCCTGCAGCCATCCATATCAGCATCGATGAAGTCAGCTACCGGAAATATCATCGCTACCTCACCAATGTCATCGATACAGACAGAAGGCTCCTCATATGGAATGAGAAGGGGAGAAAATCAGAGGTACTCAATGCATATTTCCAGGGGATCGGGAAAGATGCCTGCATGAAGATCGAATCGGTGGCGTTGGATGGGGCAAGACATTACATCAGCTCCAGTAATCACTATGCGGTAAATGCCCTCATCGTTTACGACAAGTTCCATATCATGCAGAAACTCAATGGCGCTGTGGACGCAGTAAGAAAATATGAATTACGGAAGGCCCGGGCAGATAAGAATGATGAGCTGGTAGATCTCATTAGCTGCAGACAACGGTTCGTTCTCTTGAAAAACAAGGGGAATCTCAGCTCCCGCCAGTCTTCATACCTTCACCAATTATGCGAACTCAATGAGCCTATTTACAAGGCGATGTTGCTAAAGGAAAGCTTCTTAACAATCTACTCATGTAAAGATGAACAGGAGGCAGGAACCTTTTTGAACCGGTGGATTGAAGAAGCAGCCTCCAGCACGATGGAATCATTTGTTAGGTTGGCCAAAAGCTTTACTGACAAGATGGAGTATATTCTCAACTGGTTCAAGAAAAAAGTTAGTTCTGCCATCTCCGAGGGGTTCAACAACAAGATCAAAAGACTGAAACGGATGGCATACGGGTATAAGGACATTGACTACTTCAGGTTGAAAATCCACCAGCACTGTGGGCTGTTAAACCCCAGATTGGATGTTGTCAATGCAACTTAAATAAGAAAGAACCATAAATACTGATTGTATAATAAACGACTTTGGTGGAGAGGGGTAGGGTCTTTCATTCTGCGCTCTCTACAGAATGTAGAGAAATATAAAAACTAAAGGAGGGTTTCATTATGTATCGGACTGCTGTTGCTACGCTTGTTTTTGTATCTCTTGTTTGCCTAGGTGCGTTTTCAAATGTATATGCACAGGGTTCACCCTTGCAAACCTGTCCAGACATAAGGGGTACGTATGATTTTGAAGCAACATATATTCAGGTATTATACACCACTCCACCTAAAATCAAAGCTAGTAAATACACGCCTGGTAACATCCAAGGGCAAGGATGGACAGGTTATGAGGAGTCTGGAGTACCAACGTATGTCAAGAAAAAAGGGACTTTTACGATTTATCAGGGTTCAGCACCAGCAGGGACGACTGACACGGGGCTCAGTTGCCTATTCCACGCAAAAAGGGTGCATGATTACACCGAAAGATTTGGTTTTAACGCTAAAGAAGGGGCATATCTGGCCACGCCTTATGAAGACTGGTATACAGGAGCCATTCACGGTGGCACTAAGATTACTATGAGGGTAATAGCAAACGAAGCAACTCCTGCAGCACGCTATTCAGGTGATATTGTGGCGGTAGACAATCAAATTCTCTACGTTAATGAAAGCGACCTTCCATCCGCTGTGGCTGGAGGCTACCTTGGTGCATTCACAGGAAAGGGACGCCTTTTCAACAGAGTGGCACCGTTAGAATAAAATCCTGTAGGCTATTTAATCGTCAAAATGTAATCGCCGGCCCGGTTCGTCCGGGCCTTTTTGTCAGACGAACAGTGAACAAATGGGGTGTAATGATACATTGTGCCCCGGCTGTGACATACTAATAAGCATTGGCCAGCTATCCCATGTATGAGAATGACCCATTGAAATGATGCATCATTTGATAAACGGCTAAACAGAGGACTTCAGGAAGTTACAGTATCAATTGCATTCAGTAAAAATTTCCTGAATGATACCATATAGAAAAACGCCATTTTTCACCTACAAATCTTTAGCCCAATACGGCCCGGAAGCTAAGAATTACACATAGAAACGTGCGCCATAATTTGAATCGAGACCAGCAACGCTGGAGCTAACCTGTTGCCCCGCCAAACGTATTCCTGACCGGAAGACTAAGCATAAAAAGATAGGTAGGGTATATGATTTTATCCATGATTATTTGTCTATTGTTATGACGTTTCCATCGAGCACTGATTTGATTAACTCAACTCTTTTTAGCCTAGTATCATAATTATTAATTCCGTCAGCAGTTTGCCATCTTAATGAATCATCCACGCATTCCACTCCAAAATCTTCAGGTTTCTCATACACGAGTGAATTCTTTACTATCATCATTGGTTGAACGCTAACTGCCGTGAAATAATCTTTGAATTCAGCCAAGAATTCTTTCGTCTTGAGCAACATTTCTTCAGTTTCCCCTGGAAATCCTACTATCAAGGAGATGGATTGATATATTTCTGCTTTATGAGCTGACTTAATTACTTCTTTAGCTAAATCCATATTGACAAATCTTTTATGCATGAGGTCAAGAACCTCTTGGCAACCGGATTCCATGCCCCAGGCCAAATTGCGGCAGCCTGCCTTTTTCATCTTAGCAAGCAAATCATAAGTCATTTCTTTTCTGATAAGAGCCATTCCACCCCACGAAAAGTTAAGACCACTGTCAATAACCAAATCACAGAATTTTTCAAGCTCCTTTGGAGTACCGTTTATCAGCGAATCATTAAAGCTTATATGATTCGTTTTTAATAAATCACCTGTCTGCTTTAGCACTTTCCCAAATATGTTTTCTGAGCTGCTGCGCTTGTATTTATAAAAAAAATACTTCGCTGTCTTACGAAAGAGACTGTATTTGTGATACCAGTGTTTAACGGTCTGAGTAAAAATATTTCTCCAATAAGAGATGGCTATTTTTTTGTAATTGATAGAGGAATTAGTCTTTAAATCACTCAACTGCTTTGAAATTTCATTGAAAATATTTTCAGCACTTCGAAATCTATACTTGGAAAAATTTGGTCTCTCACTGCAAAATGCACATGTATTTATGCATCCACGGCTTGTCATGATGCTGAACTGATATTTATTGCCATATTTTCCAAAATCAATGTCACTATAATCAGCAAAAGGAACTGAATTTAAATCCTTAACTAGTTCCGGTGTCCCGTTATCTATGATTGTACCATCATCATTTTCATAAGAAATACCTGGGATATCAATATGTAAATTTTTGTTTTTATCAAAGTGTTGGAGAACTCGTGGCCATATTGCATCACCTTCTCCTGTACAAATAGCGTCAACGTATCTGTTTTTAAGGATATTAAGCCCATCATAAGCAGGGAAACACTCCGGTCCGCCTAGAAGGATTGCAGCTTTTGGAATTAGGTCCTTTATTTTCTGTGCTATGTAAAAAGCTAAATACTTTGAATAACCGAGTATAGATATTGCATAGAGATCTATCTGATTTTTGATCATTTCCTCTATGTATGCATCAAGATAGCCAGCATATTTCTGAATAATGTCATTCCGGTCAACATCCCACAGATTTGCATGCTGAGCGTCCCAGAGTTTTTTGTCATCGTCTTGTGCTGCATTGTATAGATCAACATTTAAATCAAAACCAATAAAGTTATGCCCGCTTTCTTTTGTTGAAGCTTTAAAGAGCGCCATAGCATATGATGGATATTTTGAATCCCAAGGAGGTAGAAATAGAAAAGCGACTTTCATTGATTTCTTCTACTTTAAACGGACCACTTTGTCAAGCCTTCCAAGCATTACCAGCTGAAACATGATATAGATTATCTATTTGGAAAACTTCGACTACAGGAAGAAGGCAAAAGTTCGCCTTCTCTTGAAAATCTGTATTTGTTTGCAGGTAACTAATTAGCAAAAACAGAAGAATTAGAATAAAACCACCTTGTCATTCCCTTAATAATTATGGAGAAGATGGTGGTGGGTTTTCCTTTAGCAAACCGTTGTGAAGCGAGGAAGCTTGGTCTTTTGCGGAAGCAAAAGTTCCGATGCTGAACACGAGCGAAGGTCGCCGCTGGAGCGAACGAGTGTGTTTGCGGGAAATGCCCGCCGCCATGCCCAACCTCACTATAATTTGATTTAAAGTATTGTACTAGTTTTTTCTTGTGAATATTATCCGATATTTTTCTGGGTCTACATCAAAACATGCTGTACATCCGCTCTCTTCGCAGCCTGCCTGATCCATTTCATCTTTGGATGGAAGGGGTTCAAGAAGGACCTCGAAACCAATTTCTTTGTACGTGGCCACCATTTCGGAGAGCCGTGGCTCGCACGCAATAAACCTTCTCTCCCAACCTGCAGCAACGAGATCGTCTTCTCTTTTCATAACAAACCTATCTTAAACCATGAGCAACGGAGCATTTATATGCTATATGCAGTCTCTAAAATATTCTATTGTTGCTTTCAATCCTGTATCAAGGTTTCTTTTTGGCGTCCAATCAAGGAGTTCTTTGGCTTTTGTAATGTCAGGACATCTTCTCCGCGGATCATCTTCAGGGAGATTTTCAAAGGTAATTGTGGACTTCGACTCTGAAAGCTTTACCAACTTCTCAGCGATTTCTCGGATAGAAACCTCATGAGGGTTGCCGATGTTGATAGGCCCTGGAAAACCGGAGAGGTGAGGCTTGGTATAATCCCGGCTTTTTTTCTTTGAGCCTGTTTCAAAGTCCATCATGCGGATTATGCCTTCAACCATATCATCAATATAGCAAAAAGACCGTGTCTGCGATCCATCACCGTAGATCGTGATCGGCTTGTTTTGAAGGGCCTGTACAATAAAGTTACTGACTACCCGACCATCGTCTGCGCGCATCCTCGGACCATAAGTATTAAAAATGCGAATGACCTTTACGTCCACGGTGTTTTGTCTGAGATAATCAAAAAAGAGTGTTTCGGCAACCCTCTTTCCCTCGTCGTAGCAACTTCTCCTGCCGATAGGATTCACACTTCCCCAGTACTCCTCTTTCTGTGGGTGCACCTCGGGATCGCCATATACTTCACTCGTAGAGGCCTGAAGAATCCGTGCCCGTACCCTCTTCGCAAGACCGAGCATGTTGAGGGCTCCAAGGACATTCACCTTTGTCGTCTTCACAGGATTGTATTGGTAGTGAATCGGGCTTGCAGGACAAGCAAGGTTGAATATCCAGTCCACCTCAAGCAAGATGGGTTGCGTCACATCGTGAGTGATGAGTTCGAACCGGGGATTGGAAAGCAGGTGGGCTATGTTACGTTTCTGTCCCGTGAAATAATTGTCAAGGCATAGCACTTCATGGCCGTCCGCCAAAAGCCTTTCACAGAGGTGTGAGCCGATAAAACCGGCACCTCCCGTCACAAGTGTCCGCTGGGGGATTTTGTAAGACCTGAACTTATACACTGGGCCTCCCAATACATATATAACGGAAACCATGTCGTGCAATTGTTTTAGGGTTGTACTGGTTTCTCCCATCAAAAATGACCGGGGCCTTCATTAAGCCCTTCATCCTCTCAAAATCAGGTTCTCTAAAGGACAGCCACTCGGTAATGAGAACAAGGCCATCCGCATCTTCAAGGACCTCATACTGGTTCTTGCCGAACTTCACATTCGGATTGCTGGAAAATAAAGGCATTGCAGGCTCCATGGCCTTTGGGTCAAAAACATGGCACATGGCCCCTTGATCTGTCAGGGATTCCACTATATACTGCGAGGGCGCTTCCCGCATGTCATCGGTGTTTGGTTTGAAGGCCAAGCCCCAAACAGCAAATTTTTTGCCTTTTATGTCGTTTTTATAGAAAGCTTTCACCTTTTCGGTAAATGACACCTTCTGACCTTCATTCGCATCCATAACACTTTCCAAAATCGATGGATTGTAGCCGGAATCTCGCGATGTCTTGAGGAGGGCACGAACGTCCTTCGGAAAACACGACCCTCCGAATCCAACACCAGGAAACAGGAATTTAGGCCCAATCCTTGAATCACTCCCAATTCCCCGCATAACCATCATGACATCGGCGCCGAGTTTATCGCAGATATTTGCCATCTGGTTCATAAAAGATATCCTCGTGGCAAGCATAGAATTGGCAGCGTATTTAGTCATTTCACTGGAACGAACATCCATAACAATAAATGGCGCACCGGTCCGTGTAAATGGCGCATAAAGTTCTCTGAGGATCTCCTCAACCCTTCCATGTTCAACACCGATTATTATCCGCTCCGGTTTCATACAGTCATCGACAGCAACGCCTTCCTTGAGAAATTCCGGGTTGGATGCAATATCAAAAGAAACATCGCGGCCGGCCTTCTCAAGCTCTTCTGCTATGGCAGCCTTTACCATCTGGCAGGTGCCTACAGGAACTGTAGACTTGACAACCACAATCCGGTATTTCTCCATGACGCTCCCGATGTCATGGGCAACCCCTTTTACATATTTTAAATCAGCAGAACCGTCGTGATCCTGTGGTGTATTCACGGCTATAACAAGAATGAGGCCGTGGTCAACAGCCTCTTTGATATCGGTGGTGAACCGAAGTCTTCCCTCTTTAATGTTGTTTTTTACAAGTTCTTCGAGGTGCGGCTCATAAATGGGGATTACTCCCTCTTTCAGCCTATTTATCTTTTCACTGTCAACATCCATACACATGACGTCATTCCCATTTTCGGCAAAACAGGAACCTGTTACCAGGCCAACATATCCAATTCCAATTACAGAAATATGCATACTACCTCCATTTTTTCTTTATTTACCGTGCCCTCACCGAAGAAGTCAATATCTATTCCTGAGGATAATCCTCCTAATTCACAATAATCTGTCTATGTATATTTAAGCAAAAAGCATACCAAATAATAATGACTCTAGTGGTATACCGGAATCTCCCTTACTGCGTTGTCCCCTTCCCTCTTCCATCTGACTTTTGTCTTTTTTCTCTGTCCTTTTTCCCTATAGCCTCTCACCTCTTGCCTATTGTTATCATTCTCATCGGTCAATATCTTCAATATTTATTGCTATACAAACTGTATTATGTTAACATATCCTACGAAGTGGGCTTGACCCGCTTTTTTATTATCATGACGCATGGTACCCCAAAGGGACATAATAGAGCAACTTCAAGATGTACTCTTACCTGTTCTGCAGGATTATGGTTTAGAGCTCATAGAGATCGAATTTAAGCCCTCGGGAAAAAGATGGCTGTTACGGTTATATATTGACAAAGAAGGGGGAGTTACGATTTCAGATTGTGAGAATGTGAGCA
>Ga0351962_1104_pt1 | contig 22996 bp, 20 predicted proteins | sample TotcelT113001N13_FD_205805 | JGI IMG/M metagenome (GOLD analysis project Ga0351962, IMG submission 205805) | Enriched cells from coal bed in the Powder River Basin, Montana, United States - Total cells T11 rep3 HSBNCT.T11.300.1.N13 ...
CCTCATTAACGGGCAGAACCATCCAACCCGTCGCAACAAGTTGGATGGCTGCCGCTAGGTCATCGCATGAGCAATTATGCGACAAGACGCCGCGGGCGCCAAGTGCCACAAGCTGGGACAAGGGATACGCCTGAAGGTCGGGACACACTATCAGAAGTCTGCCGTTCGGCCACGACTGGTTGATCTGCGACAGGGTCGTGCGCGTGAGTTCATCCAACTTCACTGCGACCAGAACAATCACGTCGGCGCTGAGCTCGTGAATTGCCGATACTGATTCTGCCATTGAGTCGCTGTGTCCAACCACACCAATATGACGACTGAGCGCCAAGTGGTGAAGAATACTTGTGCGTAGCAAATCATCTTCACAAATCAAGAGGACGCCTATCACTTCGTCGCCTCCTGCCACACGTGATACCAGGTATCAATTCAACTAACCCCAGATAACGGCAACCGCATTGCACGGTGATTCTATACATACTAGGTTGAGTCCGTATAGCCCACAGTTGCGGGTGAACCGGTCCCACGGGAGTTGAGATTGCGACCAGTTACCAGTTACCTTGTTTCGCAGGTGGCCGTGACTAAGACTCTCACTCACGGTAGATGCAAGTTCGCCCACGGGAAAAGCAATCTGTGGCTGGCATATGCGGTGCTCAGCACTGATGGGCCAAGGGGCGTCGTTGGGGGTGGGAGCATTCAGCGAAGGATCGCCGACTGTGGCTCTAGTGGTTGAGGTGTTCTGACTGCCGTGAAGAAACGGGGGGGAGCGACATTGCATAATCAAGCCATGCCCGACGAAGACAGGGGCGTCTCAGACATACTGAAGCTCAAGATTTCAACTTCGGTGCTCTCGGATGTCCTCGATGTCCTTGGCCACAGGAGTCAGACGATGGGACCCGAGATTCGCCCTATCTACCTCGGATCACGATTAGCGGCAAGAGCAGTCACGGTCGTCTGCGCTCCAGCCACGGTAGATTCACCTAGGGATTACTCCTCCAGCATGTGTAGTGTCATAGACCAACTCGCATCGAACGTTGTGCCTGTGGTCTATGCGGGGGGAGTTCACGCGGCAACTTGGGGCGATCTGTTCTGTGTGGCGGCGAGAAAACGAGGAGCTTGCGGTTTGGTTGTGGATGGTTGCGTAAGAGACGTGGCGGAGATTACCAACATGGCCTTTCCGGTGTTTGCGACTGGAGTCCAGATGGCCGCTTCGGGAGGAAGACTGCGCGTCGTCGAACAGAACTGTCCGATAACATGTGGCGGCGTGCTCGTGCACTCCGGAGATCTCATTGTAGGCGACGATGATGGTGTCGTAGTAATCCCGCAGTCGGTTGAGAAACAAGCCGTCTCCCTTGCTCTAGACAAGATCAAACGGGAGGCGGAGATTCACGAGCAACTTGTCGGAGGAGCAACTCTGAAAAGCCAATACTATCAGTCTGGAAGTTAGGACCAAGTCTTATTGAAAAGGGAGGACAAAGAGATGTGGAGACGTAGTTCGATTGCCATGGTTGTTGTGACGCTGGGCATTCTGACACTCGTGACCGCTTCTTGCGCTCCGAGCGCTCCGTCGGGAGGCGCCACTACTCCTGGATCGGCGGGGGGCCAGCCCGAGTACACGTGGCGCATGGCCTGTGAGAACCCGATCGGTACTGAGAAGGCAGATCTGGCGGTACTCGCCATTGAGGACATCCACAAGGTGTCGCAGGGACGTATCAAGATTGACTTCTATCCCGCGGCCCAGTTGGGTTCTTGGGAAGAAGCCTATGGTCACCTCATTAGAGGCACCATCGACGTGGCTTCCACTAATCTGACTGCGCCTACTTGGGATCCGCGACTTCAAGCACTGACCATGCCGTGCCTCTACTCCGATTTTGAGGCGGCTCGAGAGGCTTGGTCTACCGGCGGATTCGTCTACGAACTGGCTCAAGACCTTGATAGACAGATCGGCTTGATGAACTTGGGGCCAATCATTGGAGGATGGGATACCCTTGTTTTTGCGAAGCCCATAAACTTCGATCCCGGCGACCCGGACTCAGACAAGAAGGGCACGTTGATAAGATACATGGGGGGTAGTGAAGTCCACCGCCTATACCTCGAGAGGTACGGTTTTGCGGTCACGACGGTTCCTTGGGCTGATCTGTACATGGCGCTTCAGACGGGTGTGGTGGATGGCTATGTGGGTGGTGCAGCTGAAGATGCGTGGAACACTTTTCGTGATGTTGCCAAGAGCATATACCTGAACAGGTATCGCGTTTTTGGGTCGGCGTTCCTCATGAACCTTGACTTGTGGGAATCCCTTCCACCTGACATCCAAGACCTTGTCTTCTCTTCCTTCCAGAAACAGTCTAAGGCTGCTTTTGATCGGCAGCTCGCAAAGGAGCTCGAGGTCGTAGGAGCAATGAAGTCCGCTGGCTGGCAGGTCAAAGAGACTACCAAGGCTGAATGGGACGTCTTGGCAGGCATAGCCTATGCCGAAGTGTGGCCGAAGCTTGCACCTACAATCGGACGGGCGACCACAGAGAGGCTCCTCGCACAAATACAGCAGTAGTTCATTTTCCGGGGGCGTTGCGCCTCAAGCGCAACGCCCCTAGCCGAGTTTCCAATGTTCTTTGCGGTTGGGACCAGAAGTTGTCAGCTCGAGGTAGCTTGCCGCTGGTTGGGCGAATGGAGAGGCACCGCACGCGTCGGTGGTAGATAAGGGGGACTTGGAGTGACTACCATGAGTACAGATCCTTGCTCTCTTACTAAAGTGCCGAGAACTGCTTGGCGCGGCCTGCTGCGAATTCAAGAACTAGTCTCCGGCTTGACGTTGGCTTTTGTCTGGCTGTCTCTGCTGCTGGTAGTAGTGCTCCGCTACCTCTTCGGTCGCTCGATCGATGGCCTGGAAATGCTGGCAGCTATGGTCGGTATCTGGACATACTTCGTCGGCGCTGGATATGTCACCTTCGAACACACTCACGTAAGGGCTGATCTCTCTGCGTTGCTGTTCAAGTCCCATCCTCACACAGGGAACCTAGCCAAATTCGCAGCAGACATCGCGTCGTTTGGTCTTTGCGTTGTTGCGAGTGGTTGGACTCACAAGTACATCGTGTGGGGATTCAGGCGCCCCGTCATGGTTCCGGGTTTCAATTTCAACACCACTTACTTGGAGTTGGGCGTCTACGTTGGTCTGATTCTCATGTCCTTCTACTTTCTGATTGATGTTGTTCGCGATGCTCACACCTTGCTTCGCCGAGATGCAGGTCGAGCAGCGGGAGGAACAGACTAGATGGACGCATTCGTCGCGATACTAATACTGACCGTATTGATGGCTCTTGGCGTTCCGATCTTCCTTTGCTTCGTAGGCGCTTCTGCCTGGATGATTGTCCGCACTGGGCTAGATCCCATCTTCTTGATACCTGCGGGTTTCAATGCGACCAGTTCTGTGATACTGCTGGCCATCCCTCTCTTCATCCTGTTTGGCTACATGGTTGAGCAGGCAGGTATTGCCGAGCGGTTGTTCCGGTTTACCAATTCTATGATTGGGCATCTCAGGGGAGGCTTGGGTGTGGTTTGCGTGGTGACGAGTGCGATCTTTGGAGCCATGTCAGGCATGGCCGCAGCATCCGTGTGCGCCATAGGGCCCATCATGATTCCGAGAATGGAGAAGGAAGGCTATCCGCGTGGCTACGCGGCAGCACTGGTGACCTGTTCGTCGCTCCTGTCGCTCCTAATCCCCCCGAGTGGGTCAGCTATCCTGTATGCCTTTGTCACGGGGCAATCAGTGGCCGCCTGTTTCCTCGCAATCGTGGGACCAGGTCTTCTGTTGACGTTAGTACTGTCACTCCTCCATTTGAGGATGGCCCGCGCCATGCCCCTTGCGATGCCGCCGAAACAGACTAGGCGCGAAATGAGTAGAAGCATCTTGAGCACGGGCCGGAGCGCGATAGCTGCGCTGCTACTGCCGATTCTCGTGTTGGGGGGAATCTACGGTGGCATCGTCACCACCACAGAGGCGGCTGCTATCGCAGTGGCTGGAGCGGTGGTGGTGGGCACTCTCGTGTATCGCGAACTCAGTGTCCACAAGCTGGCTCTCGCTGTGAGACAAGCGGCAATTACGAGTGCTTCCATGATGGTAATGGTCTTCTTCGGAGTAATGCTGAGCAGGCTGTTTATCATGTCGCAGGTGCCTCAGACGCTCGCCGAAGCAATGCTCGGGTTGACCACCAACAAGTATCTCATCTTCCTTCTTATCAACTTGCTGCTTGGCTTCTTGGGAATGATTATGGATCCCGGGAGTGTGATGATTCTAGCTGCGCCCCTCCTGTTGCCCGTTGTTGTGCAGCTGGGTATGAGTCCAATCCATTTTGGAGCTGTAATGGCTGCCGCGTTGAGCTATGGCAATATCTCACCGCCCGTGGCTGGCGTGTTGTATCTGGGTGCAAGAGTCGGCAACGTAGGTATCGAGCAGATGCTGAAGCCTGTGTATGTGTTCATGCTTCTCGGCTCCTTTCCCGTCGCACTTGCTGCAACCTACTGGCCGTCTCTCTCTCTGTTTCTTCCACGCGTGCTTGGCTACTAGAATCGAACGAACAGATACAGCTACGAGAATCCGGGTTTGTGAGCTGCGTCGAAAGGGGGAAGAGTGATACCTGAAATAGCTGCCCTTCCACGAGCGAACCTTGGTTTGTATCCGACCCCGCTAGTTGCGGCGCCTAAGTTATCCGCGTTTTTGGGTGGCCTGCCCATATACTTCAAACGTGATGACTTGACCGGACTTGCGCTTGGCGGAAACAAGTGCCGGAAGCTTGAGTTTCTGCTGGCTGAGGTCATTCACCAAGGGTACAACGCGGTGGTGAGTGGAGCCAGTTCGCAGTCCAATTGGTGTCTTCAACTTGCTGCGGCGGCGCGACGCTTGGGAATCGTTACAAGTTTCGTCGTGAGAACCGGGGTCCATGCCGAAATCCAAGGTAACCTCTTGCTGCATCGAATACTAGGGTCCGATGTGGAGATACTGAGTATTACGGACCGGGACGTGGCTAAGAATCCGCGCTTATCGGAAGATGTGATGCAGCGATTCCAGTCCGCTGCCGTGACTCTTCAGGCCCGAGGGTTACGCCCATTCGTCATGGACATGGGGCTGTCGAACATATACTCGAGCGTAGGTCCTGTGGGCTGGGTGAACGCTGCTGATGAGTTGGCCGGTCAGTTGAGGTCACAAGGCATCTCATCGGCCTATGTCGTTCTGGCTGGTGGTGGAGGCGGGACTGCAGGGGGACTGATTGCCGGATTGAAGCATCTCGGGACAGACTACGAAGTCGTGACGTTCTCAATCGCTCGCAAGAAGGAGATGCTTGCACCTTCAATCGCTACGCAGGCAAACGCTGCCTTGGGTCTCTTGAACCTTCCGACGAAGGTCGCGGCGGAAGAACTGCGTATTGAGGACTCCTTCATTGGCCCAGGATACGGGATTCCAACGAATGAGTGCCTAGACGCAATCAGGATCGTGGCTAGGACGGAGGCAATCTTCTTGGATCCGGTGTATACGGGGAAGGCGATGGCGGGGCTCATCGAGTGGGTGAAGACGGGGCGATTCGATTCGAAACGACCAATCGTCTTCGTGCACACAGGCGGAATCCCGGCGCTTTTCGCGTACTATGAAGAGTTGACTGCCTGACGTAGCAGGTATTGATCGCACGCCAAGCCAGTTCGACTGCGCTCATACAGGGCATTGAACGTGGGTCTAGATCGCTCATCGGAATCTTGGGTATATGGGGCGCCAGAGGACTGCGTGCGGACTCGTTCTTGCCTCGGCGAGAAATGTGGAGTAGGAGGTCAATGGCAATGGTCTCATCCGTGAATTCGGCAGGAGAACAGAGAGTCTTCGACGAGTATCGAGCAAGCCATCTCAAGTCTTCGCAGCTGCATGATCGTGCAAGTCGGCTCTTCGCCGCAAATGGCGCCACGCACTTCGCACGCCAGACTCCTCCCTTCAGACCTTACATCGTCAGGGCGAGCGGCTCTCATAAGTGGGATGAGGACGGCAACGAGTATCTCGACTATACGATGGGCCATGGAGCACTGATATTGGGGCATTCCCATCCGACCGTGGTCAAGGCCATCCAAGACCAGGCGGCACGAGGACTCCACTACGGTGAGAACCATGTACTGGAAATTGAATGGGGAGAACTCATACAGATGCTCATGCCTTCGGCGGAGAAGGTCGAGTTCTGTGCGTGCGGAAATGAGGCGAATCTCTTCGCATTACGATTGGCACGCGTCTTCACCGGTCGAAAAAGGATCCTTAGGTTTGCCCATCACTTCCATGGATGGGCGGATGAGTTGGCGGACAAATTGGCACCCGGCATAGTGTCCGATGAAGCTGATGTCATCCCCGCGAACGATATTGCTGTAGTCCAGAGAGCCTTGTCGACCGGCCAGTATGCAGCGCTCTTCACCGAAGGAGGTGGGGCGTCCATGGGAGGACGAGTTCCTCTGGAGCAGGAGTTCGTGTGTGCCCTGCAGGACATCACCAAAGCAAACGGAACGATATGGATCCTTGACGAAGTTGTGACAGGATTCCGGGACGCCCCTGGAGGGTACCAGTCACTCGTTGGGGTACAACCCGATCTCACAACGCTGGGCAAGTGTGTTGCTGGTGGAATGGCAGCCGGTGCCGTAGTGGGTAGAGCCGCTATCCTTGATCTACTGCATCCCACGACCTCGCTAGATCGCCGCATCAGACACTCGGGAACATGGAATGCAAGCCCCATAGTGTCTGCTGCAGGGGTCGCCGCTTGTGGCCTGTACCTCGGGGGAGAACCGCAGCGCATTGCGCGACAGATGGCTGACCTCTTGCGCTTGAAGGGCAATGAACTACTTCGGAAGAAGAAGATTTGTGGGAGGCTGTACGGCAGGAGCATAGTGCATCTCTATCTTGGGCCAATTGACTTTGAACCCAGCGACGATACCCTTCCTCCAACAAAGGACCCGAGCAAGGTGTTCGACCCCACGTTCATGGCGGTGAAGCCGCGCCTGGACATCGAGATGATTCGGCGGGGAGTCGCAACAATGGGCGGATGGATGTTCATTCTTTCCGCAGCACATACAGAACAGGACGTCGATCAGACACTCGCCGTTCTCGGGGATGCGGTCGACGCTCTCATTACGGAGGGTCGCCTGGAAGCATACAAGTTGAAGTAGCGTTGATGGTGAACGTTGTTTGCGAGCTCGCTACCGCTGGCAGGCTGGCGTCGAGAGTTGCATCGAGTTGGTTTCTGACTGACTAGTGCAGTAGGTAAAGAGGTGGCGGTACTGCGAGCTGGAATAAGCATCGGGGGCAGAGATATGGAGACATTTCCGCATCTGTTCGAGCCTATTAGGCTTGGCGAGGTCACAGTTAGAAACAGAATCGTCAGTACCGCTCACATGACCTTCTTCGTGAGCAACAACCTGCCGACCGACAGGCTGAGGGAATACTATCGAGCTAGGGCGCGGGGAGGCACCGGACTGATAGTAATAGAGCCGGTGAGCGTACATCCAAGCAACGTCGCCAGCGGGCATTTGCTGAAGGCGCACGATGATTCGGCCATCCCCTGGCTCAAGTCTCTCGGCGACGCCATACATGAGTTCGGTGCGACTGCTATGATTGAACTGACGCACGGCGGGGCGAATGGCATGTATACCATCGAAGCCGTGGTGGGCGCGCCTTCAGCTGTGCCAATTGAGAACGCCCGGTACATGCCGCGTGAGTTGGAGACTTCGGAGATACAGAGCATCGTTCGCGGGTTCGCCCAGGCTGCAACGTTTGCGAAGAAGGCAAGCCTCGATGGAGTCATTCTGCACGGAGGCAATGGAAACCTAATCCAGCAGTTTCTGTCGCCGTTCAGCAATCGCCGCGAGGACATTTATGGAGGGAGTGCAGAGAACCGCTTGAGATTCGTTTCCGAAGTATTGTGTGCAGTGCGCGAAGCGGTCGGGGAAGAGTTCCCGATCGGCCTGCGGATACCTGGGGACGAGTTTCTGAGCGGAGGGCTCACCCTCGATGACACCAAGTGGATAGCGCAGCGGCTGCAAACTGGTCTGGATTTCCTCGACATCAACTGTGGCAACTACTCCAGCTATGTCGGTTGGTCACTTGGCGTGGCCCCCATGTCTGTTCCCTTGGGGCCCACAGTCTACCTCGCATCTGCAATTAGAGAGAGCGTGAGGATTCCCGTCATCACTGTGGGGCGTATCAACGACCCGGTACAAGCAGAACAGATCATTGCTGATGGCCACGCAGACATGGTGGGCATGACCCGAGCTCTAGTCTGTGACCCTGACTTGCCGGAGAAGGCTAGACAGGGGCGAATTGAGGAGATCAGAACCTGCGTTGCATGCTGCGCCGGTTGCGTCGGTCGCGAGGAGCGAGGCCAGGCGATGGGCTGCATTCAGAACCCCATTACTGGACACGAAGCTGAGTGGACGACTATTCAGCCCGCACAACAACCTGCGAGCGTCATGGTCGTCGGAGGAGGCCCAGGAGGCATGGAGGCGGCCTGGGCGGCTTCGCTTCGCGGCCACAAAGTAACACTGTACGAGAAAGCGGATGCCTTGGGAGGCCAGATACCGATTGCCGCTCTAGCCCCCAACCGCGACGAATTTGGAGATGTTGTTCGCAATCTCACGCAGCAACTGAAAGGGACAAACGTTTGTGTCCGCCTTGGCGTTGACGTGTCGTCCAGAGATGTGCTGGCCGAGTCACCAGAAGCAGTAATTCTAGCGACTGGATCAGTTCCCTATGTGCCAGCAGTTCCAGGCATTGAGAACCCGAATGTGGTGACGGACTGGGACATCCTGACTTCAAAGGTTGCGGCGAGTGAACTTTGTGTCGTTCTGGATGGAGACGCCAGTGAACGCTCTTGCAGCGTTGCCGAGTTCCTGCTTGCTAAGGGTAAGCAGGTGGTACTCGCTACCAGGGCCTATCATGTCGGAATCAACCTCAACAAGCGAGACAAGCCCCTGACCCTTCTCAGACTGTTGGACAGAGGTCTCATTTCGTACGCGCACACATGGATCAAAGAGGTCAGACCCGGGGAAGTTGTACTTGAAGATACGTTGTCCGGTATTGAGACAGTGTTCAAGGATGCGACCTTGGTGCTTGCGATAGGAGGAAAGGCGAACGACCACCTCTACAGAGAGCTGGTCGCATTGGAGGGGCTGCACTCACGAATCCTGAGAGTCGGAGATTGCCTTGCCCCGCGTACAGCCGAACACGCGATTTACGAAGGCTTCAAAGCTGGCATATCCATCTAGGTGCGTTTCATGAGATGGCATGTTCGGTTTCTCACTACAGGTCAGGCATCTTGTGATGTCCGTTTCGGAGGTGCGTTATGCCCCTGAGTACAGAAGGACTGGATGTGTTGGTCTGCATCAAGCAAGTTCCAGATGTGACGGAGATGAAGATAGATCCTGAGACACATACTCTCCTGCGGGAAGGTGTCCCCAGCATTGTCAATCCCTTTGATGAACATGCGGTCGAAGCGGCCGTAAGGATCCGCGAAGCCCTCGGAGGAAAGGTGACTGTGATCTCAATGGGGCCCCCACAGGCCGAAGAGGCTCTTCGTCAATGCTTGCAGATGGGCGCAGATGAAGCGTTCCTCATCAGCGACAGAGCACTCGTTGGTTCCGACACGATAGCTACTTCCTACTGTCTGTCGCGCGCGATCGCCACCATAGGAAAGTGCGATCTAATCCTATGCGGCCAACAAGCCATTGACGGAGACACTGCTCAAGTCGGCCCCGGCATAGCCGAGAATCTGTCTCTTCCACAAGTCACATGTGTGAGCAGTATCGAGGTGCAAGATAACAGGAAGAAGGCGATTGTACGTCGAGAGATAGAAGGCGGGTACGAGGTAGTTGAGTGCAGTTTGCCTGCCGTCTTCACTGTGACCAAGAGCATCAACAGCCCTCGGCCACCCGCAACGGAGATTCGCGGACGGCAGGTCAGACGTCTTGGTGTCCTAGACATAAACTGTGATCCCGAGCGCATTGGGCTCAAAGGATCCAAGACCTGGGTGATGGACATGTTTCCACCAAAGCCCAACAGGCGCGGAGTCAATGCAATCGAAAGTACACTACCGGCAGCCGAGCGAATCCGGCTCCTGATTTCAGGTGGGCTAAGGGAAAGAAAGGGCGACATTCTCACTGGCTGCTCGCTCGAACAGGTGGCCGCTCAGTGGGTCAACCACCTCGCAAACTGGGGGCTTTCGAGAGTCGGAACACCGTGATTCTGAAACGAAAGGAGTTGACTTCATGTCAATCTTCGTTGACTACACCAAGTGTACAACGTGCGGTATCTGCGGAAGAGTCTGCCCTTTTGGGGCCGTAGCCAAGAGAGAAGACGGTCGGCCAGTAATAGGTGATACGTGCACCCTGTGCGGTGCCTGCGAGAACGCGTGCCCAACCAAGGCGATAGTGATTGACAGACAGGACGCGCAAGTCGATTTGTCGTGCTATCGCGACGTCTGGGTGTTCGTCGAGCAACGCGACGGCGAGATCAAGCGGGTCTCATTGGAAATGCTTGGTGAAGGAAAGAGGTTGGCCGACAAGCTTGGGCAGAAGCTGACTGCCGTGATTGTAGGCTGTGAGGTCTCGCATTTGGGTCCCCTGGTCGGCCAGTACGGAGCAGATACGGCATACATTTTGCAGTCGAAACACCTAGCATCGTATACGACGGATGGCTACTCCAATGCCATTACCGGGCTCATCACTACGCGCAGGCCCAGTGTCTTCCTATTCGGGGCCACTTCGACCGGGAGAGACCTTGCACCACGAGTTGCGACCAGAGTTGGGACAGGAATCACCGCAGATTGTACCGAGCTTGATGTAGACAGAAATGGACAGCTCGTTCAGACTCGCCCCGCTTTTGGGGGCAACATAATGGCTTCTATCCTCTGTCCAAACACTCGCCCTCAGATAGCCACGGTTCGTCCGGGTGTCATGAAAGCACTTTCTCCCGATCCTTCACGAGCGTGCCGAATCGAGAGTTGGGACATCAAGATTGATCCGAGGATGGTCAGAACCAAGATCATTGAGACGGTCAAGCTGGCGTCCGCTTTCCGTGACTTGACGGAAGCCAACACAATTGTTGCAGGCGGCATAGGTGTTGGCAACGCGGACAACTGGATACTCATCGAACGTTTGGCGAAGGCTTTGGGCGCCTCCATAGGCGCCACGCGCAAGGTCGTTGACGCCGGATGGCAACCACATGAGTTGCAGATTGGACAGACCGGCAAGACTGTGTCCCCACAATTGTATGTGGCATGCGGCATATCCGGCGCAATACAACATGAAATCGGGATACGAGAGGCAGCGAAAGTAATCGCGATCAACAACGACCCGAATGCTCCCATCTTTAAGATTGCGGACTTGGGAATTGTGGGCGATCTGTGTGAGATTGTGCCTGCGTTAGTCCAGGCATTAGAGGAACGGTGAGTGCTGGCCAATTCGTGGAGCTACGGAAGGACTGTGGCACGTACTGACGAAAGGTGCTGCACCGAAGACCGGATCAGGAAGAAACCAGTTCGCCCACCAAACCAAATTACGGAGTTGAAAGGACGGGAGGAATAGGATGGATCTCAGTTCTATGCAGGAGCGATTGAAGGGAGTCGCGGTTGCTCAAATGACTCCATTCGCTGACGACGGCAGTCTCGACTTGGATGGAATGAGGTTGAACACACGTTGGCTCATTCAACATGCGACTGGTGAGCCTGTCATTCTGTGCCCTCTGGGAAGCGTGGGGGAATTCTACGCGATGACTGATGATGAATGCAGGTCAGTCATCAGATTGGTCGTTGAGGAGTCGGCTGGGAGACTGCTGGTGTTACCGGGTACTGGCCGCGCTGGTACCGCAGAGACTATACGCATGTGCCAATACGCTCAAAGCGTAGGGGCAAACGGAGCTCTTGTTATTCTCCCGTACTACCTTGTGCCTGAAGAAGAGGGAATGTACCTGCACTTCAAACATGTCGCCGAGAGTGTGGACAGCGATTTCGGGATAGTCGTCTATAACAACCCTACCGTGTCTGGTTCGTGGATTCGCCCCGCACTCATGCAACGCCTGTCCAAGATTCCCAATATTGTGGCTGTCAAAGAGGGCACGCCTTGGACCCGTTCGTTCTATGCGATGCAGCGGGCAGTGTCCCGGGAGGGTCTACGCGTGTTCTGTGGAATAGGGGAATTCGAGTACGGCGTGGATGCGCTGTATTGTGAGTGTCCGGGATTCTTCAGCAATATCGCGAACTTCGCGCCGCAAATATCTCTCGCTGTCTACAACGCAGTGTCCTGTCGTGATTTCGACTCAGCAGCCCGCGTCATCGCTGTCTTGGATATCTACGCTGAATTCCTCGAAGAAGTGAAGGCTAAGCATGCACCCCATGCGGGGACTGCGAGTGCAAGCACTATTTCAGCTTCGCTTGGATTTATTCTGGTGGGTCTCGCCAAAGCAGCCATGGATATCTTGGGATTGAGAGGCGGGTCAGTTCGACTGCCTCTAACGAACCTTCACCCCGACGAGAAGAGGAGGTTGCGCGCTGTCTTAGAAGCAATGAATCTCGTGTAGCAGCTCACACCGGCTCTCGTAATGCAAGAGCAATTCATTCAAGAGAAGGGAGGTAGGGATATGTCAGTCTACTACTTCGTCACCGCAGACTGCTCAGACGCGATTGAGGCAAAATACAATGACTGGTTCGACAATGTACATCTGCCTCTGCTGGCCAAACATTCGAAGTTGCGCAGCGTCTCTCGCTACCGGTGGTCCCAGGCCAGCAAAGAATTCGTGGAGAACTCCGGAATTCGCGTTGCCACGGATTGGCCCAAATATCTAACGGTCTACGAGTTCGACACCCAAGCAGATGCCGAGGAGTTCCTGACAAGCAAGGAGTTCAAGGAAGGCGGCCAAGAAGCCGCACAGACTTGGAAGCCCGGCGAGATATCCGTTCCCTGGCGAGTGCACTACGAATTGAAGTGGCAGAAGCACGTCCCCACGAAGTGATGGGGGCCGCTGCTGGCCATGGTCTGCAGCAGCACAGCTGCGTGGTCCTTGACCTGCTGTGACCTTTCCCCCTGAAAAGTGCTGGTGCAACCCAAAGTTCTTCTCGCGCTGGCACTGATTCTGGGGGCAAGGCCAGCATGGCCTGCGAATCAGAATGGACGGCAAGAGGAGTTGCAGCGACAGCCTATTCGTCGAACGGCTCTGGCGCAGGGTGAAATACGAGGAGGTTTGTCTCAAGATCTATCGAGACCGCAGTGTGGCGAGGGCATCACTGGCGGACCGCTTCCGCTCCTGCAACATCCAGCGGCCACACCAGGGGCTCGACTATCGGACGCCGGCGTCGTTGCACAATTCAGGTCGACACAACGGACTCACTTTCAGTCAGACAGCAAGCAACAACCGAGGCAAGACGGCGGTCCTCCACCCCCATTCTGTCCAAGTACTGTTCCAAGGATAGCGTTCACCTCAATCAAGGCCACTACCCGGGGCAGTAGGGTTGGAGGACAACAGAATACTGAATTGGAGGTCTCCCGTGAAAATCAGCGCAGTCGAAGTCCACTTGGTGGATCCGGGCGCCAGCAAGAACTGGCTGCTGGTCAAGCTCACTACCGACGAAGGGGTAAGTGGATGGGGTGAGGCGTATGCGATGGCGGGCCGGGAGCCTGCGTTGGCGGCACACGTGAATGCGATGGCCCCCCAGGTGATAGGGCGGGACCCGTTCAATATCAAGCATTTCATACAGGTGATGTACGACGATTACGCCATCAGGCGTGGCTCTGTCGACTTCTACTGCGCCGTGAGCGCTCTTGAGATCGCGATGTGGGACATTGTAGGAAAGAGCCTCAATGTGCCGGTCTACAAGCTGCTCGGGGGAGCCTGCCGCGAGAAGGTCCGCGTCTATGCGAACGGGTGGTGGTTTGGCGCCTCCTCACCGAAGGAGTACGCGACCCGAGCCGCTCAGATGGTCGAGAAGGGTTTCAATGCGCTGAAGTTTGACCCATTCACTGGACCCTGGAGGACCTTCATCGACCGGGACGATGAGCTGCAGGCTGTCAAGGCGGTGAGAGAAATCAGGAGCGCCGTCGGAGACAAGGTGGACCTTCTCATCGAGATTCACCGGCGCCTGGCGCCGATGCATGCGATCCGCGTCGGCAGGATGCTTGAGGAGTTCCGACCCTACTGGTATGAGGAACCGTGCCCGGCCGAGAACATGGACGCTGTTGCCGAGGTCAGGCGGGCCATCAACATCCCCGTTGTGACGGGGGAGACGCTCTACACGAAGGCAGAATTCCGCCAGGTGTTTGAGAAACAGGCCGCCGACATCATCAATCCGGATACGTGCATCTGCTGCGGCATCCTGGGAATGAAGGAAATCGCGGCCATGGCGGAACCGTATCTTGTCTCAGTTACGCCCCACAACTACAACAGCACGGTCATCGGCTTGGCGGCAACGCTCAACGTGTGCGCCTGCATCACGAACTGTGACGTGACGGAGTACTTCTGGCAGTTCGACCAGCGCGGCAAGGAAGTCGCTGCCAACCCATTCGAGGTTGTCGACGGCTACATCAAGCTGCCCCAAACACCGGGGTTGGGGATTGAAATTGATGAAACGGCCCTCGCCCGGTATCCTTTCCACGACTACGGGATGCACGGCGGGCGCCGTGTGAGAGATTATCACCAAGAGCGCTGAGAGCGTGTGCACGAACCAACGGCACGAAATCTGGAGGAGAATATGATTCACATAGTGAAGACAGTGCGGCGACCGGACAAGACCATCGTAGACTCGTTCGCAAAGATTGCTCCCGCCACAGTTCATGAGGCGATGGGCAGAACGGGCGCCATGGTATTCGAGATCAAACCCATCTACAGCGGCATGCGGGTCTGTGGTCCTGCGATAACCGCCGAATGCCATCCCGGAGACAACAGCATGCTGCACATGGCGCTGGCTGTTGCGCAACCCGGCGACGTGATCGTCGCGACGATGGGCCGCGTCGACATGGGGTCATGGGGCGAAGTGCTGAGCACATGCGCCATGGCGCGAGGCATCGCCGGATTGATCGTTGACGGCATGGTCAGAGACGGGTTGGGCATCAAGGAACTCGGCTTTCCGGTGTTCGCTCGCGGATTGTGCATGAGGGGTACCGTCAAGGAAACGGTTGGCCTTGTGAATCACCAGATCTCGTGCGGGGGCATGATTGTGAATCCTGGAGACCTGGTCCTCGGCGACGATGACGGGGTGGTGGTTATCTCGAGGGAGAACGCCACTCAGGATCTCATTCAGAAGTGCGAGGAAAAAGAGGCGCACGAGAGGGAGATGATGAAGAGGTTCAGGGCAGAGCTGGGCCTGACCACTGCCGACCTGCTTGGCCTCCGCGACAGGTTCCGCGCCAAAGGGATGCGGGAAGAAGCGTGAGCGGTGCCCCCGGTTCACAACGTCTGCCGAGATTCGTGAGGCGACTGCGCAACTACGAAGGAGGACTGCTATGAGATACTCGCACGACCATATTCACCTCACAACCCAGAGTGTTGACGACTGGGTGCAATGGTATGTCGATTCAATGGGGGCTGTCGTGGTTCGTACGAACATGACACCTGATGGACCTATGGTCTTTCTCGACGTCGGTGGTGCTTCCGTTCGTATTTCAAGCTCGACTGGCGTTGAAAAGTACTTCCGGGACCAGACAGGAGAGCTCGTCCTCCCGCCGGAAGGCTACCACCACTTCGGCTTCACCGTCGACGACATCGACGCATGCATGGCCGACTTGGTCAGCCGAGGCGCTGAGATTGAGGCAGGAATCCGTCAGCCTTCTGGAGCCGTCAGGAGTTCTTTCCTCAAGCTGCCCGGCGGGGTGAGAATCGAGCTGTGCGAGTACAAGGACTGACAGTGCCCAGACGCCCAAGAACCTCGGGGCACTGTGTGCGAGTCTGACTGCACAGCGAGAAAGGGGGCGGATTCAAGACCGGTTGCGGATGCACTCCCGAGAAGATCATTGCCACAAGCTGAGAGAATGTGAAGTGCTCATTGCCTTGGGTGCTACCGTCGCTGAAGCCAGCCGGCGAAGCAAGTGCACCTGAAGGCAATCAAAGCGAAGAAGGCTTTGGCTCGATGACGGTTCTTGCGTCCGGCTAGACCGGAGCATACGGTCCGCGTTTGGAGCTACAGCTTCGTTCGGGCCAAGACTCACGGTGGCATGGCCTTCCCAACTCTCAATATGATCGATGAATGCACTAGGGAACGGTTGGCGGTCGCGATTGAGCCGTACATCATGGCACAGATGATCTCGGACACGCCGTACAACCTATTCGTCGCCCAAGGTGAGGACGCTTTTCGTCAAGCCAGGAGGCCTCTGGGAGAACAGCTGCGTCGAGTCATTCAACAGCAAGCTGTTGAGCGAATTGCGGAACCGGGAAGGCTTCACAACTCTCGTCGAAGCGAGGGTCCAAGTAGAGGAATGGCGATGAGAATGCAGGAAGGTCCAGCCGCGTTGCGCTCTGCGTCACCGGCCGCTGAGGTCCGCAACAATCTTGGTGAAGACAATGGCATAATGAGTGGTATGACTTGCAGGGGCAGGTCAGGACGAAGTCCCGCACGAACAGCGGAGGCCGAGATGGATGAGCAGCATGGCCAATGATGATGATTTGGTAGTTGGCTTCTTGGGATTTGGAGTAGCTGGCTCTAGCTTTGCTTCGGACCTGAACACAACCGGAGTGACAGTCTTCGCCTACGACAACGCTCTCGCGGATGAGACCTACGGTTGCGTCTTGCGTGAAAGGGCGAGTAAGGCACACGTAGATCTGGTGAGTAGTCCGCGTCAGCTTGCGCGAGTCTGCGACACAATAGTATCCACTGTTGCCACCTCGGCCTCGGTGGAAGCTGCCACGTCCATAGCTCCGTTTCTCACGCACGCGCACTTGTACGTTGACATGAACTCCTCTTCGCCGGAGAGGAAGAGGCAAATCAGCCGCGTAGTTGGAGACTCCGGAGCGAGATTCGTCGACGCCGCGGTAATGGGAGAAGCCACACAAGGCATTAGGGTGCGAATACTGGTTTGTGGTGATGGTGCTGCTGAATTCTCACGTCGCATGTCCAAGTACGGAATGAACATACAACCAGTCGACGCCCCGGCGGGCGGTGCAGCAGCCATCAAGATGGTCAGAAGTATCTTCGCCAAGGGGGTGGAGGCTCTTCTCTTGGAGACCTTAGTGGCTGCGCATCGCGGGGGGTTGTTAGGACCGGTCATCGATTCGCTAGCTGAGACAATGGACAGCCGTCCATTCGTCGAACTACTCAACTCCTTCGTGACGTCCGACGCAATACATGCGCAGCGGCGGGCCAACGAAATGGATCAAGTCGTCGCAACACTCCAGGAACTGGGCGTCCGCTACACCATGTCGGAAGCCACGAAATCCACGCTAGAGTGGTCGGCCGGCCTCAGTTTGAAGGAGCATTTCAACTTTGAAGCACCCAAAGACTACCTGCAGGTGCTCGAGTGGATACGGGCAAGACAAGAAAGACACACAGAAAAATGAGTCTTGACCTGTGCTATGATGCTTGTGGCATCTGCCATACCAGAGGTGGCCCCATACTGGGTCATCGTATTCGGCGGAGATCAACTCGTCATTGGAATGAGCACGCCAGACCCCCCGCGAGTACGCCCCAATTCTGAGTGAGCGGGGAGCCGCGTTCGTCTCGAATGTGACCTTCTTCCGAAGCAACCAGTGCGCCGGGGTAGTCGAGAGTCCTCTTGGCCACTGGCGAAGGCAGAAGGGAACGCATAGATGACCTTGTAGAGTCTGGCGAGGAATTGAATCGTACCGAGACCCAAATGTCGAAGCATACGCGCGCTGCCGCAGCGTCTGCAGGCTATGTGATGGTCGCTGTTTCCATTCTTGGGGCCCTTGCGTGCCAAGGACCCCCTTGCAAGGAGGTGGTCCGAATCAGCTCGTTCGACGTCGTGGATCAGACGTGCGGCGAGGCATCAACACCTCATGGCCTATCAGTGAGGATGATTACATGTCCTGCGACGCGACAGTGAATTCACTGTTTCTGGTTGACAGCGACGGTGATGGGCTGCTGGACGGCAAGTCCAACCAACGCCTCTCTGGCAATTGGCCACACGAATGGGTTTGGTTGGAGGACCTACACACGCAGGTGGTAGTTGGACAGGCTCGCTTGTCGCGCATCGGCTCCCGAGGTGTTGTCACCACAGATAGGGAACGCTGGGAGTTGGGAATAGGAGAGCATGCAGGACTGGGAGGTTGGAACCGAAGCGTTGTCCCGAGTTCGAGACGGAACGTGCGTGGCGCGTGCGAAGATGGTGCAGCAGTCCGACTATGGGGGAGGTCTTCCGAGAACGTCGAGAACTACCGCCGACTCAAGCCAGAGTGGCAGGCCTCGCATCCGGCCTGACCTGACACTGTTGCCGAAGCCATGCGATGCACTGTACTACCCTCCAGCTTACCGGAGCACCCAGAGTGGGTGACTTTTCAATCATCACACCACTCGTAAGGGTGGGCGCCTCTTGGGCTATCACTCACACTCAATGAGTCGACCAAAGGCGCTCACTAGTCGCATGCCGCTGTAGGACTTGTCCACCGCAGCGCGACGCGGTATCAGGTGGGCTTTTCAGCAGGGTGCAAGGCCAGAATGGAGACTGCGGCGCATGACAGAAGGAGTGCCCCGATGACCCATGCAACACGGTAGTCACCAGCAATGTCGAAGGTCACTCCTGCCGCCAAGGGGCCGATCACGCCGCCAATCATGTTGACTCCGATGAGCAAACCAAATACTGCACCGAAGTGCGCATACCCGAAGCTCTCCCTTGTGAGGGACGCCCTCAGGGTGTTGTTGCCCCCATAGCCAAGTCCAAAGGAGAGCAGAAAGAATACGATTAGCCAGGGCCGGGTTGTGGCTACCCCGGACAAGCACAAAGTCCCCACCGCCATCAAACCGCAGCAGATGGCCCCTGAACGTGCGTGACCCAAACGGTCGCCGAGCCAGCCAAACCCTACGCGACCAAGAATGCTCACCAAGGGGAGACTTCCTGCAACCATCGTAGACGTTGCTCTTGCTATTCCTGCACTGCTGAAATAAGGCATCACATGCGTGGTGATGGCGCTCATCGCCATGAGATGTATCGTGAATACCAGTGCAAGCAACCAGAATGCCCCGGTTCGTATCACACGTTTGACGCCAAAGTCGTCCTCCTTGCTAATCGTTCTTAGATCAACACCTATCGCTGCATCTTGAGGCTGTCCCATTGCTATCGCGTCCCCTGAGGAGTCGTCGTGGAACTGGAGCTTGCGGCGGAACACGGCTGATACGGGGAGGAGAATCATCAAAGCCGCAACGCCCAAGATGGTGAATGAGTCTCGCCAACCGCACTTGTCTATAAGCATCACTGTGACTGGGACTACGAGTCCGCTGAGACCAAAGCCTGATACCGCTACGCCTGTCGCTATACCCACATTCCTTCGAAACCAGCTCCCCACAGCAGTCACTAGGACCGTCATGGAACAGCAGCTCATCCCCATGGCCACAATAAGAAAGGCTCCGTAGAAACCAAGAAGTGAATCGACATGTGGAATGAGCAGAAGTCCTGCACTTGTGAGCAGCCCAGCAACAAAGACGAGCCGACGAGGACCCCAGCGATCAACAATCGCTCCAGCCACAGGAGCAAGCATTCCTACTTCCAATCCGCGAAGGGACGCAGCCAACGAGATCTCTGCATAGCTCCACCCGAATTCCTCGGCGAGTGGCTCTAGGAACGCGGTGAATCCGTAGAAGACTACTCCTCCAGTGTAGATCGCGACTGCACACGATGCTGCAACGACCCACCAGCCGTAGTACACACCGGATAGGCGCCTTCGCGCGCGTGTCAACGGACCTGAGAGTACCACACAATGCTCCAGCGAGACCGAAAGGGATTCACAATCCTAGCATGCGACCGTATGACCGACAAGACGTCGTGTTCGTCCAATATGTTGGTGGCAGTGCTAACTTGACGAGTGGCATAGTCAATGGAGGCACGGCACCCAATACACCATGATGACAGACTTTCGAGATGTCATACTTGTGTTGGACGCAGTAGAATATGGTTCTAGCATGAGATTGCTTGACCGTCCAATGGCATGCGTGGGTTGGCATGCAAGAGCACTGGGGATGTCCTTGGCTGTGGTTCTTGTCGTGTTGGGGGCGTGTGAGGGCCCGAGCTACACCGGGTCCGTTAGGATTAGCAGCCATCCGGTGGTGGACCAGACCTGCGATCTTGTAGAGCATGTCGCTGGAGTGGGCGCGAGAATAGAATACCTTCGCGAGGGAGTTGTAGTGAACTCACTCCACCTTCTTGACAGCAATGGGGACGGGGTACTAGATGGGAAGTCGGGCCCGCGGTACGCGGGTAGCTGGCCTGAAGAATGGCTTTGGCTTGACAGTTTCTATGATGATCTGGTTGTTGGCGAGACGCAGATTGCCCTTGTTCATTCTGTGTTTGTTGTTGTCACTACGATGGATACCTATGAGTTTGCGGTGGGCGAATACGAAAGCGACGCGTAAATGTGGCTAATGGTCCGTTGGACGGACGCAGTTGCACATGGTGCGGCAAGTGTGAGGAAAGGTGCCCGTACCAGCTTCTGATTCGAGAGATGATTTCGGAAAACCTCGCCGACTACCGGCGACGCAAAGAGCAGTGGGATGCGTCTCAGCAGTCCTGAGGACGGCACGCCGGACACACACATGACGATGCACCGTGAGACGGCCGCGGGGGCGCGCCTTGAGTGAGGGTGTCGCGCGCCCGCGGTTCTTCTACGGCTACGTGATTGCAGCACTCGGGTTCCTCATTCAGGCTGTATTCTGGGGCTCGTACCGTAGCTTCGGCCTCTTCTTCAACCCTCTTATTGGCGAATTCGGGTGGTCGCGCGAAGAAGTTGCCGGCGCGGCCTCCCTGGGATGGCTGATTGTCGGCCTCATGAATCTTCCTGCGGGGGCCCTGGTGGACCGGCACGGACCGCGGCTTGTTCTCGTCGCGGGCGCCTTCTGTTTCGGCCTGGGGTACCTGCTCATGTCCGGCGTCCACGGGCTATGGCAGGTGTATCTCTTCTACGTCATCCTGGCGGTCGGAATGAGCACCGTCGACGTGGTGACGCTTTCGACTATTGCCCGATGGTTCGTCAAGAAGCGCGGCACCGTCACGGGACTCGCCAAGATAGGGACCGGCATCGGTATGATGGTGATGCCGCTCGTCGCCGGCTACTTGATCGACAACCACAGCTGGAGGTCAGCGTATCTCTTCCTTGGTGGCTTTGCGATGGTCACTCTTATCACCATGGCCCAATTCCTGAAGCGCGATCCCTCGGCGATGGGGATGCAACCCTATGGCGGTGAGTTGCAGTGTGTGGCAGGGCCGCGACGCGAGGAGGGGATAACCTTTCGGCAGGCGACCCACCTTCGCCCGTTCTGGACTCTGTTCATCATGTACGTGCTGAACATCACAGTGGCCGAGATAGTGATGGTGCACACCGTGCCGCACGCCGTTGATATGGGCATTTCGTCGACGTCCGCAGCGGGCATCCTCTCTCTGCTTGGTGGTGGGAGCATCGCGGCGCGCGTCATTGTCGGCATCGCGCTGGACAAGCTCGGTTCGCGGCGGGCACTGATGCTCTGTTTCGTCCCGCTCCTCTCGTCGCTGGTGTGGCTTCAGTTCGCCGATTCGCTATGGATGCTCTATGTTTTCGCCGTTCTGTACGGGCTGAGCCATGGCGGCTTCTTCACTCTCATGTCGCCGGTGGTGGCGCAGCTCTTCGGCACGAGGTCGCACGGGGCAATCTTCGGCGTGATAATGGCCGGGGGAGGCATCGGGGGCGCCATTGGCCCGCTGCTCACCGGTCGCGCCTTCGACGTGCTCGGAAGCTACCACCTTCCGTTCCTCGTCATCGTGGGCATGGCCGTGGTCGCCCTGCTGCTCATCTCTTCGCTGACCAGGACACCCTACGAGGCGGAAGTGCAGCGACGCCCCGCCGCAGGGCGGTCTTAGGCAAGGCCGAACGGTCGACGGTGTGGCCACACGTCGGGATTCACCAGGTTGGGGGGCATCACCCCTGAGAGCGCGGCAATCATGTTGTCGGCTGTCATGGCTGCCATGCGGTCTCGCGTTCGTCTCGAGTTCGCACCGAGGTGAGGAATGAGTATCACGTTCGACAGGTCCGCAAGCCCCTCGGCCAGCTGTGGCTCGTTCTCGTAGACATCCAGCGCTGAGCCCGATATTCGGCCGCTCCTGAGCGCTTCTACGAGCGCCCGCTCGTCGACAATGGCTCCGCGGGCCGCGTTCACCAGGTATGCCGTCGGCTTCATCAGTGACAGCGCACGGGCGTCGATGAGATGGTGCGTCTGCGCGTTCAGCGGCACGTGAATGGTCACGAAGTCGGACTGCTTCAACAGCTCTTCCAGTGGCATGAATTCGGCCCGGCAGCGGGCCTCGACGTCAAGTGCAGCACGTTGCGTGTCGGCGTACAGCACACGCATGTCGAACCCCGCGGCGCGCCGGGCCATTGCCTGGCCGATGCGTCCAAGTCCGATGATGCCGAGCGTTGTGCCGGTGATGTCGGCGGCGATGAACCTCTCCGGCCGCCACTCCGTCCACTCACCGGACCGGGTGTAACGGTCCACGAGGCACACATCGCGCGCGATGCCCATGAGAATGGCCCAGGCCAAGTCGGCTGTTGCGTCGGTGACGACGTCAGGCGTGTTGGTAATCATCACGCCGCGTCCCGTTGCGGCATCAGTATCGATGTTGTTGTAGCCGACGGCGTAGTTCGTCACCACTTTGAGCAGCGGCGCCCGGTCCAACAGTTCAGCATCGATACGCTCGTTCAGCATGCTGACCAGCCCGTCGACGTCGGCGACCGCCTGTAGCAGGTCCTCTCGAGACATGGACCCGTCGGCCTGATTCACTCGAGTATCGAAGTGCCCTGCCAGGCGTTCAATCA
>Ga0351962_1107_pt1 | contig 22589 bp, 21 predicted proteins | sample TotcelT113001N13_FD_205805 | JGI IMG/M metagenome (GOLD analysis project Ga0351962, IMG submission 205805) | Enriched cells from coal bed in the Powder River Basin, Montana, United States - Total cells T11 rep3 HSBNCT.T11.300.1.N13 ...
GGCGCTTGCGCACATACCCTACAGTGTCAGGATCCTCTCGATGAAAGGTCTGGGGACCGTTACCGTAGAAGGGCTCATAGGAGAGGTAGGCGACTTTACAAAGTTCAAGACCCAGTCGGAAATCATGAAACTCGCCGGTCTTGAACTCTACGAGATAACCTCCGGGAAAGGAAAGAGGCAGCGGAGGATATCGAAAAGAGGGAGAAGTTTACTCCGGAAGATCCTCTACTATGCTGCTGTCTCGACCATACGAAAGAACGGAATCATGCACAGTTACTATATGCGCCTTATCGGCAGGGGAATGAAGTAGACTTCAGCGCTTGTTGTGATAGCAAAGAAACTTTTACGGATCATCCACGCGATCGTGAGGGATGATAGGGACTATGAAAGAGATTACGGATCTCCGAAAAGGATGGTGATACAAAAAGCAGCGTAAGGTATACTTCTATAGGCGGGGAGATCTTCGTTTACTTCCATTGAGGCGCCTTGTGCGACCTCCTGTTACAGAATACGTGACTCCCCGTCGACATCCTAGCCCCAATGAAGCAAGGTAAAAGCGCCAGAGGGTGACTTTCCAATCATAAGGGTTGGGTAGGATGTCATAAAAAAGATGGGAAACAACCGCCTACACGACAAAACCTTAAAGCCAAAGACAGATAAAAATAACTTGACTGGAATAAATAAGGAAGAAATTGAAACTCTCAAGCCCCGTCCATCGTCAACAAACTGGCGGTAGTTGACATATCGCACGATCGATAGGCAGGAAACAAAAGGAGTCGACAGGGTTACTGTCAAACACATCCACCAGCAAGGAGTAGACACATACCTTGAGGACGTGAGAAAGGAATTGCAAAGCGGTTCCTACTTACCGTCTCCCGCCCGCAGAGTGTGGATACCCAAGCCCGGCAAGTCGGGGGAGTTCCGACCCCTCGGGGTACCGACCGTAAAAGACCGTATAGTCGCATGTGCCGTAAAGCAGATCATCGAGCCGCTCTTTGAAGCCATGTTCTACCATGTCTCATATGGCTTCAGGCCTGGACGGGGTTGTCACGGAGCGTTAGAGCATATCCGAAGAGCAATCGGTTCACGGAAAACGGCAGGTGATGGAAAACGGCATACCTTCCCATGTCCTTGGGTCATAGAAGGTGAAGTGAAAGGCTGTTTTGATCATATTAATCATCACCAGGTGATGGAAAGAATCCGCCGCCGTAGCGCTGACAGGAAGGTGAACAGGATTCTCCTTATGTTTCTGAAAGCAGGAATCCTCTCTGAGGATCGGTTTATCCGTACTGATTTGGGAACACCACAAGGGGGCATTCTATCACCTCTTCTTGCCAATATTGCGCTCGGAGTTATTGAAGAGAAGTATATCCGGTGGGTTCATCAGAATATGTCTAAGGCCGATGCTATGCAGGCAGCCAAGGCGGCACGAGCGACCGACAGGAAGGCAGGAAGGCCAGTGTTCTTCCCGATCCGATATGCGGATGATTTTGTTATCCTTGTATCGGGGTCCTGCGAAGACGCGTTGAAGGAGAAAGAGGCACTTACCCGGTATCTGAAAGACATCGCAAAGCTTGACCTCTCGCAAGAGAAAACCCGTATTACCGCGATTGAAAATGGGTTCGAGTTTCTCGGACACAGAGTCCGCATAGTATGGGATAATCGGTATGGCTACAGCCCTCGGATTGAGATCCCGAAACGGAAGGTGCTGGACATTCGCTACCGAATCAAGCAGTTGACCACGCGAGGAACCACAACGTGGTCGTTAGCAAAGCTGCTCCGGAAGATGAATCCGATCCTACGTGGGTGGGCGAATTTTTACCGGTTTTGTGCAGGGTCGAAAACTATCCTCTGCAGCATTGACTGGTATGTAGGAGACAGGCTTCGGCGGTGGATGACGAAGAAATATTCGAAGGCAGATTCCCGTGAAATTTTTCGCTCCCTCATGCGAATAAGAGGACGGCGTATCTGGCACGATGGCAAGGAAGAGCAGTTTCTCATGTGGCGGCTTAAGGTTGAACGGTATGATTTAAGGTGGGTGCGGCGGCCCGATTACGCCATGATCTTTGGAGAGCCGGATACATAACGAAAGGTGTACGTCCGGTTCGGTGAGGAGCTACGAGAAACCAGTGGTTGAGAGACCTAACGGCGCTCGTAGCCTACTCTACTCCTTCCTCAGCGAGCAGTTGAGACGCGTTCCAGATAAGGTAAGGTGTAAACCTATCTTATAGGACCGGAACAAACTGCCAGCCTAAGTGGAACCTCCTGGACCCATACTCCACTACATGGAATATGAAAAGGAGCAAGCAATATTATACCATTAAGCTTCGGCAATGAGTTGAGTCTGTGAAATTTAGCGTCTAAAGAACAGCCAGGGTAGCCCAAGGGAGGGGGAAGAGAGGGCCACCCTGGTCTCATGGTTTGCCTTTACTCTTTTGCTATCGTGGTGGTCAGTTCCGACTCTGTAGCTGCTTCATACATATCTTTTTCCGGCGATTCATTTAGGTAATTGACGAATTTGACCGGCTGGTATTTTCTCGAAAACACATTAAGCTGAAAAACGTCGGGACGCGCATAGTGGCCGACACTGTCTATCATGTGTTTCACACTGACGATATTGTCAAGGTTTATTTCCGCGTAGACTATTTGCTCCTTGTCTTCAATAGGACCTGCGATATAGTTACTGATAGGATCGACTATTCCAGATATGCCTCCGCCTTCATCCAGGATCCCCTGATTTGACGGATCAAGTTCGAGGTAGAATTTAAGCTCTTCACTTCCAACGCAAGATGATGAATAGGCGGCATACACCTGGCCTTCAAAGGTCATATTGCGCATTGCCACGTCAATAATTTTTTTCCGGTCACGTGGCTGGCTTTTGTAGTTTGCGCCAGGCCACATAGCAATATGTATCTCCTCGCCAAGCGAATAGAGAGAGTAGCGCGAAAGAGGCATGGAATGTTCATAGCAGATAAGCATCCCTACCTTACCAACTGAGGTATCGGCAACCTTGAGGCTCGTAGCATCGCCCATTCCCCAAATGGTTCTTTCCTCACCAGTTGGCATCAATTTTCGCCTGTGTATGAGAATCTGCCCTTCCTCGCTAATGAGGACCTGGCTGTTGTAAAGGGTACCAGCATCTCGTTCGACAAAACCCAGAGCAACGATGATACCATTTTTCTTGGCCGCCTGTTTGATATAATCCATCTCGGGCGATTTGACTTCAAGCGCGTTGGCAAACTGCTTCTTGAAAAGCTCCAACTTTTTATTGTTGTTGATCCCCATCCATATCCACCAGGGGTAACCAGGAACATACGTCTCGGGGAATACAATTAATTTTGCACCGTTTGCTGCGGCTTCAGCAGTCATGGAAACCACTTTTTCCATACAGCCGTCCCTGCTAAAAAGAACAGGTGCTACAATCGTTGTTGCAATTTTGTTGATTTTAGTATCACTCATGACTTTCCTCCTTCGGTGGTTATGTGTTTTTTGAAACTGTAACTGTTCATTGAAAGGCTTTTTTATTCAGTTGCCTTGGGCTTATCCCTTGTTACCATTAGTACGATCCAGAGGACGATACCGACACCGAGGGCCTGCGCTGCCCCAAATCTCCACAAAACAATCCCTACGATCCCTGCAATGCCCAGGTCTAACTTGTCACGGGACATCAACATAGCTATGTAGCAGCAGGCAAAACCCTGGATAAGAAGAGTTGTTGATGCAGCCAGTGGAAGGAATGGTTTCATCAAGGTTATGAGAGGCACGATAAACACGAGAATTGGCCACCAGAGTTGGAATGAAAGTAATCCCCCCCATATGGTGGGCATGGCATCTTTTCCACCTTTATATCGTTCATAGACCGAGACGGTAACTCCAGCCCACAGAGGTCCGCAAGTCGTCGCATAGGGAGCAAAAATAGCACTCCATGCATTACGAAATGCTGTTATTACCGATGAACGGGCTATACTGAAACCTACATGCTGGTCTATTCGTTCCTGGTTGGCTTCCATCCTGAGTGCATCGATGATCAGCCAGTCACCGAAGAGGATGATATAAGTTACGATGGCCGTTGGTATGGCATTGATCAGATGGGCAATGGGTGGAAATCCATATCCAAAAATAGACATTGTTGCGAATTGTTCAGCGAACCTGGGGACAAAAATACCCCACTGTATCGTCGGCATGGGGACTTCCTTGACGATAAGTCCAACAATCGATCCGACGATAAGCGCCGGTACGTAACCGTACCTGCCTATGTTTTTCATTAACTTATTTTCCCCCTGCCATTTTTTAAAGCTTACCGACCAAAGTAGGTAAAAAGCTATGAATGTAGCTATGCCGATGCTCCACGGCGATTTCATAAACCTGCCGCCTACTCTAATTTCACTTATGATAGCACTGAAGCCGGCGCCAAGAACGATCCCTGCTCGCAAACCGGCTGGAACTCGTTTGTTTATCCAATCGGCAAGGCCTGTCGGCCCCGTTATCAGACACAGCAAGGCCAGCACAAGCTGCACAGAGGTTAGTGCCCATATCCTCTCGGCATGAGCAGCCTCCGGATATGATTTAACGTAGGCCAGGACAACCGGGATAGACGCCGTAATCCATCCTGGTACTGTGGGATCACCAAGAGTTGCTGTGAGCCAAAATACCAAAGTGAACCAAAATACCGCCGTCCAGGCAACCTCAAAAGAAACCCATGGAAATGCCTCCATTACAAATGGAATGGCAGCCATGGCAACAGAAAATAGAAATAAAGCCTGGATTGTCTCTGCCATCTCCCACCGATAATGGATAAACGGAATACGAAGCTTGAAGAGCCCGAGCGAAATACTCGGTGACTCTTGTCTCTCATGTACATTCATAACTGTTACCCCCTTTCTTTTTTTAGTTAAATGCAGGTTAAGTCTTCAAGAAAGCTTTTCCATAACAGCTCAATTTTTTGTTCACCTCCTTTTGGGTTATAAATATTTTTACGATAATACTATTAGTTTTAAATGTTGTCAATGAGAATTATCTTTGTATAATATCTATATTGATTAACATCTGTAACTACAAGTTATTTTTGTATCAACATATTAGATAATTAGACGATAAGAGAAATAACGATAATATTTTCTTGTATAATAGAATAATCGTGACTATAATATTTTACTAATAGAGTCAACCTTGTGAAAACACGCAAAAAAGGATGGGAGAATGACTATAGCCGAGAAATTGAGAAAACTTAGAGATCTGAGAGGACTCACAACCGTTGAACTTGCAAGAACCTCCGGCGTCCACCAAACTACCATCTCCGCCATCGAGAATGGAAAACACAGCTCGCCGGGCATTGATACGATTGAGCGGCTGTCAGGAGCTCTGAAGGTATCTCCCCTTTATTTCTTTAACGAAAGAGTGCGAACACCCTTTGACCTTATTGAAAACCTTCCCCCAGATTTAGCAGATTTCCTTCTAAGGGATGAATCACTTCCTTATCTGTTGCTTAGCAAGAAAGCATGCGAGGAGGGCGTATCGTGCAACACTATAGAACAACTACTGAAGGTGATGAAGGATAACTATGGGCAGGTAAGTACAGAGACCAAGGCAAAAAAACCACCCACAAGAGGAAAGAATAACGTTGTAGTGAGAAAATTAAGGTAATATATAAGGGAGAATCAGGCAAGCTGCTATCTCCGTAATCCTATAAAGTTTGGGGGAATTTATGGAAGCAGAAGTACACAATTATAACGGCGAGATTGAATGGTTCAAGATCGGAAAACACCTGACAATCGACGAGGATCACCGTTCCCTGGATGACCTGATCGACATATCAACTCATGACGTTGAAGAGTTGGCTTCGTTTGTCCAAAATAGACCAATAAATGAGAAAGAGCAAGCCCCACTTTTAAAAAAACTGCTTGAAAGCCTTCGTCATAAATATGAACAGCTTTACATATCAGATAATAACGGTGATTATTTTAATGCAGACCGACAGAAGAACAACATTCAGGATAGGCTCTATTTTAATCAGGCAATGAAAGGGGTTACCGTCGTAAGTGATCCCATCATTAACAAGTCGACCAACAAGCCCATAATAGCAGTAGTAACACCTATTCGGACAGGTGGTAAGATTGTGGGCCTGTTTGGTGTAACGATTCTTATTGATGCCCATTATAAGGGATTCCGCTTTATGCCTCTTACATATGGTGGAAAGAAAATGAAAAAGAAGAGTTGGACACACCATACAAAAGTGGCAGGAAAACCAATTCGCAATGCTCTGTTGGCAACCCAGCGTGTGCGGAAGAACTGAAAGCCGACAGGAAGTAAACAAACAAGGACCGGTAATTGGAAGTTCACCGCAACATTGGTATTGTTTCAGTAACCACTGCACAGTGGTATTCCAAAATAAAGGAGGGTTTTCCGTGGCAATTCGATTTCTTTGGTCAGTGTTTGCAGTTGTATCATTCCTTTTTCTAGGGGGTTTCATACCTCCGGAGGCTCATGCGGCTGTTACCTTGGAGGTTATGAACCCGAGAGGTGAGATTCCCGCAGTTCCTGTAACGGGCATAATGCCCAGGGTTAATGAATTGGCAGGCAAGACAATAGCTTTGGTTGACAATGGAAAGTCAGGAGCAGATTATTTCCTTGATGCCCTTGAAGAGGTCCTGAAGAAACAGGTCCCCAGCGCTAAAATCGTTCGGTTTAAGAAGCCTCGTGGTACAATCATTGGCACACCTGAGCTTTATCCCAAAGTGGCGCAGGCCTGTGACACTTTCATATACGCGACAGGTGACTGAGGGTCGTGTACGTGGTGGGGTTCCCACGACACAATGCAGATCGAAACAAAAGGTAAGCCGGGAGTACTAGTCGTTACAAACAATTTCTTTTCTGATGCCGAGTCCGCCGCAATGGATGTCGGTATGCCAACAATCCGTATAGTAAGGGTGCCAGCTGAATTTTACTACAAAGCAAGGGTATCCGTGGAAGAGATGAGGCCAGTCGCCGCCAATGCAATCGGTGCCATTACGGCTGCGTTGACAAAGCCCCTGACAGCTGCGGAAGCGAAACCAAAACCCATGGACAAAGCATCAGTGAAACAAACCATAAAGGTGACTGGGAAAAGCTACAGCGAAGCTGCGGAGAAAGTTAATGCCCAATTTCTCTCCAACCGTTGGTCGGATGGCCTTCCCATAGTGCCTCCTACCAGGGAAGCGGTTAAGTTAATGCTCACAGGGACAAGTAGGGCTCCAACAGAAGTACTAGGAAAAGTTGCCATCAAAAATGGGATTGCAACCATAGAGAAAATTGCAATTAATTCAGTCATGGCGGGAGCAAAGCCCGAGTATCTGCCGGTCATCATTGCAGCAATGGAGGCTATGCTCGACAAAGATTTTGATTTGAAGCATCTTCTTGCTTCAACGGGATCATGTACCCCGGTGATACAGGTTAACGGGCCAATTGCCAAGGAAATAGATATTAATTCTGGCATAGGTTACATGGGCCACGGATGGAGGGCAAACAGCACAATTGGTCGTGCTGTCAGAATGTGCACCATAAACTTGGGCCATGTCTGGCCTCAGGCCAATGATATGGGCCTGACAGGTAGGGAAGCGGCATACACCAACTACACGTTCGCCGAAAACGAGGAAGACAGTCCTTGGAAGCCATATCACGTTGACCTTGGCTTCAAGCCTGAAGAAAGTACGGTCACGGTCTCTTCAATGATGTGGTATTTGAGACAGGGTCCGGGAGGTGCCGTAACAACACATACACCCGAAGAACAACTCCAGATATTAAACAAGATACTAGTGGATATGGGTTATCCGACCACACCGGCAAGAGCCTGGCTATGGTCAAAGAGGTATATCGTCGGGATGGATCCAGGACTTGCCCGCGAACTAGCAAAACGAGGCTATACAAAAGACAAGGTAAAACAATATTTCTTTGAAAACGCACGCGTACCATACTCAGCTCTTTTCAAGAACGATATTAGAGGGCTCAGGGAGGCGGTTGAGGACGGACGAATTTCGAACGTTGTTTCACTCGACATGCTAAGAGAGGGCGGACTGATACCGGTTGTCAAAGGACCTGATTTCATCCATCTCGTCGTGGTTGGTGGAATGCCTGGCTACACCGGAGTATGGAGCTATCCTGGACCGAACTTTGGCCATGTGACAAAGAAAATCAAAGGAGCAACACTTACTAAGGCAGGGAAGTAATCTGCAATTTCAGCAAGCCCACTATGAGAGGGAGCAGAACTAGTTGCTCCCTCTTCAATTCATCTTCCGAAGGAGGATACGTGAGCAGGAGAAGTAAAATTGGAGAAATATTCTTTCTCAATTTTGTAACAATAGCATTATTCGTCCTCGGTATGCTTTCTTCCTCGGAAACGCACGCGTTCACGGTTCCGCTAATCTCGGCCGAAACGCTTAAAGACATAATGGACAAAGGACAAAAGGACATAGTGATTGTTGATACTCAGTCGAAGGACATGTACCGCCAAGCACATATACAAGGGGCAATTAACTTTCCGTGGTCGACTGATATTTGCGCTCCCGAAAACTTGCCATACGACAAGATGCTGATTCTCTATTGCGATTCTCCGGATGAAAAAGAATCTTCGGACGTAGCCAAGCACATCCAATCGTGGGATTACGTGAGAATCAAGATACTCAAGGGGGGACTGCGAGAATGGAAAAAACTCGAGTACCCAACGGTGGAGGGTGAGGATGGCGCACCTCAGGGCAGCGCGGACGAAAAAATAGCTCGCATCACCATTGACGAGTTGAAAAAACTGATTGATCAGGGCGCTGACCTTGTGATTGTTGATGTTCAATCAAAGGACACTTATGCCAAGAACCACATAAAAGGTGCAATATCTCTGCCATGGAAGCCGAAGATATTAACCGCTGAAGCGGCCCATTTGCCCAAACACAAATTGATAGTTACATACTGTGATTGCGGACCAGGTGAGGCGGACAGCAACCGCATGGCGCAGCAGCTCGTCGGACTGGGATTTACGGACGTAAAGGTCCTCGCCGACCCCGCAATTAGAGGGTGGATCAAGGCAAGCTACCCGGTGGAAAAAAAGAATTGAGCGGACAGAAGACAAAGCTTCTCTTCTTTACAGTGGTTTTCACCTTTTCCTTCCTGCTAATTACATGGAACAGGGCATTGACCGAGGCTTATTGGAACTATATGGGGTGGAAACCCTGTGCCCAATGCCATGAAGTTATAGCGAAGAATTGGGCTGCCACGAAACACGCGAAAGCCTTCGACAGTCTAAAAAAATCGGGGCAGGAGAATGTCCCGGGATGCGTGAAGTGCCATGTCACGGGCTACGAAAAGGACGGGGGGTTTATAGACTATGAGTTGACTCCAGAAATGGTAGGCATTCAGTGCGAGGAGTGTCACGGGGAAGGCAAGAAACATGTGACAGAGGGAGGATCTGCAAAGACTATCCGTCGTTCGGCGGACTCTGACATGTGCAGACGATGTCATACGCCAAGCCAGGACAGAAACTTTGATTATCAAAAGAAGATCGGGCTTGTTCATGGCGTCGGAAATGGCGGTAAGTATATGGAGGGGAGATGAAAGACTATAAGTGGATGACCACGGTAATTTTGATTACCATTATTCTTTTTGTTGGTTCAGTCAGCCCGGCGGACTCAGGAAACACTCTCCTTATCGAGCCAAAAAGCAAGGACTTTGGCGTGCTCGACGAAGGTATTCCGGCAGAACTGCTGGTCATCCTGACTAACACGGGAGACAGGGACGTCAACATCACAAATATTAGAACAAACTGAGCGTGTACCGAAAGTGTGCTTGGAAAGCATACGTTAAAACCCAAGGAATCAACAAACATGACTATAACATACAGGACAGAAGGCCTCCCCGGTCCTTTCACCAAGATTGCCACCATTACCGTGTGCGGTGACAATGAAGAAGAGATTGAGGTCACGATGACGGGAGTAGTCAGAGAAGCCCCGAGTGCAAAAATACAGGTGAATCCTCGAAAGATCTCTGTAGAAGTTCAGACGGGAATGGAGAAGAGGCAGACTATTGCCATTACCAACACGGGAACTATGCCGCTCATAATAAAAAAAATCTACGGACGAGAGAGCAAAAGGATATACTTTGAGGCCAAGCCTGATCTTGTTGTCGAACCAGGAAAATCAGTATCAAAAGAGATAACCATCATCAGAGAAAAATCAGGTCCATTCACCGAACTTGTCATCATAGAGACGAATGCAAGAAATGCTCCTAGAGGAGGGTTTGTTATTATGGTGACAGGTAAGGCCCGTGAGTAAAAGGCCCCCTGCCCTTCCAAGTGATCCTCTAAAATAATCAAAAACCCCGTTGGTGTTGAATGATCGGTATGATAGAACGCGATAACAACACCTAATGTGGATAAGTGACTGACGCTGTCCCAAAAACTGGTGTTTACCTACATCACAAATAACTTGTGTACCTAAAGTGGAGCGCATAGTGGAGGTTGGTATATAGAGCTTCATCAAAGAGATAACATGAAAAGTCACCAGGGGAACGGTGTGTTATATGCAATGCGCTAATTATCGGTAATTCTGAGCCAAGTAATTACTTCAATCTTTGGGTTATTATGTATTTGTCACGAACTATCGGTTCAGCTGGTATTAGCAAAAATCAATTTCTGATGAAATGTCCTGCGCGATTGAACCGACAATTCATTAGGGAGATTCGAATGGCTTAAGAAATAGCATGACAGAATCCCGGAAAAACAGCTTTTTTGACTATCCCCGAGTTAAGTGCGTCGATGAGAGAAGTAATGACATATCGATAGGTTACGGGCAGAAAACTGTAAGCACTATATTCTTTGAGATGCTTTAAACGGGATATTGTATTTTCTCATTTTGTTGTATAAGGTGCCTCGCGTAACGCCAAGCTTCTTGGCAGCCGCTGAAATATTGTTATTCATCGAGGATAGAATACGAAGGATGGTTTCTCTCTCCATTTGGTCAAGGGATGCAACGCCGGCAATCCCGCTGGGGTCCTCTTTAGTATCATCAGATAAGTGAAAACCTTGATAGGTCAAAAGATCCCTTTCTTCAATTTGTGTGCTGCCACGACTGTGCGCTATTATGGCACATCTTTCAATAACGTTTTCCAACTCCCTTACGTTTCCAGGCCATGGGTAATTGACCATCATAGCAAGCGCCTTATTGGATAAAATCAAGGTGGCACCAAGTTTATCGGTCCACCTACGAGTAAACTCTTTTCCCAACTCGTAGATATCCTCTTTGCGCTCGCGCAAAGGAGGAATCTCTATGGTGATTACGTTGATCCTATAAAAAAGGTCTTTGCGAAAGCTGCCATCACGAACTTCTTTCCATAAGTCTTTGTTTGATGCTACAATAATTCTCGCATTGAACAGGATTTCGTGAGTTCCTCCTATCCTCGTAAAACACCGGTTCTGAAGAATACGAAGCAACGTTACTTGGGTACCTACAGGCATGCAATCTATGTCATCCAAGAATAATGTACCATCTTCAGCTAGTTCTAACTTGCCTTGTTGGCCTTCACGCCGCGCACCGGTAAAAGCGCCTCCTTCGTAACCAAACAGCTCACTTTCTATTAGCCCAGCGGGAATGGCACCACAGTTAATCGCAATAAATGGTCCATTTTTTGCTTGGCTGGCATTATGAATTCCCTGGGCAAAGAGCTCTTTGCCTGTCCCACTTTCCCCCAACAAGAGAATATTGGAAGGAAGTGGCGCGGTATGACGAGCAAAGTTAATCGCATTGATAAAGTTTGTACTTTTGCCTTTAAGGTCGTCTAGTGTGAAATAGGCTTTAAAACCTGCCAGATTTTTCACAAAACCCCGGGCTCTGCTCAATTCCTTAAATACACATAGGACGCTTTTCGTTCCCTCCTTGATGCTGACAGGAAGACACGTGCCGATAACCATTTTACGCTTGTTGTTCCTGCTAAAAACCAGTTCTTTGTCAACATGAGCCTCCCCTGACTTAAGGGTCTGTATGATTGTTGAATCTGGATCAAAAAATTCCTCGGCACTATGATCGATTACGTCATTTCGTCTCAAATCGAGTATTTTGCCAGCATTTTTATTTAAAACGGAAATCCGGCTCTTTTCGTTCAGGGCAACCAACCCATCAGAGATTGAATCGACAATACTTTCAATGTACTTGTGCGCCAATTCCTTTTCATTCAGCAAGTGAGCTTGAAGATAACTGAGTTCTATGGCTCGGCCCAGAGCCACAGTCATTCCGAGTGTATGTAGCTGAACCCTTTCGTATGGGCCAGCTAAGTTTAGCACACCGAGAAGCTTGCCCTCATTGTCGACAAGGGGCGTGGCTGAACAGGTAAGTTGCTGTAGCCGCTCGTTATAGTGCTCAGGTCCCACAAGTTGGATTGGTCGCCTCAATATAGCAGCCAAGCAAATAGCATTAGTTCCTGTCTGTGACTCAGCTCTGCTCACTCCTGGGGTAGAACCGCAACCAGCAGCTGTCTCCAAAACCTTCTTTTCCCCGAATTGTTTGAGAATAAAGAGATCACTATCAATCAGATCTACTCTGAAATCGGAACCTTCTATGTTAGACCCAAAAGCTTCAAGAAGGGGGATGCTAACCTCCAGAAGAGTTCTGTTGCTCTCGAGTCTGCGGGCCAACTCTTCAGGGGTGATGGTTGCAGTGCGGATGTGATAAGGATCTATGCCTCTCTCATATGAGCGTTTCCATGAACTAAGAACTTCGGGTCGGATGGAAAGAATATTAGCCGTGCTGCCAGTAGAGATGAATCGTTGCCATTCTGATTGAATGTTCAAAATTCGTTCATAGACAGCAGAGAAACCCTTTTTTTCTTCCTTGCTTATAAATCGATTTTTTATAGTCAAAAAACACTCCATTAAAGAGACATCAGCCTAAATATCTTCGATTTTACCTCTATTCTGTACATATAATATATACTGCTTATGTTGTGTATGATTCAAGTCGAATTGCGAACATACATTAAGACTCTCTAAAAAATGTTCATTATGTTCATAAATTGAACAACCGAGCACTTAATGTTCAAGTATTATACATTATTGCTATCTCGCAAATCATGTATCATGTTAATATTATGATAAAAATTAGCTGAGGCATAAGAATTGCCAGAAAATTTTAAGTTTGTTTAACAGAAATTTAATAAACTCCAATATGGGGGTGAAGCATGACATGTATTAATCCAATCGAAGGTGCATTATCGGTAGTGACAGTTCAATTCGATCCAGTTGCAGCGACAAACCTTGATGAAATCGACAAAAACATTGACACTATAAGGCAATATGTCAAACGAGCTGCCAATTCCTTTCCCGGTGTTGACCTAATTGTATTTCCAGAATACAGCACAACAGGGTTTGCATATTATAGCTATCATTACCTCTTTTCGACTACGGTGCCAGGGCCAGAAACGGACAAGCTCTCAGAGATTGCTGCCAACGCGGGAGTCTGGCTTGTCGCGTCGATCATAGAGAAAAATTCCAACCCAGATCTCATGCCCTACAATGGAATGCTCATATTTAATCCTTCGGGAGATATTGCCTTGAAATATCGAAAGATGAATCCGTGGAATCCCAAAGAACCTTGGGCGCCAGGGGAAGAGATGCCGGTCTGTGATGGCCCGAAAGGTTCAAGGCTTGCAGTTATGCTATGCTACGATGGGGATCTTCCCGAACCATCCCGTGAAGCTGCTTGGAATGGCGCAACAGTTTTGATTAGGCCCTCCAAGTATATGTATCCGTGGAATAGGGTATGGGAGATTACCAACCGAGCCCGAGCCTATGAAAATATAGCCTACGTTGTTGCCGTGAATACGGTGGGCGAAGATGAATCGTATTCTTACTTTGGTAATTCAATGGTTGTTGACTTCGAGGGAAACGTTATTAATGAAATGGGGGGAACGCCGGGCATGATGAAGGTTGATATCTTCCCTCAGACCGTTGCCAATGCAAGGAAACAGAGGTGCTCCAACAACCATCTCTATAACCTTAAACATAGAGGTTACACAGGGGTACCCCCCCAGGGAGTTCTTACCAATCCTTACACGGTGTACAAAAATTGGGAGCATGTTCCTGACGAGTTTGCCTGTGCGCCCGACACGATGTGTCCGATTGCCGATACGGCAAGGAAGATACTTGCCGACCAGAAAAAGCGTATTACCAAGAAATGATAAAATTTGGGGTGCAAGATGTCAGAAAAAACAAAACTGTGCATAGATAAGACCGCTGTAGAGATAGTATTAAAATTAATGGCTTTGGCTGCCCATACAGCGCCCAAGTCTTTTGCTATGGACTGTCTTGAAGTCGAGATATCTTCCGAGAGTGCAAAAAAGAGTATCGTGTCAACAATGCGTTCTCTGGGAGAGCTGAAATCTGCCTCAGCGAAGACCGACAATAAAGCCAAAGCGATTAGCTTAGACTGGAGTAGTGACGCTGAAGCAATAGAGAAGTCTGATGGTATATTGCTCATTGGCATTCGAGGCACGGTTGCTCCTGGTGTCAACTGCGGGGCTTGTGGATTCCCCAGTTGTGCCGAGATGGTAACAGCTCCTAGGGCAGAAGGCGATTTTCCCGGTCCGTTCTGTATGTACCGGCTTCTCGATCTCGGAATAGCAGTGTCTTCTGCTGTAGGGGTAGCCGCCAATCACTTCCTTGATAATCGAATGTTCCAAAAAGTGGGCATCGCAGCAATAAAGCTTAATCTTCTCCAATGTGCTCCAATAATCGGAATCGGCGTTTCAAGTTCTGCAAAGAACATTTTTTTTGATAGGAAAGATAAGGCAATCGCAGCATCACTAACAAAAACTGAGTGAATAAAGGAGTCAGCATGATTGAGCCCATTCGATTCATCGATGTACCAGACGCAACGCCGTTTCCTGGAATCATTAATAAGGTAGTCCTGAACCGAGAAAAGGGTTCAGCAGCTATCACGGTCGGAGAACTAAGAATAACCCCTGGTGAAATGCTACCACTCCATATGCATAAGGTCGAGGAGGCCCTTGTTCTTCTATCGGGTGAAGCTGTTTTCGCAAGGGAGGGCAAAGAGTTCTCGGTATCCAACCGCACCGTAGTCCTCATGCCGGCGGGGACCAAGCATTCAATACGCAATGTGGGAAAGGAGGAAGTCCAGATTATTTTTTTCTTTCCCGCCGTGGAGGTTGAAAGGATATTGGTAGAACAGTGAGGGCAGTCGGCTAGGTAATGCCTAAAATCAAGGTTATTCTTCATCCAGGTGCTGAATCATCAAATTTGATAAGGAAAGAAATAGTGCTGGAAATGGTTCAGGGAAGCACAATAAGGAATGTCCGTGAATTACTCGGGTTGGCTGACGGGGCATTGATTGCCCTGAGCAATAAGAAAGCAGCCTCTGAAAGTGACATGATCATGAACAAAGCCACTATAGAATTTTATCCTGTTTTTCTAGGCGGATAGAGAACAGTGAGACGGATATGGAATCAAAACTGATTGCCAAGGGGTTCACAGGCAAAATACTTCACGTGGACATCACGAAAGGAACAACCATGGTCGAGGAGCCTGGCGAGGCGTTCTATCGAATGTATATGGGTGGCCCCGGAATCGGTATCTATTACCTGCTCCACGAAAAAGTCCAGCGCGTTGACCCCTTGGGGCCAGACAATGTTTTGGTATTCGCGCCAGGTCTACTTACTGGCACCCAATCCCCGTGTGTCCCACGTTTCACTGTCTGTGCTCGATCGCCCCTAACGGGTGCCTTGGGAAAATCAGAAGCGGGCGGTTATTGGGGTCCCCAACTTAAGCGAGCAGGGTTCGATGCAGTGGTTGTGCGAGGGCAGGCCTCTTATCCGGTTTATCTCTGGATCAAAAATGGTATTGCAGAGATTCGATCTGCCGAGAGGATCTGGACTGAGGAGACCGGTGTGGCACAAGATAGAATTAGGGCAGAGGTGAAAGAGTCCAGAGCGCAGATTGCCCAGATCGGCCCGGGGGGTGAAAACCTCGTGCGCTTCGCTTGCATCACTAATGATCTTTCTCATTTTAATGGTAGAAATGGTCTTGGGGCGGTGATGGGCTCCAAAAAACTGCGAGCTATTGCAACATATGGCAGCACGCAAGTTCCGGTAGTCGACGGCCTTAAAATTAAGGAAATATTTCGCTGGTCCTCTGATCAGTTCAAGACCAACCCGTTGACTCAAACGCTGCACAATCTGGGTACTCCCGCCGGTATAGCTACAAATAACGCTCTGGGCGTACTCCCGACAAATAACTGGCAAAGGGGATTCTTTCCACAGGCTTCTGAGATTGGAGCTGACAAACTTGCGGGGTATCTGATTAGTAAAGGCGGGTGTTTTGCTTGCCCTCTGCGCTGCAAAAGGGTGGTAAGTGTTAATGAACCTGATTTTCAAGTTGACAGCAGGTACGGCGGGCCAGAGTATGAAACTTTGGTTATGTTTGGCTCAAACTGCGGTATTTTCAATTTAAGACTGATATGTAAGGCAAACGAACTTTGCAACCGACTTGGAATTGACACAATTTCTGCGGGGATGACGATTTCGTTTGCAATGCAGTGCTTCGAGAACGGAATTTTAACCATTAAAGATACTGATGGAATGGAGCTCCGTTTCGGAAATGAAAAGGTGCTGTTACCACTGATTGAGCAAATCGCTTATCGCAGGGGTTTCGGTGCTTTGCTGTCGGATGGAAGCCGGATTGCGGCAGAGAAGATCGGTAATGGCAGCGAGGCATTCCTGATGGAGGTGAAAGGGCAAGAGGTTCCTGGTCATGACCCCAGGGTTAAAACAGGGATGGGCATCCAATATGTTGTTGCTCCGAATGGAGCAGACCACTGGTTTTCTCAGCACGATCCTTTCTTTGCCAGTGCCGACTCACCTGGGCTAAGGGAGATTGCGCCTCTGGGGATATTTTCGCCCATCAAAGATGTCGACCTGGATACTGATAAGGCTAGGTTTGTATTGTACGGAGCTTTTCTCACTTTTCTTTACGACCTGCTGGGCGCCTGTGTATTCGGGTTTGTGGGCCGTGGCGCAATCCCGCTCTCATTAGTGCTAGACTTGGTGGTTGCGGTTACCGGGTGGAATACGAGTTTTTGGGAACTAATGAAGGCAGGCGAGCGTGTCCATACAATGGCGAGAGTTTATAACAACAGGTGCGGAATGGAAACAAAAGACGACAAGTTGCCCGATCGCTATTTCTCTTCCATACAGGGAGAAAGTGATTATGGACATGAAGGCTTGAACAGGGAGGCTTTTACAACGCTTGTCCGGAAATATTATGCGATGGCTGGTTGGGACATTGATGGCAAGCCGCTAAAAGGAAAGTTATATGAACTCGGTCTCGGCTGGCTTTCTGATGATGGAGATATATAATGGCCGGAGAATCGCTGACCAAGGTCTGCGTAAATATAAATATTCATTTATTTTAGGAGGTTAAGATGAGTCTACAAAAAGCCTTGAGTGTCATTCTTTGCGTATTAGCTGTGGGAATGTTTGCAGTCACAGGTAGTGCACTAGATTTTCCAAAAAAACCAGTTCAATTCTTCATACCATTTGAGGTTGGCCAGTCTTCTGATATCGCGGCCAGAGGCTTGGCGAGTTCAAGCGAAAAATTAATGGGTCAGCCTATAGTCAATGTTAACAAGACAGGGGGAGGCGGAGCGCTTTGCTTTGACTATGTCAAAAATGCCAAACCTGATGGTTACAATCTTGGAATGATGACAGCCTCTATTCTCACCCATACTAACCTAGGCAGACTTCCATACGACTACAAGGCTTGGGATTACATCGCCAGGATTACTGTCGTACCCTCAACAATTACGGTCAAAGCCAGTTCTCCATGGAAAAACCTTAAAGAATTCATAGATTATGCAAAGAAAAATCCTGGTAAAGTTAAGGTAGGCAATGCAGGAAATGGAAGCTTCACCCATCTGATAGCCGTTGCTTTTGAAGAAGCGGCAGATATTAAGGTACTCCACGTACCAATCGGTGTCCGTAGGCTGCCCGGCTTGCTTGGTGGCGAGGTAGATGCAATTTCAGTCCACCCCCCTGAAGTAGCTTCATTAGTGAGGGGGGGGGGAGATGAGAATCTTAGGTATCGTCTATCCCCAGCGAATGAAGGAATTCCCTGATGTCCCAACATTCAAGGAGATGGGCTATAACATCGATCTCATTCAGTTCTATGGCATTTTTGCTCCAAAGGGAACACCAAAAGAGATAAGAGAATATCTCTCAGGAATATTTAAGAAGGCTACCGAACAAAAGGAATTTAAGGAATTAGCCCAGAAATTCACTCTCGATATAAGTTATATGGCAGGGGACGAGTTTGCCAAGTTTATAGAATCCCAAGATGCTACTATTAAAAGACTTATTGAGAAATCTGGGATGAAGAAATGAACCGTTTCTCGGCAAAGTTAACATTATTGGTTCCTGTTTGTTTTCTCATCGTTGCTCTGTTTTTTGTCTATTTGAGCATTGTTTTGTCAAGGGAAACCATTGTCTTGGCCGATCCGAATAGCCCCGCATTTTTCCCGGCGATAATATCTTTCCTGTTGGTCATTTTTTCTATTCTGGACCTGCTTGCCACGAGAAAGCGGAGTTCGGATGGTCTCCGCACGACTCTGGTGCCAGGCTCGCTCAGTGGTAGATGGGGGATACTCTCAGACCTCGTTATTTCCCTGATCATTATTCTATACATACTCCTGTTGCCTTACGCTGGTTTTCTGGTGATGACAGTTTTCTTGATGCTATCGATCATGTTTTTTGTAGGGGAGAGGAAAGTAATCAAGCTGACGGTTTATCCTGTCATTGTTGCGGTTCTTATGTACTATGCTGCAGTCAGGCCTTTTCACACTCCTATCCCTTTTCTGCCGTGGGATTGAAGAAAGGAGACTTGAATGGAACAGCTGATTACGGCCCTGCATCAGACAATCCAGATCCAAAGCCTTCTGGTTATTTCACTGGGTCTCGTCATAGGAATAATCGCAGGGGCTATTCCGGGGATTACAGCAACCATGGCTATCGTTCTTTCTCTTCCCCTTACTTTTCATATGGAGGCTACCTCCGCCTTCTCACTCTTGCTGGGTATCTTTATTGGGGCGATGGGAGGAGGCGCTGTTTCAGCCATCTTGATAAATATCCCAGGAAACCCCGCAGCGATCATAACTGGGCTGGACGGCAACCCTATGGCTAAAAGAGGTGAAGCAGGAAAAGCAATCTTCGCCGCCTTTTTTTGTAGCGCTTTAGGGTCAGTTATTTCATTCATTCCGCTTTTTACAATTGCTCCTCTTCTGGCCCAAGTAGCACTCGGTTTCCACTCTCCTGAGTTGTTTTCCATTGTGTTGCTGGGTCTTGTAATCATTTGCTTCCTATCCACGGATGTGCCTTTGACAAAAAATATCGTTGCTTGTTGCCTTGGCCTTGTCGTTATGACGGTGGGTTTGGACAGAATAGAGGCAACTCCTCGCTTTACCTTCGGGACGCTCCAACTTCAGTATGGCGTCGACATCCTGCCCGTAATGGTTGGCCTCTTTGCAATCCCCCAAATACTGGCAGAGATCAGACATGCATTGAGCAAAATTTCGCTAGAGGCGTCCCTTTCCACTTCAAAATGGCTTCCATCTGTTCGAGAATTTCTACAGTTGATCAAGGTAGGCGTTATAGGGAGTTTGATAGGAGTGGGTGTTGGTATTACCCCCGGGACGGGCAGCGCAGTCGCCGCAGTTTTCAGCTACCAAGTCAACAAGAAACTATCGAGGCATCCGGAAAAGTTCGGTACGGGCATTGTCGAAGGGATTGGAGCTCCCGAAGCGGCCAATAATGGCATGGCTGGGGGGGCGTTAATACCCATGCTGACCCTTGGTATTCCTGGAGACCCAGTTACAGCGGTAATGCTCGGGGCTTTGACTATCCAAGGCCTTAACGCAGGTCCCTTACTCTTTAAAGACCATGCGGCTGTGGTTTACGGGATGTTCGGTTCTTATCTGGTTGCGTCTGTTCTTCTTTTCTTCATTGGTGTCATGGGGATAAAACTTTATGTAAAAGCACTCGCCATCCCTAAACAAATACTCTTTCCGCTCATACTCATCTTCTGTGTAATCGGTTCCTTTTCGCTGAGGAACTCCTTTTTTGACGTGTGGATTATGTTCTTTTTCGGCCTTCTCGGGTACGTGATGAGGCTCCATGATTACCCCATCTTGCCGCTTCTCATTGCGATAGTCTTGGGTCCGGCACTTGAGACGCATTTGCGGATGGCCCTGCTGACATCAGGGGGAAGTCCCGTTATTTTCATTGAGCGGAAAGTTACTCTTGCCATGCTAATTGTATCTCTTCTAATAATAGCTTACAGGCTTTTAGCAATAGCGGTTATAGCGCGAGACAAACGACGATTACAAAAGGCTGCATAAAATATGCGCCGGCACAATTTTACAGAAAACAACCATCCACGAGGTTAGACGATGAGCAAGAATTTTAAAATTATCGGAAAGCGTGTACCCAACATCGATGGTCCAAGTAAGGCTGCAGGGCGTGCGGTTTATGTCACAGACCTAAGAATACCAGGCATGCTTTTCGGACGGATTCTGAAGAGTCCATATGCACACGCGCGTATCGTGAATGTCGACACTGCTGCTGCCGAAAAACTGCAAGGCGTAAAGGCGGTTGTTACTGCTGCCGATACTCCGTTGGTAAAATTTGGGATTTTTATTGACGATGAACTCCCGCTAGCACACCAAAAGGTCCGCTTCGTGGGTGAAGGGGTTGCAGCAGTGGCTGCAATTGATGAAGACACGGCTGAGGAAGCCCTGAGCCTGATCCGGGTGGAATATGAGCCGCTTCCCTCTTTTTTTTGTGTTGAAGAAGCAATGGCCGTAAATGCTTTACCAATACATGATGAAAAGGAGCGTAATATCGCCTTCAAACTCTCTGTGGTTCGTGGTGATGTTGAACTGGGTTTCGCAGAGGCCGATTTCATTTCCATCGACGAGTTTACTACGTCTCTGGTTCACACGGCTCCGATTGAACCCAACGGTTGCATAGCCCAATATGACGATGCTGGAAGGCTTACTGTATGGGCTCCTTTGCAGGACACCGGACGATCGCTTTTTGCCTTTTCGAAGGCACTTGGTTTGCCCATTGATAAGATCAGGATTGTCCAGCCCGCTATAGGGGGTGCGTTTGGGGGAAAGAACGGGATGCAGCCCCTTTTCGCTATAGCGCCTATTCTGGCGAAGAAATCGGGGGAAGCAGTACAGCTTATCAATAACCGTCAAGAGGATATGGAGACAGGGCGTCCGGCCGTACCGATGAAGATTTGGTCGCGTATAGGAGTTACAAAAGATGGAGTTCTCTGCGCAAAAGAAACAAAGATTGTAGCCGATAATGGAGCCTACTCGAGTCATGGACCGGGCATAACGATTGCTGCGGCTGTCCGATTTGATTCGGTATACCGACAGAAGAACCTGAAAACCGAAGCTAAGTTAGTATACACCAATAATGTGCCCACCGGGGCTTATCGGGGCTATGGAGCAACACAGGTAGCATTTGCTCTCGAGTCTCACCTAGATATGATTGCCAAGGAAATTGGTGTGGACCCCTTAGCTCTGCGGTTGGCAAATGCAACTCGGACGGGTGATATCTCTGTTCATGGTTGGAAAATTAGCAGTGCGGGTCTTGACCAGTGCATTCAGACTGTGGCTAAGGCTTCCCGATGGCACAAACGGTCACGCAAGAGGAGCGGTCGAGGGATGGGTCTCGCAGCATCGATTCATGTGAGCGGTCTGAATCAACCAACCGCCATTAAGGGGTCTAAAGCACAGGTCGAAATAGGTAAAAACGGTCGCGTGTTGATTTTGGCAGGCGAAACCGAGATCGGTCAAGGAGCAAGGACTATTTTCGCCCAAATAGCTGCGCAGGAGCTTGGTCTCCCTATATCTATGGTTGATGTTCTACCGGTAGATACTGATGTTTGCCCTCGTTCTCTTGGGACGTTCTCCAGCCGGGTAACAGTGATGGGAGGTAACGCTGTCATGCAAGCGGCACGAGATGCCAAGAAGAGGGTTTTGGAGTTAGCTAGCTCGATGCTTGATGAACCGCCAGAGAGCCTCACTTTGAAGAAAGGGATAATAGCCTCATCCCGTAATAGTCGTAAGAAAATCTCTATTAAAGATCTCGCTGTAGAAGCGGGGAAGCAAGGTGTTGCAGTGATTGGCCAGGGAGAGTTCCGCTTTGCCGATGATCCTCCAGACAAAGAGACCTTTTACGGCAATTTGTCAGCTAATTACTCATTCGCTGCACACATTGCCGAAGTGGAGGTTGACAAAAAAACGGGTTTAGTGCATGTGCTTCGATTCTTCTGTGCCCATGACATTGGACGAGCCCTGAATCCAATGGCCTGTGAAGGCCAGATAGAAGGCGGAGTGCTCCAGGGACTGGGCCATGCCTTGATGGAGGAAGTTATTACAGACAGAGGGGTCGTCCTCAACCCGAATTTTACCGATTACAAGATACCGAGGATAACTGATGCACCTTATATTAAGACGTTTCTTATTGAAACCAATGATCCAATAGGCCCATTTGGCGCAAAG
>Ga0351962_1111_pt1 | contig 22053 bp, 19 predicted proteins | sample TotcelT113001N13_FD_205805 | JGI IMG/M metagenome (GOLD analysis project Ga0351962, IMG submission 205805) | Enriched cells from coal bed in the Powder River Basin, Montana, United States - Total cells T11 rep3 HSBNCT.T11.300.1.N13 ...
GTCCGAGGCCCCCTGTCATAGTCGCGGCATCTCTTGAACCCCACTACCTCGCCGCTCCGCCCACCTGGTACACGCCCGAGGCGACGCTGCCCGCCTCGGCTATCCAGGCCTCGTAGTCATCCTGAAACGCATCATTCGGCTCAAGCACGGTCTCTATGTCATGGTGCAACTTCAGCGACACACCCAGCGCCTCCGCGGCGGAGAGCGCGGCGCCATCCGACGCAAGGTAGTCGAAGCTCTTCAGGATGGTGAGCGGTACGGTCACGCTTCCCTGCACCACGCGCAGCATCTCAGAGAGCCGAACGCCACCACCGGCAACCACAACGCCGGATGGACACGAGCGAGCGTGCGCCATGGCGTTTATCATGCGACTGAGAGTGAACCCCACACCCTTCACGATGGCCGCCGATAGCGTGGTCATGTCGGTACTCACATCGATGCCCGTAAACGTTCCCCGAAGGTCGGCGCTCCAGAACGGCGTTCTCTCGCCGTGCAACCACGGGTAGAAGCGTTCGCCACCAGGGGTAACCTTCACCTCGTCGATGGCCCATTTCGCCTTGCGCGCCCAATCCAGCACGGAGCCGCCGTTCGAGGAGATGCCTCCGTTCACATAGCGGGATTCGTCCACAACGAACGTCCAGGTCCTGTCCGGGGAGCTGTGGCGGATGACGGGCGATAACTCACGCGCCGCCATGGTGCTGCCGATATTGGCGGCCACCTCGCTCACCGCCTTGCACGCGTAGCTGGCGGAGCCGCCATCACCGAGGCCGGGAACCACCACGAACGATTCGCCCTTGACCTTCGCCTGCCCCACGGCCACATTGTGCCGCAGCAGTCGCGGCATCTCCTCACGCCGGTAGCCCAGCTTATCAAGCAGCGGTTGATTCCAGTCGCGCTTCCGGATATCCAGCAGTCCAGAAGCCGAGGCGGTGGAGAAGTCGGTCGCCCTCTGCCCCGTCAGCCACTCCATGAGGTATTCCTTCATGCCATACGGCTTGAAGGTCATGCTGCGCAGGACATGCGCGGTCATCAGCTTGTAGACGGGGAAGAGGATATCGATGTGACACCCCGACACATCGAGGTAGCCCCTGAGCTCACGCTCAACGTCCTGGTTTCGTTCCCAGATGCTGTTCCACTGGTACACCAGTTCGCCGCCAGCCGTGGGGGCAATCGCAGAGTACCATGCGGTGGTGAGCGCCACTGAACGCACCATGAACTCCTGCACGAGGTCGCCAATCAGGTGTTCGAGCGCCTCGGTGTACATGCGCATTGGGACAACCCCTACCGCAGTATCCTGCCGCGAGTACTCCACACGGCGTTGGGCCAGGACGTTGCCGGTGGCGAGTTCGAGCACGGTGTATTTCGCCGCGCTCGTACCCACATCAAGACCGACGCTGACTTCTTTCCTCATGCGAAACCTCCCCGCAGGCGGGGGCAGGGACACTGCTCACGCCTCCGTGACGTTGTGCGTTCCGGCGGTGAACTCGAGCCCCAGCGTCTCAAACGCCGCCATGATGTCGCTGCGAATCTCCTTGTACTTCGGGTCGGTGAAGGGCGGAAGAAGCATCGGCTTTCGCGGATAGCCCGCGTCGAAGCCCCGCGCGTAGAGAGCCATGTGAGAGGCTATGGTGCTGTCAGTGAAGTGCAGCTTCGCACTCAGATCCATCATCACCACGTACGCCTTCTTCGCCATGTCGTCGTTACCCTCGAAGGTCCATTTCAGCATGGCGGTCATGATTTCAGGGGCCCAGTTGTTCATCCCGGCGATGCATGCACGCACTCCCATGTAGTAGAAGGGCAGCCACCCCGTGGACGTGCCGATGATGACCTGGAAGTCCTTGTTGTTCACCTGCGCGTCGTAGGCAACCCTGGTGATGAAGCCGACGTTCAGCGGGCTGTCCTTGAGCCCAGCCAATCCCATCTTCTGCAGCCGCTGCACCGTCTTGAAGCTGAAGGTGAACCTGCTGGTCTCCGGGTTGTTGTAGGCGAATACGGGAATCTTGACCGCGTCGATTATCTCCTTGTAGTACTGGACCACGACGTCATCCGAGTGCTTGTAGTAGAACGGGGGCACCGCACCGATGGCGACAACCCCGATCTTCTCGGCCTGCCTGGCGAGGTAGACGGTGGACTCAGTGTCGATGCAGCCCACGTGCGGAAGCAGGAACTTGCCCGGGAACTCGTCCGCCACCTCTTTCGCCATGCGGTAGACCTCGACGCGCTCGTCGATGGACATCAGTGGGCCCGCGCCGTAGGAACCGGTCAGGAACAGTCCGTCGACGCCGTGCTGAAACATCCAGCGCATGTGCCACTGCGTCTTCGCCCGGTCAAGACTGCCATCCTCGGCGAAAATGGTGATGTTGGGTACGATTGAGCCCTGAATCATCGGTTCACTCCTTACCTGTTCAATATGGTGGCCGGCAAGGCCGGCGTGTGTCCCTGCATGAGCGCCTTCTCAAAGAAAGCCGGTCGCCGCACACTGCCGCAGCGACAGTTGTCTCCTAACTGTTCCGCCAGGAATCGGGCGATACCCTGGAGAGCACCTCCGGATTGAGGATGTTCCCGGGCTTCTCGCCGCCGTATATGGCGAGGACGCTGGCGACCACCTGGTCGCCCAGCAGCTTCATCGACTCCTGGGTATACCAGCCGATATGCGGTGTGCACAGAACGTTCGGCAGAGCCAGGAGCGGAGAATCGACCGGTGGTTCCTTCTCGAAGACATCGGTCGCGTACCCCGCGATCCTGTTGTCGCGAAGCGCCTCGTACATCGCATCCTCGTCCACAATACGTCCCCGCGACGTGTTTACCACTATCGCGGTCGGCTTCATCTGTTGCAGGGCCGACCGTCCGATGAGCCCGACCGTCTGCTCCGAGAGTGGCACGTTGAGACTGACGAAGTCCGCCGTGGAAAGCAACTCCTCCAGGTTCACAACCCTGATGTCCTCTCTCTCCGCGCGCACGCGTTCGCCCGCATAGGGGTCAAATCCCATCAGGCTCATGCCAAAGCCCTTCGCGCGATCAGCCACAGCAAGGCCGATACGACCCAGGCCGATGATGCCGAGCGTCTTGCCGTGAACCCCGGTTCCCAAGAACTGGTTCCACTTGCCCGACACCACGTTCTGATTGGCCTCCACAATACGGCGGGTGTAGGCCAGCAGCAGCGTCATCGCCAGGTCGGCAACGGCGAGCGGGTTCACCTGGGGAGTGTTCATCACGACGACGCCCCGTCTCGTCGCGGCGGGGATGTCGATGTTGTCCACCCCTATTCCATGCTTGATGACAAGCCGGAGACTCGTCGCACGGGCGAGCAACGCGTCGTCTATGCGGTATGCGGAGACGACCCAGGTCTCCACATCCGGAAGCGCGTCTTCAAGGCTCCGCCGGTCCATGGTGGGGGACTCCCTGTGCGCCACGATGGAGAACCCCGCCTGGGCAAGTGTCTCAAGATGAGCGGGGTCCACCTTCCCGAATGAGCGCGCGGTGATGAGCAATCTTCTTGAAGCCACGTAAACGACTCCTTGCACCGGCCCGGTCGCACGCTCTGTCGAACAGGCGCGACGGCCTCTCTGTGAGAACCATACCGCGCGCCCCGATTTCGCGAGGTCGAGCCGACAAGGTCCTGCCCGGTGCATGATAGCAGGCTCGAACTCCGGAAGGATAGCCGCGGAAGCCCTGCAGGTGGACACAACGGACAGGACAGATGCAGCCGCAAGAGCTTGGACGGCACGCTGCAACCGGTGGAATCGCCCGAGGAAACGGGAGGGTGTCTGGAGTCGCACCCCGACTCGGCGGAGAACGCTCAGCTTGACGAAGGGCCGCGTCTTCCGGGCCGGCGCCCGTCGCTTCGCCCGGGGATGCGTCACTCGGTGCGGGGCCGCACGCCCTCTGAACCGGCAGCACGGTAGACTCCATGCGCCGGTGGAGGCGGAATCGTTCGCCCTGAGTGCCCGCTTTCCGCCGCCGCAGTGCGGACAGGCGTCAGCTCACACTTTCAGATGGTGATGCGGGCGCAGGGCTGCCCGCGAGTGGAGTTCCGTCGTGCGCTAGAAACCGAACAAGCCGTGCCCGCCAACGCGGTCGAACTCCGACTCATCGGAGTCCAGATCAGTCGGGTCGCTGGAGAACCGCCCGCCGTAGGGGTCGAATTCGGGTTCGCTGGAGTCGTCGGATTCGACGTCCAACAGCCAGCGGTCTACGGTCGGCACTGCCCTTCTCTTGATTGCAGCATGTTTCACTTCTGCCATTCTATGCCTCTCTTATAAGTCAACAGACTATGAATTCACTCTTAGTGGGGTTCCGCAATCCTTCGCTGCAGAGCGGCGAAGCACGACAGCACGGTTCGCTGAAGCTGAGTGTGGAAAACCCCGACACCACCACCACCACGACCACAACCCAAACGAGAAGGAATTATAGCGCTGTATTTCCAACTGTCAAGTGGTTTTGGCGCGTATTTCGCACGATTGGCGGCAATTCACCGGGCCATAGTGCGACACGCGCATTGACACGCACAAGGCGCGCGCTTAACATACGGCGACACACCTGAGAGCAGCTTTGCCACAGCCGGGTCATGCGGAGGGAGACGGCAGATGGACATACGCAAACAGAGAGAACGGCCGAGCGACGAGACGATAGAGAGAGTCAGGTTCATCGTCAGTTTCCGCGCTACCCACGCACCATCGAAGACGCGGCCGGTACCCGCCGACGCTGACCCGCTGAGCACCGAATTCTACACACAGCTCATCGCCAAGCTAGATGGCCTCGGACTCGCCGTTCTGTTCCACAAGGGCAAGGGGCTGTTCGACAAAGAGGAGAAGCTCCGCTACCGTGTCACCGAGCACAAAGTGATACGACTTGAGTTCGCCGACCGGCTGACCGTGGGAGTTGTCGATGGCCCCAGGGAACTGGTAAGCATCGGCCGCTACACGCCAGGGGCCTGGGAGGAGCGTCTGAAGGAGGCGTACGACGAGTGTCTGCGCCTCAGCGTGCTGCTGGACGATGTTACGGCCATGGAAGACCGCCTCGCGAAGAGCGAGACCCCCGAGGACGTGGTGGCCCTCCTTGACTCGGTGAATGACCGCGAAGGGATGCTCAGGATGCTGTGCCTCAGCGCCAAGCGCAGCACCAATGCCTACACACTGTACATGTCACACATCCTGGCGGACCGCGTCAGCGAAGCACATCACATCATAGAGACGGCCGTGGAGCTGAACCCCGCGGACGCGCGTCTGCACCTGACCATGGGCAACTTCTACTGGGCGGCGCTGTCCAACGCGAAGGGCTGGGGTTCCGGAAAGGACCCCGGGCCGCTCAGGCTTGTCACCCTGGACCGCCTGGAGATATCCTACGAGAAAGCCCGCAGCATGGCGCGCACCCACTATCTGGAGGCGATGCGATTGTCCTCACGGAGGGAGATCGAGGAAGAGGCGAGCGCCCAACTGTCAACGCTGCGCTCGTAGCACGCCCATGCGGTGACTGACGGCCCCCGTCAGACGCCGCCAGAATCACGGCAGCGACTCTCACAGGGCTTCACGCGGCATCGTTGCGACGGCGCCCCAACTCGTTGAGGAACTGCACCACATCAGGCGGCAGGGGTGGAGTCCTCTGTTCCTTCCCGTGCAATCTGTTCTCGTAGCGAGCCTCGAAGTGGGCCACCACTTGAGCGAGGTCGGGATTGTCGGCGGCAAGACGGTCCATCGTCTCGGTCTGTTCCAGGGCATGCTCCACATCGGAAACGTCAATCTCGATGTCGTAGAGCCCCTGCAGCAGCTGCATGAGCCTGACCTTGCCGGCGTAGTCTTCTTCAACCTGTACATACTGCGGAAGGTGAACGATGCCCCACAGCGACTCGATGCCCATCATCGGGGCTTTCTCAATCACCTGGAACGTCATGGTGGACGGCCCCTGGTAACCTGTCGGCACGATGCCCAGGCGCTTTGCATCCGCCTCCGTTTCGATCCCGATGGCGCCCCCGCTCACCAGCAGCGGTCTCGTGTGCGGAACCATGTCGTACATGCTTCCCACCCAGAGATAGCGCTGCACTCCGAGACTGCCCAGAAGCGTGAGCACGGACTCCACGTATGTCTCTGCGAACATATGCGGTTCAAGCATCTTGATGATGACCAGTTGAGGCCCGTGAGGAGGTGTGGCCACACTCACCACAGTGTTAGGCACAGACAGATGGCGCACGCCATCGCGGAGATAGACGGTGGGACGATACCGGGTGAAATCGTAGAACGAGCCGGGCCGCGCCAGAGAAGCCAGCGGCCGGGCCAAGAACTGCCGCTCAAGCTCCAGAAGAGCAAGAGCGCCAACATTTCCGGCGTCCGTCCAGGGTCGCAGCATCGCCACAGCATGCGGTTCACGAAGCTGCGGCAGCGGCTCAACGATCTCAAACGCGCCAATCCTCATTGCCCACGCCTGCCTGTCTTCACCCGGACATTGTCGACGCCGGCCTGTCCTGTGTCAAATACGAGGGATGTGCTTGGCTCCAGCCATCCGGTGACAGGCTACCGCAGGTCGTCGTGCATGCGAACGGAGCCACGATATTCCATCCCCCCATCTTGGCCCTCCAGGCGCAATACTGATACCCTTTAGTGGGCATCCGGGAAGCAGTTTGGTACGGGCTGTCTGTGTGCCTTAGCGAACGCTTCGTTTTTCGAAACTCCGGCGGTTGAGCCGGTGACACTGAGCAGACGGCAATCCGGTGGAAAGCCAAACAGCAGCCCGGGGAACGGGAGAACCGGCGGCGCATCGAGGACTCTGCGAACTATCACGTGGCGAGCCACCAGCGGCGGTGCATGCCACCTTTGAACGTCGTATGACCGAGAAAGGAGTGTGAGAACATGCCCAATCACGTGTACAAGTCCATTGAGTTGACGGGTTCCTCAACAACCAGCATCGAGGATGCGGTGCGGACTGCCATGGACAGGGCAGCCAGGACCATCCGCAACATGCGCTGGTTCGAGGTTGTGGAGACGCGCGGCTACGTGGAAGACAACAAGATAGCCTACTGGCAGGTGACGGTGAAGATAAGCTTCACGGTCGAGTAGCCTTCCGCTCCAGGTATCTTACTCTCCGGCGGTCGTGGCAGGTCGCCGGACGGAACTGATTCAGGCCATCATCGAACGGCACGCCCCGTGAACACGGGCGTGCCGTTTCGCTGTCCAACCGATGCCGGGCTCCTTGGAGGTGCGATTCAGCAGCCGCAGCTACATGTGGCGTTGTAGCCTGACACACCGCTCTGACCTGGCAGTGGCGTTGGCGGGCCAGCGGAAGCGGCCCACCAACTCTTTCTGAGACCCCCTGCCCAACTAACAGGGGGTCTATAACGCCAGAGCAGACAAGACATGTTGTTCGCTGCAGCGCGCAGCCAAGCCTTCAGTCGGCATTGGTTATGTCCACTAAATGTTGACTCTTCGGCGGTTGGGTGAGAGCATTGAGGCTAGGTCACCGGTGTCTCCTCCATGGTTGGTGACCGAGGGAGGAAGTAGTGGAGCCAATCACAACCCAAGTCACGGGTCCACTGATTGTGCAGATAGCGACAGTGGTGACCCCGGTCATCCTTATCGTTGGGTTGGCGTTCGCGTGCAACCAGTGGCTCTCAGGTCGGAACGCAAGGATGGCCGATATTGTGCTGACACTCCTTGCGCAGTGGGAGAGCGAACCTCTCCGGCGTGGTCGCAGAGCGCTGGCGCTGCACAGTGGGGAGGATGTGTTGAAGAGACTACAGACAGCGGACCTTACACATCTGGGGCCGCAGGCACTAGAGCAATCCGAGATGGACCTAGGTGACGAGTTGTCCTTCTTCGACCTAGTGTCAGTAGCCAACTTCTTCGATGGACTCGGCATCCTGCTCCAGCAGGGTTACCTAAAGGTTGAGGTAGCATACAGACTCTTCCACGCAGCTGAGGAGCACTACTACTCGCTGTACAAGCTTGCGGTCGAGCACCAGCAGTACGAGGATTTCTGCGAGGGTTTCCGGTCTCTGCACCGGTACTTCGCTGAGGAAAAGAACAAGCAGTCATCAGGAAGAAAGAAGAAGAGGCCCATTTAGGGCCTCTTCCCTCGCGTACCAAGGTTGCTAGAGAGGAAACACTCCAGTATGCATATTCACCTCCAACTCCACATCATATGACCTCTTTGTCACATATTGTGACATCAATATCCATTGTGACACAACTGGTTCACAATGCAAACCCCTTGACCGGCGTAGTCTGGTCCTGTCCTGCTGATTGACACAGCGCAGTGACCCCCACGACCACACGCCAGAGTCCAGTATCGTTCGGGCGACAGGTGTCTGGCCTTGCGTGGTTCGAGAGCCAGAGGCTCAATGACTGGGCCCCTGATGCCTGCCGGCCCCCGGCTTGGGAGGTGGGGTGTGACCATCTCGTGACCATTCGGGTCGCGAGAGGGGCGCGGGGTGAACGTGAAGTGGGGACAATGGTACGTTCAACTTACGTTTGGTGCCGAGGGAGGGATTTGAACCCACACTCCCTTCCGGGAAGCGGATTTTGGGGTCCCGTACTAACCGTGCCGGTATGGCCATTTGCGTTCAAGCCAGTGCTCTGGTGTTACCGGCTGGGGGCGTTGTTTGTTGGTCAAATGACACCAAATGCTGTGGCGTTCTCAGGAGTTCATTAGCAGATTCTTGGCAAGACGCCAGCTAGGACTGCAAGTGATAGCGCAGAAGCACCCAGCCATTCAGAACAATTGGCGGACCCTTAGGCGAATACGTGCTAGCCACGGGAGCGAAATACGACGGCCGCTGTGGTCTGCCTCGCTGTCACCAGCGGCTCCGCCAAGAAGGCGGACGACTTCTTCCCGGCCTTCGTCTGTCGCATACTGCAGCGCGGTCCACTCCCGCTCGTCGTCCCTCGCATCGATGTCAGCACCTGCCTTAACGAGGAGTGCAACGATATCGGTGTACCCCTCCCGAGCTGCCTTGTGTAACGCCGTTCGGCCGTAGTTGTCCTTAGCTTCGATGTCCACCCCCGCCTTGACCAGTAGTTCAACGACCTCCACGTCTCCTCCGTTCACTGCAAAAAGCAGTGGGGTCATGCGGTAGTTGTCCATCGCCTCAACGTTAGCCCCGGCTTTGATGAGGAGTGCCACAGTTCCTGCATCCGCGGGCGACAAGTCCGCTGGCCACACCGCCTCATACAAAGGTGTTTGGCCTCCGCCACCCCTTGCGTCGACGTCGGCCCCGGCCTCGATGAGTGCTTCAGCAACCTCGACATCTTGTTCGAAGACCGCTTGATGCAACGCTGTATTGCCCTCATTGTCCCTCGCGTCAACCTTGGCCCCAGCCTTGACGAGTATCTCAACAGTCTCGGCACTTGCTGCATAGTGCAATGCCGTCCGGCCATCGTTGTCTATTGCCTCGATGTCGGCTCTGGCATTGAGTAGAACTGTGACAGTCTCGACGTCTCCCTCAAGAGCAGCCAGATGTAGCGCTGTACACCCGTCCTCGTCTCTTGCATCGATATCCGCACCTTCAACGACTAGAACCGTGACAGCCTCGAAATTCCCTGTGAAGGCGGCCCAAAGCAGTGCTGTCCTTCCATCAGTGTCTGTTGCATTGATATCGGCCCCGGCACGGGCAAGCAGCTGGACTGCTGTGTAATTATCGTTTGACGCTGCCAGCGATAATGCTGTGCGGCCACGATTGTCCTTTGCCTCGAGGTCGACTCCGGCCTTGACTAGAGGCCCTACGACATCACCGTTCCCTGCCCAAGTGGCATAGTGCAGGGCTGTCCTGCCATCCTCGTCCCTCACACTGACTTCAGACCCGGCCTTGATTAGAAGCCGCACGACAGGAGTGTTCCCTCCCCAAGTAGCATAGTGCAGGGCTGTCCTGCCACGCTCGTCCACCGCACCGAGTACAGCTCCAGCCTTGAGTAGAAGCCTAACGACATCAGCAGTCCCTTCAAGAGAGGCATGGTGCAGGGCTGTCTTGCCGCTCTTGTCCATCACTCCGACTACAGCCCCGGCCTCGAGTACAAGCTTCACGACACCAGCACTCCCTCCCATAGATGCATGGTGCAGAGCCGTCATGCCGCTCTTGTCCCTCGCCTCAAGGTCAGTTCCGAGTGCGACAAGACTCCGTACCGTCTTAAGGTCACGTGTAGACGCCGCAATCATTAGAATTGTGGCGTCACATTCGTCCAGACAGTCAAGGTGCAACTTCGATGTGTAAGTAAGAAGGTCTATCATGGCCGCTTGCCCCTGCAGCACAGCATGGGTTAGAGCATTCTGTCCTCGGCAGTCTTTGGCGAACACGTTCGCACCTGATTTGATTAGGAGCCGCACGACGCTTCCTTGCCCTCGGGATACTGCATGCATTAGGGGTGTGACGCCATCGGTGTCGGCACCCTCTGTATCGGCTCCATGACGCAGGAGCAGTTCTACAACCTCGGTGTGGCCCGCTTCAACAGCGTGTATCAGCGCAGTCTTGCCGTCACCATCCTTGATGTTGACGTCCACTCCACTCATGATGAGAGAGTCAACTCCGTCGATATCGCCGTGAGACGCTGCTTCACAAAGCCGAATTACTTCGCCTTCACACATGGCCCACTCCAATCCCGTCTCCGCACCTGCCTCACTGGTTGAGTCCCACTGGCCTTGCCGAGGAGTAGAAAAGGCGCAGCTCCTCAACTAGGTCGTCAAAGTAAGGTTCGCCGCACAACGAGTATGCGCCCGCGAGATGTGCGTGGAAAGCCTTGACCCACAGAGGGATGCTCTTGCGCTTGTTTCCATCTGCAAGCGGGAATAGCGAGACGTGGTAGAGGCGCGGCAAATCGTCCTCACGCAGTCCCTTTCGACTGCGCGCCAAGTACGCGTATGCGTAGGCTTCCCGGAGTTGTTCCGCCCCGGTCCAGACCTTACAGGACAGAATTGTGTCTGGATATCCATCCTTTGCGAGACGTGCGTCAGGGCGTATCTTGATGGGTAGTTCGTCGTGAACCCGGTATTCCGTGCTCGGGGGCCTAACAACCACCCCAAGGTCCTCAAGTTCGCGTCCAAGCAGTCTACGAAGCACATTCTCCATAGGCTGTGACGCAACCTGTTTGTAGCCCGGCTTGATTGGGTCGTCATCAATGTCATCGGACGTGACCTGAGCACGATTCCCGTGCACACCGGGATTGCTCCAGTTCTGCAGAAACTCCTTACACATGTCGCGGCTGGCTTCCACGGTCAACGGGGGTGCGCCTGCGTCCGTGTGACCGAATGCCCGGTAGATACCCCTTAGGTTGCAGGCAGAGTGGTCGCCACGGTGGCACTTCCTATTCGTGATACCACAGGCGTCTCGTTCTTTGATGAAGTCCACGCAGTCCTTTTCTTGTGCGTTCATCTAGCCCTCTAAGTTCCGTCACTGAGCACCCCGAGCGGTTCTGCCACGAACTCACCACGTCTTCACGAGGCTAACTCTGGTCATTCACCGATGTCAGTCACAGCCAATCGCATACCTACTCCTGAAATCGGCAATCCACTCAGCGCGCCCGCTCTTCTCGAGAGCGTTGGCCATATCCTGAATGCGCAGAATCGAGACTCGGTTCGCCATCTCCTTCGGCAACAGCCTCTTGAAGCGCACGTACCTGCCCCTGTCGACGCCTCCCGTCCTGTGCAGGAACGCTGGATTCCGGCCATCATGAACGAGCAGCCCTTGCGCCCGTGGCTTCCCGGGCGTGGCGGCTTCTTCTTCAAGAGCCAACAACAGGAGCCTGTACGCCTGATAGAACTCGACGAAGGGACAGGCTTCGCTTTCGGGTAGCAGATGATATTTCTCCATCAGCTTCATGTATTGGCGTCCTGCGTACTCGTGAAGATAGCATGTGCTGAAGTCTAACCGGAAATTGGCACCGTCGCAGTCTCCGGATTCGTAGACCGAGCAGGTGCCGAACTCCGTCTCGGTGAACTTGAACTCCACGAGCACTCGTTCGCCCGCAACACTCTTGAGATAGACATCAACCGACGTGGGCTGTTGTGGCCCCGTCTCGCCAAGGGCCTCACGGTTCGTGTACTCGAACTGCGCACTGGCCAAGGGCGCACCAAGAACGATAGGCGGGTCTGCCAGACGGAGCACATCACCAATCAGATCCAACTTCCCATCGACTACAAGCGGACCGAAGAGGTTGAATCAGCAAGCCTGAGAGCTCAAACCGTGGTGTATCCACTTGTGGACGGCGTACGTGTGATTCACCAGGAACATTGACCCACCTGTAAGGCTCATTTACCAAGAACATTGACCCACCTCACCAAGGTCTTTGACCCACCCGGGGACGAAGCTGGACTACCATCACCGCAAACTCGACAAGAGGAGCGGCGATGGCATTCAAGGAGGTTTCCCGAGTGGAAGTCATAGAGATACTGAGGCGGTGGCAGACCGGCGTCGGCGTGCGTGCTCTGGCGCGGGGCACCGGCCTGTCGCGGAACACAATCAGGAAGTACATTGAAGCTGCCGAGAGGTGTGGGCTCACGCGGGACGGACCGTCGCCGACTGAGACGCAACTGACCGAGCTGGTGCGGCTGAATGTGGCGGGACCTCGGCGGGTAGTCAGGTCGACGGAGGAGGTGCTTGAGCCGTGGGCCACGAGCATTCGTGACTGGTTGCATCGTGACCGGCTGACGCTCACCCGGGTGCACGAGCTTCTCAAGGAACAGCGCTGCGCTGTCTCGTACATGTCGCTGTACCGTTACGCCATGCGGCGGGAGTGGCTGACAAGCAATCGCTCGACGGTGCGCATGGCGGATACCAAACCGGGGGAAATGGCGGAGATGGACTTTGGCCGGCTGGGGCTGATGGTAGATTCTGAGACCGGACGGCGGCGTGTAGTCTGGGCGCTGATCATCGTCCTGGGATACTCCCGCCACAGCTTCGTGTGGCCGCTGATGCGGCAGCAGATAGGCGACGTCATTGAGGGACTGGAGGCCGCCTGGGGCTTCTTCGGCGGCATGCCCCGCTACCTGGTGCTGGATAATTTCCCGGCGTCTGTGGCCGGACCTGACGCGCTCAATCCGCGGCTGACGCGGGCGTTTCTCGAGTACAGCCAGCACCGCGGCTTCATCGCCGACCCGGCGCGGGTGCGGCACCCTAAGGACAAGCCAAAGGTGGAGAGCGGCGTCCACTACGTGAGAGAGCGCTTCTTCAAGGGCAGTCAATTCCGCGATCTGGTCGACGTGCGTCTCCGGGCGCGAGGGTGGTGTCGTGAGGTGGCCGGAGCCCGCGTCCACGGGACGACGCGGCGGCTTCCCCTGGTCGTCTTCAGCGAGGAGGAGCACGTGGCACTGCTGCCCTGGGATGGTGAGCCGTATGACGTAGCCGACTGGCATGACGTCGCTGTCCATCCCGACCATCACATCGCGTACCGCTATGCGCTGTACTCAGTGCCACACCACACCTGCCCGCCGGGGACGAAACTGGAAGTGAGAGGCGACGGGAAACTGGTGCGGCTGTATCATCGAGGGATACTGGTTAAGGTGCATCCACGCCAGCCCCGAGGCGGACGGTCCACCGATCCCGAGGACTACCCAAAGGAACTGAGCTCGTACACCCTGCGCTGTCCTGACCGCCTCAAGCGGCAAGGCGCCGAACTGGGCGAATCGGTCGGCGCCTTCGCTGACAGGCTCCTCAGCGGCCCATTGCCCTGGGCCAAGGTGCGCCAGGCGCAGAAGCTCCTCCGTCTCGGTGAGCGCTATACGTCGGCCCGGCTCGATGCCGCCTGCTGCAAAGCGCTGACCGTCGATCTCATTGATGTGCGACGACTGGAACGGATCCTCATCGAAGCCCTCGAAACCGAGAGCAGCCCTGCGCCAGGAGCATCGCCCGCGCTGCCCGGGCGCTACGCCCGACCCGGCAGCGCATTCGCCCACTGCGGAGACGCCAGACCCTCCGTGGAACTGATTGCTAGCGGCAACGAAAGGGCGGTGAACTCATGAGCACGACAACGGAACTCAAGCCCCTGCTCAAACGCCTGAAGCTGGGACAGATGCTGAACACCTTGCCGGAGCGGCTCGCCCTGGCACGGCGGGACCAACTCGATCATGCTGCCTTTCTGCAGATACTCCTCGCCGACGAGGTAAGCCGCCGTGACGAGCGCCGCATGGAGCTACAGCTGCAGAAGGCTGGCTTCGAAGACATCTGCCGGCTGGAAGACTTCGATTGGACCGCGGAGATAAGGATGGACCGCAAGCTGCTCGACGCCGCTTTCTCGCTCGACTTCATCGCCCGCCACGAGCACGTCATCCTCATCGGTCCCGTCGGCGTCGGCAAGTCATTCCTTGCTCAGGCCCTCGGCTATGCCGCCGTACGCGCCGGGAACAGTGCCCGCTTCATCCGCGCCGATGATCTCCTGCGGACACTCGCCCAAGCCAGAGTCGACCACTCCCTGGAGAAGACATTTCGCTCTTTCCTCAGCCCGGACCTGCTCATCCTGGACGACTTCGGCCTCCAGCGCATGTCCGCCCAGCAGTCGACCGACATGTACGAACTCATCATCGGGCGACATCGCCGCTCAAGCTTCGTCATCACCAGCAACCGCACCGTGGATGAATGGCTGGGGCTGTTCGACGATGCCATTCTGGGCAACAGCGCCCTCGACCGGCTGGCCAACGCCAGCTACCAGATAGTCATCGAAGGCACGAGCTACCGCGAGCGGCTGTCACCGCATAAGAGGAGGAATTGACGCAATGACCTGACGATGATACAAGTCTCCCTGCCCCGGGTGGGTCAATGACTGTGGTGACGGGTGGGTCATAGACCCTGGTGAATGACAGTACGGACGTTTCTCGCGAGCAGCGTCATTTCGCGCCAGTTGAACGCAGTCCGCCACGTCAGTGCAAAGGATATTCAGCTTCCAGTTCGTGCGCGAATCAAGGACATAGTCATACGACCCCGTCTCATAGTCTTTCTCTCTGAAGTAGGCGCTCGAACGGGCGCGCACCAGGTCGACAAGTCTCTCGTGTTTCACGATATCCCTATCCCCTCGCGGTCCAGTCCGGGTGACCAGAAACTGATGGCACTGCGCATGAGTGCCCGCTATCACGGCAACCAGACTGCGCGCAGTCCTACATCTCGACCGTGGTCCGCGAGGCTCCTACCGGTACTCCTTGTACACGAGGTCCACTTTGGTGTTGATACTCTTTGACGAGAACGTCGAGAACCTGTTCGAGTATACGAGGTAGTAGGTGCCGCTGGGGAGTGCCACATCAATGTTTGCCACGGTAATCTGGCCGGAGGTGTAATTCACTTTCACGCTGTGTCCGTTCGCCCAGTTCTCATAGTTCAAGGGGTCCATAATCAACACTTTGATGTCGTTACCAGACCCGCCAGCCGCTCTGAATGACCCGACGACCCTAGGCTCGACCATGCTTGAGGTGACAGTGAACCCCTGTACGTACGAGGCTCCTGCAGAAACCGAAATGGTGCCATTGACTAGGTTGTGAGAGGTTGATACTAGCTGCTTGACTAGTGGAGCGGCAGGCGAAGAGTATCCTGAGCTAGATTGGCTTGAATAATCTTCGCACGCCGTCGCTTGGCTTGCGGAAAGGACAAGGAGCATGACAGCTAGAAACGTTCGTCGCCTACCCCACATCGTTCACCTCCCCGTCAACATAACAGTATACCTTCCTTCTCGAGACTTCAATTCTCCTCAGCTTGTCCATCCATTTGACCCGAGCCTTCTGGCGCCAACGCAGGGAATCCTACCTGCGACACTCAGGGCATCGCTCGGTCCCGGCCTCCTTGGTGTCCGCACGAGTGTTGAAGCCAATCCTGCCGGTTCTCCTCCGTACCTTCACCACTGCCACGTCAACAGAGTCTGGTGAGAAGATGGCCTCCCAGTCTGGGGACTCATTCTTCCCGATGCCTGCCTCGATGACCACTCCGTGCACGGCCTCCTGTATCTGGGCAGGGGTGAGTCCTTCACTCTGCTTTGCCAGTCTCTCCCGCATTTGTGCTGGAACCAAGATGCGCTGCGCAAGGTAGTCAATGTAAGCGAGGCGTTCCTCGTAGCCCGGCGGTTCGAATGCCACCACCCGGTCAAACCGGTACGGCCGGTCCTTGAGCGCCGCGTCGAGGATGTCCAGCCAGTTGGTCGTGGCGATGGTGACCACGCTCCGGCATTCCTCCAGTCCATCGAGCTCGAACAAGAACTGCGCCAGCGCCTCTCCGCGGGAGTAGCACGACTCCTGCCTCGCCTGTCCCGTGAGGTCGATGTCCTCCAAGAAGACGGTTCTGGGGCTGGTGTCCCGTGCGAGTTCGTACAACTCCTCGATGTAGCGCGGATGCGCCAGCCCGCGGCTGTGCGCCGCGCTGCTCGTGTTCGAGGGGTGGGCGTTCCTCGGCATCCACAAGTCGTGGAGTTGCCATTCCCTAGACTGACATCCCAACGATAGCCAGCTTCGATTCACGCGCGCATCGCTGCAGGTTCATCACGCTCGTGCAGCACGGTCATCATGCAGACAGGAATTCGAGCGAAGAAATACAAGAGAAGCGAGGCCGTGGAGAACCGATATCGGGTGCGAATGATTGGTGCCGAGGGAGGGATTTGAACCCACACTCCCTTCCGGGAAGCGGATTTTAAGTCCGCCGCGTCTGCCATTTCGCCACCTCGGCATACCGGAAGCAGACGGACAATCCAGACGGATGCAGGAGGGAAGAAGAGGCGGCGAGCGGACTCGAACCGCTGATAGGGGTTTTGCAGACCCCTGCCTTAACCTCTTGGCTACGCCGCCACGAGAAACCCCACAAAATGATGGAGCGGAAGACGGGATTCGAACCCGCGACCTCCTCCTTGGCAAGGAGGCGTTCTACCACTGAACTACTTCCGCACGAACGCTATTGTACTGGCTACCACACGCCCGTTCAAGGCGGTAAGAATGCCGAGGGGGAGACTTGAACTCCCACGGGCTCACGCCCACCACCCCCTCAAGATGGCGTGTCTACCTTTCCACCACCTCGGCATGGCAGGGGCGGCAGGATTCGAACCCACGGCCGGCGGTTTTGGAGACCGCTGCTCTACCAGACTGAGCTACGCCCCTATGCTCACAACGAATAGTCAAGTACCCCTGGGGCGACTCGAACGCCCGACACGCGGTTTAGGAAACCGCTGCTCTATCCACCTGAGCTACAGGGGCTGGTGGAGATAGGGGGACTCGAACCCCCAACCTCCGCGATGCGAACGCGGCGCTCTCCCAGCTGAGCTATATCCCCAGCGTCGGCATTGTAGCAGGCTCGCGGTTGGACGGCAAGGACGGCAGACTACTTCTGTTCGAAAGAACCGCTCCCCAACGCGAGATGACCGTGCAGCGCCTGTCAGCCAGGCGCTACGGGCCCCACTGCTCGTACAGAATCACCTCGCGCCTGCAGCGAGGACAGAGAATGCTCACATTGTCGCCACGATCGTGCGGCCGTCGCGGATCACGCACAGCGGGCGAGACAAGACCAAGGTCTTCGCTCAACAACAGCGTAAGACCCATGTTGCCGAAGGCCTTCGGACCGAGCTTCTGCGCCACCCAGCGCAACTGATCCACGGTGGCGATGACCTCGCCGCATTCCTGACAGATAACCAGTTCCTTCTCAACGGTCGCGATGGCCTGGCGTCGATCATATGTGCCGGTCTCGAATTCGTTGGTAAGGATAACGCCCTTCTCAGTGGTGCAGAAGCGGTGGCATTGTCCGCAGAAGATGCAGTGATCGTGGCGTATCGTCAGAGTGCGGCGTCCCACACCTCCCTCAACGACATTGACAACATCTATCGCCCGCGCGGGACACACCTGAGCGCACGCGCCACAACCAATGCACTCCTCCTCCACGAACTTCGGCTTCCCACGAAACGCCTCCGGGGGGACCACCGGCTCGTACGGGTAGCGCACAGTATAGGGTCGGCTGAACAGAGAGCGCAGCGCCTCTCCGAGTTCGCGGACTTTGGGTGTCCTCATAGTCTAAGCTCCGATCATGATGGCGCTGACCGCAGGTTCCAGCAGATACTCGATGACCCACGGGAACGCAAGTCCGAGAGCGACGCAGAACACCGCCAGCAGCACCATGGGCGCCCACATGCTGACAGGGCCCTCCTTCACTCCTTCCAGACTCCGCGGCAGGGCGCCGAAGAACACGCCCAGCTCATACCTCAGGAAGTACCCGATGGTCACAACTGCGCCAATCGCGGCGACAACCGCGAAGCCAACATAGCCGGCCTGAACTGCGGCCACGATGATGATCAGCTTGCTCCAGAATCCGCTGAACGGAGGACATCCGCTCACTGAGAAGAATCCGATAGCGGACGTGACGCCCGTGATGGGCATCTTGCCATTCAATCCGCCCAGAGCAGCGATCTCACGCGTGCCCGCCTGTCTCTCAACCGACCCGGCTCCAAGAAAGAACAGTTCCTTGAAGGCCGCATGGTTCACCATGTGAAACAGCGCTCCAACAAGCGCAAGCGGCGTGGCAACGGCCAGACCAAGCAGCACGTAGCCCATCTGGCTGATGGTGCAGTACGCCAGCAGTCGCTTCATGTCCGTCTGTACAAGCGCGAGGAATGCCCCTGCCAGAATCGAAACGGAGGCCAGAATGAGGAGCACCATGGACAGCGCACTGCCGGGAACGAACACGACAAACAGCAGCCGCATCAGCCCGTACAGGCCGACAACCTTGATGAAGACACCTGAAAGAAGCGCAGACACCGGCGAAGGGGCCGTTGAGTGCGCGTCAGGAAGCCACGCGTGATACGGCACAAAAGCGGCCTTCAGTGCGAACCCGGACAAGAGCAGAATCACGGGGAGTCCGCCAGCCCTTATCGAGGACACGGCCAATGCGGAGAACGACAACGTCCCCACCTGCTGATAGAAGAGGCCCATTCCTGCAAGGAGACACAGGGTGCCCACCGTGCCGAGTACCTGATACTTGAACGAAGCCTCCAGGTACTCTTTGCCAAGCCCGTACGCCACCAGGGCATAGCAGGACAAAGCGGCGACCTCGATGCCGACGTACATATTCAGGATGTCCGCACCCAGCACCACCATGTTCATGCCCGTGACCATCAGCAGGAACAGAACGTAGTAGTTGGCCTTGGAGGTGTACGACTCCATGTAGCCTACCGAGTAGACGCAGGCAAGAACGCTGCCCACGGCGATGACCAGAAGCATCAATCCGCTAAGCGCATCCATCGACAGGTTTATGCCGAGAGGAGAGGCGCTGCCAAGGCTCCACGACAGGCTGGTTCCGCCCAGGGCCTGGCCAAGAACGACGACCACCAGGGCCAGGACCACAATCATGCCCGCGTTGCCAAGCACATCGGACACGCGGGAAGAGCCGCGACCCGCCACCGCGACAATGAGTGCGGTCACGAGCGGTGCAAGTATCAGTGATGGAAGAACAACGCTCATCCCTTCAGTCTCCTCATCTCACGGATATCGAGAGAGCCGTACTTCTCATACAGGCGCACCGCCGTCACGGTAAGGAGAGAAGCTACCGAAGCGCCCCCGACTACCGCGACCAATCCCACGGTCTGAGAGATGTCCGACACCGTTTCCCCGTCGCTGCCTCCACCAACCACCAGTACCGCCACGCCCAGGCACATAATCACGACGCCCAGCACAACCTTCAGCAGATTGACTTTGGCCAGCACGCCATACAACCCGACGACGATGAGCGCAATGGAGAAGAACGCGAGAGAACTCACTCATCCCTCCTTCCCGACTTGCGGAGCATCGCCCACACCGCAGCCAGTGCGGCAACGATCACGATTGCCTCACGGAGGAGACCAACGCTGCTACTCGCATGCGGCGCGCCGGCTCCGAAACCTGAGCCACCCAGCAAGGGACGCGCCGCCACGAATACGACTATCGCGAACAGGACCACGGTGACTATCGCGAGAACGCCTGACGCGCCCGACGGCAGCGCGGGTAGCGCATCGCTCTGAACGGTCCGTCTGAATCCCCAGGAGAAGACCGCAACCAGCACCACCCCAGCCACTACAACGCCAACCCCAACCTCAACGGCACCCAGGGCAAACATGGCGACAGCGACCAGGATGAACGCTGCGCCGAGGGCTGCGACTGACGCCCGTGCCTGACGCATCTCGAGCGCCACAAGACCTGCGATGGCGGCCGCAACATACAGGACCATTACCAGGCTTTCCATACTCACTGTCCTACAAAGCAACCACAGCCACAAGGGCTACAACGAGAATGACGATTGCGAGGATGATCCACGCCACATACGTGGACAGTACGCCCGAATGCATCGTGCTGAGCGCTCTACCCAGCGGCGGGGCGAACCTTCCAAGCCTCTGGATATCACACACACCCCTCTCACCCCAGTCAAACAGCGTGCGCAGCAACGGGAGTCCGCGAACTGTCTCGTAGAACTCCGTTCCCAGCACCCTGGTGTCGGCCATGTCACGATTCCGCGCGTAGCCGGTGCTGAGCGACTCGGCCGACCCTTCGCCTGACGTCTCTCCGCCAAGATAGACGGACACCGTCCGAATCTTCCGCTGCAGGGACATGCGATAGAGGCCATAGCCAAGCAGCAGGGCGAGCACAAGAAGCGCGGTACCCACCGTCGGGCTCCACAGACCGCCGATGGTGATAGCCCCGGGGAAGTCGGGGAACTGCAGCCCGACTGCAGGACCGACGAAGCGGACCAGCGGCACCTGCGCTGCTATGCCGAAGATGACGCAGAGGGTCGCGAGCACGGCCGGGGCGAATCGCATTGACGGTCCAACCTCGCCGGCTCCCATCAGCCCGCGTGGCGCCTCACCCAGGAAGACCGAATGGGCGACCTTCACGAAAGACGCGACTGTCAGAGCACTGCCGAACATCGCAGCGACGAGGAAGATCCAGTAGCGCCCGACGCCGGCTTCCACCAGCCCCTGGTACACCATCCACTTCGACACGAATCCGTTGAACGGAGGAATGCCCGATATCGCAAGAGCTGCAATGCCGAACGTCACGCACGTGAATGGCATCACTCGAGCCAGACCGCCCAGCTTCGCGAGGTCCATCGTGCCGGTGCGCTTTTCCACCGCGCCGGCGGTCAGATAGAGGCAGCCCTTGTAGATGGCATTGTTAAGCATGTGGAACAGGCCGCCGGCAATGCCGATGGCTGTACCCGTGCCGATGCCCAGCACCATGTAGCCCACCTGCGAGATTGCATGAAACGAGAGCAGCTTCCGCAGGTCATGCTGCACCATCGCCATCACAACCGCGGCCACGATCGTCGCCGCGCCGATAATCATCAGTAACAGGTTCAGTGCCATCGTCACTGCGAACACGTCCAACACCAGTCGCGCCAGCAGGTATATGCCCAGAAGCTTGTCGATGGACGCGGGCAACAGAGCCATGACAGACGTAGGCGCCGCCTCGGCCATGTCGGGGATCCAGCTGTGCATCGGCATTGCGCCGGCCTTGGATAGCGCTCCCACCAACACCAGTACGAATGCGGCAATCGCCATCCCGCCCGTCGCAGTGAGCGAAGTGTCGCTCATCGTCAGCGTGCCCGTCTGAACGAAGATCAGGCCGACGCCGACAATGAGGGCGAGGTCGGCGGCCCCGAGAATCACCATGCTCTTCGCGGCAGAGGCCATCACCTTGGCGGGCGACGCATCCGATGCCCCTATTGTCGTCAACAGGAACAGAGTCACGAGCACCAGCCCCCAGAACCCGATGAAGAGGAGCCAGTTGTTGGCCAGCAGAGCGCCGTTTGACGCGCCGGTGGTAATCAGCAAGTAGGGATAGTACTCACGCAGTCGCGCCCTGCCCTGCATGTAGCCGATCGAGAAGACCGTTACCAGCAGGCCAAACAGGGAGGCAAACACCACCATGAATCGATTCAGAACATCCATCCTGAGGTCCACGAGGAATCCCGGAGCGAAGCCAAGCGGCACTGCCGCGAACGGCTGACCGCCGCCGCCGATAAGTGCAAAGACGCTCAGGAGGAAAGTGACGGACGCAATCACCGTCGCAATCACTTCGCGAGGCCTCTGTGCCCCGGAAGGTATTGCGAACGCCACAGCGCCGGCAATGATTGGCAGGAACACAACCCAAGGAAGCATG
>Ga0351962_1114_pt1 | contig 21366 bp, 21 predicted proteins | sample TotcelT113001N13_FD_205805 | JGI IMG/M metagenome (GOLD analysis project Ga0351962, IMG submission 205805) | Enriched cells from coal bed in the Powder River Basin, Montana, United States - Total cells T11 rep3 HSBNCT.T11.300.1.N13 ...
CTATGTATTCTTCAATGTTTTCGGGATTAATGAAACCACAGTTTCTGAGAACAATACGGGGTTGCTCTTTGAGAAGCCCTGTCTTCTCTTTGGAAATGATAACACGTTTTGGCGCTTCAGTGAGAATCAGTCTCTTGACTGGCCGTCCTTTCAGCAAATGTTCCTTCACGATTTCCGAAACATCTCCTGGGGTTACACCAGCGTAATAGATGCCTTCAGGATAGACTACCAATACAACGCCCTTGCCGGTTATGCCAATGCTGCCGGTTTCGAGGACGGTGGAGGCATCAAGGGCGGTAAAAAGTTCAAGGGCGCCCTTGTGGGAGGGGCTGCCGGCGCTTTTCTTGGCCCTGACATGCTCGATGTGCAAATGGATTTTGTTAACCTCAAGGAATATGCAGCTGCCCTTGGTTCTGGAGCAATCCTCGTCATGGACGAAGACACCGACATGGTGGACATGTTGAAAAGCGTGCTGCACTTTTTTAAACACGAGTCGTGTGGACATTGCGCGCCATGCAGACTTGGCACAGCCCGACTGGTTGAAATTATCGACCTCATTGCCGCTTCTCAGGGAACTATGGAAGATATGGATCAACTTCTTGAAATCACGAAGGCTATGAAAGACTCCTCTTTCTGTCCTCTGGGTCAGTCAGTCAATCTCCCTGTATCCAGTGCCTTAAAGTATTTCAAGGACGAGATGACTGCCAGGGTGAAAGCTTAGAAGGACAACTTACTGAGGTGATATAAAAAATATTAATAACGATTCAAGCATACACAAAGCAATTAGTTATTAGTATTTATTCAATACAGACAGATATTTTTTTGATTGAAAAACTTTAAACAGAGTAACAGGCTGTCACGAAAACTGCAAGGAATGTAAGGAGGAAAGATGTCTGCTGAAAATAAATGCAATTGTGACCAAATTAGCGAGGAGGAGCTTTATCCCAAACTTGAGGAGATGATTGCCCAGCACAAGGGAAAACCATCCGAACTCATCATGGCACTTCATAAAGCTCAGAACCTTTTCGGCTACCTTCCCAAAAAGGTGCAACAACTTGTGTCTGAAAGGCTTAACGTACCAATAAGCGTTGTATCCGGCGTGGTAACCTTCTACAGTTTTTTCTCAACTGTCCCGAAGGGAAGACATGTTGTGAAAGTTTGTCTCGGTACAGCTTGTTATGTTCGTGGCGGTCAACAAACACTACAGAAATTAGAAAAGCAACTTAGCACCAAGACAGGTGGCACTACCGATGACAGAAGGTATTCACTTGATATAGTGCGCTGTATTGGAGCGTGTGGCCTTGCACCTGCCATGCTCGTGGACGAAGACGTGTATGGGCGGGTAAAATCCACCAAATTGATGGATATTCTTGAGAAATACGAATAAGGAGGAAGTATGGCTACGGAGTTATATCGTGCACATCTCTTAGTGTGCTCTGGTGCTGCGTGTGTTTCTTCAGGCTGCCGTGAAATACGGGATGCTTTTGTTATAAAAATCCGGGAACAGGGGTTACAGGATGAGGTAAAAGTTATTGAGACAGGTTGTGTCGGTTCCTGCGACCTTGGGCCTTTGGCGCTTATCTATCCGGAAGGTGTTTTTTACCAAAAGTTAAAACCCGAAGATGCTGAAGAAATTGTTACGGAACATTTACTCAAAGGAAGAATGGTTGAACGCCTTCTCTATAAAGAGCCACTTACGGCAAAAAGTATCCCTTCTCTCAAAAGCATTGACTTCTTCAAATATCAGGAAAAGATAGTACTCAGGAACTGTGGCGCCATTAATCCCTTAAATATCGAAGAATATATTGCCCGTGATGGTTATATGGCGCTTGGCAAGGCGCTCACATCCATGACCCGCGATGAGGTGGTAGAAGAAATCGTGAAGTCAGGACTCAGAGGAAGGGGAGGCGGAGGCTTTCCAACTGGTATGAAGTGGAAGTTTACCAAAGCCTCTGAGAGTGATACGAAGTACGTAGTTTGTAACGCCGACGAAGGAGACCCCGGGGCCTTTATGGACAGGAGCGTCCTTGAAGGTGATCCTCATAGCGTCATCGAGGCCATGGCCATTGCAGCGTATGCAATTGGGGCCAAGCAAGGATATGTTTACGTAAGGGCCGAATACCCACTCGCCATAGAACGATTAACCTGGGCAATTGGTCAGGCGAGAGAATACAAATTTCTTGGAAAAAACATTTTTGAGGCAGGATTCGATTTTGACCTTGACATAAGGATTGGCGCAGGCGCTTTTGTGTGTGGTGAAGAAACAGCCCTCATGATCTCTATCGAGGGAAAACGTGGTGAGCCAAGGCCAAGGCCACCCTATCCTGCCGTCAAGGGACTCTTTGATGTACCAACCCTTCTCAACAATGTTGAGACCTATGCGAACATCCCTGCTATCATCATGAAAGGTTCTGACTGGTATGCCAGTTTCGGCACCGAAAGCAGCCGCGGTACAAAGGTCTTTGCCCTTGCCGGTGCTGTGAACAACACAGGCCTGGTTGAAGTACCAATGGGTACAAAACTCGGCGATCTTGTCTATAACATCGGCGGCGGCGTCAAGGGTGGAAAAAAATACAAAGCTGCACAAATGGGAGGTCCGTCAGGCGGTTGCATTCCTGTTCAGCACCTCAACACGCCCATTGACTACGAATCAGTGATTAAGCTTGGAGCCATTGTTGGATCTGGCGGTCTGATCGTGGCAGATGAAGACACCTGTATGGTGGACTTTGCACGGTTCTTTCTCGATTTTACTCAGGATGAATCGTGCGGCAAATGCCCGCCCTGCCGTATTGGCACGAAAAGGATGCTCCAGATTCTTACTCGAATTACTCAGGGCAAGGGCACTGAAGAGGATATTGATAAACTTGTTGAGCTTTCTACAAATATAAAACAGGCAGCTCTCTGTGGACTTGGCCAGACAGCTCCTAACCCTGTTCTGGCAACGCTCCGCTATTTCAAAAACGAATATGAAGAACACATCAAAGATAAGTATTGCCGTGCAGGCGTATGTAGCGCCCTCTTTGACGCGCCTTGTCAGAATGCTTGCCCTACTGACCAGAATGCCTGGGGGTATGTAACCCTCATCAGCGAAGGTAAAATAAAAGAGGCAATTGCCGTTATTAAAGAAGACAATCCTTTCCCTGCTGTGTGTGGCCGTGTCTGTATTCACCCCTGCGAGAGCAAATGCAGAAGAAACCAGATAGATGAACCTGTGGCTATTTGTTCCCTCAAGCGATTTGCTGCTGATTATGACATGAATTCTTACGAGCCATATAAACCACCAGTTGCTGCGCCAAAGAATGAAAACATTGCTATCATTGGTGGCGGTCCTGCCGGCTTGACAGCTGCTTATTACCTATTATGCAAAGGTTACAAGGTAACAGTCTTTGAAGCCCTTCCAATTGCAGGGGGCATGTTGGCTGTGGGAATTCCTGACTATAGACTTCCCCGGGAAATCCTTGACTATGAAATCAAAGCCATAACCAATCTTGGAGCAGAGATACAATACAATAAAACCCTTGGAAAAGATTTCATGTTGAAGGATCTGTCTTCAAGAGGTTATGCCGCTATTCTTCTTGCTACCGGGGCACACAAAGGACAGAAGCTCGGAATCCCCGGAGAAGAAGCAAGCGGCGTCCTTGATGGAGTGACATTTCTCAGAAATCTCAATCTCGGGAATGCCGTAAAAGTCGAAGGCAACGTGGCGGTTATCGGCGGTGGGAACGTAGCAGTAGATGCTGCCCGCTCTGCCCTGAGAATCGGCGCTAAAGAGGTCTATCTCCTCTACCGTAGAGAAAAAGAAGACATGCCGGCCTATAGTGAGGAAATAGAAGCAGCTGAACATGAAGGGGTTAAGATTCACACCCTTGTAGCGCCAAAAAGGATTATTGAGGTAAAGGGTAAAGCTGTTAAGATTGAGTGCCTCCGCATGTCTCTCGGTGAGTTCGATTCGGGTGGCAGACGCAAACCTTCACCCATTGAAGGATCAGAATTCGTGCTTGATGTAGAAACAGTCATAGCTGCCATTGGGCAGGTCCCTGACACCTCATTCCTGAATGGAGATGGAATCAACGTAAACAAGAACGGCGCCATAGAAGTTGAAAAAGACTCCCTTGCCACTACTAAGGCGGGAATCTTTGCTGCCGGAGATAACGTTCGTGGTCCTGCGTCGGTTGTTCAGGCTATCTCCGACGGAAAAGAGTCTGCTAAAGCAATTGATAGATATCTCGGAGGAGACGGAGTATTCTTCACATCTCGCGATGAACTCGTCACCATGAGAGTTTCATACAACGAAGAGGATTACCAGAAGGAGCGGAGCAAGGCAGAAATGCCAGAGCTTCCCCTTACTGAACGGTACAGGAATTTTAAAGAAGTTGTCCTTGGATATTCGCTGAAAGCGGCCGTTGAAGAGGCAAAGAGGTGCCTTCACTGTTATGTTAGGGAAGAAGAGTGATTGACAGAACATCAGTATGCACATAAATAATAATAAAATGCTCATTTCAATAAAACTATTGTGCATATAACCTCTCTATAAGCTGCGATGTAGTGAACAACGTGATTTTATAAAAAAGAGTACCTGTTATTTCGGGTACTTTTTTTTATAAACTTTAATGAATATTTTGTTTATATTCATAGTACAAAACTTTGAACGTAACAGATTAAATGGCCCATACCTCGCGAAAAAGTGTAATTTCTATTTACTTTTTGATTTCATGGCCATATATTTTGTAACAAATTATCTAAAAATGGCAAATCACTCCGAGTGATTATGCCCGAAGCATAAAGGATTATTATAATACCAATTTTGATTCAAAAATAGAACGAGGCGACAAGGAGGATGCGACGGAGGCGTACATATTAGTACGTCGAGGAGCTGACGACGAAGGCAACAAAGTTATATGAATGAAGGCGAATTGGTATAAATCAAAGGAGGTAGATAAGATGCTATACACAAGAGACCTGTTGAAGAAGAAGAAACAAAAACAGATTTGGTCTGTACGTGATAAGGCGTCAGTCTTTGAGGCGTTGAAAATCATGGCCGATAAGCAGGTAGGCGCCCTTATGGTAATGAATAGCAAAGGAAAAGTTGTCGGAATTATAACAGAAAGGGATTATGCCCGAAAGATCATACTTTTAGGCAAGGCCTCCAAAAGCACCAAGGTAGAAGAAATCATGACACCTGCTGAAAAAATGTACCACGTTAAGCCAGAGACCTCGACTGATGACTGCATGGTGCTCATCACGGCCAAACGTATACGGCATCTCCCCGTCTTTGAAGGTGACAAGTTCGTTGGCCTTATTTCCATCGGTGACCTTGTTCGTGCAAAGATTGACGAGCAGGAAAAACTTATCGAACAACTGAGCAATTACATTGCGGGCGGTTACACGTAAAAATTGAACAGTAAGGGTTCAAGGGATTCCTTGAACCCTTTTCTTTATCGAACCTCTCTGGCTCTTTCCTAATTGCCTTTTCAATGGGCTTAATTGTTGCACAAGCACTGTCCAGACTCCCAAAGAAGGTTTCACCGCTCTTCCTCGAATAAATCATTTGAAGCTTTTCATCCTCTTATGGTATTCTCAAAAAACAAATACATTGAGGCGAGTAGTCAGAGTGTAAAGACATTTGACTTGCAACTCAACACTTAGAAAGACTGAATTTCAAAAGGAGGTTTTTATGTCATCCATATACGACGTCTTTGCAAGGGAAGTACTTGACAGCAGGGGAAATCCAACAGTTGAAGTTGAGGTAATTCTTGAGAGCGGCTCTATGGGTAGGGCAATCGTGCCCTCAGGAGCATCGACTGGTGAGAGAGAAGCTCTTGAACTGAGAGATGGAGACAAAAAAAGATACAAAGGTAAAGGCGTTTTAAAGGCCGTCGAGAATGTGAACGAGACCATAGCTCCAAAACTGGAGGGTCTCGATGCACTGGAGCAGGCATATATCGATAACCTCATGATCGAATTGGATAGCACGGAGAACAAAAGCACCCTTGGCGCCAATGCAATTCTCGGCGTCTCAATGGCCATAGCACGAGCAGCAGCAGACTTCGTCGGACTGCCCCTCTACCAATATATAGGCGGTATACGTGCCAGGGAGCTCCCTGTTCCTATGATGAATGTTATCAACGGCGGCGCTCATGCCCAGAACTCCCTCGATTGTCAGGAATTTATGATCGTTCCCGTAGGCGCTGATTGTTTCAAAGAATCCATCAGGATGGGAGTCGAGGTTTTTCACACACTGAAAGATGTACTCAAGGATAAAGGGCATGCCACCGGTGTCGGTGATGAGGGTGGTTTTGCGCCACAGATCAAGAACACAAAAGAGGCACTTGATACTCTTATTAAAGCCATTGAAAAAGCCGGCTTCAAGCCGGGTGAAGATATTCTACTCGCCCTCGATGTTGCAGCAAGCGAATTGTATCAGAAAAGCGGTAAATATAAGATCGACGGAAATACCTGGACAAGCGATAAGCTGGTAGACTTCTACGACAAAATCATTAACGATTATCCTATCATCTCAATAGAAGACGGTTTCGCCCAGAATGATTGGAAGGGTTGGAAAAATTTCACAGACAAATGCTCTTCAAGAATTCAGATTGTAGGTGACGATATATTCGTGACAAATCCCAATATCTTTAGGGAAGGCATTTCAAAAGGCGTTGCAAATTCCATTCTTATAAAGCTGAACCAGATTGGTACTGTAACCGAGACCCTCACCACCATTGAGATTGCAAAACGGGCAGGATACACATGCGTGATCTCTCACCGTTCAGGCGAGACAGAAGACACCTTCATTGCTGATCTCGCAGTTGCAACAAACGTTGGGCAGATCAAAACAGGATCTGCCTCGCGAAGTGAGAGGATTGCAAAATACAACCAGCTCATGAGAATTGAGGAAGAACTCGGTGACCTTGCAATCTTCGGAGGCGTTGAGGTTTTTTATAGTATAAAAAAATAATAAATTATTAAGGGCTTAGAATTATGGCAACCTATACGTTGAAATATGGCAGAGGAACGGTCAATTTTGACGTTCCTCAAAACTGGCAAACGAAGGTGCTCAAGCACAGCGAGCCTGAACCGGTTTCCTTGAAAGAGGCTCTAGCACAGGCGCTCAAAAACTCCATCGGACACAGTTCTTTCGATGAGTGGGTAAAAAAGTTTAAAAACCTGCTCGTCGTTGTTCCAGATGTAACGAGATATTCCGGCATGGAGCGTATTCTTCCCATCCTGCTCAATGAATACCTTCAGGGAATGAACGCGAAGATTATCTTCGCCCTTGGAAACCACAGAAAACAAAACATTGAGGAAATGAAGGGTATTGTTTCCGAAGGTGTTTTCAATTGCCTTCAGTGCTTGGATCACGATTGTTTTAACAACGATATTCTCGCCTCGCTTGGCCAGACATCGGCCGGCCTGGAAATAAAAGTAAACAAAGCCCTTGTCGATGTGGACGCAGCGATAATAACAGGTTCCATAAATTTTCATTACCTTGCAGGCTATGGAGGTGGACGTAAATCGATCTTTCCGGGTATTGCAGGGTATGAAACTATCCTCGGAATTCACAAGAAAGTGTTTCGCGAAGACAGGTTCGGTAAGCACGATCTTGCAAAATCAGGGATACTTCAGGGCAACCCCATGCACGAGGAGATCATGGAGGCGGTGAACCTCATTAAAACACCCCTTTTCCTGATTAACACTGTTGTCGACGACAAAAAGAATTTTCTCAATATCTTTGCAGGAGACATTAGAGAGGCCCACTTAGCCGGGTGTTCGTGGTACAGGAAGCACTTTTCGGTGGGTATTGATGAAAAGGCTGATGTTGCTATTGTTAGCTCTGGTGGTTTTCCAAAGGACATCAACTTCATCCAATCTCATAAGGCAATCGAGCATGCTATGGGTGCGGTAAAAGACAACGGTGTTGTCATTGTCAATGGAAAATGTGAGGACGGGCTTGGTAACAAGGATTTCTTAAGATGGTTTGAGTATGCAACCATTGCCGAGATGGAGCCCTACGTGAGGGCCAGCGACAAGGTTTACGCCCAGACTGCCTATGCGACACGGTGCAAGGCCGCCCGGTGCAACATAGTGCTGGTCTCGGACTTGTCAGATGAACAGACTGTAAAAATGGGTTTAACACCACACAAAACAATTCAGGAAGCCATTGATTCTGTAAACGATGGGGAGAGAAAGCTCTGTTATATCATACCCGATGGATCGAATACGTTAATAGTTTAAATGCAGTGAAAAGTGAGAAGTGAAAAGTAAAAAGTAAAGGCGAGAATAACGTAAAAGACGAGAATGGCGGGAAAAGAAAGAAGCCGAACACTCCTAAAATCCCTCATACAGTCGATTGATATGGTGATAATGTGAAATACAGAATAAAACCGCCTGAGATAAATAACGGGGAGTGTGAAAGGATAATTCAAGGTTCGTATCACGGGGTGTTGTCATTTAGCAACGAAAACGAACCCTATGCCGTACCGATTAATCACGCCTATAACGATGGAAAGTTTTACTTTCACTGCGCAGTCGGAGGAAAAAAGATTGATTTCATACAAACAAACCCATCTGTTGTGTTTACCATCATGAAATACTACGGAACTCCGGAGGATTTTAAAAACAGGAATAACTGTCATGGGAAATGGGAAAGCGTCATAGCCTACGGCAATGCACGGTACGTTGAGGACGAGCAGGAAATTCAGGAGTTGTTAAACAACAAATTCCTTCCCTATTATGGGAAAGAGAAACGTGAAATACCACGGAAATCCCTCATGGAAACAAGAGTCATAGTCATGGAAGTAACAAAGATGACTGCAAGAAGAGAATTGGAAGCAAAACAAACTGAATTCTACGAGTGGGAAAAGTAGCGCCCATTTCGCTTATTTCGCCTTTACTTTTCACTTTTTACTTCTTTTCCTGCCTTTCCCGCCGTTTCTTTCACTTCTTCTAACGCTTCCCCCGCAACATTCCTGACCTCTCTCGATTTATCGGTCATGGCGAGGATGGAGAGTTTTCTCCTAATATCTTCCTGTTGTCGGTTCGTCAGGCCATTGTAAAGCTCCTTAAGTTTTCCTATACCGTTGCAAATAATATCCTGCTCTTTCGTATCCAGAATAAGGAGGAGTGCTGACACATCATCAGGTATGCCATACTCAGCAATATATTTCTTTACAGTAGAAACGAACCTGTTTGTTCCATACGTACTGTGAATCTTATTGTAGAGTTTTTCGTGCTCTATTGTTCCTTTCTTGCCCATGAAGAGTTTATCGAGGGCTTCTTTGAACCTCCCCGCCTGGTAGCGGTCTCTCGGCCTTTCTTTTTTTTGACCCTTTTCTTCTATTCTTCCGTAAAGCTTGCTTTTATCCCTTCGCCTGTCTAATTCACGCCAGTCCGGCTTATCATCATAGTCAGCCATGTCGTTCCATCCTTTTTTTCTTCGTTTTTATGCTCTTTTTTCCTAACGTTTTGCAGATTTAAACGTTTCTATTAACCCAACTTTCCAGACACCTTCTTCTTTGTACATCTGAATTACGGCAGGTCTTTCCGCTTTCCTGTATATGATATTTATCTGTGCCCTGTCCTTGCCGACCTTTCCCATTTCCCATCTGCTTTGTTCGAGCACCATATCCGGATTAAAGGCGTCGAGATAACTATTCCAATATGCTTGTGCTAAGATGCCGCCCGTCGTAAAATTGTCTTTTATCTGCTCCTTAGAAAATGCTATCCCCTTCCCTCTTTCCTTCGCATAGTGCATCGTATTCTTGTATGTATCATCTATGATGGCATTTCTTGATGCATGGGAGAGGAAAAACCATATTCTTACGTAATTCTTTTCCTTCATCATCTTGAAAAGAGACTCTGCAGAGGTAAGGATACTATCCTGCTCCTTATCTGCAGAGGATAAGCTTGAGGATACTGCAAACGTCAAGACTGCAATTATTAGAAAAAACAGAATATAAATTTTGTTCATTGTATTGCTTGATTTTTGATGTATTATCGTATGGCTTATTCTTTGTCAAGAAAAATGTCCTGTCATTTCACGAAACCATGGGTAAAATTATTTAAATTTATTAAAAATATTCTTGACAATAAAAGAACCAATTGATATTTATGAACAGATATGTTTATCTGGCTCTTTCACAGAATCAGCGGTGTATCGTTAATAATTCTATTTGGTATCAAAATCCTTACGAGCTACTTCCTTTTTACAAAAGATAAAAAACCAGACTGGGCGCTAAGCCTCCATAGACAACCCGTTCTTGATGTGATCATCCTTATCCTTTTCACCTTCCACAGCATCTATGGACTTCGCACCATTGTCATGGATTTCGGCTATCGAAATGAAAAAAGACTGTTTTGGTTGTCAAATACAGTCGCCTCAATTATTTCCGCAGTATTAATTTACCTATACTTTGTTATGTCATAACTATGCTCTATCACGATGTCCTCATTGTGGGTGGAGGTCTTGCCGGCCTCCGGGCAGCAGTTGGTCTTTGTGATAAGTATAATGTAGGACTCCTTTCAAAAGTCTACCCTATCCGTTCCCATTCCATTGCAGCGCAGGGCGGCATTAACGCAGCCCTTGCCAATAACCCAAAGGGTAAGGACGATACCTGGGAAAAACATGCCTTTGATACAACAAAAGGTAGCGACTACCTTGCTGACCAGAACGCTGTAGAGATCATGTGTCAGGAGGCCATAAAGATCGTCTACGAGATGGAACACTGGGGATGTCCTTTCAGCAGGTTTCCTGACGGCTCCATAGCTCAAAGACCCTTCGGGGGTGCAGGATATCCAAGAACATGTTATTCTGCAGACCTGACTGGTCATGTATTACTGAATACATTGAACGAACGTGCAACTGCCAAAGGAGTAAAGTTTTACCCAGAGTGGTTTGTTATTGCACTCGTTACTGATGACGGAAGTTGCCACGGAGTTATTGCCTTTGATTTAAAAAGCGGAGAGATTATCCCGATCCGCGCAAAAGCTACCCTCTTCGCAACCGGTGGGTATGGCAGGGTTTACTTCTATTCAACCAACGCGCTTATAAATACGGGAAGTGGGATAGGTATCGCCTATAAAGCTGGAGTCCCTATAAAAGATATGGAATTTGTCCAGTTCCACCCAACTGCCCTCATCGGCACCAACATCCTGATGACCGAAGCATGCAGGGGTGAAGGCGGATACCTGACAAATAAAGATGGCGAGAGATTCATGCAACGATATGTTCCAAACGCCATGGAGCTTGCCCCGAGGGATATTGTATCCCGGTGCATCCAGACAGAGATCAATGAAGGAAGGGGGTTTGAACACCCCCTTGGTAAATACATTAACCTTGATTTAAGACACCTCGGCGCGCAGAAAATACTAGAGAAACTGCCCGGTATTCGGAACATCTGTATTGATTTTATTGGGATCGATCCCATCCTTGAACCGATTCCCATCATGCCCTGTCAGCACTATTCTATGGGAGGAATCGACACCAATGCGAAATGTGAGACAGACATAAAAGGCTTCTATGCAGCCGGAGAATGCGCCTGTGTGAGTGTTCATGGCGCAAACAGACTTGGCGGCAACTCTCTCCTCGACACTATTGTTTTTGGAAAACTCGCAGCCTTTGCCATCGATGCCTACCTCCAGAACAATGATGTAACATTCAATGAAAAGCTTCTTCTGAGTAAAAAAGAGGAGATGGAGAAAAAGATACACACATTGATCCATGAAGGAACGGAGAAACCGTATACGATCCTTTCCGACCTAAGTAAGATTATGAGTTCCAATGTCGGCATTTTCAGGATTAAGGAAGAACTTGAACAGGCAGTGCAGGATATCGTCGCGGTCAAGGAACGATATAAAAACGTTCATGTTTCATCTCCAAAATTGCACATGAACCACGAACTTCTCAATGCCATCGAGCTCGAATATATGCTTGAAGTGGCTCATACCATTGCTCTTGGCGCCTCCCTCAGAGAAGAGAGCAGGGGCGCCCACTTCAGGAGGGATTTTAATAGCAGGAACGATGCTAACTGGTTGAAGCATACGATTGCACGGATAGACAAAGACGGTAAACCGGTAATTTCCTCAAAACAAGTGGTAATAACAAAATTTCAGCCCATGGAGAGGAAGTATTGATAACCGAGAATACGTATACGTTCAAGATACTTCGATATGACGTACGAGAGCCTGAAATTGAGCCACATTTCGAATCATACCGCATAAAGGTCATTTCTGGCTTAACAATCCTCATGGTGCTTTTGCGAATCAGGGACGAAATAGACGGGACATTATCCTTTCGGTCTTCCTGCAGATCAGCCGTGTGCGGTTCCTGCGCCATGGTCATTAACGGCAAGATAGATCTCGCCTGCAGGACCCAGGTAGCTGCCTTCGGGTCCAACACAATTATCCTTGAACCCCTGCCGAATTTTGAGATTGTCAAAGACCTTTTCGTTGATCTGGCTCCATTCTGGAGCATGTATGAGAAGGTAAAGCCATACCTAATAAGAAAAAGTCCTGATCCTGAAAAGGAGATTCAGCAGAGCGAGGAAGAGAGGAAACGGATTGACCAGTACGTCAACTGCATTTTGTGTGCAAGCTGTTATGGCGCATGCCCTGTGCTTGCAAGAAACCCTGACTATGTCGGTCCCGCTGCACTTGCCAAGCTTGAACGCTTCATACTTGACTCACGGGACGAGCGACCAGATGACTTTTTAGAAAACGTGAACAACGACAAGGGTGTATGGGGCTGCGACACAATCCTTCGCTGCATTGATGCATGCCCCAAGGACGTGAGACCCACTGATTCTATTGTCGGTTTGAGAAAACAACTTGTGAAAAAGAAACTCTTCGGGAAGGGCAGGAAATGAAGATTGATTTTTCGCTTGTTACACGACGAACCTTCCTCAATACCCTTTTTGGGGGCTGGCTGGTGGCCTTCATGGGAGGAAGCCTTTATGGCCTTCTTAAATTCGCATTCCCCACCCTCGGTAAGGAACCGGATTTTGTCATACTAAAACCTGATGATTTTCTCAATATTCCCGCTAACTCGGTGAAACCTTTTGCATGGGGTGGAAAGCTTGGACTCTTTTTCAAGCATTCAAATGGAAATACAACTGCGCTCAAGGGCGTGTGCACCCACATGGAATGTAACATCACCTACATACCGCAGGATAAAAAATTTTACTGTGCTTGTCACAAAGGGTGGTTTGATGAGAACGGAAAGAACATTGAAGGACCTCCGCCAAAACCACTCGAATTCTTCGATGTAACCGTTGAGGCTGATAAGCTTATTGTCGCAAAAAAGGGGATAAAGGTTGAACTGCCCAAGGCTTAAGAGCTGGTTTTTAGAGAGATACAACTTTGATGAAATCAGGGATCTTGCGAAGCAAAAACTTGTCCCTATCCACAAATACGAAATATGGTATTTGACCGGCGGCATCACCCTTTTTCTCTTTATCATTCAGTTCATAACAGGCATGGTTCTCTCTTTCTACTATATCCCGTATTTCGAGCATGCCCATAAGAGCATCATCGAGATCGTTACCAAGCTGAATATGGGGTGGTTTTTCCGCTCTCTCCATCATTGGGGCGCACAGATTGCCATTGTTGTCCTCTTTATTCATGTGTGGAGCTGCTTGCTCCTCAAGGCGTATCGAAAACCAAGGGAGTTTCTCTGGTTCTCAGGATTCATTCTTTTGGGAATTTCCATTTTCTTCGGACTCAGCGGCTATCTCCTCCTCTGGGATGAAAGGGCCTTTGCGGCTGTCCGGGTAGCTACAGGCGGGGCAGGCAATCTCCCTGTTGTTGGAGAATTCATTAAAGCATTCCTGCGGGGAGGTATTGATGTAACCGGTGATACGCTGACCCGTTTCTACGCCTTTCACGTTTCTGTTCTGCCGCTTGTAACGCTTTTACTCATTGGATTTCATATTCTGCTTGTTCAATACCACGGCATGAGCGTGCCCTTATCTGTAAAAAAAGAAGAGTGTAAAGAGACCCCTTTCTTTCCCAATCTGCTGTATAAAGATCTTATTATCTGGCTTGTCGTTCTTGGAATTGTGGTCACACTGGCAACACTGGCACCACCTGAAATCGGGAAAAAGGCTGATCCTCTCGCTCCGGCCCCAGAGAATATCAAACCAGAGTGGTATTTTCTTTTCCTTTTTCAGACGCTGAAACTCTTCCCGGGTGAAATTCTCGGTATGAACGGTGAAACGATTGCAATTCTTCTCATCTCAGCAGGTATTTTATTTTTCTTCCTTATCCCATTCTTTGACAGAAAGTCACAGCGGGGGGAGAAAAGTACGCTCTTTACCTGGATTGGCGTTATCTATTTTCTCTATTTCGTGATTATGACCATAATAGGGTTTATTAGTTAGGAGATTCAATGAAAAGAATATTAACGGCTCTTATAGGAATGTTCATAATCGCCGCAGATCTTTTTGCGCAGCAGGATACAATAGATGTTTTTCCCGCAGTACCATACGACAGGTTTATAGTGTATCAAAATCTGATTATTTTCTGGGCAGGCATTATCGGTCTTATCGTCATCATTAAGATGAAATTACGAGAGATCGAACGTACCCAAAAGCTGGGAATAGACAAGGAAGAAAAAGACATTCCTGTCCTTGACTAAATCTCCCACATCGATTATCATTCTACGACTATGCAACTGTTGGTTCTGCAAAATACTCTCTTTACACCTTCAGGTATTGAAACACTCTCCTCGATGCCCATTGAAACTGATATTTACCCTTCCCTTACTGCATTATTAACTAAGTTTCAGGACATTAAAAAATTTGCGAGTGAAATTCACACAGAGATTCATCTTGTGAAACCCATGCTTAAAATGCTGGGTTTCACCTATGAATCCAAGCCAAAATTTTTCGAGAATCATGTCAAAGATCCCGACGTAGCACTTTTTCCTTCGGAAGACGAAAGGGTGAGAAGTTCCAAGTTATGGGGTACGAAGGAGTATTATGACAACGTTCTCAGTATTCTTGTCCTCAAAAGGTACGGGAGGAATCTCCACGAGGGTATCAGCGGGTTTTTTCTTGAATTTGAAAACAGGATACCCCTGTACCAGATAATGTACCTTTTGAAAAAATCACATACCCCGTGGGGGATTCTTACAAATGGTCGTTACTGGATTCTCATAAAAAGGCCTGTCGCCTTTGAACAGAAACTGATTGAAATTGATCTCGAGGTATCCCTCCTCTCTGGAGAAGAAAAATCTGCCCGCCTCTTCTTCAATACATTTTCTCTCCTTGGATTGAGTAAAACTCTGCCAACAATTTTGGAACATGAACGGGAAACCCTCATAAAACACCTGAAAGACAAAAAGAGAGCAACCCGAAAGATGATAAGCTCATCTAAAAAACGCCTTGATATCTACCCAAGGATACGGGACGTATATCGAGAGCTTTTCCCTGATGACACATTGCCAACCACCGAAGCATACATGAAAAATTACGATATTAAGGTTGAAAACAACACCTATCAAAAAACTGGTGTCCTGAATGAATATGATAGAAGCGATATCTGTTCTTATTTGTTTGCTGACAGTCATGCCAAGGCAGGTTTTGACATTGAGGAACTCATCATCAACCAAAAAAAATTTTACACGAAAGAGGATCTTTTATCACTTCGTATACTTGATATGACACCTGGTTTTGGGAATGTCACCATGCAATTGCTGGAAGGCCTCGCATATCTCTCATTTGTTCTTCCTTATACTGAAAAAAACAGCTTTATATCAGAATGGGAGGACGAAAAGTCTCTCAAGAAATACATCCTTGATCGTAATCTCTACGGTATTGAAAGATCGCATATATGTTACGATGCCCTTCAGAATATGCTCAATCGTCGTTACGGATCACCGGCACATCACTATAAACCCGGAAATCCTCTCATCGGCATAACGTTGAAAGACATAGGAAATATATTTGACACAACAAAACAGGGATCTCTATTTGGACGAAACCCGAAAGAAGTGCTTGATGAATTCAGGGAAATGTATCGTCTCTACTTTTCTCTCTCTAAAAAAATCAAAGAAGATGTAAAAATACGGGAAGAAATTGAGGTCAAACTGAAGGTTTATACATCCCGTATCAGAGATGTTATGGATGCTACCACGGCGACGTTTTTTACGCGTGATATTGATGTCAAAAAAGTTGAGGACTTGCTCTACAGCCTTGAAGCAGATGAATCAACATGGGCTATCTTTAGACAAAAGGGATGGTTCACGGAATTCCAGCATTTAGCTGTGCGGAACGGGTTCTTCCACATGGAGCTTGAGTTTCCAATTCTTCTGAGCAATGCCTATGATTTTATCTTTGTTCAACCTGCCCTGAATTACAGCTGGGAGGATGAAATTCCGGTAGCAGAGGCAACCAAGGCATTTATCAAGAAAGGCATGGCTTTCCTGAAGCAGGATGGAAAATTCATCGTGCTCCTCGATAAAGACGGGGAATCCCTCTTATCAGATCTTCAAAAGTCTAAGAAATATGCAGTAGAAGCGAAAAAGGGGCTCCTTATCCTCACAAAAAGAAACACCTAAACTTCAATCTCCATTCCATCTTCTCCTAAAAGAAACGGTGAGTGGAGTACACCCTTAAAACCGTCCCATTCCGGGTACAAGTGGGAAAGAATTACCCTCATAGGCTTAGCCTGATCAACAACCTTTTGCACCATGGCAAGATTGAGGTGACCATTTACCTTTTTCTCAGGAAATGAGCATTCCGCAACGAGTAGATTTGTTTCCCTTGCGAGCTCGACGAGGCTCTGTGTATAGTCGGTATCACCGGAGAAAACAACACTTTTATCCTCCTCTATTCTGGCACCGATACTTTCATTATTATGCTCCATCGAAGCAGTTGTTATTGTCAGTCCATTTTTACTTAGTATCCCTTCCGGCATTTCCTGGAGAAAGATCTCATAAGTTTTTGGCAAGAGCCACGGGTAAACAGTCAGGAGGTTTTTGTAGAAATCATGTAGCCCCTTACCTCCCACAACAAATAGTTCCTTCGTCCTCGGTACAACATCATAATTTGATGCAAAAAGAAAAGTTGAAAGATCGGCAGTGTGATCAACATGGAAATGGGTAAGGATCACCACATCAATGTCCCTCGAGGTGTAGCCATATTCAAGGAGTCTTCTTACAACAGAGGGCCCCACATCAACAAGGATGTTCAATTGTTTGGTCATTACCAGGTAAGAAGACGAGCCCCTTTGTATAGACGGGACGCAGGTTCCTGTTCCGAGTATCTTAACCTTCATCTATGGTCTCCTATTAGCGAGTCTCACGAGCGAGAAGGGGTGGCTCCACGGGCTCTGCTCGTGGAGGGGGCGACGTGAGCCCCACTGCATAGATAGTGCGCAGGTTCCTGTTCCGAGTATCTTAACCTTCATCTATGGTCTCCTATTAGCGAGTCTCACGAGCGAGAAGGGGTGGCTCCACGGGCTCTGCTCGTGGAGGGGGCGACGTGAGCCCCACTGCATAGATAGTGCGCAGGTTCCTGTTCCGAGTATCTTAACCTTCATCTATGGTCTCCTATTAGCGAGTCTCACGAGCTAATATACCAATCGACGGTTTCAATCAGGCCCTTCTGGAGATCATACTTAGCCTGCCATTTTAACTCCCTTTTTGCCCTTGAGGGGTTCAGGGTGCTTACTCTGATATCGCCAGGTCTTGCTATATCTCGTTTTGGCTTATCAAACTTACGGGAAATTACCTTTCCGTTACTTCGCAATGCCCTGATGGTCTCTGTATAGAGATCAAGGGTGTGGGTACCTTTTCCGGTGCCGATGTTAAAGATACCAATCTTTTTGCTCTTGCTTGCAAGTATGCTTGCCCGTGCCACGTCTTTAACGTAACAGTAGTCCCTGATCATCCCCTTTTTCTCCTCAGGAAAATGATTCAGAGTTGGGTGTTGTCCCGCGAGGAGTTTCTCCGTAAATATTGCTACCACACCAGCCTCACCATGGGGAATCTGTCTTGGACCAAAAACATTGCTGTATCGTAAGATTGTGTAGTTCAAACCAAACTGCCCGTGGTAGTATTGAATGTAACGCTCACTTGAGAACTTAGAAATAGCATAGGGAGATGCCGGTATCGGTGGGTATTCCTCGTCAGTAGGCACCTTTGTCGCCTCTCCATAGATTGCCCCGCCTGTTGAGGAAAAGATGAACTTCTTTACGCCATGATCCTTAGAAAGCTCTAAAAGCCTCAAGGTCCCCTTGATATTGATCTCAGCATCAAGAAGTGGTTCCTGAACTGAGAGGGGTACTGAAATCTGAGCAGCATGGTGGTTGACGATATCAGGCTTTTCTGCCGCAAACACCTTTCCCACTTCTTTATCACAGATATCTACTTTGTATAATTTTGCCTTCTTATTCTTATTCTTTATCTTGCCTGTCGAAAGGTTGTCTACTATGACGACCTCATACCCTTCACTGATATAAGCGTCAACAACGTGGGAAGCAATAAAACCACACCCTCCGGTTACCAGAACTTTCATGTCTCCTCCTTATAGATTCCATTTCTTTTATACCATAATCGCCCTTTTCAGATAAACAATAAACAGGCTAACCAAAACTACATGCATAGCCTTCTGGGCAAATTCCTATTGACAATCGAGGCATTATATCTTATATCAAAACACATTGGCGGTGTAGCTCAGACGGTTAGAGCATGCGGCTCATATCCGCAGTGTCCGGAGTTCAATTCTCTGCACCGCCATTATTTTGTCTACTACCTTAATAGTTCAGGGGATGAGGGTTCCAGAGGTCTACGTGATACGTGTCTTCACCTGCCGGCATTTTCAAGATAATTTTATATCGGAGAAACGAATAAGAAAACAATGAAAGGAGCATCAGGCCATACCATGCAAAATATCGCGGATCGAACGAAAAATCGTTTTACTATGAGGAAAGGAGTTGTTATCGTCATTGCAATTATGTTTTTATATACTCTTATTTTCTGGAGTCCTGCCCTCTGGGCTGCCTCAGAAAAACCATCCAGGAAGCCTGCTCAGGCACCGAGTAAGGGCACGGCACCCGGCGCCTCTATAAAAAGTTCCGCAATCAACGACTCTAACATTAATGCAGCCCTCAAGGGGGCTGACGAAATGATAAGAAAAGGAGAGGTTGACGGACCTCTAAAGATCCTTGTAAACGTCTATGAGTATTCAAAGGACGTTTTATTCACCGTGAAGTTCTTCCAGGGACATTACGAAAAAGTCGTGAATGACCCTGCCACACCCCAGGGCGAAAAAGAAGAAATTTATATTAAGTTGAAACGGATGGGGCAGTTGCTTCCTAAATACAACACCATCAGGGAAGTGACAACATATAATGTAGGTTATTTGTATGCGAAAAAGGGCGATGCTGAAAAGGCACGTAAGTTTTTGACTGAGGTCCTTGAGTTAACCTCCTTTTCAACCAAGAAAGATTCCATATCCATGAAGTCAAAAACACTTCTTCTTGATCTTTACGGCCTTGAAGGCGAATTCTAGGTGGATGAAAAAAAGGCAATCGTCCAGGAGATCATCACTACCCTGGGCATTGCGCCTCTGATCCGAAACGTTGTCATCGAGAAAGGAAATTCACCCTGGAGTGAAAAGGCACACATCAAATGGAAAAAAGATCACCTTGACGTCAAGGCCTTCATCTGGGACGACCCAACCTATCTATATGGTCGTATTTATCGTCTTTTTCTCTACATAGTTGATGTTCTCAACCCTGTCTTTGAATACAAGCCCCGTATATCGCCCGATGAGGAACAGGAGCCAAAAATCCGTGAAAGGTACAACCAGATTTGGAGTATCTATGTAGACAGCCGCATGGAACGGTTGGATATTGAAAACTTCTATGACAAAACATTGCGAAAGAACCTTTTTATTGACTCGGAAAAAGAGCTTTCCTGGGATGTTGCAAGTGCAATCTTTGAGACTTTATGGGACAAAGAGTTGTACACCTATCCTGAAATTATAGATTACTCGTATGATCTTAAAAAGCTTACATTAAAAACGCCCATTGTCCCCATTGACAACTTTACGAAACACGTGAGCGATCTTCTGCAGAGTCCTTCGGTAAGCAAACATCTCGACAACATCCCGACACCAAAATTCAGAGAAATAGTAAATGATATTATCAGTTTTGCTGCCTATCACTGCAAGGATGCTTTCATTCAACCCAAGTATTATGGAATCTGCCTCCTGTACCATCGACAGGCTTTTCTGGAAATGATACCTACAGGCAAAGATTCACTTTATTTCACCATATTCGACTCGCAAGAAAATACCTTCGAAACCAGAACGATTACGGATGAGACAGATATCAATGCGTTACAAGAACTTATCAAAGCGAAATACAGCAAGATTACGCACGAGGATGACAGCTGATTAAAAAAGGTTTCAGCTCAAAACTGACAGCTCAGAGTAAAACCAAAATACAGAATTACCAAGAGAAAAAACTATTCACGCCGAAGGCGTTTCAGGGCAAGGGCGAAGGTGTATTCGTAGAGGTGCAGGCCTTTGCTGACTGCTGTAATTGTTCCGTCTTCACAGCCTATCTCCTGGCACATATACTCCTTGAGGAGTTGGATCGCTGCAAGGTTGGACGGGAATCCAGCCCAGAGGTCCCAGCTCCGGAAATAGAGAACAAAGTGCAGTTTGTTGTCCATGAGGCGCGTGTCGATAAGCCGTAAACACGGCGGGTCTTCAAGGGTAATGTCGGAGGGCATCCCGATCTCCATGATAGCCTGGTTTGTGCCGAATTTTTGCTTCTTGTATATCTCGATGACCTCTTGAACCGGGTTGATGCCAAATGAACATTCCTTCCCTTCAATACACACTTTCGGATTCGTCAGCCTCTCACCATAGGTATAGAGCTCATTCTCTGCCTTTTTGTCCGTCATCAGGTATTGCAGATATTCTTCCACGTACTCCATACTAGTTGGAGCAGGAATCCCAAGCTCTAAGGGGATGTCGGGAATGAGCGGCTCAGTTCCGGGGTATTTAATATGCACCATTGCCAGGTCAAATTCCCGGCGCTTGTTGCCTTCAAAAGAACCTCTGTCAATCACATACTCGTGTATGCCATCCTTCTCGAATATCCGATAGATGCACTGAAACCATGCGTCGGGCAGATCACGGGCTTCAATAAAAACAGGCTTCATTCAACCTCCCCTTGACGTAAGCATTATTTCTCAAACCTTGACCAGAGCTTGATTTACGTGAAACAGTTTACCAAATAAATTGAAAAAGGGCACTAAAAAGTATTACATTTAAGACAGGAGGTAATTATGTTCGTAAAACAAATTCAGGTTGGCGGTTTTGCCGTTTTCGCGTATATTGTTGCATGCAAGGT
>Ga0351962_1115_pt1 | contig 20852 bp, 16 predicted proteins | sample TotcelT113001N13_FD_205805 | JGI IMG/M metagenome (GOLD analysis project Ga0351962, IMG submission 205805) | Enriched cells from coal bed in the Powder River Basin, Montana, United States - Total cells T11 rep3 HSBNCT.T11.300.1.N13 ...
CATGCGCTTTCAATTATGATGCTCATTCTTCAGAGTTTAACAAGCTTGGCCGTATTCCTGCACTCAAGGCTCGGATGAATGCGGATCTACACATGGCCGACGATCTCAAGAACACAGGGAAAGGCAACCTTTTTGTTATCTTCGGAGAGCCAGATATCGATATCATTGACGCGGGAAATAACCAGATCCAGGTCAAGGTCAACGGCGTCGATGTTTTTCATCCTACCACCGGAGAAGTCCGCAGTGATGGAGCCGAAGGCATCGCATGCTGGTTTATAGATACCGATTACAACGAGGAAAGCTTTTTTGTGCGCCACGCATATTTTTTAGGAGCAAACGATCCCTATAAAGCACTCAAAACAACCCTCAAGGCCGAGATCAATGAAGACGCCTGGTCCACGCTCAACAGCGACACCTCCCGGCCCTTCAACAAACCCACTTCCGGCCGCATCGCTGTGAAAGTGATTAATCATTTAGGTGATGAAGTTATGAAGGTCTTTAGGGTTGAACGATGAGGTGTCGTATGGCTCAGGAGCATCATAATGTTTGTTGCTGAACTACGCATCGAAAATTTCAGAATGTTTGGTGAGGGTCCCCAGGCACTGGTCATACCCTTTCGGCAAGGCTTGACGGCGCTTGTAGGTGAGAACGACTCTGGCAAAACGACCGTTATTGATGCCCTGCGTCTCGCTTTTGGTACGCGTGACCAGGAATTCCTGAGAGTTGAAGAGAGTGATTTTCACCAACCGCTTGGCGGGGCAGCCCGAAGAAATGAGATTCGAATACGCTCCAAATTTGAGGACCTCACCCGACAGGATATTGCTTCATTCATCGAGTACCTCACTTATGAAAATAATCCCTCTAAAGTTCCAGTTCTGTATGTTAACTGGAAGGCTACCGTAACAGCGAGGAGAGTGGGGCAAAGATCATTCACGTCTATAGAAGTAAGGTCAGGCCGTGAATGTGACGGCCCCCAGCTTGATGCTGGTGCCAGGATTCTTCTTTCTGCTACCTATTTGCGCCCTTTGCGGGATGCCGAGCGCGCCTTGTCCGCAGGTCGTGGATCGCGTCTTTCCCAGATATTGCAACATGCGAAGGAGGTCACGGATCATGGTCAGGATTTCAATCCCCAGGAAGGGCCGCCTACCGATCCGAGATCCTTGAGCCTTCTGGGCATCGGTGATTATGCTAACTCTCTTCTTGGGAATCACCCGGGTATCCACAAAGCTCAAGGTCGGCTCAACACCAACTATTTGTCGAATCTTTCCTTCAGTGGGGATCGATTACAGGGTGCAATTTCGGTAAGCGGCTCCAAGGGGGACGCAAACTCTCGTCTTCGGCAGTTACTTGAAAAACTGGAGTTAGAGTTGCGTGACGAAGAAATGACCGAGCCTCCGTCTGGTCGCGGTCTCGGCTCCAACAATCTTCTCTTTATGGCGTGTGAACTTTTGTTACTTGGGTCTGAAGAGGATGGGGTCCCGCTACTACTCATTGAGGAGCCGGAAGCTCACCTGCACCCACAACGTCAGCTTCGCCTGATGCAATTCCTTCAACAAAAGACGGTAGAAGCCAGGGAGGACGACCAGAGAATTCAGATAATTGTTACTACACACAGTCCGAACCTCGCATCCGTGATTGATCTCAACAATCTGTCGCTCTTACACCACGGAAAAGCTTTCCCCATGGCCGATGGCAGTACCCGGCTCGAACATTCGGACTATGGTTTCCTTCAGCGGTTCCTTGACGTCACGAAAGCAAATATGTTCTTTGCTCGCGGACTATTAATTGTCGAAGGTGATGCAGAGGATATTCTTCTGCCAACAATAGCACGCTTGATAGGACGGGATCTTACCCAAAGCGGGGTCTCAATAATCAATGTCGGTGGTACAGGTCTACGACGCTTCTCTCGCATCTATCAGCGCATGCACCCAGATAAAGACGGGATCATAGACATTCCTATAGCGTGCGTGGCGGATGCAGATGTAATGCCAGACTGCGCACCAGAGATTATTGGCAAGGTCAAGCCTGGAGAGAAATGGCCGGACAAGAAAGACCGCCGATGGCGCGCAAAGAGCGACTTTACTGATGCAGAGCTTGAACATCATCTTCAGAACATTCGCGACAAGGCATCCGGACAATACGTCAAGACTTTCGTAGCGGATGAGTGGACGCTTGAATATGATCTGTCGTACTTTGGGTTAGCACGTGAGGTCTGGGTAGCGGCCCATATGGCGAGAGATGATGAGGCGATCAGTTCCGGCAAGACCACCAGAGTAGCAGTAGCACGCAAGGCGTTGTATTCCTTCGCTGTCTTGGGCCAGAAAGAGCTGTCCAAAGAGGAATTGTGTTCAAACGTCTACCAACTGTTTTCAGGAAACTCGGGCATATCCAAACCAACAGCTGCCCAATACCTCGCGTGCGTCTTGGAAGTATTGCAGAGAAAAGGTCATCTTCCACCAGAGAAGCTTCGCGCCGTATTGCCACCTTACATTACCGAAGCAATTGAATACGTTACAGGCCAGAACACACATATTCAAACGACAAGTCCTGGCAACGAAGACCAAGTAACTCATGAGTGAATGCCCTTTCTTTGAAATGCCCTCTATAAGTGACGACGATGCAGTCTGGGCGTGCGAACTTCTGCGATTACCAAGAGATGCGTTCTCTGGTCCTGATGGAACCGACCGCAGGCTCGAGATTCTCAAATCAAATGAAACCCTTGATATTGAGGCATGTCCGGGTAGCGGAAAGACGACTTTACTGGTCGCAAAACTGGCCATTCTGGCCCGGCATTGGACCGATCGCCGTAGAGGTATTTGCGTATTATCCCACACCAACGTTGCCCGCCGTGAAATTGAACAACGCTTGGGCAACACGGCAGCCGGCAGGCGCCTATTATCCTATCCCCACTTTGTCGGCACCATTCACGGTTTCGTTGATGAGTTTCTCGCGCTCCCATGGCTCCGTTCGATTGGGTATCCGGTCGGGATCATCGACAATGAACGCTGTGAAGACCACAGACGACGTCTACTCAATCTTGCGCAGTTCGGCGCTCTATCGAGCTACGTAAGCCGCCGAGAAGCTGCTGGACACATCAATGTAGTGTCTAATTGGACCGTAGTGTCACCAGAATTCGCCATTCTCAAAGAGAATGGAACCCCGGAATTTAAAGACGCCAGTAAGCCAGCGGCTCGACAGCTATCGAAATTGGCAGAAAAATGCGTGATGGATGGCTATCACCGTTATGACGAGATGTTCATGTGGGCACATAACCTCCTCGACCAGATTCCAGAAGTGCGGGATGGCATCCGAGAGCGTTTCCCTTTGCTGTTCATTGACGAAGTTCAGGACAATAGCGAATTGCAATCCGTTCTCTTGTTTCGACTCTTGACAGAAGGCGATGACTCCGTTGTTCGTCAGCGTTTTGGCGATGCCAACCAAGCTATTTATCAAAACGCCGGACAAACTGAAGGTGCGACGACTGATCAGTTTCCCGACGGCGCTATTCGCAGGGATCTTCCGAACAGTCATCGCTTTGGCCAAGAGATCGGGGGTTTCGCAAATCCTCTGGCTCTTGATCCTCAGTGTCTTGTGGGCTGTGGCCCTTGTAAGGGCATCTGTACTTCTGATACAAACGGCAAACACGCCATCTTCCTTTTTGACGATCACACTATCCGGCATGTAATAACTACCTACGCCCGCTACCTTTTAGGGTTGTTTTCCGACCAGGAGTTGCGAATGGGCATCTTCACGGCGGTTGGTGGCGTTCACCGTGCCTCCGATCAAGAAGACAGACTTCCTCGATCGATCAGTCACTACTGGCCCGATTATGATTATGAGCTGACCGCCTCTGAACCGAAACCCAGGACCTTCGAGCAGTATGTTGTGGCTGGACGAAGACTGGCAAAGGAGGCGGGCGAGATGCATTATATCGTAGAAAAAATAGCAGACGGTATACTGCACCTCGTAAGAATCTTGAACCCACAAGCAGATTTGAGCAATAGAAAGCGAAAGCACCGCTACATTCTTGAATTGCTGGCAGAAAAACCGGAATTAAGAGCGAGTTATCTCGATCTTGTTACTGCTCTGGCGATTGGAGGGCTTAACTCTACTGCCGAAGAGTGGAACGGAAAATGTCGGGACTCACTCAGCGGCATTGCCGAAGCGATTAGTGGGTTGCGGGGCAGCTGTGCCGAGGCTAACGAATTTCTGGAATGGCGGGCTCTGGCGTGCGGGGAGCAATCGTCGCACCGGTCACAGCAACATGACAATGTATTCCGGTATCCACAAGAGAATCCGAAACTGCGAATTCGCGTGGGCTCGATTCATTCGGTAAAGGGTGAAACACACACGGCTACTTTGGTGTTGGATACCTTCTATCGTAACCATCATCTGGCTACCTTGAAGCCGTGGCTGCTGCAACAAAAATCCGGAAAAGGGACTGAAAAGCCGACGAATCTTTCTCGACTAAAACAGCACTATGTTGCAATGACGCGACCGAGCCACCTCCTGTGCCTCGCTATGAGGGAGGATGCATTCTCCACCGAAGAGTTGACTGACCTGAAAAACATTCGATGGCGCGTTGGTCGTGTTACCGAGGCGGAAGTGATATGGTTGTAAAGGAAACCTAATGCAATTACTCATCTCTGATACCTTCACGGACAGCCTCGCAAGACTCACCGGCGAGCAACAGAAGCTTGTAAAAACCACAGCTTTTGATCTTCAGTTGAATCCGGAGAATCCTGGGATGCAATTTCATCGGCTCGACAAGCCAAAAGACAAGAACTTCTGGTCAGTTCGAGTGGGTAGTGATATCCGCCTTATTATTCATCGGACCCCCGCCAGCATGTTGCTCTGCTATGTAGACCACCACGACGCTGCTTATCGTTGGGCTGAACGACGAAGGCTTGAAACCCATCCTAAGACAGGAGCTGCTCAATTTGTGGAAGTAAGAGAGCGCGTTGAAGAGATAGTAACCCCTAAGCATGTGGAGGCAGAAGAACAGGTTCGACCTAAACTACCATTGTTCACGAATATCTCCGATGATGAGCTGCTTAGCTATGGCGTGCCTCCTGAGTGGATTGGCGATGTCCGTGTTGCTGATGAAGATGCTTTGCTTCAGGTGGCAGACCACCTGCCAGCAGAGGCAGCCGAGGCGCTCTTAAATCTTGCCGTTGGAGTTACACCCCAAATTGTTCAGCCCTTGGCAGGAACAATTGATCCTTTTGCCCATCCTGATGCTCAACGTCGATTTCGGACTATGGCCAATATCGAGGAGTTGGAACGCGCTCTCGAATATCCCTGGGAGAAATGGACCGTGTTTCTCCATCCAGCACAGAGACAATTGGTAGAAAAGGATTATGGCGGTCCGGCGCGTGTCTCCGGCTCGGCAGGTACAGGCAAAACGATCGTTGCACTCCATCGGGCTGTGTTCCTGGCACGAACAAATCCAGATGCCAGAGTTCTGTTGACCACCTTTTCAGACACCTTGGCAAATGCACTGCGCACAAAATTGAGAAGATTGATTTCCAACGAACCACGTTTGGGCGAACGCCTTGAAGTGCATGCCGTTGATGCAGTGGGTCGGAGGCTTTATGAGGTAAACTTTGGTCGCCCACAGATCGCCTCGATTGATATGATAAAACGGTATCTTGGCGAAGCTTCCTCCGGTGTAGAGGGCCATAAATTCAGCATGCATTTTTTGCTGACGGAGTGGCAGCAAATCGTTGATGCCTGGCAACTGGAAACGTGGGAGGCATATCGTGATGTCACACGGTTGGGACGAAAAACCCGATTACCTGAACAACGACGAGCATTGCTCTGGTCGATCTTTGATCGTGTCAGATCAATTTTAAAGTCGAATCATCTGGTCACGTATCCCGGAATGTTCAATCAACTGGCTTCCCATCTTGCCAAAAGCACAAACCCGCCTTTTGATTTTATTGTGGTTGATGAAGCACAAGATGTGAGTGCGGCCCAACTACGCTTCCTTGCTGCGCTTGGTGGGGGTCGGCCGAATAGTCTTTTCTTCGCTGGGGATCTTGGCCAACGGATATTCCAACAGCCTTTTTCCTGGAAAGCCCTTGGTGTAGATGTCAGGGGGCGGTCTCGAACATTGAGAATCAACTACCGAACCTCACATCAGATCAGAATGCAGGCCGATCGACTCTTGGGACCAGAGTTATCGGACGTCGATGGTCTTGTGGAAGACAGGCGTGGGACGATTTCCGTATTCAACGGACCAGAACCGACAATCAAAACTTTTGATACCCCCGAAGACGAGTTTGAAGCAGTCTGTGAGTGGCTTACGGAAAGAAAGAAAGAAGGTGTTGCTGCCCACGAGATCGGCATATTTGTGCGGTCAGCAGCCGAGAACGACCGTGCCCGGGCAGCAGTGGAGCACTCTGGAACACCATACAAGATACTTGATGAGAATGTCGAGACAGTAAGCGGATATGCTTCAATCTGTACCATGCACCTTGCAAAAGGTTTGGAGTTTAAGGCAGTGGCAGTAATGGCCTGTGACGACGAGATAATTCCCTCCCAGGAGCGTATTGAGACGGTGACAGACGACTCTGACCTGCAGGAGGTCTACGACACTGAGCGTCAACTGCTCTACGTAGCCTGTACCCGCGCCCGCGATCACCTGCTGGTAACGAGTGGTGACACACCATCAGAGTTTCTGGACGATCTACGGATCAAAGATTGAGATATGAGTTTAGGCGACATAGGAAGATGGCTTTCGCTCTATGAACCGTTCTTTGAATCCGAAATAGAAGCACGGACCTTTGCAGAATCCTTTGAATCGCTGAAACTCGGAAATCCCCTTCATCCAGCAAAGATTATGATGCATCAAGCCCAAAGGCTGGTGTCTTTCGCTGACGACCTTTTCAAAATAAGAAAAAACAATGAGACGCTTCCGCTGTTATTTCTTCTCATTTGTGCCGAGAACATCGCGAAACTCTCCGACAATTTTAATGGAGAAGGCCATTCAAAACTTCATGTACGCAATTTCTTAAGCTGGTTTCTAACGCCAGAGGAACAGGACAAACTGTGCACCAACATAACAAGAAATGACCGGAGATCTTTATACCTGCAAGAGACGATTGATGCGCTCTACGAGGTAAGATGTGACGTTGTACATGAAGGTAAGTATAGGGGATTTCATTTTCATGATGGCGGCACCCCTATGATTAACTCGGAACCGGATGTGGTTGTTTCTTTAACATTGGATGATTTCCGTTCACTCGTCGTCAAGGGTTGCATTAGAGCCATAAAAGGGTATCTCAGGCATGGATAAAGGAACGCGGCGTTAGCTCTCAGTTCGTTATCCCGCTAGATTCATTATAAGGGAGTAAAAAAACTGCATGAACATGAAAAACAGGGATTAAAAATACTCATCGAAGGACTTCATCATAGAAGACGATAAGACGCATGTCCTCTTCTATGACTCAAAATGCTATTTGGGTCAGTGCCGTTGGGGGTCTTGCATTACAACATATTCTCCGATATCCATCATCTTTAGAGCGCCCCGGTGCATTTTATCACGTAATTTCCCGGGGCATGGTGAAGAGTTGGGGGGGGGGCAGAGGGACCATTTGTTGACTAAAAAACAATAGACCATAATAGGGCAGTCGACTAAGGGTGAGGGAGGCACAACGTGCAAGAATTCTGTGTTTTTTTTGCCACTTCTGAATGCCGCCCTTGGGCTGCCATCCTCATAACCTCTTCTATGACCGTCTGACTGACATTGGGCAGGCGCATTGAAAGCAGTTAACAGGCCAGCAACAATCTTTCAAATAACATCCCCCCCTTTTTTTCGCTGTCAATACAGGTTTGTACCAAAGGTACATTTAAAACTGAACATGCCAGATTCAAAATATAGATTCTAAAATAGATTTGTTGCCCACCCACCCTTCTCTTGGGAAAAAATGTTGTAAGGAGGGATTACAAGAGGTGATTTGGCCTCTTCAAAAAGGGTGCTTGGGGCATGAGGTTCTTTCCACAAAAATAGCCCGACAATTTAAACTATCTGCAACTGATTGATATTATGTAGGTAAAAAAAAATCGATCGATTGATATTTTTTACTTGACAGAATATCGATCGATTGATATAAAATAACATATAATCAAAAACGGCTATGACAAGGAAGCCTCTACATATTTTTCTCTTTTCTGCCTTCACCCTTTTCTTCAGGTGGGGAGGTTTCTTTTTACACGTTTTAAAGAGCAAATGGCCAAATTTAGAATTGGGACGATTCCGGCCAGACTGCAGAAGGTCCAAGGAAAGGGGCATGCGATGGATCTGGGTATTGTGAAACAAGTTAGAATCACTAAAGCAATGGAGGCTGCAGCGGGTATTTTTATCACACTCCTTTTATTCTGTTTGACTATGATAAATGTTTTTGCTGCGCCGCTGACCGGTCAGAAGGTGTGGGATGACTTATTTTCTGTATCTTTCCCTACCGAAAGTGAGGGCTGGGCCTGCGGTCGGTGGGGTACCGTGCTACACTCTGTCGATGGTGGCAAAACCTGGGCTCGCCAGGAAACCGGAACGGATTACACCCTCAGTTCCGTATCCTTTGTTGATGCAAAGCATGGCTGGGCTGTTGGAGACGAAGGTACCATCATTCATACCTCTGATGGTGGAAAAACCTGGAAGAAACAAAAAAGCCCCGTACCTTTCTTCCTTATGGGCGTTCAGTTTGTGACGCCGATGAAAGGCTGGATCGTCACGGAGCGCACGCATATCCTGAACACAGAGGACGGCGGGAGCACATGGAAAGTCCAGTTCAAGGAGGATGACTTCATCTTTAAGGCAGTATCATTTTGTGATGACCTCAACGGTTGGGTAGTCGGCGAGTACGGTCTCATTTATCACACGAAAGATGGCGGAAAAACTTGGATTAAGCAAGCAGGTTCACTTACTATTTCGGATAGTACTGGCAAGATTGAGGGGGGGGATCAACTGTTCGGTGTAGTCGCGATCAACCCCGAGGTTGCATGGGCGGTTGGAATAGACGGTAAGGTGGTCAGAACCACAGACAGAGGGAAAACCTGGAAAAACGTAAGTGTACCGGTGCCTAAAAACCCCTTGTTTTGCATAGCAGCCAGCAGAGCTGGCACCATAATGATCGGTGGGAAACGTACGTTTATATGGTCTGCCGATGGTGGCATTACATGGAAGGTTCCTGATTTTATACCCGCCATCACCTACGGGTGGCTTTATGGACTTACCCATCATGGCGAGTCAGGCTTTGTTGCGGTTGGTTGGGGTGGGGCGATATACCGAAATGACGACAGCAAAATGCTAACTTCCTGGCAGAAAGTAGAGTATTAGGATGAACATATCTGAAAGTCTCATAAAAAAAGCAATGAAGTGGAAAGGGGTATTATGAAAAGCGACAATAATCATAAGGGCTTAGACAGGCTCTCATGGCTCTTAACTCGCAACAGGTTAACGGTTTTTCTCATTATTCTTGCTTTAACGGGGGTCTTCCTGTATGGCGCCCTTAAAATTAAAGGGGAGGTTATTTTTTCGGACATGTTTCCCTATGACCATCCATATCTGAAGCTCCATGCCACGTTTTCTCAGGTATTTGGGAGCGGTGGGTCGGGAGTGGTTGTAGCCATTAAGACCAAAAGCGGGGATATATTTAATGAAGCCACTCTGGGTAAGATAAAGAAGATGACCGAAGAGGTCGCCATGTGGGACGAGGTCTTTCGAGTACTGACAGTCTCTATAGCTACCCCATCCACGAAAGTCGTGACGGCAAGGACTAAGGGTGAAATTGTGATAGTCCCTCTCATGTGGCCTGATATACCCAAGTCGCCAACAGAAATGGAGTTGCTAAAGACCAACATATTTTCAAACCCTGCATACAATGGCTCTCTTGTATCAAGAGATGGAACCGGCGCGATCATCCTGACGGAATTCAAGGAGAATATCTCCTATGAGAGAACATTTCAACTGCTGCAGAAGTTGAGAAAGGACTTTACCGACGAAACAACATCAATCCATATAACCGGATACCCCATGCTCATGGGGTGGATCTATGAAGCGAAATCGCACATGTTCATCGTGTTTGCCATCAGCATTTTGGGGATTGCGGTTGTCCTGTGGCTTGTGTTTAGAAATTTTGCGGGCATGATTTCACCCCTTGTCAATGCGGCAGTCCTCACCATATGGGGTCTGGGATTTATCGGCTACACGGGGATAAACTTCAACCCCATGCTTTACGTACTCGCCTTCCTGGTAGGATCAAGGATGATCGGCAATTCACATCAAATCGCCTACCGATATTTCGAGGAATTGAACGCCAGTGGAAATGACAGGGTCCGCGGCTGTTACGAGACTATGCGGACTATGCTTATACCCAATTTTGCAGCCGTGGCCACTGATGCGGCAGGCTTCATGGTCCTGCTTCTCGCAAAGATTGCGCTGATGCAGCACCTTGCCATTATCATGACATTTTGGATGATGAGCATCATCCTCACAGGCGTCATGGTTCCAATTGTATGCAGTCTAATCCCTTTAAAAGTGGAGAGCGAAGAGTGGAACAAGAAAAAATGTCAGGTTGACTGGAAGGCTAGAATCATGATGAAGCTAACGGGATTCTCGATCTCCACCCGGGGCAGATACGTTGTGGGGGCTTTGGTTATAATGCTGACGATCTTGTGTCTATGGCAGATGGGAAAGCTGAAAATAGGAGATCCCACGCCTGGTTCCCCGATTTTTTATGATACCCACACCTACAACAAGGACCAAAGGGTCATCAATGAAACATTCGATGCCTCGTCAGAGAACCTGATGCTCTTTTACGAAGGGCAGAGCGGATCTGTCTATGATCCTGACGTACTGGCTACCTTTGAAGGCTTTGCGAGGCATATGCAGAATAAATTGCCGGACATCTACAGATCCGCAACCTCTATCATCGATACAGTAAAAATGGTGAATGTGACGTTTCACGACGGGGACGAACTATGGCATCAACTACCCCGCAACGAAACGATGTTGACGGGTCTTATGGGCTATGTGCGGCAAAACACAAACCGAAGCACCCTCGGCCGCTTTATCGATGACCAGATGGAACGGGCACAGATTACACTCTTTTTCGCCGATCATACGTCAGACAATTTGTTGCGGATACGTGATGCTGCGTATGATTTCTTCAAGAACAATCCCATGAAGCTTGCAAAGGGTGAATTCAAGCTTGCAGGGGGAAGGGTAGGCATGGAGATCGCCCTTAATGAAGAAATGAAGCGATCCCATTTACTCATAGATCTGACGGTTCTCGGGGCAATATTCCTTCTCTGCGTAATCTCCTTTAGGTCTATTGCAGCCGGCCTGATGCTCACGCTACCGCTCATCCTCGCCAACTCCATAGCGTTTGCATACATGGCATGGAGGGGAATCGGCCTCTCAATTAATACACTCCCTGTGGCGGCAATAGGGGTTGGTGTCGGAGTAGACTTCGCTATCTATCTTTATAGCCGATGCAAGGAGGAGTTCACGCTCCAAAAAGGGGATTGGGCGGCAACAATCATGCAATCAGTCTGTACCTGCGGCAAGGCAGTTGTCTATACAGGGGTGACCATCATCCTTCCGATCCTCACATGGTATTTCTTCTCGGAAATGAAGTTCCAGGCAGAGGTTGGCTTTTTCCTCTCCATGATCATGGGGACCAATGTCATACTCACCATGACGCTTCACCCGCTCCTGATCTATATCATCAAACCAAGATTTATTGCCAGGGGGTTTGTCGAAGCCAACGCAGATGACGTTGAAGAGAGTGCGGTCTCCTCGAATCTTCTCTTATCGAAGGAGGATAACGCTTAAAATGGAGAACCCAAGTCACCAGGGAAACCTGATAATATATAAACCTTACGAAGGGAGGGTTACTATGAAACGATTGTTCCTGTTTTGTATTTTGGGGGTAATGGTGGTCGGACTGATTATTGCCCATGGTGCTTGCGCCTTAGAGCTTGCTGTGGCCGACCAGCCTTTGACTATTCAGGGATACATCACACAGGGGGCCCAATTCAGTATCACGGGTAAGGATCGCTATGACAGCCCGAGAGATTTGCAGGCGGCGCTCACAAATGTCTTTCTCGAAGCAACCTACACTCCAAGAAGTGACCTGAAGTTCTATGGATCGGGTATGTTCACCATGGACTGGGTTTATGACATCAAAACTAGCAACAGCGAATGGAACCGAAAACAGTTTGACAAATCGCGTAACGAAGGCCTTTACATGGACAACGAGTACTGGCAACTCCTGAAGGAGGCCCACGTCACTTGGACACCGCCCAACTGGAACTTTCGTGTGGGTAAACAAATTGTGTCCTGGGGTGAGATGCTCGGTTTCCGTCTCATGGACCAGATCAACCCATTGGATCAGCGCCGGGGCATGGCGGATGTGGAGTTTGAGACCAGCATCATACCTATCTGGCTTGTGAAGGCGGAATACTTCGTGCCGCAGAAACCAACCTGGATGCAGGAACTGGGTGTGGAATTTGTCTTTAATCCGAATGTTACCTTCATTCGTAATCAACTCATTCTGGGGGGTAACGAGTATTCGGGGATTTGGAACCCCGAGCTTGACTTAAATATTCTGCCCACCCCACCTTTTCCGCGCCAAAAGGCCGGGCATACGAACCTAATCCTGGATAAACCAGATGCATTCGATAGCCAGGGTTTTGAGTACGGGGGCAGGATTAAGGCCATGATCAAGGATTCCGTGATTACCCTTAACTATTACTACGGCCTTGACAAAAACCCTGTGGGAAGGGTTGTGGGTGCGACCTTTACACCTCGTTCAGACGGGCTCCTGGAGGTTAATCCACAAATTAAAGGTTATTATCCGCTTTTCCGATATGTTGGAGCCACTTTCAGCAGGGAGTTTAGCTCCCTGAGGGCGAGCGCCCTGGGTAATGTGGCGCCACTCCTGCGCCTTGAGGCCTTGTATGCCTTCAGTAACACCTTCATGACGAGCACTAATGACCTTGAAAAAAGAGACGAAGTGCGCTGGGCTGCCAGCGTTGACTGGAAGGTAAAGATCCCCTGGCTCAACCCGAGGGCCTATTTTGCCATCTCTCCACAGTTCATGCACCAGAGGATTCTCAATTACCCCTCTGATTTTAACCTGGCGACGCCCGGAGGCAAGCTGTATGAAAACAATTACATGGGTACCCTTAACATCAACACAACATACCTCCATAACAAACTTGCGCCCTCCTTCTTCTGGATGAGGGATTTGACCAACCGGGCAAATATGTTCCGCTACCAGGTGACATATGACTATAGTAATGAGTGGAGATTCACTCTGGGGGCCGTAACCCTTGATGGCACGAAGAAGGGCCAAGGATTTGAGCTCTTCCACAACAAGGATTATATGTACTTTAAGATAAGCTACAAATGGGGATAACCAGAATGACGGCAAAACGATTAGTAAAATGAAAGGAGGAAACAATGGATATATTGAGGAAACTTGAAAAAGGTGCCCTACTTCTGTTTCTTGTTCTTACCATAGCAGCAAACGGTTCCTGGGCGGCGGAATACAAAAAGGTCGACCACATCACCCTTGCCAAATATAAGAAGTGGGTCGATGATCCGACGCCGCTCAACAAGGTCCTGCCCTATAGCAAAGTTCTACCGCCCGATGTCTACGCCAAACTCACATTTGACATCCCGGCAATGAAAAAGGCGTGGGAAGAGGCCGTAGGTTTTAAGGCCCCTGACGTTGTGGGCAAGATCGCCCCGGAGATAAAACCTGGGAAATACACGTACAAGGACATTGAGACCATGCCCGGCCTCAAGGAGCTGATGATCCCATACTACCGGGATCATGCCTTCAAGCCCGCTGGTCCCCCATGGGCGGTGAATTTTTCTGAATTCACCATTATCCCCACCCAGCAATACTATTATGCCCTTCCCATTGCCCAAGCGACAGTGAAAAACATGGGAAAGACCAAGCTCGACGACAAAGGCTATATTATCGATGACACGTACCAGGGGGGGTTGCCTTATCCCCGGCCTGCGGGAAAGTTCAAGGGTCAGGAGATCCTATACAATACTGTGAAGAAATACCTCAACTCGGAGAGCGACGATTCAACAGGCCAGTTCAAGGGGTTCAACAGAAACCTGAAGATGGATTTCGACGGCCTGATCGAGCAAAGGGTCCTTCGGGTCGCAAAGCGACTTGTAATCCCCCCGCTCGGGTATCTTGACGAGCGCGCCCGTGCGCGGAAGGAAGAGAACGCCATCCTTTTGACCTACGTTGCCCCCCGGGATCAGGCCGGCACGGCACTCCAGGCAATAACCTTTGAGGATGCAAAGAAGTTTGACGAAATGTATCTTTACATCGGCGTTCTCCGGAGACTACGCCAGATGTCTACGACGGACACACAGGACGCCCTGGGCGGCCAGGATGTTATCTACGATGACAACCGCGGCTTCTCGGCCCTTACCCCTACCCGGAATCCCTGGGTGGCTGAAGTTATCGCGGACCGGGAATTTCTCGTGCCGACGACCACTGATGGTTCACTCTACGTCAGCTCAAAAGGTTGGGAGCTCAAGAACGTGGAAATGGAGCGGAGGCCCTGCTGGGTCGTCAAAATGACCCAGATGGATAAGAACTATGTATATGGTTCCAAAATTCTTTACATCGACAAGGAAACTCTTCTCTGGTACCTCTACGAGAGCTATGACCAGAAGGGGAGGCTTTACCGGACCGGCCATGAGATCAGGACATTCATTCCTGAGATGGGCATGCATTCCCAGAGGTTTGTCTGGAACCGCGACCATATCGACCTGCATAGCTCATTCGCGATCCCCTTTCTGACCCCAATGTACTATATGAAGCGAGCTGACGTCGGCCTCGAAGGCCTTATCAAGAAAGGTAAGTAGGGAGGCCAAAGTTATCCATTCATTAAAGAAAGCAGTGCAGATGTGTCAAAGTAAAAATTTTATAGGGGGTGTTCAGTGCTGCTTGTAGACAAAATAGCTATTATCACCGGTGGCGCCAGGGGAATAGGGAAAGGCATTGCCCTCAAGTTTGCTCGGGATATCCACACAAATACAGCCCAGGGACTCCGAAGTTAGGAGTCTGTATTTACTACTCATCGTCGGTAATCTCTGCCTTCTACCGCGAAAGTATATGTATCGTACAAGCCCGCGTATCCCCTTCCTTGTTGCCACCCATGATCTGGGCAAGCCCTACCCTGACATCTTTTATTTGTCTTTTAGCAGCTTCTCCCCTCAGTTGCCATACAATCTCTACAATCTGTGCAATGCCCGACGCACCAACCGGATGACCCCTGGATAACAAACCCCCACTCGGGTTGACGGGTATCCTTCCTCCAAGCTCAGTCAAACCCTCATCAATGAGCCGTCCGCCTTCACCCAATGGGCACAGGCCTAAACCCTCATAATGGATTAGTTCACAGATAGTGAAGGCATCGTGCACCTCCACTACATCAAGGTCTTTCGCCCCCAAACCTGCAATATTATACGCCTTAGCTGCCGCCCGGGTCTCCACCTCCCATGTCGTCAGGTCACGATGATTCTCGTACGTTCCCGTGGCGAGAACAGAAGCTCTTAGCTTGACCGCCCGACTTCCGGCCTTTCTGGCCCTTTCTCTGCTACAGACTATGAGGGCCGCTGCCCCATCGCTGTTCGGGCAACATGAATACAGCGTGAGAGGCTCAGCAATGACAGGTGAGTTAAGCACCTCCTCCAAGGTGAAAGTTTTCTGAAACTGGGCGTATGGATTAAGGCTTCCGTTCAAGTGATTCTTTACGGATACTTTCGCCATCTGTTCTCTGGTTGTGCCATATTTCTCCATGTGTTTCTGGGCAATAAGAGCAAAATACCCCGGAAAAACTTCTCCGAGACGCGCCTCTAATTCGCCGTTGCCCACGTCGAGTACCTGGCCCTTCGGCATGACCACCTTTTCCGTGCCAGCAACGATGACCATGTCGTACAGTCCGCTAGATACTCCAATCCATGCCTGGTGTAATGCCGTTGATCCTGTGGCGCAGGCATTCTCAACGTTCACTATTGGGATTCCATTAATTCCCACTTCCCAGAAGACGTTCTGGCCGACTCCGGTCTCTCCTTGCAACACGGGGCCCAAGGCATTTCCACAATACCCGGCCTCAATCTCGTGGGTTTTAATACCAGCATCCCGAATCGCCCGCATAGCAGCTTCTCCACCCAAGTCACGGAGGCTTCTCTCGGAATGCTTTCCAAACACCGTCATGCCCACACCTGTGATATAGACGTCTCTCATATGCAAAACCCTTTCCTTTGCGCCGGGACAAACTTGTAACCTATAATCTTCTTTCCGTCTGTATCCATACTTATGGGTCCGATGAGAAGCTCAACCTCCCGGCCTGGCGCAAGGAGTTCACGGTCGCAACTGTCAAAAAGAGCGAAGATGCGAACACCATTTTCAGGAATGTCAACATATCCGATAGCATAGGGAGCCTTGATACCCGATGGTGCATCAACATATACGATAGTAGATGCATGGATAAGACCCCGGGAGGCAAGAGTAATATTCGTAATTTGAGATTCATCCAAGCAGTAACGACAATAGCTTCGTTCGGGAAAAAAGGTTTCCCCACACCTGGAACACCTGCTTGCCTTGAGTGCCACTTTATTTTTTTTCTTCACCGGATAATCAAAAAGACCGGGGTGTACGGCTATCCAATCCATTTTATTGTTATTTGCAGTCTTCACAGCGCCTTTACTCATCATCATTCACCTTTATTAACAAAGCTTTTCATAATACCGGCTTCGTTCAGATCCGCTTTGTCCGACCTACCCAGTATGGCTCTCTGAGGACATTTTTCGTCACCTTCCCGTTGGCATTTTTCGGAAGGTCCTCAATAAATTCAACTCGTTTGGGCTTCTTATAACTTGATAGTTTGGATGCACAGAAATCTATTATCTCTTGTTGACCCAGCGAATGTCCTTTTTTCGCAACAACTACGGCGCACACAGACTCACCATACACTTCATCGGGGATACCGAACACAGCCGCTTCCAGGATACCTGGGTGACTACAGATAACATCCTCGATCTCTTTAGGATAAATATTTTCGGCACCACTTATGATCAAATCTCTCAAGCGGTCCACGATGGTAAAATATCCCTGCCCGTCGTTTCTTGCGACATCTCCTGTGTATATCCAGCCATCCCGGAGCGTCGTCCTGTTGGCTTCATCCATCCGGTAGTATCCGATCATGCCTAGCGGTTTCTGGGCACTTATGATCTCACCCGTCTGGCCCACACCCACGTCATTTCCGTCCTCATCAACAATTCTCAAATCAGCAGTCACCATCTCTCGTCCCGTACACTGCGACCATGCTGTGTGATCTTCGGGCCTCAGTACAGAGACCATTCCCGTCTCCACCTGACCATACCACTGATAGAACTGAACCCTGTTGAAGACTTTGAGTGAAGCCTCTAGTGTTGCCGGAGTAATGGCCGATGAGCCATAGTAGACCTTTTTAAGAGAAGAGGTGTCCCACTTGGAGACATTTGGATAGTTGATGAGCATGGTCAATTGGGTTGGGACCCACATGGTTACGGTTACCCTGTAGCGTGCGACCGATTCCAACACCTTTTCCGGGTCAAAGCCCTTGCTCATAATAACCGCCGTACCACCTACGGTTAACGTAGGGCCCATCATGGCGTTGAGTCCCCCGTTATGAAATAATGGAATGCACACCAGCGAAACATCAGTGTTCTTTAGGTCACCCTCAAGTGCCATACCTAAATAGTTTTGGATATACGCTGCATGAGAAAAGAGGGTTCCCTTGGGAAAACCCGTTGTACCGCTTGTATACATGATAAAACTTGGTGATGCCGGATCCACCTTGACGTTTGGTTCCTCGATTGATTGTCCGGCTGTCAAAGCAGCGAGGGTCAGTCCTGACTTCGACTGATCTTCCAAAATACTTATCAGTTGAACAGGGGATTCAAAGCTACCTCGTGCCTCCTCTACCATTGAACTAAATCCCGATCCGAAGAACAGTACCTTCGGGCTGGAATTGTTTATGACATAGATAAGCTCATCTTTTTTGTATCGAAAGTTTACAGGAACAACCACTGCCCCGCACTTCGCGATAGCATAGACTATTACGGGGAACTCAAGGCAGTTAAAAGCAATTATTGCAACCTTATCCCCCACCTGAATGCCAAGATTCAAAAGACCCCGCGCCAAACTGTTCACCTGACTGTTGAGTTCGCGGTACGTTATCGATTGTTGATCCATTATCAGCGCTGTCTTTTCCGGGTAGCGCTTCGCGTTCAGTCGAAGCACATCTCCTATCACCTGCATGAAAGCCTCCGATTGTGAAAGCCTAAGTACCGGCTCGTATATTTTCTTCTTGTTCTATGTTAACCACTTCACGATCATCGTCGGTGTGTGACCGCCGGCGCCTATAGTTATCCAGGCCTGTATCATGCCCTTCCAAAATTTCCCCTCTGCCGAGAATTCGGCAAGGTTGACCGGGATGACCGCATTCGACATGTTCCCGTATTTGTTCCAGGTATGAATCCACTTGTCCTTACTAAGTCCCTCTTTTTCTGCTCCCCAGATCCAGATATCATAGAGAAGGTCTGCAGGCTGATGAAAAATAACGACGTCGAGATCGTTAAGGGTCAAATTCGCGTTCTTCAGTCCTCCCAAGATTCCGTCGATGCCGAAGCGCTCGCCGACCTTCTGCCACCACATGAAGAACTCCGGCGTACCGTAGCCATAAGAGGAAAAAGGAGGCTGTGGAGGGCAACCGGGCAAATCGGGAACGTCAGGAGCTTTCGGTTTCGCGCCACACATATCGTATGTCTCCGGCCAAGTGCGGTTGAAGGTAGAAAGGAACTCACATTTGAGGTTCTGTGATGAGATAATTGCCGCTCCCGCTCCATCGCCCATCATCGCGAACTGAGCATTGCTCAAATCGGTCCGGCACTGGCCGCCTATGGTTTCCCAGGCCGCGACGGTCACGAGGAGGATCCTCTTATACTTGCCGGCATTTACGAGGTTCCACGCAACTTCGCACCCGTCTACAAAGCTTGCACAGGCATTACTTATGTTGAGTACAGGAACTTCGACGGGAAAACCAAGCTTCCAGTGTATGTAGCCTCCCACCATGGGAACCGTGTACTTGCCACCGCAGTTATTGGCGATGATATAGTCGATGTCCGAGGGCTTCAGGCCTGCCTGGTCAAGAACCTTTCTCGACACATTCTCAGCAAGGATCTCTGCGGCATCATCATTCCTGAATCGTCTGATCTGCTCTGGAAAATGAAATGTAGCTCTCAAGAATTCGGGAACCGTCGGTAAGAGATATTCCTGGTCCTTGGGTGTAACAACATCGCCCTGCATATCCATTGCTATTGCTTCCAATCCGACTTTCATAGTCATCCTATCCTCCTTATAGTTATATTCGCTAATCTCCCTTCAGGAACAATTGTTTCCACGCTCTCAAGCAAGCATTCCCCCATCCTCCACAAATACCTGGCCAGTCACGAAGCTGGATGCATCTGATGCAAGATAAACCGCCAAGGGCCTAATCTCTCTTGGCACGCCCATTCGACCCATAGGGATTCTTGCAATGATCATGGGTTTAAGCTGCTCCTGCATTTCAGGGGAGATACCAAGCCCCACGGGGTTGGTATCGTGCATTCCCGGAGCAATGGCGTTGATCCGTATACCCGCTCCCGCATAGGCCATGGCCGCATGTCTGGTCAAACCGATAATAGCGGCCTTGGTCGTCCCGTAAACTAATGTATCGGGTGCAAATCCTCCCGGCAGACCAGCCACGGACGCAGTACTGATTATGGACCCCTTTTTCTGCTTGAGCATCTGTGGCAAGACCGCCTTCATGCAGAGAAATGTACTCCTCAGGTTGACCGCCACCACCCGCGACCAGTCCTCGAAGGTAAGGTTATGGGCAGAGGCAAAGCGTGTGATCCCTGCATTGCAGAAGAGCACATCTATGCTGCCATATTCACCCAGGGCGCGATTCACCATCTTTTCAACGTCTTCCGGTCTCGACGCATCCCCCTGTGCTGCAATTGCACGGCCTCCTGACTCTTTCAGGAGCTGCACGGTTTCTTCAGCCAGATCTGCGTCGATATCATTGCAGACCACATGGGCACCACACTCAACCATGGCCAGACAGTACTCTCTCCCAAGCCCGTGGCCACCGGCAGTAACCAGCGCTACCTTGCCGGAAAGATTAAACATGTCGAAGAGTTTCATTCTTTTCTCCTTTTTCTAGTCGTTTGCCGTTTCAGGCGGTTATGCCACCGTCCGTGGCAAAAACCTGGCCGGTTACATAACTTGAAGCATCCGATGCCAGAAAAACGGCCAATCCTCGTATCTCCTTGGGTTCTGCAAACCGCCCCATGGGGATCGCACCGGAAACGCTCTTCTTCAACTCCTCTGCCTGTTCGTCGGTCAAACCGAGGCCTACGGGCCTCGTGTCATGTAGTCCCGGCGCGATAGCGTTTATGCGCACACCTTCTCTTGCATAGGTGACTGCAGCATGACGGGTAAACCCGATCATGCCCGCCTTTGTGGCGCCATAGCAGTATGAGAAAGGTGCGACTCCCGCCTTGATGCCGGCTACCGAGGCCGTGCTGATGATGGAGCCGTGCTTCTTTGCGAGCATGCCAGGGAGAACCGCCTTTATGCAGAGGAACATGCTCGTCAGGTTAACCTCCACAACTCGGTCCCAGGCTTCGACGGGCAGTTCATGAAGGGGGACGAGAGGATTCACGATTCCTGCGTTACAAAAAAGGATATCTATGGTACCGAATTCTTCTAATACCCGCT
>Ga0351962_1120_pt1 | contig 20629 bp, 21 predicted proteins | sample TotcelT113001N13_FD_205805 | JGI IMG/M metagenome (GOLD analysis project Ga0351962, IMG submission 205805) | Enriched cells from coal bed in the Powder River Basin, Montana, United States - Total cells T11 rep3 HSBNCT.T11.300.1.N13 ...
GCTTTAGCGCCGGTTATGTCGGCTATCGTTCAAAAAATAATGGAGATGATTAATTCAGTGGGAGGGCCGGAGGGTATTACTGCAAAAATGCTGCAATACCAAGATACTATAATGTCTGTTGTTGAACTTTTATTTGCTCTCATTCAGGTAATCGGCACGGTTATCGGTTGGTGGTTTCAATTTGTTGACGTTCTTGATACGGTTATCAATAAAGCGGAAGCAGCGTATAAAGCAATAACTAAACTTGCCAGCGCTTTGGGAGGAAACGTCATAAATGCTTGGAAGAATTTACCGGCTAATTTGGGATTTGGAGGAGGCAGGGCTATTGGCGGACCGGTAAGTGCCGGTACCAGCTATTTGGTCGGAGAAAAAGGTCCGGAAATGTTTGTCCCATCTACCAGCGGAACAATAATACCAAACGGAGGAGGGGGATTGGTAATTAACATAACCGGCAATACCCTTTTAGATAACAGGGCGGCTGAGAAAATCGGCGACATGATAGTTAATAAATTAGGAATGAGCACTAAATACGCTTACTAAGTATGGATATAACAGTGACAATCGAATCAACAGACCGCACCGCATATATAGATTGGCCGAGCTTTACGATTGAAAATATTTTAAATAACCAAGTTGACACTTGCTCCTTTGTAACTAAAAAATACGGGGACCGGACATGGAAACCGAGAGCGGGAGATGAAATAGAAATAACTGACGGCTTAAGTACGATATTCGCCGGAGTGATTATTGAGGTTGAAGAAGAAACGGACGCTTTGCTTATCCGTTACAGGGTAGAGTGCAAGGACTGGACGCATTATCTTGACCGTTCCTTAGTGGTAGAAAGCTATAAGGACAAGACTGTGAATGAAATAATCGATCATATCAATGACAATTATTTAAGCGGTTTTACCATCACTAATGTTGACTGCGATATATTTGTGACTTCAATTACATTTAACCGGATACCAGTCAGTCAATGTTTGCAGATATTAGCAGAGAAAACAAATTACAGTTGGTATATTGATTATGATAAAGATATTCATTTCTTTGCTAAAAATAGTGAAACCTCGCCGTTTGATTTAACAGATGAAAACGGCAAATATATATTTTCCAGTCTTAAGATAACGGAAGACATAAGCCAAATAAGAAACAAGATTTATGTGCGAGGCGGTGAGGCGGAAGCTACCAGCCGAGATGATAATTTTGTCGGCGATGGCACGAAAAAAACTTTCGCTCTAAGTTATAAATTTGCTTCCAAACCCACGGTTACAGTCGGCGGAGCATCTAAGACGGTCGGTATAGATTTTCTTGATACCAGCGGTTACGATTGTTACTGGAATTATAACGAAAAATATATCCGCTTTGATACCGCACCGGCCAGCAGCGCCGCGATTGTAGTTTCCGGCAATCCGTTATACCCAATTTTAATCCAGGTTCAGGATGATGTCAGTATAGCGGAATACGGGACTTATGAATTTAGCTTAATTGATAAAGCAATCAAATCGAACGATGAGGCCAGGCTTTACGGGTATTCACAATTAACCGCCTATGCCAACAACATTAAAGAGGGCAGCTTTCAGACTTACGAAAGTGGTTTAAGAAGCGGACAAGCTATAAATATTCAATCCACCGTCAGAGGGACAAATGAAAGCTTTTTAATTCAGAGAGTCAACTTGCAGATGCGCGGACCGAATGACGGATTATGGACAGTAGAATTAGCTACACTGAGAACTTTGGGTATTATAGATTTTCTGCAAAAACTCTTAATGGCTTATGACCGGATGGGCGCTATAGCCGAAAGCGAAATTGTTACCCTGGAAATGAGCCGGACAGATCAGCAAACTGTAGATGTTACTGAATCAATAACCAAAAAAACGCCCAATGCCGATACGCAAACAGCCAACTGCACCGAGAGTATATCAAAAGACCCTTTAGGCGCTGGCGTAGCTCCCGACTGGGTGCTTGCGCCATATGTTCCCTCCGGCCACACAGACACAAAAAGAGAAATGCTTTTAGATTATTCATCTTATCTTTATTAAAAAAATATGAATGTTAACTCAAATATCGCCGTTACCGGCGAAATAACAGCCAATTTCTATGACCAATCTGTTTTGGATTTCCTTGATAGATTCATCAATAGAATCATTTTGAAGTTCAGAGATAATTACCCGGGTTTAATGAAATATTATCGCTTGGGAGAGTTAAAGAAAACCGAGAAAAAAAAGAACGTGATTTGTAATGCCGGATTTAACGCGATAGCAAAGAGACTATGCAATGATAACACCTATACCGGTTATATAAATAAAATGGCTTTAGGAACAGGAAGTCCGACACCGGCGGCGAGTGATACGGAGCTAGACACCGAAACTTACCGCAATACCACGGCTAGCAGTACATCCAGTTCAAATGTCGCATATCTTACCGCATATTTTACCGAGACGGAATGCAACGGAACTTATACTGAGTTTGGCAATTTTATTGACGGCACAACAACTCCAGACAGCGGCCAATTATGGAGCCATATTGCCAGTATCAGCTGGGTAAAGAACAGCACGACCTGCTTAGTTGTAAGCTGTCAATATACGTTCGCTTCCGCTTAATAAATAATCTTTAAAATATATGGCAAAAAGATGGAGTGCTGGAGATAAAGTCAATGCCAGCGACCTTAATAATTCAGTTGTGCCAACAGGCGCTATTATACCTTTTGCCGGGGCAGCCGCACCGACTGATTGGTTATTGTGCGACGGCGCAAGTCTTTTACGAGCGAGTTATGCAGATCTGTTTGCATTAATCGGGACAACATACGGCTCGGCTGATGGAACGCATTTTAATCTTCCAAACTTAAAAGGCAAAATACCGGTAGGACTGAATGCCTCAGACACCGAATTTGATACCTTGGGGGAAACCGGCGGAGAAAAAACACATACTTTAACGGCAACTGAAATGCCAGCTCATAGTCATAACACTACTCATTATAATTTAGGTAGTGGGGCGGGCACTAATCCAACGAGCCAAAATGGTAATACCTATCCGAGCGTTATTGCATCTGAATCAGCAGGAAGCGATACGGCGCATAACAACTTACAACCATATTTAGTCGTCAATTATATTATTAAAAGCTAAATCTATGCCTGAAAAGCAACTTGATAAGGAAATCTTTATTATCATCGCTTTCATGTCAGTGATCGGCACGTTAGCCAATGCACTTTCACAAGACGAAAAACCATTTAAAAATTTTGGTCACTTTTTTATCCAATCAATTGTCGGCGCATTATGCGGAATAATTTTTGGCTTTCTTACTTGCTGGATAATTGGAGAAAATGTTTATGCCGTTGGCGGTATTTCTGGCATAGGCGCAGTCGCTGGCATTAATGGAGTGCGCCTTTTAGCTAACTTAACAAAAAAATATTTAGAGATTAAATACAAAAAATAATCATATGAAAATTGAATTAATGACTCCCGTTCGGGATGTCATGATTAACCAAAAATTCGGCGAGAACGCTTTGGGCTGGTATAAGCAATGGGGGCTTTTAGGACATAATGGAATTGATTTTGAAACCAAGACCGGATGCCCGGTCAACGCAGCGCATGCCGGTATCGTGACCGTAGCCGGTAAAGACGGAGACGGCGGGATAGCTATTGAGATATTATCTGAAACTCAGGACGACGGATTTAAGACCATCTATTATCATTTGCAGGATGTTTTGGTTAAAGTCGGCGACATCGTCAATATGGGCAAGCTAATCGCCCACGCGGACAATACGGGCAAATACACGACCGGCGACCACCTGCATTTCGGGCTTAAGCTAACCCGAGACGGCCAGACAGTTAACAAAAGCAACGGTTATAACGGCTGCATTAATCCGGCTCCATATTTTATTGATAAGGACTGGGATAAATCGAATGCATACAAGAGATATGGCAGACGCCGGACTTGGGCGAGTTATATGTTTAACGAAGTGCCGGTTTCCATAGCGCTGACCAAATACCTTAAAAGAAAACCGAGTTTTGAAGAAATAAATTGTTGCACGTATGGCGGTTGGGAAAGGGAAGTGTTAACCAACCCGGCCTTAGCCTATAATTGGAAATATTTAACTAAAACTCAATATTTAAACGGCCAGCAACCGTTTTGCTAATTATTAAATAATTATTATGGCAAATTCTACATCAACCATCAAACCAGGCTATAAGACCAGCGAGTTTTATGTAACTCTCATTTCTTCTTTAGCCGGTTTACTAATGGTGGCCGGTATCTTCACTTCTGATCAAGCCAACGTTTTTGAAGAAGCCTTGCAATCAATTGTCGGCGGCTTAATGACTTTAATCCCGGTTGTTGAATACATCAGGAGCCGGATAGAGGCCAAGTTAAAATAATATACTAGAGCTCACTGCATTAAGGTCAAGAAACACTATATATAGTGTTTCTTTTATCTATTGCCCTATATGTTGTGTTTTTTGCTTGATTTTTGCCGCTAACTATGGTAGATAAAAAAATCCTGACCTCTTGCAAAGGCCAGGATGTGAACCGGGTAAAAATCCCCGTGTTTAATTGTCGGATGTGTTGGAGAAAAGTACCATGGGCAGGAAATTACTGTCAAGAAAAAACGCCAACCTTCCTTTCGGGTGATTTTTAAATTTAATCCGGTAAAGGGGGGTGAATTTGTATGGCCGATATTTTGAAACCTGGTGAGATTGCCGACAAATCAGGCCAATATGGCATTGTTGGCCCGAGAGGAGGCAAAACCGGCGAAGAGCGCACTGTAACTAAAGGTGAGCCTTTGCCGCCCACACCTGAAAAGGGAATGGGGTATGTGTTAGTTGATAAGACAAAACACGGCAAGTAGCTTCAACTGGGCTCTGCCTGTAAAAGGGCAGGGCCCTTTTTATTAAGTCACGTTAGCTGCGTGTCATGCAACAGATTCGTTTTGCCCTTTCCAAGACATGATCATAGGTTAAAATAGTCAAGTTGTGATATAAGGAATTTAGGATTCGATAAGCTTCATTTTGTTCGTCTTCCCAATCATAAGAACGCCCAAAAATAAGAATACAGCGTGGTTTTACTATCTTAACATTGCCAACTCTATCTTGAAATTTAACACTATTAACTTCCCTTTCAACCTCGTATAGATATTGTGCCGCCTGAGTTGTTGCTTTTGTCAAATCAGTTGCGGGAACATAATTTCCATGATCCTTAGAATCTTGCCAAAATTTTAACCCTCCTTCTGGCCGCTTGATTTCGACTATATCAAGAAAACCATCGTATGCTTGCATTAAGAAATCAGCAATATTATCCGTATCAATAGCCCTCTCATCTAAAACACGTACAAATTCAGTTCCAAGGACCCAGGTATTTTCTTGAAACCAGCTCTGCCACTTGTGTTCAAGCAAATCATTTTTAAGCATTTCTTCAAACGCTTCGATTGCTTGAATCCGATGATGATTTTCAAGCCCTAACATCAAGTCACGATGTATAATTTCATGTTCTATGATGAATTCCAATAATTCCTTTTTTTCTGGGTTATCGAACAATGCCTTTAAATGTTCTATGCTTGTTTCATCAAATGAATCTTCTATGGGTATGTATTTCTTTATTCCAACCTTAAAGGGTTCATAATTATCTTGAATGAAGGCAATTAGATTTTTAAATTCATCATCATCGAGGGTTAATTCACTTTTTGGCTCTTTATTTTCCGGTCGTTCAGCATAATATCTGCCCATGAGACTTATCTTTTTATAACGGCCTATTTTAAGAGATATTTCAACATCGCCATTAGATCGCTCGATTTTCCAAAAAAAAGCTTTGCTAATTACACTCTGTTTATCTTTTAATATGGTCAATAAATAATCTTTTCCGTCTTTTGATGTCATTATTTCAGTCATGACAATCCCCTTTTTTCCGTATTATTTTAAGACTTTATAATAATATTTTTGTGCAATCAATAATTTTTGTATTCTATTTTAGTTTATCGGAACCTTATTTATGTAAAATGGCTTCAAAATGGGTATCATAGTCCGTGGACTTATGGTCATCATTTCTGATATTTAAAAACTGTGGACACCGTGAATAGCCACTCCTTAATACTCCTTGGTCAAAACATACGAAAAACAAGAAAAGAAATTGGATTATCGCAAGAAGCGTTAGCGCAGGAATCTGGCCTCGATAGAAGCTATATCGGCGGCATTGAAAGAGGAGAAAGAAATATTTCTATCTCCTCGCTTTGTAAAATAGCCGCTGCTTTAAAGAAAGACGTGTCATTTTTGACGGAGGGAATAACAATTGGCCATTCTGACTGATGAAGAATTAGCTGCATTAGGCATAAAACTTTACGGTTACTGTCAAAAATATACTATTCCTGTTGAGTACGTTTTTCAGATACTTAACGATCAAAAAGTAACTCCAATGACCAGAGGAAAGGCTATGGAGTATAATGCTTTTTTATTGCTTGATTCTATATTGGATAAAGGCGCTTGGTCAGTGCAAAAATTAAATGTGAGTGCCCAGCCAGGAAGCCCGGACCAAGATATCAGTATTACTCATCGGCGGACAGCGATAGTTTTAAAAATAGAATCTAAAAGCGCAGTTAGGGGAGCAATGGCCTCCGGTAAGAGAGCAAAACTTTATAAAGTTCCGCATTTCAAAGTAAAATGTCATCGCAGCAGAAGCAACATCAGTTTAGCCGGTACAAGTAACGACAGATATGGCCTCGATGTTTTTGACATAATACTTACTACTCCATTAAATGCTCTATATGAAGGTAATACCGTAGGTGAAGATTTAGAACTTATTAAAGATGACGGTCTAGTAAAAACTCTTTATGACTATTATAATGTTGACAATGAAGATGATTTATTAAACGCAGCCGCCAATGATTGGCGTTTTGTCATTCCGGCAGATATAGCAGAAAATGGCTATATTCCAAGAACTCCGTATGTTTTATTGAAAGATGATCCTAATTGGCGTTCAATTAATGATATTGAACCTAAATTACTAGATATAGTTAAATCAAAACTTCCATCGCGTTCTAAAAAATAATCAGGTTTCAGATTTATAATTTAAGATAAATAATTCTTTGCCTTTATATCGTTCGCCTTTTCTAACTACATGATTTTTCTGATCGTCGGTTCTGTTTATACAATAATTCCATTCTCTATCATGTATTTCTTCCGCCCAATCATACATGCTTTTTATTTCATCGATATTGTCATAAGTTAAAAAGAATTTAAGTCTACGCCTATGTTTTTTAAGGATTTTATTTAAGCGATAGTGATCCTCTCTTGCAAATATTCGACTATAAAATTTGTCCTGGTCTGCGTTAAAATATGGCGGGTCAATAAACAAAAGCGCTCCATCGGGGCAGCTTTCAATAACAGGTTCAAAATCTTTGCAGAGCAATTTTACGCCTTTAAGCTTTAATGAAGTCCGTCGTATATTACGCGGCCAATTTTCAGGTCTCATAGAATATTTATCACCATAGCCCCAATAGCAATTTTGCATATTCATTATTCCGCTATATGAAGTTCTGTTTAAATAATACCAACGTCCCGCCCGCTCTAAACTATTTGTAGGTTTAAACTCATTCTTATAATATCCATGTAATTCTTTGCTTGCCGGTTTTTTATCCAAAAAAGAAATTAATTCTTCCGGATGATTTTTTATCGTTCGGTAGACGTTCATTAAATCTTTATCCAAATCGTTCAAAATCGTTATTTTACTTTTATCCTTAGCGAAGAAAATCGATCCGCCTCCTACCAAAGGTTCGCAATAATATTCGTGTGGCGGAATATGCTCAAAAATCAATTTTCTAGCGTAAAATTTACCACCCGCATATCTGAATGGTGAATTGATAGCGTTGTTTTTTGTCAATCTATGATACCTCTCTTTTGAGTTAAAAAGGGTATCATAGTCATCATTATTTGTAAATAATTATTAATCATTTTTCACGTAATTTTTTTTATCCTCTGTCCAATTCTTTTTCTCCGGCTCCTCTATTGCTCCCTCCACTTCAGATTCCATATTTCAATGAAAGTTTATCCACACCTTTAAGAAATTTAGGATTATATTTTCATTAAGAATTAATAATATTAATATTCCTCTTTATTTATAAGGTCTTCACGAGTTTTAAGAAGTATGCTATTATAGAATTAGGAACATTCTAGAGGTTCCGGCTATATCCTTGCATGGGAGTTAGCAGTATCAAACAACAAGCAGAAAGGTTACTTCTCCTCCTTTCTGCCCTATTCATTACAAGTTAATATACTAAAATTTCACACAAAAAAGTCTTGCTTTGATAGGGTGGTTTAGTGAAATTTTCCGCTCTTGAAAGTAAGACTTTTTTGTTAAAGCCTATGAAAATTCAATGTCCAAACTGCCATTATCAAGGCAGGCCAAAAATAACCAATCGCGGATCTTGTATCCTAGCCGTTTTTCTACTCCTGTTTTTTATTATTCCGGGAGTTTTTTATTTGCTTTGGATGGCTGCTAAAAGAAATACCACCTGCCCAATTTGCGGCTATAAATATGTTGTGCCGGTAAAGTAATCCCTTTCACAATTTAAGCGGACTTGTCGTGCCTGATTTTTTATTGCTCGCCGCCGATTTTTTTTAAGCTTTTTTCTTGAATAAAATCGATGGCGAAAACAGCGATAACCCACACCGAATATTAAAATATTATTTTCTTTTTTTTGGATTTGTTTCTTTATGGGGCAAGCGGAAAGTAATATTCGGGAGGGGAGGAAGCTGGGGGAGCCATCTTATCCAGATATAGCCAGATATATTAATACATATGCAAGCATATTCAAACGAAGAACAATTGATTTTAGATAAGCAGGTTGCGATTACAGCAGAGGTATATAAAATTTTGAAGCGGCAAAAACACAAACAAAAAATATCAATGGCAAAAATAGTTTGTAACTTAATTATCAAAACATATGGTGATTGTATGTAGAAATTGCGGCAAAGAAATATTGCCACCAATAAATGAATTATAATTTTATGTCTGAAACACTTCTTAAAAATCAGATCCTCGATTATCTGAAATATAAAAACATCTTTTGCTGGTTAACCAATGTCCAGGGAACTTATAATCGTTTTACCAACACTTATTACAAGAATCCGCGCTTATTAAGTGGTGTGGCTGATATCATTGGCGTATTGCCGAACGGTCGCTTTTTTGCAATCGAATGTAAAGTCGGTAAGAATAAGCAAACACCAAGCCAGATTGAATTTCAGAAGAATATTGAAGCTAATCAAGGCGTTTACATGGTTGCAACGCAGTTAGAGGGCGTAGAAACTTATCTTAAATCTTCCCTTTCTTTCCCTATGAATTAACCGTCAATCATTTAGACTTATCCCAGGAGGTAACAAACAATGGCAAAATCAATTTTTGGCGAAGTGGTAAAAGGCTTAAGCGGTATAGCCGGGGAAGTAGCAAGACAGATTACTGGTACAAAACCAACAAAACAAAAACAGTATAACAACCTTAAAAGATACACTTCTAAGGAACTTACAGAAGTCAGCCGCAACATTCAGAGATTGGCAAAAGAAGCATTTAAGAAATGAAGCCCTCCGACCAGGGCCGGAGGGCGGGTGTCAGACCAGGTTATGGCGAGATTTACTTTCGCCGCCTGGCTTAACTTGAATGGTAGGTTTGGAGAAGGAAGCTTCAAAGATGTTTAAATCCACGAACCAGCTGCCGCCGATTTTCTTAGCGCCAGGAATATGGCCGAAGTTTAAAAGCTTATACATTGTCTTTAAAGACATCTTAAGCTTATCGGCCAACTCCTGGGCAGAAACGATATGGTAACTCATGAAACACCACGAGCACACCATCCGTCCTTGAATTTTTTTTGCACCTTAAGCCTTTTCAACCAGAACCAACCATCCTTTTCTGGAACACAAATTTTAGCACATTCAAATATAAAAGGAGGTAAAGAAAATGCCCTGCTATAAACGGAAGCTAAAGAAACTCGGTGAACGTTGGCGTTTTGTCGGAAGTTACTTAGGTAAATTGTATGCCTCAAAAGCTATTTATCTGACCAAGCGGGAAGCGTTGGACGCGGAAAGAGAATATATCAGGCAGATGGACGAAGAAGCCAGGCGACCGAGAAAAGAAATAATGCTCATCGACTTTCTCAATATCAGGCTGGACCACGTTAAAGCCAATAAGAGCCGGTACTATTATAACGAGCATAAAAGATACCTTAAAATGCTGTTGGATAAAGTCGGGAACAAACCGGTTGATGAAATTAAAAAGCTTGATGTCGCTGAAGTTGTAAACTCTTATTCTCAAGACCTGCGGAAACGCAAGAGAACCCAGCACAAAGCTAATGCGATGCTTCGGATCATTAAGGCAACTTTCTTCTATGGAATTGATCTTTATGACCTTGATATTAAAAACCCCTGTATTGGTTTGAAAATGAATAGTGTTGATAAGAAGCTAAAGTATATTCCCTCTGACCCAGATATTGAGGCGGTATTGGCAATCTGCAATGAAAACCAAAAAATGCTTATTCAGTTTGTCAGAGACACCGGCTGCCGCATTCAGGAAGCGTTAAATTTAACGAAAAATGATACTCACAGCGATTTTATCGTTCTGCATACCCATAAATCACGGAACAGCGATTTAACCCCACGTAAAGTCCCAAAACCAGATTGCTTAAATGGCTTTAATTGGAAAGGTCGCCTATTTGTCGAATGGACAAGCCATCCGCGTTTTTTAGAGGAAAAAGTAAAAGAGTTAAAACAGCAGAAATGGAATTGGCACAATTTGCGCCATCGCTATGCTTCCCGGCTATCAAAAGAGGGCAGGCCGCTATTTGAAATTATGTCCCTCTTAGGTCATTCAAATTTGAGCACCACGCAAGGATATTTGCAGTTACTCCCATAATCTTTGCCCATTCTTTGCCCAGAAAAACTAAAGGCGTCTATCAAGACGCCTCTTTTATCATTAATGCCCGGGACGGGAATCGAACCCGTACACTCGCAAGGAGCGAGGGATTTTAAGTCCCTTGCGTCTACCTATTCCGCCACCCAGGCATTGTTCTTGTTATAATAGGAAAACTGTTGTATGTCAATAAGCAAATTCAACGAACCATGAGTTGGTGTTCGATGGAGTAATTAACTGCTGTTTGAAATTTTGGTGTCTCTATCTAACATGGCAGGGGAGAAGACATATGGTTTGTGACAAAAAAGTGATTTCTAACAATATGATATGTTTGGCATATGCAAAATAATTCAATACGGGAGGCATTTTTATCTTGACTGATGGTTTCAAATTGTACTAAATAAAATACAATGAGACACGGAACAATGACAACAATCAGCAATTTTTATTTTGGCTATTGGTATTTCTGCGAAAGATTGCACCCGTGTCCCGTGTAATACTATAGGGATATCACAAAGGCCATGGGTGCAAATACCCATGGCCTTTTTTATTTTGTACTCAAAAAAAGGAGGCGCAATGAAAAATATTCGGCTTACCTCACTGAAGGAAAACAGCAAGACAGTCGTGCAGGTTGATAACGTTTCTGTAGGGGAGGGTTTCTGTGTGATAGCCGGCCCATGCTCTGTTGAAAGCGAGAAGCAGACCATTGAAACGGCTTTGGCCGTAAAAGCTACTGGCGCTCACATGCTCAGGGGTGGGGCATTCAAGCCACGGACATCACCCTATGCCTTTCAGGGCCTTGGTCTCAAAGGTCTCAAAATATTAAAAAAGGCAAAGGAGGTTACCGGTTTGCCCATCGTAACCGAGGTGATCGACACGAGAGATGTTCCATGGGTTTCTGAGTATGCCGATGTTTTGCAGATCGGGGCAAGAAACATGCAGAACTTCTCGCTCCTGAAAGAAGTGGGAAAGACCCGTAAGCCAATTCTTCTCAAAAGAGGTATGAACTCTACGATCGAAGAGTGGTTGAACTGTGCGGAGTACATCCTCGATGGAGGTAACCCTGATGTCATACTCTGTGAGCGGGGCATCCGCACTTTTGAAACCTACACGAGAAATACACTTGATATAAGTGCGGTTCCTGCCCTGAAAGAGCTTACCCATTTGCCGATAATTATTGATCCTTCCCACTCCGCCGGAAGGGTCAGTCTTATTTCTTCCCTCAGCCTTGCAGCAGTGGCAGCCGGTGCTGACGGAGTGATCGTTGAGGTTCATGTCAATCCTCAAGAGGCTATTTGCGATAAGGATCAGGCCTTGACCCCTCAAGAGTTCAAGGGGATTGCGGTGAAGATGCAGAGGCTTCACGAGTTTATGGCGGGCGCACTATGAGATCCATGACCCTTGAAGGATCAACGGGCGCTACGAAGATAGAACTGGGATTTCCTTTCACTTCAATAGGAGAATATTTTCATGACAAAAGGGTAGTGATGATTACTGACAGCAAAGTATATAGCCTCTTCGAAGAAGAATTTCCAAAAGGACAGGCTGCTGTTCTTGGCAGCGGTGAACTCGTGAAAACCCTCGAATCAGCATATGAAATCTATCAGTTCTTTCTTGCTCAGGAGCTCGATCGGTCTTCCTGCGTAGTAGGCATAGGAGGCGGAGTAGTTTGCGACATTGTCGGTTTTTGCGCTTCCACGTACTTGAGAGGATTACCGTTCGGATATGTTCCCACCACACTCCTTGCCCAGGTAGACGCCAGTGTAGGCGGAAAGAACGGTGTCAATTTCAAGGGTTACAAAAACATGGTAGGCACTTTTAACCAACCGCAATTTGTCTTGTGTGACTTCAAATTCCTGAAAACCCTCCCTGAGAGCGAGGTGAGAAACGGGATTGCCGAGGTGATGAAACATGCCCTTATAGGAAACGGCCTTCTGTTCTCTCAGTTGGAGGAGAATCAAGAAAGGATTATGTCTCTTGATGAGAATCTCCTCGAGGAAGTTGTGTATGAATCCCTTCTGGTAAAGGTGGGGATTGTTACCCGGGACGAAAGGGAGAGTGGCGAGAGGAGGAAACTGAACTTCGGACACACCCTTGGGCATGCAGTTGAAAAAACATGCGGACTGAGTCACGGGGATGCAGTGAGCATCGGAATGATAATGGAGAGCAAGCTATCAGTAATGAAAGGGAGGTTGGAGGAGAAGATTGCAGAAAGGATTAAGACGGTCTTTGAAAAACTTGGTCTGCCCGTGAGGGCAGAGCTGGACAGGGATGCCATGATTGATGCTGTAAGAAAAGACAAGAAAAGGGAAGATCACGAAATTCATTGTGTTCTTCTGGATGAGATTGGAAGTGCAAAGATAGCCAGGGTAAGGATAGATGAATTAGAGGAGTTTTTTGATGATCTGTGTGAGTATTGCTGAGCAATTTGCAGGGAGCTGTCTAAAAGCTTTAGAAGGTCTTGATTTCGCGGAGATCAGGATGGAGGGCATGAAGCTCACAAAGAATGATATTCAAAGAATCTTTTCCCAGCCCGTGAAGCTCATAGCCACCTGCAGACCCGGGCATATTTCTGATGGGATCAGAATGCAATACCTTAGGGATGCAATCCAAACAGGCGCGTCCTATGTGGATCTAGAGATTGAATCAGAGAATGCCTGGAAGAGGGAGGTTATTAAAACAGCACGAAGACAGGGCTGCCAGGTGATTATCTCCTTTCATGACTATGAGAAAACACCTGGCCTGGACAGACTCAAGGCGACCATTTCCCAATGCTTTGCTGAGGGTGCTGATATTGCCAAGATAGCGTGCATGGTTCGATCCGAGCAGGACAATGCGAAGCTGTTAGGACTTCTGAGCGGAAAGCAGCACAATAACAAACTGCTTGTAATCGGGATGGGCGAGAAGGGTAAGGTTACCCGTATTGTGGCCCCGTTTTTTGGAAGCCCATTTTCTTATGCCTCCCTATCGCATGGCAAAGAGACTGCTGAGGGTCAGATCACAAAGGAAAACCTTAAAGCAATGATGAGAGGCATCAGCGATGCCTGAAACCAAGATATTTGCCGTAGCGGGCAATCCTATCGTCCACAGCAAGAGCCCAGGCGTGTTTAAGGCAGCTTTTGCAGCAGAAAACCTTGATGCCGAGTATACCCGTCTAACTGCCCAAGAACCGGGAGAAATACTTGAAAGCGTCAGAAAAATAGGACTCTCTGGAGTAAATATCACAGCACCATTCAAAGAGAGGATCATACCTTTCCTGGACGAGGTGGACGATGGGGCAAAGCGTGTTGGCGCTGTGAACACCATTGTAGTGAAAAAAGGAAAAACCCATGGATTGAATACCGATGTGGGTGGTGTGAGAAACGCATTACTCCGGAACGGTGCAGCCCTTTTGAGGAGAAAGGCCATTGTCCTTGGTTCGGGAGGCGCCTCCAGGGCTGCTGCCTTCAGTCTTATTCGGGAAGGCGCCCGTGTCGTGATATGTAACCGCACGCTTGAGAAGGCCCAACGCGTGGCACTTCTTCTTGGGTGCAAAGCTGTTGGGCTGCGGCATATAGGAGCCGAAATAGGAAATGCGGATATCCTTGTTTCCTGCCTGCCTCCCATCAATGCTCGAATCGTGGATCCTGGTTTACTAACCCAAAGCATGATAGTCCTCGATGCAACGTATGCCCAAGAGACAATCCTTGCCAGAGATGCCAGAGAAAGGGGCTGTAAGGTTATAGATGGTACGGAGTGGTTGCTTTTTCAGGGAGCAGCATCCTTTACTCACTTTACAAAACTTGATCCCCCCCTGGAGGTAATGAGAAGAGAAGTATACAGGCAGGGACAACAAGAAAAAAAACACATTGCCTTTGTTGGCTACATGGGTGTGGGCAAGACGGCAGTAGCCCATCTCCTTGCCAAAGCACTCGACAGGCCTTTGTTGGACATTGACAGGATGATTGAAGATAAAGAAGGTCCGATATCAGAAATATTTGCCCAGAAAGGCGAGCCAGCCTTCCGGGCCATGGAAAAGGAAGAGGTCGCAAAAATCAAAAATATCCCGCGATCGGTAATTTCATGCGGTGGGGGAGCGGTCCTCGATAAAGAGATTGTGGAGACACTCAGTAAACACTGCTTTATTGTCTGGCTCTGGGCTGACATTGACACAATTGTTCAGAGAGTGGGCAAAAACGGTAATAACACGCGTCCGCTTTTTATAGGACAGGACCGGCATTTGACAGTTGAAAAAATGCTTGCGTCGAGAATTCCACATTACGCGAGTGTTGCGGACCTTATTGTACGTACAGACGGATTGGCAATTATGGAAATTATGGAAAGGATAAAAAATGAGATTCATACATTCTTCGACCATTGATGGTGCAATCACAGCCCCGCCTTCGAAAAGCGGGATGATCAGGGCAGTGGCTGCGTCGCTATTAACATGTGGTACATCTGCAATACTCAATCCAACTTTTTGCGATGATGGCATGGCATCCCTCGGCATTGCCGATGCATTCGGGGCAGACATCACCTTAAGAACCGACCGGATAAAGGTGAACGGTTATGGCGGACCGGGTAAGAAAAAAATCAGAAGGAATATTGTAAATTGCCATGAATCAGGCCTTTGCATGAGAATGTTTGCCCCCATTGCAGGATTGGCTGAAGAAGTGATTATACTTGAAGCCACCGGTTCCCTTTTGAGACGTCCAATGCATATGGATGCTGCCTTGAGTGCCCTCGGTGCACAAAGTGAGACACAGAATGGATCTGCCCCGATCAGGGTAAAAGGAACAATGTCCGGTGGGAGGTTCATGTATGACGGCGCAGAAGGTTCACAATTTCTCACCGGTCTTCTCATGGCGCTCCCGCTTTGTTCCAGCGACTCAGCCATAGAAGTGTACAACCTGAAAAGCAAACCATATATCGATATAACCGTGGAAATCCTGAAAAGGTTTGGAGTATCCATCTATCATGACAGAGATATGAATCAATTCTTTATCAAAGGAAACCAGCTCTATAAGCCGTGTGCCTATACCGTTGAGGGAGATTGGTCCGGAGCTGCATTTATGCTTGTAGCTGGGGCTATCGGTGGATCGATTACAGTGAAAGGCTTGTGTGAGCAGTCCTGTCAGGGTGATAGGGCCATCCTCAATGTGCTGGAAGAGGCAGGAGCACAGATCGACGTAAATGAAAATTCTATATCGGTGCACCAGAGAAATCTCAAGGCTTTTCAATTCGATGCAACGGAGTGTCCTGATTTATTCCCTCCTCTTGTTGCGCTGGCAGCCAATTGTGAAGGGAAAAGCACGATCTATGGTGCGCAAAGACTAATACACAAGGAGAGTAATCGTGCCCTTGCCCTTGTTTCAGAGTTTGCCAAGCTCGGGACCGAAATAGAGCTTCATAAAGATAAAATTGATGTCAAAGGTGCGCAATTAAAAAGAGCAGTGATCAGTAGTCACAATGATCATCGCATTGCTATGGCCTGTGCTGTTGCTGCACTCAAGGGAGATGGGGAGGTTGCCATTGACTGTCCGTCGTGTGTCTTTAAATCCTATCCGACTTTTTTCGAGGATTTGGACTCAGTAAGGAGGGTGCGTGAATAACCTCGGAAGACAATTTCAAGTTAGTATCTTTGGGGAGTCTCATGGAGAATGCGTTGGTGTTCTCATTGATGGTTGTCCGGCAGGAATGCCTCTCTCACGGGAAGAGTTCTCTTTCGATTTGGACAGGAGGAAAGGGGGAAAAAAGGGAACAACATCACGGAAGGAGCCTGATGTCCCATTCTTGAAGTCAGGCATTTTTAAGGGAAGAACAACAGGGGCACCCATACTTATTCTTTTCGAAAACACGAATGTCGATTCGATCGTTTATGAGGACATCAGATTTACACCGAGGCCAGGGCAGGCTGACTTAGTAGCATTTCAGAAGTATGGTGGGTTTAACGATTACCGCGGAGGTGGTCCATTCTCGGGACGGCTTACCGCCGGATTGGTTGCAGTAGGTGTTATCGCAAAGAAGCTAATATCCCCTGTGAAGGTGGAAGCACGGCTCATTGAGGCAGGTGGATTAAAAGACATAGAGAGCGCAGTCAGTAGGGCAGTTGAACGGGGAGAATCCATCGGCGGCATTGTAGAGTGTGAAGCCATGGGTCTTCCAGCAGGCTTGGGAGAACCATTTTTTGATTCTGCGGAGTCCCTGATAAGCCATATGGTCTTTTCCATCCCTGGTGTTAGAGGGATTGAATTTGGTGCTGGATTTGCCGCCGCCCGTATGACTGGCAAGGAACACAACGATGAATTCCTTGACATCCACGGGGCAACAAAAACCAACAACGCCGGTGGTGTCAACGGGGGTATTACGAACGGTAACAATCTTGTCTTCAGGATTGCGGTGAAACCAACATCGAGCATCAGTTCGCCCCAGCGCACTGTTGATGTGAGAACAGGCGAAAAAGCTGAAATCACTGTAAATGGAAGACATGATGTGTGCATAGCATTGCGTGTGCCTGTGATAGTAGAAGCGGTGACAGCCATTGTATGCACAGACCTCATGCTTATCGCACAAAAAATAGGGGGGATCATCAGATGAATTTGGATGCCATCAGAAAAAGAATAGACCTCATCGATTTGGAGATTTTGCAGCTTCTTAACAATCGGATGGAGCTTGCGGTAAGAACAAGGAGATTCAAGGGGTATGTCACTGATGCCAAAAGAGAACAAGAGATCTTCGACAAGGTGAAAAGGCTTTCCCATAATCTTTTGAAGCCGGCGTTCTCGGAGAGACTCTACCAGCAGATAATAGTTCAAAGTAAAGAAATCCAGGAACAGCAATATGATCTTATCGGTTTTCAGGGAGAGCACGGAGCATACAGCGAGGTTGCATCCCTGGCCTTTGATAAGAATCTGATACCGATTCCATGTAGAGAGTTTCACGAAGTGTTTCAGGACGTCGCTGCCGGTCGGCTTGATCTTGGCATGGTTCCTGTAGAAAATTCCCTTGAGGGGGCAGTGACCCAGGTCAATGATCTTCTCATTGAAACAGAACTCAGGATTATCGGAGAGATTAACATCCCGGTCCATCACTCCCTTCTCTCCCTGCCTGAGACAGAATACAGAGACCTTAAGGTTGTCTACTCGCATCCCCAGGCTCTCGCTCAATGTCGCGGATTTATCGCACGGCACGGGCTTGAACCAAGACCGTTTTACGATACGGCCGGTGCGGCAAAAATGCTGGCAAAGGACAGGTATGAGGCTGCCGGTGTGATTGCAAACAGGCTCTGCGCAGACCTCTACCATCTGGATATTATACAGGAGAATATTGAAGATCACCCATCGAATACTACGAGGTTTGTTGTTTTATCCAAAGACGGGGTCGTGGAAAACGGGGATAAATGCTCTGTACTTTTTTCCCTGAAACATGAGGCAGGTGCCCTTTTTGCTGTCTTGAAGATATTCTCCGACGGAGCAATAAATCTAACACGGATCGAGTCACGACCGGCTAGAAACAAACCCGGGAATTATGTATTTTTCTCCGACTTTGAGGGGTCGGAAAAGGATGAAAGAGTGATACATGCCCTCAAAGCCCTGAAGGAGAAAACAATCGGCTTTAAGTTTCTTGGCTGCTACAGATCCTATAAAGAGGGAAAAGCATGAAAATAGCCATTATCGGTACAGGAAAAATGGGTTCATGGTTTGCAAAGATACTTTCAACAGGCTACGAGGTAGCAGCATTTGATATCGATTCGGCGAGAGCGAGCAACCTTGAAGATGTAAGGATTTTGACGTCCGTGGAACAGATTGGCATGTTTAAGCCTGAATTCCTCATCAATGCCGTTAGCATTCAGCATACAGCGACGGCATTTGAGATGGCGATACCCCATCTTTCTCCAACCTGCATTCTGTGCGACATTACATCAATAAAGGGCGAACTGCCAGGATACTATCAGAAATGCCCCTTCAAAGTTGTATCTCTTCACCCCATGTTTGGTCCAACCTTTGCCGACATGGCCTCCCTAAGCAAAGAAGCAGTAATCATCATCGAGGAGTCCGATCCGGTTGGAGCGCAATTCTTTCAGGATTTTTTTGAGAAGCTTTCCGTTCGGATATTCAGGTGTTCCTTTTCCGAGCATGACAAAATGATGGCCTATTCCCTTACACTCCCCTTTGTTTCTTCTATGGCCTTTGCAGCATGTGTAAACGGAAACGCTGTACCCGGTACAACCTTTGCCAAACATAGATCAATAGCCAGTGGGCTTTTATCGGAAGACAACCATCTCATCGCAGAGATACTGTTTAACCCCTATTCCATAGCAGAACTGGAAAAGATAACAGCCCGTCTGGAGCATCTAAAGCATATAATCAAAGCAAAGGACCATGAAGAGCTGGAAGAGTTCCTGGGCAGGTTGAGAAGGAATATGCCATGAAGAGAGGAAGGGTATGATGGAAATGAATATGGGATTCAAGGAATTTCTTCGAAAAATTAAAACCGATGACATTATCTCTTCTACCAGGCAAATTGCGGCAGATCTTGATACGCCTCTATCATGTTACATAAAACTGAAACGCCTCTATCCTTCGTCGCCTTCGTTCCTTCTCGAAAGCGTGGAGGCCAAAGAGCGCCTCGGCAGATTCTCCTTTATCGGTTTTGATCCTTTCCTAGTCTTCAAGAGTTTTAACAACAGGGTTTTTTTAAAGGGCATTATCGAGGATGAATTCGAAGCGCCAAACCCATTTCTGGTCCTTAAAGAATTAGTAAACAAATGTAGAGAGTTTGGTTTCTCCGAAAGCATCGCGTGCTGGGGTGGAGCGGTGGGCTATGTAGGGTATGACGTGGTGAAATTATTTGAAAAGATTCCCGATCAGACGATGCGAACCTTGAATATCTATGACATGTACTTCATTTTTCCAAAAAAGATCATTGTCTTCGACAACTACACGAGAAAGATGACCCTCCTTGTATTCTCTGTATCCCTGGAGAATGGAAGTGTTCAGGGGAATTACAGGAGCGGGGAAGAAGACCTTGATGAGTTGCAAAGCATGGTCCGTTCATCTGTGGCCTATGATGCTGAAAACAGTCCTTTTGTGGGGACCATGAATAGCAACACCACACAGGACGAATTTGAGGGTATGGTTGCACAGGCAAAAGAGTTCATCAACGCGGGCGACATAATACAGGTTGTCTTGTCGCAACGACTCTCTCTTGAGACCAATAGTGACGATGTCAGCCTTTACAGGGCTTTGAGGATTGTCAATCCTTCTCCTTACATGTTTCTTCTTGATTATGTCGACTACAGTCTTATCGGCTCTTCCCCTGAGACGCTGGTGAAGCTTGAGCATGGGGAGATTGAAGTTCGGCCTATTGCAGGCACTAAAAAAAGAGGGAAAGATAGCATTGAGGACGAACTCTTGGCGCAGGAACTCCTCTCAGACGAGAAAGAATTGGCAGAACACTCTATGCTTGTTGATCTCGGGAGGAATGATGTAGGAAGAATCGCAGCGATCGGCTCGGTTACCGTGCCGGAGTTCAAGGTCGTAGAGAGATTCTCCCATGTAATGCATATCGTATCGACCGTAAAGGGTAGGATAAAAGAGGACATGGATGCATTTGATGTGTTTCAGGCCACCTTTCCAGCGGGCACCGTGTCAGGAGCTCCAAAAATAAGGGCCATGGAGATCATAGAAGAGCTTGAGAAGGATAGAAGAGAGTTCTATGCAGGCTGTGTTGGCTACTTTGCCTATGACGGAAACATGGACTTTTGCA
>Ga0351962_1121_pt1 | contig 20462 bp, 17 predicted proteins | sample TotcelT113001N13_FD_205805 | JGI IMG/M metagenome (GOLD analysis project Ga0351962, IMG submission 205805) | Enriched cells from coal bed in the Powder River Basin, Montana, United States - Total cells T11 rep3 HSBNCT.T11.300.1.N13 ...
TTATGTGACCGTGCCCAAGCCATCGGAAGCAAAAACCATGTTTGGAAGCAGGGATGAGCTTGCCCGGCTCATTGAAGGCCTTGAGAGTGAGATGCGGGCCGCAGCCAAGGAGCTTGCCTTTGAAAGGGCAGCCCAGTTGCGAGATGAGATAAGGCAGCTCAAAAAGGATATGCTCAATTTTGCATGATTGGTGATGTGGCTCCCACAGGGGCAAAGGCACGAAAAACCCGGCAGGGGCATTTGAACCATGCCAGCAAAAAGAAAAAGGGCTGATGCGAAAAACCGCATCAGCCCTTTGTTATGCGTGCAACAGGGCAAAACTTACATCAGGTAAGGCACCATGAGCAATGCAACAACATTGAGAATCTTGATCATGGGGTTGACTGCCGGGCCGGCGGTGTCCTTGTAGGGGTCGCCTACGGTGTCACCGGTGACGGCTGCCTTGTGGGCATCGGAGCCCTTGCCGCCCAGATGTCCGTCTTCAATGTATTTCTTGGCGTTGTCCCATGCAGCACCACCCGTGGTCATGGAAATGGCCACGAACACACCCGTGATGATGGAGCCGATGAGCAGGCCGCCAAGGGCCACCTTGCCAAGGAGCAGGCCCACGACAATCGGTGCCACAACGGGCAGCAGTGCGGGAACCAGCATTTCCTTGAGTGCAAAGGAGGTGACGATATCAACGCACGCAGCGTAGTCGGGCTTTGCTGTGCCTTCCATGATTCCGGGGATTTCACGGAACTGGCGGCGGACTTCCTCGACAACTGCGCCGCCTGCGCGGCCGACAGCGTTCATGGCCATGGAGGCGAACAGGTAGGGCAGCAGGCCGCCCACAAAAAGACCGATGATGACATTAACATCACCAAGGTCAAAGTGGATGGCGTCTGCACCGCCGTGAAGCACGAACTCCTGCACATATGCTGCAAAAAGAACCAGGGCTGCAAGACCGGCGGAGCCGATGGCATAGCCCTTGGTAACGGCCTTGGTGGTGTTGCCGACAGCATCCAGGGGATCGGTGACGGCGCGCACGGACTCATCCAGGCCTGCCATTTCAGCGATTCCGCCTGCATTGTCGGTGATGGGGCCGTAAGCGTCAACGGCAATGACCATGCCGGTCATGGAAAGCATGGACATGGCTGCCATTGCAATGCCGTAAAGGCCTGCAAAGTAGTGGGACACCCAGATGCCGAGGCAGATGGTGAGAACCGGGGCGGCCGTGGACTGCATGCTAACGCCGAGACCCGCGATGATGTTGGTGCCGTGACCGGTCACAGAAGCCTGGGCAATGCGCTTCACAGGGCCGTACTTGCCGGTGTAGTACTCGGTGATGATGACGATTGCCACCGTGAGCACCAGACCCACAAGCGCGGAGTAGAAAAGCTCAATGGGCAGAATGTCGTTGGGCATTCCCACCATGATCTTGTCAAAGGCAAAGTAAAAGGCAATGGCTGCCAGGATGGCGGAGCCGAACATGCCCTTGTACAGAGCGCCCATGATGTACTCGGACTTGCCAAGGCGTACAAAGAAGACCGCGATGGCGGAGGCCACGATGGAGATGGCGCCAAGCACCAGCGGGAAGGTGGTTGCAAGCTCAAATGAGGGGAAGAGCAGGTGGCCAAGCAGCATGGCCGAAACCGCGGTCACGCAGTAGGTCTCAAAAAGGTCGGCTGCCATGCCTGCGCAGTCGCCCACATTGTCGCCCACATTGTCGGCGATAACTGCGGGGTTGCGGGGGTCGTCTTCGGGAATGCCTGCTTCAACCTTGCCAACCAGGTCAGCACCAACATCGGCGCCCTTGGTGAAGATACCGCCGCCAAGACGGGCGAAGATGGAGATGAGGCTTCCGCCGAAACCCAGTGCAACAAGGCTTACCACTGCTTCACGGGCCGAGCCTTCGCCCATTGTAAGCAGGGTGTAGTAGCCTGCGGTGGCGGTGAGGGCAAGACCCGCAACCACCATGCCGGTGACAGCGCCGCCCTTGAATGCCAGGGAAAGGCCTGCTGAAAGACCTTTTTTGGAAGCTTCAGCAACGCGCACATTGGCTATAACGGAAACCCTCATGCCGATGTAACCGGCCATGTAGGAAGCCACTGCGCCAATCGCGAAGCCGAGTGCTGCTTTCCAGCCCAAGGCCAGGAACAGGAGCACGAAAATCGCTCCGCCGACAAGTGCCATGGTTTTGAGCTGACGGTTAAGGTAGGCGATTGCGCCTTCCTTGATTGCTTCAGCAATTTCAATCATCTTGCCGCTTCCGGCAGGGGCGCTGCGTACAACGCCTGCCAGAACCAGCGAGAACAGAACACCGAAAACTCCCACCAGCGTACAGGTAAGTGGGATGTTAGCCATTGCCATTTCGTACATGAACACCCTCCCTTGTGAGTTGTGCGGCCCCAAAATACCTTTTCCGGCGCCGGGGGTCACCGACGCGGCCCGGAAAGGGCGTTTTGGCTCCTTAAATCGGTTTGTTGTTAAACTGGTTCATCCCTGCGGCAGTCCCTTTCAATATTATTGTTTCAAGGGCGTTTGCCGCTGTGAGAATCACCTTATCCAAAATCTCTTTTTCCTGGAGATCGAAACGGCCAAGAACAAAGCTTGTCACATCCTTTTGTCCCGGTCTCCCGATGCCTATGCGAAGGCGGACAAAATCGCCGCCCCCCAAGGCGCTGGTTATTGACTTTACCCCTTTGTGCCCGCCATCCCCTCCTTTCTCTTTTATTCTTATCTGTCCAAAGTCCAGGTCCAGATCGTCGTGGACCACAATAAGCCCGTTTGCCTCAATGCCAAAATACTGCATTATCGCTGCCACGGCCCTGCCGCTCAAGTTCATGTAGGTTGTGGGTTTGGCTATGGTAACCTTTTTACCGGCCATCCACCCTTGTCCGAACTGCGCGTCAAACCGCTGCCGCGAAAGTGGTATTCCCAGGCGTACTGCCAGCTCGTCCGCCGCCAGAAACCCCGCATTGTGGCGGGTGTTGGCGTATTCCGGGCCAGGGTTTCCAAGGCCTGCCACCAGAAAATGCGTGCAAGAATCCGCCATAGCACCCTGAAAATCCCCATCGCCCGGAAAGGGCGGCGCGCCAGACGGGTTTAGGACTCCTCATCCCCGGAGGCGCCATCTTCTCCGCCTTCACCTTCCTCGCCTTCTGCAGGTGCGGCCTTCTCTTTTTCAGGCCCTGACACGGCAACAACCGTGAAGTTGATGCTTGAGTCAGGTATTTCCACGCCCTCGGGCAGGACAAGGTCGAGAACATGGACCGCATCGCCGATGTTCAGGCCGGCCACATTTATCTCAATGGATGAAGGCACATTGCCCGGCAGACACTTGACTGCCAGCTCACGGCGAACCTGGTTGAGAACGCCGCCTTCCTTGACGCCAAGGGGTGTGCCCACAGTCTCCACCGCCACTTCCACAATGATTTCCCGCGACATGTCAATTTCGTAGAAATCCGCGTGAATCAGATCAGAAGTGATGCTGTTCTGCTGGAGTTCCTTCACCATGACCTTGCGGCTTGTCTCGCCGTTGTTTTCCATTGCCAGGTTGATGATGACCTGGCGGCCTGCTGCCTTCTTGAGAAGGTCGGCAAACTCTTTTCTGTCCACGGAGACCGACTGCGCAGCCTCCATGGCAGGGCCATACACAACGGCGGGAACCCGATTTCCCCGGCGCAACACCCGGCAGGGCCCGTTGCCTTTTCTCTCTCGTTTTGCTGCTTTCAAGTCCAGTGTTTCCAAGAAAAAATTCCTCCTTTACCAGAATCACACGAAAAGGGAGCTGACCGAATCGCCCCTGTGGGAACGGATGATGGCTTCGCCCACCAAGGGGGCTATTGACAACACCCTTATTTTATTGCACTTTAACGCATTATCCCGAAGCGGGATTGTGTCTGTTACAACAAGGGTTTCAAGTTTGGATGTGCTGACGCGCTCAATGGCAGGGCCGCTAAGCACGGCATGGGAAACATAGGCGTGGACCTCCTTGGCTCCGTGGCCGAGCAGGGCCTCCGCAGCCTGGGTGAGGGTGCCTGCGGTGTCTGCCATGTCATCGAGTATGATGACGGTTTTGCCTTCCACATCGCCTATGACATTCATGGCCTCAACCAGGTTGGGTGCGGGCCGTCTTTTGTCCACAATGGCAAGGCCTGCGTGCAGCCGTTTGGCAAAGGCCCTTGCCCGCTCCACACCACCGGCATCCGGAGAGACGATGATAAGGTCGTGGCCCACAAACTTGTCCCGTATGTCCTGCAGAAGAACCGGGGCTGCGAAAAGGTTGTCCACAGGTATGTTGAAAAAGCCCTGAATCTGGCCTGCGTGGAGATCCATGGTGATTATGCGGTTGGCACCGGCCTTTTCCAGGATGTCCGCAACCAGCTTGGCGCTTATGGGAACCCTGGGGGTTACCTTTTTGTCCTGTCTGGCATAGCCGTAATAGGGGATGACCGCGGTGATGCGCTTTACCGAGGCCCTTTTGAGCCCGTCAATCACCAGAAGCAGCTCCATGATGGAATCATTGACCGGCGGGCAGGTGCTCTGAACCACGAAAACATCCTTGGCGCGGACATTTTCCTTTATCTCTATCTGGACCTCGCCATCGGAAAACCTTTTGGTCATTGAATCGCCAAGGGGTCTTTTAAGATAGCGGCAGATGTCCTTGGCCAGTTGTGGATGGGCGTTTCCCGTGAAGATAACCAGTTCGTCGTTCATGGTGCAGAATCCGTTAGTTAAAAATTGCAGCCTGTTTTGGCTGGGGCGGGAGGATTCGAACCTCCGGATGCAGGAACCAAAATCCTGTGTCTTACCGCTTGACGACGCCCCAGTGCTTGGTACCCTGCCAGGCTCGTGTGCGGCTGACGAAAACCCCCGCGCAGGTATCGTTTTTTTCGTGCAGGCAGCAGCAAAAAGCCCTGAAAAAATCAGGGTGTCTCCCCCTGCGCAACAATGTTTGTAGCCTTTGCAAGCCATTGGGGATGAAGCGCTGCAATGTGTTTTGCAGCCTGCACGGCCTGCCGACTGTTTGCAAAAAGCCCAAAAACGGCGCTGCCGCTGCCGGTCATGCAGGCCGCTCTGGCGCCTGACTGCTCCAACAGGAGCCTTGCCTCTGTAATCTGCGGAAAATCCGCCGCCGCAAATGCTTCCAGGTCATTGGCCGCCAAATCTTCAAGGGGGGCCGGCCCGTTCTTCAAAGTGGGCAGGTTATGAATTTTTCTGCAGGTTGTCAATGTCAAAGTCACTTTTTTATAGACCTGTGCCGTGGGAACGCTCACCCCCGGAAAAACAATGACCACAGGTTCGGGTTTGACCCAGAAAACCGGAGTGATGCGATCGCCGATTCCCGAAGCCAGGGCAGGGACTCCATAAACAAAAAACGGAATATCCGCGCCCAGTTGCGCTCCAAGCTGCGCAAGCTGTTCCAGGGGAAAGGGATTTTTCCAGATGGAGTTGCAGGCCTTCAACACTGCTGCGGCATTGGAGCTTCCGCCTCCCAAGCCCGCTCCCGGTGGTATCTGTTTTTCAATGGAAATTGAAAGACTGAACTTTTGGCCAAGGGCCCTGAAAAAAATTTCCGCAGCCCGCACAGCAAGGTTTGATGAGTCTTCCGGCACGCCCGGATAAGGGCAGGAGACCTTTATCAAAGGCCCGGAAGGAGGGTTTTCCATTGGAACGACTTTGACCATGTCGCAAAAGGCCAGCGGAACCATGAGGCTTTTAATCTCATGGTAGCCGCTGGCCAGTTTGCCTACAACGCACAGAAAAAGGTTGATCTTGGCCGGCGACTTCACAACCACGCCATTTGGGGCCGCCGGAGCCAATGTTTTATTTCTCCAGCTTGAGCACAATGAAGGATGCGCGGCGCTGGACAAAGAGGTTAAGGATATCGCCCTGCTTGGCCGCGTCCACCAGCTTTTCCACATCGCTTACGCTTGTGACTGTTTTGCGGTTTATCTCCCGGATGACATCCCCAGGCGACAATCCAGCCGAATCCGCCTTGCCGCCCGGCTCCACACCGGTGACCACAACTCCCTTTTCATCGGCAATTCCAAGGCGGGAAGCTGTTTCGGAATCCAGCGGTGCAAGGGTCCATCCAAGCCGGGAGAACTCCTGTGCCGGGGCGGACGGGCTCTCGACAACATCATCATCCCTGCGGGCAATGGTAACGCTCACTCTTGCCCTTTTGCCATCCCGGATGACCACAATGGGCGTTTTCTTGTCCACCGGGATATCCGCAACCATGCGGGTCAGATCCCGGCTGTCCGCAACCTGCTTGCCGTCCACCTCAACAATCACATCACCCTGTTTTATGCCGGCCCTGTCTGCCGGGTCTCCCTCAAAAACCCTTGCCACAAGGGCTCCCTTGGTTGAGGGCAGGCTGTAATATTCCTTTATGTCATCGGTGACATCCTGAATTTGAACGCCAAGCCAGCCACGGGTGACAGAGCCGCTTGCCTTCAGCTGGTCTATTATGCCCCGCGCCAGGTCTGCGGGTATGGCAAAGCCTATGCCCTGGGCGTGGGCGATTATGGCGGTGTTGATTCCCACCACCTCGCCCTTCATGTTGAGAAGCGGCCCGCCGGAGTTGCCCGGGTTGATGGAGGCATCCGTCTGGATGAAATCATCGTAAGGCCCGGCCCCAATGGAACGGCCCTTGGCGCTTACAATGCCTGCGGTGACCGTGTGGTCAAAACCAAAGGGGCTGCCTATGGCCACAACCCACTGGCCAACCTCCAGAGCCGTGGAATCCCCCAGGGGCAGCACGGGCAGGCGCTCTGCATTGGGCAGGTCAATTTTTAAAAGGGCCAGATCCGTTTTCTGGTCAGCCCCTATGATGCGGGCTGTAAACTCCCTGCCATCAGAAAGGCGCACGAGAATCTGGTCTGCGTTTCTCACAACATGATGATTTGTGACAATGAAGCCGTCAGCGCTGATGATGAACCCTGAACCCAAAGAGCGGGGCCTGGACTCGCGGACGGGCGGCTCGCCGCCGAAAAAGCGGTCGAAAAACTCCTGGAAGGGGTCCCTCCGATCAGGAAATCTCTCCTGGAACCTTTCCGGCAGAAGGTTGCGGGAGGAGGTTGAAGCCTCCCGCTTTGTGGCAATGTTGACAACCGCCGGGCCGGCTTCCTTGACAAGCTGGGTGAAGCTTGCCGGTGCTCCGTTTTCCATGCGGGCCCATGCAGACCCGCCTGCTACAGTAAAGGTCAGGGTCAGCACAATCGCCGCAATAACTGCAATAACCGTTTTTCTCTGCATAGGGCCTCCTTGATTTTTTTCTGCGGGCAAGCTGTCAAGGCAACAAGGCCTTGCCTTTTGTGCCCGGTGTTTTGAGCCCCCCCTGCGCTTTTTTTGCTGACAATGTCTTTTTTCCCCAAACCCATCCGCCCCACAGCAGATTCAACGCAGAGGCTGCGGCCAAAAAACCGGCTTGATGCCTCAACCAAACATTATTTACCCTATTACCTGTTTTGACAAGACGCCACCCAAAAAATTTCCGCAACCCGGCTTATAAACCTCATTTTTAATGACAATGGCAATCTTTGAAAAATAATTGAAAGACTTGTGCACTTGGCAAAACCGGTATTTCCCGGCTGGAAAGGGCAAACAACGGTCAAAGCAAAGGCCGGGTAAAAAGTTGCAAAGTGTTTGGGACGGCCTGTGCCGGAAAAACACCGGATCCAACTGTGGGGTAAACAGGGGAAAAGCCGGGAAACGGTTTTGTCTGGCGGCAAAATCCGGAAAAAGGCAAGGGCCTTCGAAAGTCTTCCGGGCTGTATTGCCTGTCCGGGCCTGCGATTCCGGACATCTGCCGGGTTTTCGTGTCTTTCGCGGCTCTTGAGTCCGGCAAAAACTCAACGGTTCAGCATTTTTGCCTCAACCCTTGCAATGTCCTGGGGAAGGTCCACCTCCGGCGAGTCAAAGGGGGTGACCACCACCTTTATCTTCAACCCGTGCTCAAGAACCCGGAGCTGCTCAAGCTTTTCAATGTCCTCAAGTCTTCCCTGCCCAAGGGAGGCGTAAACCTCCAGAAATCTCATGGTGTAGGCGTAAATGCCAAGGTGCTTGTAGGTGGCAAAAGCAGTTCCTTCATCCCTTGCAAGGGGTATTGGCGAGCGCGAAAAGTAGAGGGCAAAGCCATTGTTGTCGAAAACAACCTTCACATCCTTGGGGTTTGTTATTTCATCGGGCTGCACAATGGCAAAGGCAAGGGTGCTCATGCCGATGCCCGGATCCTGCTTGAGCGGCCCGGCGCAGGCTTCTATGTTCTGGTGGGCGAGAAGGGGCTGATCCCCCTGCACATTCACCACAATGTCATCACCTGAAAGGCCCAATGCCCGGCCGGCCTGGGCAACCCTGTCCGTGCCGGAGCGGCACTCCGCAGAAGTTAAAACCGCCCTGCCGCCAAAGGCCCTAACCGCATCTGCAATCCTTTGATCATCGGTGGCCACCGCAACCTCGCTCACGCCATCCGCCTGCCTGGCCCTCTCGTAAACAAGCTGAATCATGGGCCTGCCGAGAATTTTGGCAAGGGGTTTGGCCACAAATCTTGTGGACCCGTAACGGGCCGGTATTATCACGGCAACTTTCATGGCTCCTCACGGCGCTTTTTTTTCAGGGGACAGGCAAGGGCGATTGTCTGTTGACTCGCCGGGTGGCCAGCTTATAGCATAAGGGCTGCGACAAAGCAAAATAAGCCCTTTTGCCACAGCCCTTTTACGGGCATACAGGAAAAGCCCATGAACCAGCAGGCTCTCAAAAACATCCTGACAAAGGTTCAGGAAGGACAGCTCTCCGTGAAGGATGCCCTTGACGGGATGAAAAACCTCTATTTCGAGGACATGGGTTTTGCCCATGTGGATCATCACCGCTCCATCCGCAAGGGTTTTCCTGAAGTCATCTACGGGGCCGGAAAAACCGTGGAGCAGATCGCGGGCATAATGGAGCGCATGGCAGCCCAGGGCGATGTGGTGCTTGTCACCCGCCTTGACCCGGAAAAGGGACAACAGCTTTTAAGCCGCTTTCCCCAAAGCAGCTATGACGGGCAGGCAAGAATGCTCATTCTGGAGGAAACACCCCTTCCTGAAACAGGGCGCGGCAAAATTGTGGTGGCCTGCGCCGGAACATCCGACATCCCTGTTGCCAGGGAGGCCTTTTTAACCGCAAAGGCCATGGGCAACAGGGTGGACATTGTCTGCGATGTGGGTGTTGCGGGTCTGCACCGGCTGATGGCCTACCGGGAGCTTATGGAAAGCGCCACGGTCATAGTGGCCGTGGCGGGCATGGAAGGCGCCCTGCCAAGCGTTGTGGCCGGCCTCTTTGCCAAACCCGTCATCGCCGTACCCACAAGCATAGGCTACGGCACAAGCTTCAACGGGCTCACCGCGCTTCTGGCCATGCTCAATTCCTGCGCGTCCAATGTGGCGGTGGTGAATATAGACAACGGCTTTGGGGCGGGGTATATTGCATCCACAATAAATAGGTAGCCAGGGGCGGCATTAGGAAGACGATGGCTGCGTTATGCGGGGGTGCACCGGGAGCTCGATGTGCAAACAGCACACAAAAGTCCCGGCGCACCCCCGCAAGCCTTGCCCTCTGGAACCGCGCAGTTCCTTGCCAAAGTCGAAGCCCAACAAAAAAGGCTGCCCCGACAAAAAAATTGCGGTTTAGGGGAAAAGAGGGGTTTCCCGGATTGTGGCGGGGCCGGGTTTCGGCGCGTTTGGATCCGGGCGGTTGGCGGCCTCCCGCAGGTTTTCCATTTCCGACTGAAGGGTGACAATCTGGGACTCCACGGATGCGGCCCGCTGATTCATCTCCTGCTGCACTGTTGCAAGGCGGCTTGAATAGGTTGAGCGGGATTGCTCCAGGGCTTTTTCCAGGCTGTTCATATCCAGCTTGCTCTGCTCCAGGGCAAGGATTTTGGCTTCCATGCGGCCAAAGCCCTCCATTATGGTTATCTGCCACTCAAGCAAATCCGCAAGCGCCCTCTGGGCGCTGACGGCTGTGCCTTGGGCTGTCTGGGCAATGGCGCTGACCTCCTGTATGCGATTGTCCGCTGTGCTCCTCCACTGGCTAAATCCCGCCAGACTTCCGGCAAGCGCCTCGTTTGCTTCCTGAAGCTGCTTGATTTCCTTCAAAAGCTCATCCCTATCAGCCTTGCCCGTTTCCAGGGCTGCAAGGCGGGGCTCGGTCTGTTGCAGCAGCTCCTTTGCGGATTCGGAAGCTTTTTCAACGGCCACGATTTTCTGGCCAAGGGTTTCTTCAGCCTCCTTAACCCTGCGGGAGAGGACACCGACATTCTGCTCAAGTTCCTGGGACAAAAGGGCCATTCTGCCTGCACCTGCTGTGGATACGGCCAGGATGCGCTTGTCAAAGGAGAAATAAAAGAAGAAGCCCAGCGCCAGAATCATGCACAGAACCAGAACCGCCACCAGGGTCAGACGGCTTTCCAGCTTTTCCATGCGCTCACGGAGCATTTCCCCCTCAAAACCGCTTTTGCCGTCTTCAGGGCCTATGGCGGAGAAATCTGTTGGGAAGCGCCGTGGTTCCTGTTCTTTTTCAGCCTGTTTGTCCTGTTCCATGTTCTTGCCTTTCCATGCCTATTCCCACTCAATGGTGCTGGGCGGCTTGGAGCTTATGTCATAGACCATCCGGTTCACTCCGCGGATTTCGTTTATCACACGGTTCGAGATGGTTGCCAGAAGCTCATGGGGCAGACGGGCCCAATCCGCTGTCATGGCGTCCGTGCTTGTCACCGCCCGCAGGGCGACTATGTTTTCATAGGTGCGCTCATCGCCCATTATGCCCACGCTTTTAATGGGCAGCAGCACGGGAAATGCCTGCCAGAGCTTTTTGTACAGACCGGCCTTGCGGATTTCCTCCTGGATTACGGCATCCACCCTGCGCAGGATTTTAAGCCGCTTTTCCGAAACAGGCCCAAGGATGCGGATTGCCAAGCCCGGCCCGGGGAAGGGCTGCCGCCAAACCATGTCCGGAGGCAGGCCGAGCTTTTCACCCAGGGCGCGGACCTCGTCCTTGAAAAGGTACTTCAGGGGCTCGATTAGCCCAAGGCGCATTTTTTTGGGAAGCCCGCCCACATTGTGGTGGCTTTTTATGACTGCCGAAGGCCCGCCAAAGGCGGAAACAGACTCGATTATGTCCGGGTAGAGGGTCCCCTGGGCAAGGAATTTGGCGTCCTTGATTTTGGCGGCCTGGCTCTCGAAAACCTCCATGAAAACCCGACCTATTATCTTGCGCTTTTTTTCCGGGTCCGTCACTCCGGCAAGCTCTGAAAGAAAGCGGCGCCTTGCGCTCACAAAGAGAACCGGCATGCCCAGGTGCTCCTTGAAAACCTCCTTCAACCTTGCAGCCTCGCCTTCCCGAAGCAGGCCGTTATCCACGAATATGGGTTTTAACTGGCTGCCTATTGCCCTGTGGATGAGAACTGCCGCAACGGAACTGTCCACCCCGCCGGAAAGCCCTAGTATAACCTTGGAATCGGCGGCCTGCTCCCGGATTTTGGCTGTTTCCTGCTTTACAAAGTTTTGCATGGTCCAGTTTTTTTCGCACCCGCACACGGCAAACAAAAAGTTTTTCAGCATTGTTGCGCCCTGCGGCGTGTGGGTTACTTCCGGGTGGAACTGGAAACCGAAAAAGCGTCTGCTTTTGTCCTCCATTGCGGCAAAGGCCGTGTTTACGGTGCGGGCTGTGGCGGAAAAGCCGGGGGGCAGGCAGACTGTTGTGTCGCCGTGGCTCATCCAGCAGGGGGTCTTTTGCTCCACCCCGTCAAAAAGCTGCGGGCTGCCCAAAATTTCAAGCTCTGCAGGGCCGTACTCGCGCTTTTGGGCACCCTCCACCCTGCCGCCAAGCACATGCACCATGTATTGCATTCCGTAGCAGATACCCAGAACCGGAATGCCGAGCTTAAAAATGCCCTCATCGCACTTGGGGCTGTTTTTTGCATAAATGCTTGCAGGCCCGCCGGAAAGTATGATGCCCTTGGGAGCAAGTCTGGCGATTTGCCCAAGGCTTATGCCCGGCGGTTCCACCTGGCAGAAAACCTTGTTTTCCCGCACCCTGCGGGCAATGAGCTGATTGTACTGTGAGCCGAAATCAATGATTAAAATCATGGGCCGCCAAGAAAAAGGGGTTTAAGGTTGCTTGCCTTGAATCATCCAAACATGGTACACGCCCGGACGCTGGTTTTCAACATCTAACAGCATTTTGCATTTCCGGGGCCAAAAATGCTGCCAGGGCTTTATCCATGAAAAACATCATCATCCAGATTTACGAAATCCAGACCCCGCAGGAGGCTGTCGAGATGGCCCGGCTGGGGGTGGACCACATGGGCAGCGTTGTCCTTTCCGCTCCCGGAGAGGGTGCGGACCCGCAGCTTGCCGAAACGGTCAGGGCCGTGCAGGGGGCGGGCGCAAAAAGCAGCCTCATACCTTTGTTTACGCAGCCGGATGACATTTGCCGGGTTCTTGATCTTTACCGGCCTGATATTGTTCATTTTTGCGACAGCCTTTGCGACAGGCAGGGCAAAACCCTTGACCTGTCGCCATTTATTGCGCTGCAAAAGGAAATCCGGGCAGGCTTTCCGCAGGTGAGGATGATGCGCTCCATTCCCGTTGGAATCCCTTCAGCAGCTCACCTTGTGGACACCCTGGCAATTGCGCGGCAGCTTGCCGGGGTTTCGGATTTTCTCCTCACCGACACATGGCTTGGCCCAACTGCAAGTGACCCTGTGAGCGGTTTTATAGGCATAACCGGAAAAACCTGCGACTGGGGAGTGGCTGCGAAGCTTGTGGAGCAATCTCCCTTGCCGGTGATTCTGGCCGGAGGGCTTGGCCCGGAGAATGTTTATGCGGCTGTTGAGGCCACCCGGCCTGCAGGCGTGGACTCCTGCACTCTGACCAATAAGCTGGACCCGCAGGGCAAGCCCATTCGTTTTGCCAAGGATAAAGACAAGGTGGCCGACTTTGGAAAGAATGCCCTGGCAGGGGCGGCAAGAGTCCTGAAAGGGAAATAGGGCATTGGGAAGGATTGGCCTTTGCCGCTTTAAAGGCAGCCTGTTTTTGCCGGATAAAACACTTTGGTGTCCCGTAAGTCTTGACAATTGTTTTTAATACCTTTAATTTATTTTCATTTGACCGCGCTGGAACTGACATGCCGTAATTCAGATACGGCAAAAAGAGACCCTTTAGGCCATGCAATGCATTGATGCGGTGGAAGGAGTGCTCAAGAGCACCATCTCCGGAATGGCGCAACGGTACGCGGATGGAGAGGTGGATGATCTTGAATATGCCCGCATTGTTCGCACGGCTGTTGATTGTGCTGTAAAATTCCTTGAAGAAAACAAGGAAATAGGGACCAGGCCCGAACTGCTGGAAAAGGTTCTTTTTGATTGGGCCAAGTCTGCCTGGCGGCGCATACACGCCGAAAAATCGGTGGATGACCCGGTCCTGCCAAAGAACTTGGCCCCCTTTCAGGACGAGGGCCACGAGGAGTACCTCTTTGACCACCTTTACCGGCGGGGCCTGTATCCGGAGTAGGCGGGGCACAGGCGGGGCATAACATGGAGCCACTTGACGATAGCCTTTTAAAATCTGAAATTGACGCCATAATGGAAAAGGTTTCCGGCGTCATGAAAAGGCTTAAGGAAAAGGGGCTTGCAGGCGGAGAGCAGGACGGATCGAACAGCGACCGGGTTATGGAACCTTCAGGCGGAGGCCGGGAAGAAAGCCCCAAATCCTGACCGGCTTGAAGGTTTTTTGAAGGGCGGCCCGAAGCGGAAGTTTTGGTGGGCCGCTGATAACCTTTAAAAATAAAATAGTTGTGCGAGTTCCGTTTTTTTAATATACGGCATGGACCTTGGGCCAATTTGTAATGGCGGCTCCTTATGGTTCCTCTTTTAAAACAGGCCCAAACGGCCCGAAACAAAATGGCGGCTTTGGCGCAAAGGTCCAAAACGGAGGCTACATGGCACTTACCAAAAGCGACATTGTGGAAAAAGTCTATGACCTTGGTTTTACCAAGAAAGAAGCAGTGGACATTGTGGAGGAGCTCATTGAAATCATCAAAAAATCCCTGGAAGAGGGTGATGATGTGCTCATCAGCGGTTTCGGCAAGTTCTGCGTGAAGGCCAAAAAGCCCCGCCGGGGCCGCAACCCGGCAACAGGTGAGGACCTCATGCTCCGCAAGCGTCAGGTGGTCACCTTCAAGTGCTCCGGCAAGTTGAGGGATCAGATAAACAAAGACTGACCCGGTGTGCAGGGGCCGTTGAATTTGCCGCATCCGGCAATTCCGGCTGCGGCACTCCATTTTTTTACAATTCCTTACGATTAGGGCGGCCCGGCTTAAAATCGCATCGTCCCCGCAGATGGCATCCTGCTTTGAGGCCGGGCCGGGTGGGGATGATGCTCTTTTCGGCTCCAGAGTCCACAACCGGTTTCATAACCACAGCATGTGTTGCGCCGGAGGGGTTTTCACCCCTCCGGCTTTTTTTGTTTTGATGCTGCTTGCCGCCCCCGGGCTTTTTCCGGTATTTTCCGCGGGCCCGGCCTGACAATTATTTGCGGACAGGGTTTTCGGAGATTGGCAAGAGTTACACCGGGCAGGTAGAAACATACCTGTTATTTTGCTTGACACACCTGCCTTGCCTATTTAAAACTATAATACTGTACACTGATGAAGTCACAGTTTACTTCCAACAAAAATCAAACCAGCATCTTAAAAGCGGAGACAATCATGCTGGAATGTCCAGGCTGCCAAAAGCAAAACCCTATTTTTGCCCGATTCTGCGCTTACTGCAGAACCCCTTTAAACAGGCCGAAAGCCTGGGCAATGGCAGGTTGCGATGCTGCTCGCTCCGGTTGGCAGGAGGCTGCGGTAAATTTCAAGTTTGCAGGTGGATTTGTTGAAACCGCCGATTCCAACCACCCTGCCAATCTGGATCTGCCGCAGCCGGTTATTGCCCATGACACCCTCTGGTTCTGGGAGCTTTCCTCCAAAAGAATTTGCGGCATCCGCCTTAAAAACAATCTTCAGGGTGATGCAGCGCAATATTCTAACAAACCTGACTTTTCTCAACCCGTTGCAGGGCAGGACGCCCCCCATTACGGGAACAGTCTGGTTTTTGACGGTGTATTCCTGCTTTATGTGCGCAGTGGCACGCTCTGGCGGTTCAAGGTTATTGGCAATATTGAGCAGCCCCAACCCATTTATTCAGCTCCTGGTCTCAATGAAATGTGCAGGGCCGCCCCTCTGCTGGTGTGGCCGGATCCTCAAAAGACGGAACGCTATTTTGTCGCCTGTTTAAAAAAACACCTGCTGGTTGCGGATGTGAGCCGTAAGGACTCCACAAATAGTTGCCGCCTTTTCCGCTGGCAGGAGGACGGAGGCAATGATGAAATGCATTCGGCTGCGGCTGTTGGCAGAAAGGTTTTTTGCATTTCACTCCAAGGCAAAGTCTTTATGCTGGATCTGACAAATGGGCTGCAAAGCCTTGCAGAGGACGGCAGAACGATTGATCCGAAAACGCGCATCCAAGGTTGTTTTTGCGCTGCTCCTGTTGCGGTTGGCAGCAAGCTGGTATTTGAGGTTTTGAAAAACTCACCGCCCCGCCCCGGAATAAACGGCCATGAGCGCGGAGTGGCAACCCTTGATGCAGAAACCCTTGGCCAGCAAACAATAAGCCCCATTGGCTGTTTGGATGTTCAGCTTGAAGACAGAAACAACTTTGGAAACAGAACATTTCTGCCAGGCCTTGCAAATGAAGACACCTTTTATTTCCAAGGCGATCAAGGCTCCCCGGTACTCCATTTCAAACCGCAAGGCCAGGCGCTGGCAAAATGGAACCTGAACCAGGGCATTGCCCGGATGAATCCTGTGAACACGGTGCTGGCAGGGGGGCTGATGATTGTTGTCAATATTGATGGAACATATCAGGGCTGGAAGCTGGACAAGCGGGAGGAGGCTTTCAGGGGGGCTCTTGCAATGAGGGGGCAGGCCCGGCTTCTTGCCCGGCCGGTTGTTTATCAAAACCTTATGGTTCTTATACTTCCTGGCAGGGTGTGTTTGGAAGCATTGTAATTTGCCTGCAAGCAAAATTTTGCAAAGCAAGGTTTTGAAACCGGCTTATATTTTAAGACCCGTTGGGTTTTGCTGTATATTGTCAATGCGTTCAGCCAGATGCAGGTCTTTTTGATCTTTCTGGAAAAGATACGGGGGAAAACATGAAAAAAGCGAGCCTTCTTGTGCTGTGTTGCATGGCTGCATTGCTTTTTGCAGCGCCCGCCTTGGTGCAAGCCGAACCCAAAACCGTGCTGGTGACCTATGACATCTCCACCAGCATGTTCACCACCAACACGGAGGGAATGCCCCGGAACCAGCGGCGGGCCGATGCCTTTCTTTCCGTGGGGGAGTTCAAGGCACTGGCGGAAATGGTGGCGGAGCTTCTCGCAAACGGTGACCCGCTCCAACAGGCCCGCTATATAAATATGCGCAACGGCTCCTTTTTAAAACCCCACATGAACACATCCAGCCAGTATCCGCCTCCCTACTGGAAGGCCGGGGACAGACTTGTCTTTGCGGTTTACGACTCAACCCTCACAGTGAGGACGGATGAAAGAAGCCTGCAAAACGCCTCCCAGGTGCGGAATCTGGTAATGGAGAACGCGCCTTATCCGCGGGGGCTTGACGATTCCCAGAAAAATATTCTGGATCCGGGCTCTGCCGTGACCCAGGCCTTCAAGAAGACATTTCCAGGCAACGCCAGCATTCACACCCTTGCGGAAGCCGAGGCCTGGACTCTCTATGAGCGGAAACGCGATGATGGCGACAAGCTTGCCGAAGTCATCTGGATCATGGTTTCAGACGAGGATCATGACACCACCCGCTCCCAGGATGATCATGTTACCTCCGCCCAGGCAGCGGAAAAAACAGCCCGGATCAAGGAACGCTTCCAGGGCGCCTATGATTCGCAGCACCTTTTCAGGGCCTTTGTGGGGGAAAGGATTTTCCTCACCGTGCATTCCATTGGCCCCAGGTGGGATGTGATAGGGCTGGAGAACATCATAAACAGGATGATCGCGGAAAATGAACAGAGGATTAAGGAGCTCATTGAACAGCTTACAGAAATGGGGGATTCCGCCGGGGAGGCCCGTGCTTTTGAAGAGCAGTTGGAGGCCCTGAAGCGGCAAATGGATGAGGACAGGACAAGAGGTCTTGTGGAACTTGATGAGATCAAGAACAATCTTGAGGAAATGAAACAGCATATCACAAAGATTCTTGCCGGGTTTGCAGACAATAAAAACGCTCTGCAGAAAACTTTCGATGCCCTTTCCGCCCGGTTTGATGCTGTGCGCAAAAAAATAGACGAAGCTGGAAACACCTCGGCGCTGGAAACCAGGCTGATCAGCATTGAGGAAAGTTTCAAAAGCATAAAAACGGAGTTGGATTCAAAAGAGTTCTTTGATGAAGTGGCTTCAGAGGAACTCAAAAAGAGAATGCTAAAACTGGAGACGGAAATAGAAAATGTGGAGAAAGCTGGAAGACCCGGGGAGCTGCTGGCCATCCAGATAAATGAAATAACCTACAAAGACAGGGATGTGCCTGTGCCATTGCGCTTTGGAAGGCAGGAAGGCGACAGCAACCTTCACAACAGGCTCATCACCCTGCTTCCCTTAAAATTCACCAGCAAGGACTATGCTGTCAATTCCGCATCAGTTGAGTTTCTGGATAATCAGGGCCTGATCCTGCCGGGCATGAAAGCAGTCGGGGCCCCTGATTCGCCTACAGTTACAGGCAGTCCCATGATTCTGACCATGCCTTTCAACGAGGATTTCAAGAAAAAGGCCCGCAAAGCCAGGCTTCATGTGGAGTATAAGGTGACTGCCCCGCAGATTCCCCCCAACGAGGCATCGCGCAGCCAGGAATGGGATTTTGATGTCAAGCACAGCATATCGCCCTTGTATTTTCTGCTGCCCATATTGCTGATTGTCCTTGCAATCATACTGTGGATGGTCAGTCAGATGTTCAAAAAGTCCGATTCGGATAGTGAGGATGCCGACCCGGAAAACAAGGGTGGGAAAGAGGGCGACGAAACCGGAACAGGCCTGGTTTCTGCAACCAGGGTTAGACTTCTTGACGGGAATGGCAATGAAAGGGAACTGTCCGAAGGGGAGGTTATGATTTTTGACAACACCGGTAACCTATTTGGAAACGCAACCCTTTGGGACATGAACTGTCCTGACCAGAAGCTTGAATTGACAGGCGGCAGGCTTTTGCTGAACGAGGAACCCTTTAGCCGGGACATTCCAAAAATCGTGGAGCTAAAGCACGATGATGGAACCAAAATCAGGCTCAAAGTCAAAAAGCTTTAATGCATAACGCAAAACAGCCTTCTGCCGGGTGGCATGGCAAGGCCACCCGGCAGGCATTAAAGTTGTTGCCCTTGCTTATCAGCAAGACGGGCAACCGGGATTGCAGTAACAGTTTTAGCTGACAGTTTTTTTGGGGAGTGCAAAGGGTTTTCAATCGGGAAAGCTTACTCTTTTTTATGAGTCAACAGTGCTTTAATGATCGGGAATCATTTTTCTGAACTTTAATGCAGGGAGGGAAAACAATGAGCGGGTATTTCGGGTCAGCCTATTTCAACCATGCCATCTACCTTCTAATCGCCTATGCCGGTCTGTGGTTTGTCGGAGCTGTTATCGCCCAGATTTTATACAGGCAGCCCGGCGCATCCAACCCTCTTGTGGGAGCTTTAAACTGCTGGATGATGTTTTTTCTGGCACATTTTATCGCATCCTCCCTGGTTTCGGCCTTTGCATTGAAAAGCATGGCCGAGGCAAGTTATCTCTGGCATAAAATGCTCTTGTATTCAGCCCCGTTGCTTATCATGGTCATTTTCAACATAGGGCTGATCGCCTATCTTTTTCAATCCAAAAATCAATTTAAGTACTGATGCTGTGCTCAAATTTTTTATAAAACCTTTCAGTTCAATTTTTCGGGAACCTTCCGGAAATTGTGAGGAGGATGGCTTATGACTCAAATGATTCCGACTGTCATTATCGGACTGGGAACCTTTGGCGGGCAGGTGACATCTTTTTTGCGCACGCTTGTTTATGAGGAACTGGGGACTCCGGGGCTTCCCATTTTCCGTTTCATGCAGATTTCCACACACAAAAACGATGAAACCGAGGTTGAAATCTGGCCCCCCAACCAGGAAAGCAATGAACCATGGGAAAAGCTTGATGTTTTAAAAGCCACGATTCCGTCAGGCGGCAGGGCGCTTATACAAAGCCTGCTAGAACCCGGTCACCAGAACGCCAATGAAACTCCGGGTTGGCGGGAATGGTTTGATCCAGCATTGCTTGGACAGCATAATGCAACGCTTTATGAAAATGGAGCCGGCAGCATAAGAATGATCGGCCGGGCCTGCCTGTGGTACTGCTGGAACCAGGGGCCGCAGATTCAGAGAGCCCTTCTTAATGCCAAGCAGAATGCCATTAACGAAAGGGTTCCGGCCAATGCGCTGCTGCACAGCTATTTTGCGCGCAAAACCGGGCAGGCCGCACCGCCACAGCATGATTTTGTGGCAAATGTAAACAGCCCCAGGGTGTATCTGGTGGGCTCCCTGTGCGGCGGCTCCGGGGCGGGAATGTTTCTGGATCTGGCTTATTTTTTTAAAAGCCAGGGCATCAATGATGTTTTTGGCATTTTCTCCGTGCCGGACACCCAGGCAGCCAATGCACTTCAGCAAAGGCGCATTGGCGCAAATGCCTTTGCCGCCCTGAAAGAGCTGGACTTTTATTCCCAGCTGAACACAACCTACCGCGCCCAATTTCCCGGTTCGGCCAATCCCATTGAAACCACTGAACCTCCATTTACCTTTGTGCGGCTGGCATCGCCTTCCAACATGCTTAATCAGCGTCTTGGCAAGGCCGGAATAACAGACGAAAACACCGTGAAAGAGCTTGCAAAGGTATGTGCCACAACTCTCTTTTTTGAGCTGATAGGAGGCAATGCCAGCGACCTTGAGACCAAGCACATAAATTATCCGGCCCAGGTGCAAAATTGGGGTCAGAGCAGCGCCCAACAACCCCACCATGTGCATTTTCTTTCCAGCTTCGGGGCTGGCACGGCCCATTATCCCAAATACCGTATTGCCGGAGCTGCGGCCTGCAAGCTTTTTGAAACCCAGCTTTTAAGCTGGATCGGTCAAGCGGCTGCCACCGATACCTATAACCAGGCCTCTCAAACAACAGAAAACCAGGTGGATAAGCGCAAGATTGAAAGGATTGCAAAGGAATGGTTTGAGGTCGCTGTTAAGGAAAGTGACAAGGAGCTGGTTTACGGCACTTCAGACAAGGGTTCGGGCTCTCTTTTTAATGAGTTCAGTGCGGAGTACAAAAAGGTATTTCTTCCCGGAGGAAAGCCCTTGCAGCTCAACTCCTCGGAAATGGAGGACG
>Ga0351962_1112_pt2 | contig 20451 bp, 18 predicted proteins | sample TotcelT113001N13_FD_205805 | JGI IMG/M metagenome (GOLD analysis project Ga0351962, IMG submission 205805) | Enriched cells from coal bed in the Powder River Basin, Montana, United States - Total cells T11 rep3 HSBNCT.T11.300.1.N13 ...
TTCTGTAAAACAAAATTCAAAGACCTGATATAGGTTCTTGATCCGTCCGGATGGCTGAAGTCAATGAATTGTAAGGTATGAGAGATGTAAATCTGAAAGGATAACTCTTTAAGCTGGTTATCAACAACAGCTGCAATTACAGGCCAACGCAGATTTACACCGCACTGCTTTGCAAATTGTCTTAATGTTGTTCCCGGCTCACAATTAAATGTCTTTTTCAGATTTTCACAATATACCTTAATCATAATTTTCAGTTTTTTTCAATATACAAAATTTAAAGATAGCAGCCTGTAACAGATTCAGGATTCGCTCTTATCTGTTCGGGAGTGCCTTGTGCTACAATTCTACCGCCCTTCTCTCCCCCCTCAGGTCCAAGGTCAAAAATATAATCAACAGAGCGAAGTACATCAAGGTTGTGCTCAATAATCATTACTGTATTTCCCTGGTCGGTTATCTTCTGCAAAACCTCAAGCAAAACACGCACATCTTCAAAATGGAGGCCGGTTGTGGGTTCGTCAAGTATATACAATGAGTTTCCTGTTCCTCTTTTGGAAAGCTCGGTCGCCAGCTTTACCCGCTGACTTTCACCTCCGCTTAGGGTTGTTGATGGCTGTCCCAACTTAACATAGCCAAGCCCCACCTCTTCCAAAGCCCTTATTTTATGTACAATAGATGGAATGTGCTCGAAAAACCGAAGTGCTTGTGTAATTGTCATTTCAAGTACATCGTAGATATTTTTTCCTCTGTACTTTACAGCAAGCGTGTCGGCAAGATATCTCTTTCCATTACACTCCCTGCAGTGCACATGAACTGCAGGCAAAAAGTTCATCTCAATCATCTGCAATCCCGCTCCACGACACTCTTCACATCTGCCACCTTTTACGTTAAACGAAAACCTTCCCGATTTAAAGCCTCTGATTTTGGCATCATTGGTCTCGGTGAAAAGCTTTCTTATATCGGCAAATACATTTGTATAGGTTGCCGGATTACTCCTTGGGGTACGACCGATAGGCGACTGGTCAATCTCGATAAGTTTGTCGATATTATCAATTCCCGTAATCGCTTTGTAGGGAAGAGGTCTGTATAGGGAGTGGTAAAAGTGTCTGCTCAAGATTGGCATCAGAGTCTCGGTTATCAGAGATGATTTACCGCTTCCGCTCACCCCGCTAACCCCTATGAACAGCCCTAAAGGTATTTTTAGATTTACCTGCTTAAGATTATTTCCGGTAGCTCCGGTCAGTTCAAGATACTTCCCGTTGCTTGTTCTCCTCTTTTCGGGAACATCAAACTTTTTAACCCCTGTCAAATAATCAAGAGTTAATGAGTTATATCCTTTGATCTCTTCCGGTGACATCTCTTTAATTGTGCTTGGCTCCCCTGAAAAGAGGAGTTTACCTCCCTTGTCTCCCGCTCCCGGGCCCAAATCGATAAGCCAGTCTGCAGCTGTCATCATCTCCTGGTCATGCTCTACAACCATTACTGAGTTGCCCTCATCTCTGAGTTTTTTGAGTGACTCGATTAGCTTTATATTATCTCTCTGATGAAGGCCTATGCTGGGTTCATCAAGTATATAGAGCACATTAACAAGTTTTGACCCTATCTGGGTAGCAAGACGTATTCTCTGACTCTCTCCTCCGCTCAGACTTCTTGTGCTTCTGTCAAGTGAAAGGTAATTAAGACCAACATCTTTAAGGAACCCTATTCTGTCTTTAAGCTCCTTTATTATATCCCTTGCAATGGTTCGTTCTCTAAGTTCCAGTTTGTCAGGCAGCTTATCTGTCCAGTCAGCAAGATGATCGATATCCAGTGAAGATATCTCAGCAATATTTTTTGAGTCAATTCTAAAATTCAGGGACTCCTCCTTTAGACGGGTGCCTTTACAAAGCGGGCAAAGAATCTCTTCGGTGAAACGCTCTTTTTTCTGAATAAGGTCATCGCTATCCTTGTCACTCTGCTCAATCATCGCTATTACCCCCGAAAAGCTAAGCATATGCGAAGATGCTCCGCGTGTAACCCTTATGAGCTCATCAGAGCCGTAAATGATGAGGTCAATGGCATCTTCGGGAATATCTTTGATTGGGTCATTTAACGAAAATTCATATTTTTTGGCAATTCCCTCCAGTTGACTAAAAAGCAGAGTATCTCTTTTAACGCCAATAGGGGTTATACCTCCTAATGCAATCGATTTTGAGTCGTTGGGAATAATTTTTGACAAATCTGCCTTTGTTATCATTCCAAGACCTTTGCAGTGAGGGCAGGCACCCTGTGGAGAGTTAAACGAGAAGGTATGGGGGGCCGGTTCCGGATAAGAGATTCCGCTTACAGGACACATCAGGTGCTTGCTGAAATACCTCAAATCCTGACTTTCTGTATCAAGAATTGCAATTGTACCCTTGCCCTGGTATAGAGCTGTAAGAACCGACTCTCTTATTCGTTTCTCACCTGCCGCATTTGGCAGTAATTTGTCAATAACAAGCTCTATGAAGTGTGATTTATATCTGTCCAGCGGTTTTATGGTTGCAAGATCGAAAATTTCCCCATCAACCCTCACCTGCTGGTAACCTTTTCTGACAAGCCCTTCGAACATATCTCTGTAATGTCCCTTTCTGCCTTTAACAAGTGGTGCCAGCAAAAGGGAGCGCCTACCCTCAAATTCACTTATAATCAGCGATACAATCTGTTCGTCGGAATATTTTATCATCTCCAGTCCGGTGGCCGGAGAGTATGCCTTGGAGGCTCTGGCGTAGAGCAGCCTTAAAAAGTCGTAAATCTCTGTTATCGTACCAACGGTTGAGCGTGGGTTCTTGCCGGTAGTCTTCTGTTCAATGGCAATTATGGGGCTTAATCCTGTTATTGAGTCGACATCGGGCCTCTCCAGAACTCCCATAAACTGCCTTGCATAGGCAGACAGGGTATCCATATATCTCCTCTGACCCTCGGCAAAAATAGTATCAAAGGCAAGAGACGATTTTCCGCTTCCGCTCAAACCCGTTACAACAACGAGCTTTTCTGAAGGGATCGTTACATCTGCATTTTTTAGATTGTTAACCCTTGCTCCTGTTACCTCAATTGCCATCTTTTAATTCTCCCTGAAACCCTTTTTGGGTATCTGCACAGTGTAGATTTTGCGTTGTTTATTCTCCAGCTTGTTTGATCTAATCCACTGGTTATAAATCTTAATCATCTTAAAGTTAGTCCCATGCAAAGCTGCAAAATCACTCCAGTTCTCAACTGAACCTGTAACCTTTACGGTCTCATACTCCAACGGTTTGAAAAGATCTTCTCTTTTCAGGTTAAACCCATATCTGTCAGGATTTTCCATGACAGTTTTAAATGCCAAAGCACGAAAAACATACCGGCCGGTCTCCTCTACAAACTGTGTCTCAAAATAGTTTTGCTGAGACTGAATGCCTATTCTGTATCTAACATTGCTAAGACCTGTATTGTATGATGCTGCGGCCATAGCCCATGATCCAAACTCTGCATATGCTTTTCTGAAGTAAGCAGCTGCGGCCCGGGTAGATTTTTCTAAGTTATATCTCTCATCAATTTCATTATCCACAACAAGGCCATACTCCCTTGCGGTTGTTGCGAGAAACTGCCAGTATCCTGCAGCTCCTGCCGGTGAAACTAAAGGCTGCAAAGCACTTTCGGCAATACAGAGGTAGTAGAAATCTTCCGGAATAGCCTCCTCCTTAAGAATATCCTTTATCACTTTGCCATATCTGTTGTCAAGTTGAAAAATAAAGATCATTGTCCCGTGCAGGTAACTAAGTGTTGTAACCTCTCTCTGTAAAGACTCCCTAACATCAAAGTATTGAAGAGGAACCTCCTCTCCGGCAAACGATATCTTACTTGGAATTGGTGGGAGTTTTATGTCCTGGACAAACTCTCCGGTTTTTTCAAAAACTGTTGTGTTGTCCTGAGAACCACCGTTTGTACAGAATGTCAGGAATGGTACCAGAATCAGAAGAAATCTGAAATTAATTTTATTCATATCAGGTTGGTTTGTGCTATTCGTATCTTAGGAATGGGTTTGTGTTTTTTTCGTTGGCGATTGTGGTGGCCGGTCCGTGTCCGGGATAAACAGTATAGTCATCGCCAAGTTTTATGATTTTCCCGAGAAGGGATTCCATAAGCTGATCATAATCACCACCCGGTAAATCTGTTCTGCCTATGCTACCTGCAAAGAGAGCATCGCCGGTAATGACAAACTTGTCGGCCTCACTATAAAAAGAGACACCTCCCCTTGTATGCCCGGGGGTAGTCATCACCTTAAGAAGAGAGTTTCCGAATTTGAGTTCATCTCCGTCTTTAAGGTCAACGGTTTCCAATGAAGGCTCCTCTACATTATACCCGAACATATTGCTGTACTGTACTGCTCTCTCGAGATGAGGCTTATCATCTACGTGAATATATGTCTTAACATTCCATTTTTTCGCTACAAAGGCATTACCCATAATGTGGTCAAAGTGGCCGTGAGTATTTAGCAGCATAACCGGCTTAAGAGAGTTTTCGGATATGAATTTCTCAAGTCTGGCTTTTTCGCTTTCGCTGTAACATCCGGGGTCAACTATCACACAATCACCGGTATCATCCCACAGAATATATGTGCACTCCCTGAGGTCGTTAAAATAAAATGTCTTAATCTGCATCTTTTTGTTCTTATTTATTTTTAATAGCTACTTATCTTCAATACCGCTTAACATAGGAACAAACTTGTAGTCGCCATGTTCACTTTTTGTGTACTCCTCCTCTGAGATCCTGTCCACTACCACCATTCTCTGCGTACCTGTTCCAACCGGAATAACCATTCTCCCTCCAATTGCAAGCTGTCTTAGCAGTTCGTTTGGGATCTCAGGCGCCCCACAGGTTATTAAAATCCCCTTAAATGGGGCAAATTTTGGCAACCCGGCAAATCCATCTCCAAAATAGAGAAGTGGGTTGTGATACTCCAGTCGGGCCAGATTTTTCTGAGCCAGCATATAAAGTGCCTTCTGTCTCTCTATACTGTAAACCCTGTAACCCATCTCAGCAAGCACTGATGTCTGATATGCACAACCCGTACCAATTTCAAGTACTTTATCAAATTTTACTGCCTTTTGCACAAGAAGATGGGTTTGCATAGCAACTGTATATGGTTGTGATATAGTCTGCTTAGCCCCTATGGGCAGAGGTTTGTCAAGATATGCAAGATTATCAAGACCATGATCAACAAACATGTGTCTTGGGACCTTGTTCATTGCCTCAATCACCCTGGGGTCAAACTCAAATTTTGATAAAAGTTGCGACAGAAGCTGCTTGCGCCTCCCTTTGTGTTGTAAAGTATCAAACATAGGGCAAAATTACTAAAAGATTTTCTTAATTTTGCAGTAGAGAGATCCCTCTGTAATTTCAAAAATTTATTATTATGCATATCGCAATAGCCGGAAACATCGGAAGCGGGAAAACCACGCTAACAAAATTACTGTCAAAACATTACAATTGGGACGCTAAATATGAGGCTGTTGACAACAACCCCTACCTTGCAGACTTTTACAACGATATGCAAAGATGGTCGTTTAATCTGCAGATTTTTTTCCTTCAGGAGCGTTTTAAAGGTATTGTGGAGATAGAGCGCGATCAAAATGATGTTATTCAGGACAGAACCATTTATGAGGATGCAAGGATATTTGCCCCTAACCTGCACAGCATGGGGCTCATGAGCACAAGGGACTACGAAAATTATAACTCTCTTTTTGATTTAATGCTCTCTCTGGTAAAACCACCCGATCTGCTCATCTATCTGCGCTCTTCAATTCCAAACCTTGTATCACAAATTCACAAAAGGGGCCGCGAATATGAGAGCGGAATAAGAATAGATTATCTCTCCGGACTAAACGAGAGATATGAAAAATGGATCAGCAATTATAAAGATGGTAAAGTACTCATAATTGATGTTGATGAAATCAAATATGAGGATCGTACCGAAGATCTGAGACATGTAATTGACAGAGTTGATGCCCAACTTCACGGGATCTTTTAGAGAGCAGCCTAAAGAACCGGGATTATCCGGATTTCATAATGATCAGAGTTTTTTGAACTCCTTTATCGCACTCCCAAGTGCCTCCCAGTAACCTTCGATTCTGTTTATCCCCTCAACCGAGAAGAGACACACTCCCTGTGATCCTCCGTTTTTGGCGTATCCAAAAAATTCCGGTATTCTGTCCTTGGGTACATGACCCACAAAGAGGCCTGAGCAGAGAGCTGCAGGATTACCTACGGCCTTAAGAGCCTCAACTCCCTCTCTGGTTGCTATCTCCACCATAGGGTCTTCCCAATTATAGAATTTATGATATATCATCGGGAACAGAATGTCAATGTTTCTGAAATTCACCCACTCTTGTCTTACCAGTTTTTTGGACTCCTCCGGCGATGCAAAGTGAGCTTTAATCTCTTTGCATAATTCACTTGCAAAAGATGACAGAACATCCCAGCGGTATTGCATCCATTCATCGTTTGATGTCGGGTCATTAAGTTCAATCGGATCAATTCCGGTTTGGGTTTTAAAATTGTCTCTGCATACTTCACAATAGCAAAAATCCCATAAAGGATATACCTTATCCTGCACTACGCCCCTTGATTCGTGAAGTCCGTATGGGAGAATTGCGTCGGGGTATCTGATAAAATCAAGATGAACTCCTGCAAGACCTTCAATAGCTGCAAGCTCGGCAATCCTATCCTTTATATATTCCAAAGCTTCCGGGCGGGAAGGGCATAGCCACCTGTAATGCTCCCTGTTGTATAACTTTATATCAAGGCAAGACTCTCCCTGAGCATTTACCTGATACCATTCCGGATGAGCTTTCCTGAGACTCATCTCAGTTCTGTTTGTTGTCCAGATCCAGGCGTGAAGTTCAATGTTGTGTTTTTGTGCAAATGGCAAAGCTGTCTCTATAATCTTTATGGCTGCGCTGTCTCTGAAACTCGTTGAATCACCCAAAACCTCCGGGTATCTGCCGTGGCACTCCAGAATTATTGCATCAATGCCAGCCTCTGCGGCCTTTCCAAAGATCTCTTCCCATTCCAATTCTGTCATGGTAGTCTTCCCCGACATCCAGGCCCAAACCTTTTTACTGAGATCAGGCATCAACTCTTTTTTTGCTGTGCACCCCTGTGGTACAAAAGCAAGCAGAGCAAATGCCACTGCGAACAGGTTAAGCATTAATTTCAGTTTTTTCATAGATCTATTTATTAACGAGTGTTATTGCCTTACTGAAGCAACCCGGTTAACTCCCTTATCTCCTGTTTTGCCTTCTTCCACCTTGGTATGTCAATCTTGGGTCCTATAACCTCAACAACCTTTGCTGCCACTAAAGAACCTACCTCGCCGCAATCTTTTAGTGAGAGTCCGTTGGCGTGAGCAAACAGAAATCCTGCTGCATAGATATCTCCCGCCCCTGTTGCATCTATTGTATCTGCCGGCCAGGCTTCGATATAGTGATATTCATCACCTTTTTTAACCATAGAACCATCTTTGCCTATCTTGACAATTGCTGTGTCACACATCTTTGCAATTTCATCTAGTGCTTCACGTGGGGTCTTACCGGTAAAGACCTGGGCTTCGGTTTCGTTGGCAAAAACAATATCTACATAGTTTTCAATGATATCATGTAAAAAGGCGTAGTTGCTCTCAACCACATTATAACTGGCCATATCTATTGAAATTATCATTCCTGCTTCTTTGGCCAGCTCTACAGCTCTACGCACAAGGTCTTGATTTTGTACCAGATAACCCTCGATGTGAAAATAGTCGTGCCCTGCAAATTGCTCAGGTTTGAGATCTTCCGGAATCAGTTCGATTGCAGCTCCAAGATATACGGCAAAAGTTCTCTCGGCATTTGGGGCTGTAATGAATACCATAGCTCTGCCCGATGCAGCTTTGCCTGTAAAGAGGGTTGATTTTATGCCGTTCCTTGCCTGATCTGATTTAAACAATGAGCCCAGCTCATCGTTTCCCACTTTGCCAATAAAGGTCGAAGGCATCCCAAGAACGGCCGTTGCGGTAATTGTGTTGGCTGCTGAACCTCCGGCCACATACTGCACCCCCATTGGTTTTAGTGTTTGCCAAATCTTTTCACCGGTCTCTCTGTCAACATGCTGCATACTACCCTCCGGCAGGTGAAACTGCTCAAGAAGTGAATCATCTTCCAAAACTGCCAGTATGTCTGTTAGGGCATTGCCTATTCCCAAAATTGATTTCACGTCTTTAATTTTTATGATTTAAATATAGCTTAAAATATTCAGTTTATCTTTTGCAATAAATAATAGCTGCCTTTGCAAGAATCTCCATTGGGTTTATCAATTCTACCGGAATATCTTTTCTGAAAAGTACAAGCGGTATCTCGGTACATCCGGCAATAATAACCTCAGCCCCTCTCTCTGTTAATCTATGAGATATCTCTTTAAGCAGCCTTTTTGGCTCCTTTTTGTAACCGGCCTTAACTCCCCTTTTCCCGTAAACGGCCTCCATAACCAACTCCTGCTGCTCATTTTCAGTAGGCAAAACAACCTCCAAACCCAGATTTTCAAGACTCCTCTGGTACAATTTTGTCCTGATAGTACCTGTTGTCGCCAGTACCCCAATCTTTTTTACGGGCATCTCCTTAATAGATTTTGACGTCAGTTCAATCATATTAAGGATTGGTAGTGAAGAGTATTTACTAATCTCTTCTATATAATAATGAGCTGTATTACAAGGGATAATAACAACATCTGCTTTGGCTTTTTCCAGAAGTTTCATCCCTTTTATCAGGTATAAAAGTGGCGATTCTCCATTCTCTACAATATTAAGAGTTCTATCGGGAATCTGGGGGTAGTTGTAAATGACTACAGGTATGTGATCCTGGTCTTTTTTAACCTTTGTATTCTTGATAATGAGGTTAAAAAGGTAAGAGGTGGCCTCAGGTCCCATACCTCCGAGAATTCCCAGAGTTTTTAAACTTTTCATTTAATATGCAGATTTTAAGCGAAAAAAAGGTTCTGCGTGCAAAGTTCATATTTTTTTGTAGGTTTGCAAAAATTTTCAAATTGATGACAATCTGTTACACCCTGCCCCAATTTTATAGTGCTATTTCTTTTTTTTCAGATAGTTACGAGGTGGGGTTTGTACCAACAATGGGAGCTTTGCATCAGGGACATATCTCTCTTGTAAACAGAGCAGCAGCAGATTGCAAAATTGTTGTAGTTAGCATTTTTGTTAACCCCACCCAGTTTAATAACCCTGCCGATCTTGCAAAATACCCGCGTACAATAGAGAAGGATTGTGAAATGCTCGAAAAAGCAGGAGCCACAATAGTTCTTATTCCTGCCATTAAGGAGATCTATCCACAAAAAGATAACCGGGTATTTGATTTGGGTGGATTGGACAGCAATGGAGAGGGACCACGCAGGCCTGGTCATTTTAATGGTGTTGCACAGGTTGTAACTCGTCTTTTTGATATTGTTAAACCTACATTTGCCTACTTTGGAGAGAAAGACTTTCAGCAGCTGGCAATAATTCGGTATTTCAGCCTAAAACTGAATTATCCGGTTAAAATAGTCTCCTGTCCAACAATCAGAGAGAGTGATGGTTTGGCTATGAGTTCAAGAAATTTACTCCTGACATCCGAACACAGAAGAGTGGCACCCACCATATACAAAACTCTTAAAAGAGCAGCGGAACTTGCAACGGCACAAAATTTGCCGCAAATTTGCCCTGTACCTCAAGAATTGACAAAATGGGTAATTTCTGAGATTGACTCAGAGCCTCTGCTTAAAACCGAATATGCCGAAATTGTTGACGCAATTACCCTAAGTCCGGTAAAGAGCTGGGAGGAGGCTGATGAAATTCAGCTATGTACGGCAGTATTCGCCGGTGCGGTAAGATTAATTGATAATATAAAACTTAAGTGAGATGTTGTTGGAGCTGATGAAGTCAAAAATACACAGAGCTCGTGTAACTGAAGCTAATCTTAATTACATTGGTAGTGTAACCATAGACGAAGATCTTATTGAAGCGGCAGGGCTCTATATAAATGAAAAGGTCTCCATCGTAAATATTGACAATGGTGAGCGGATAGAGACATATGTGATTAAAGGGGACCGGGGTAGTGGTAAAATAGGAATTAACGGAGCTGCGGCACACAAATTTTCTGTAGGACATCTGATAATTATTATGGCCTATGCTCATATGACTCCCGAAGAGGCCCTTGTCTTTAAACCAAAAGTAATATTCCCCGACTCCGAAACAAATAAGCTGATATAATCAATCTGAGTAATGAAGCAGCGCCTCATTTCAGCCATAAAATACATTCTGCTGTTTGCGGCAGCAATAATTCTGCTCTGGTTCTCGTTCAGAGAGGTAAAATGGAGCGACTTTACTGAGGGGTTAAAGAGTGCAAATTACACCTTGATTTCAGTCTCAATGGTTGTGAGCATAGCAGCATTCTGGCTTAGATCTCTAAGATGGAGAATGATAATGTTGCCATTGCACACCGGAATCAGAAGAGTTGATGCCTGGGACGGAATTAACATTGGCTACATTACAAACTTTGCAATACCTCGTGCCGGAGAGTTTGCCAGGTGTGGTGTAATAACCAGAAAAACAGGCCTCTCATTTGAAAAGGTTGCCGGAACCGTTGTGCTTGAGCGGAGTGTTGACCTCCTGTCACTTGCAGTGCTTTCAACTGCAATTTTTGTTTTACAGTGGAGCAGATTTGGCAACTTTATAGACAAACAGATTCTTTCTGCTTTCGGTGAGAAATTTTCTGCAGGATTTGGTATTGTGGCAATTACAATTTTAGCTGCCTTTGCCATATTTTTTTACATTGTCTATGCATTTAGAAAAAAGCACCCCGTTTTCAGAAAGATAGCCGATATTGTTAAGGGTGTTCTGGCAGGCATTGTATCGGGTTTTCGAATGAAACAGAAATGGCTTTTTATCATTTATACCATTCTTATATGGATTTGCTATTGGCTAATGAGCTACACTACAATACTTGCCTTCCCTTCAGTAGCGGGGCTAGGCATATCTGACGCACTTTTTCTGATGGTGATAGGTGGATTTGGCTGGGCAATACCTGTGCAGGGGGGCATAGGTGCATATCACTTTATAATTTCACTGGCGCTTGCAACCATTTATGGCATAGATCAGACGACAGGCGTTGTGTTTGCAACTATATCACACGGTTCTCAGGCACTTACAATGATAGCTTGCGGAACAGTTTCTCTTATCGGGTTCTCACTCTTTAAGGGAAAAAGTCCGTCTCTTTAGTAATAATTTTATACATTTGCCATTACATAAACGGATATGTTGGCAATCAAAGAAAAATTCTCATTGCTTTTACACAACACCGGAGCTATATTTGCTCTGGTGCTATTTCTTACTGTCAACCCATTCCCCACTCACCTCAAATCACAAAATGCCGAAGCAGAACAGGAGGTATATCTTATTATCTCCTCCTTTAATCCGGACACCAAAAGGTCAATGGATTTTATCAATGAGTTTGAGTTAGCGCTTGGTGCAGATTACAAAGAAAACGCTATTGTGCTTATTGAGGATCTGGGAGCTAAAAATTTTAATGAAGAGGCACATCTCTGGAAAGTAAGGGTCGCCTCTTTACTTAAAAAATACGAGCATAAAAAATTACGCGCAATCATCGCAATAGGACAGGAGGCATGGGCAGCTCTGCTGGCACAGGATGCTCTTCCATCCGATGTGCCAATATTTGGTGAGTACATCAGTAGTAACGGAATTGAGCTTCCCACTACTTCTGTAGATGAAACATGGCAGCCGGAGTGGGTAAATATGTCACGAAAGGCCCGGACAAAAGCAACTGCCGGAGGAATATTAAATCACTATGTACCCAGAAGGAACATTGATCTTATCCTCAGCTTCTTTCCTGAAACAAAAAATATTGTATTTCTGTCTGACAATACATACGGAGGGTTATCTATGAAGACTCTCTTCAAAAGAGACATGAACGAAGTTCCAAATGTGAATTATTTGTTCCTGGACAGCAGAGAGTTGCATTTCAATGAAATTCTCCAGTCGATTAAGGTGCTGCCGCAAAACACAGCTATGCTCATAGGAACCTGGAGAGTAAATAAAGATGGGCAATACTTCCTAGGCAATTCTCTTGAAGAGCTTATTTCGGCAAATCCTAACCTTCCGGTGTTCACAATGTCAGGAACGGGACTGGGAGCCGGAGCAATCGGAGGATATATCCCAAAATATGGATTGCATGCAAAAAAGATAGTGAGTCTTATTGAAGCATACGCTAAAGGAGAGAGAGATTCAGTCAGATTCAACACATCCGGCGGTTCATATCAGTTTGATCAACGCCTTTTGGAAAAATTGAAGATTAATAAACAGATGTTACCCCCGGAAAGCATCTTAATTAATGCTAAAGATCCAAGACTTGCCCGATACAAAAACTATCTGATTGTGGTCTCCTCTGTAACAGTTCTTTTAGCCATTTTTATGGTTACTCTCCTTATTCTTTATTCCAAAAATAAGCGTCTTCAAAAGTATCTGGAAGAGAATAGGCAAAAACTTATAGAGGCAAAGGAGAGAGCAGAAGAGAGCGACCATCTGAAATCTGCATTTCTTGCAAACATGAGTCATGAGATCAGAACACCGCTAAATTCAATCGTGGGATTTTCAAACCTTTTGATATCTGATGATTACACATCAGAACAGAGAGTAGAGATGAACAAAGTAATTGCTCAGAACTCCGAACTACTTTTAACCCTCATAACTGACATCCTTGATATTTCAGGGCTTGAGACAGGAAAACTCAATTTTGTGTTCCGTTCTGTTGAGGTGAACTCACTCTGCGAACAAGTTATTGCTACAACAACTCATCTGAGAAAAGAATCTATCGATTACAGGTTTGAACCATCTCTTGAGTCCTGCGAAATTAACACCGATGTTCACCGTTTATCCCAGGTTTTATTAAACTTACTCACAAATGCCAACAAATTTACACAGCAGGGGGAGATCGTTTTAAAATACGAACTAAAGGGTAGTCACCTTCTCTTTTCGGTAAGCGACACCGGCAAAGGTATCCCTAAAGAACAGCACAATAAGCTGTTTGAGAGGTTCGGAAAGCTTAACACATTCTCACAAGGTGCCGGATTGGGGCTTGCAATCTCAAAACAGATAATTTCAAACCTTGGGGGCAAAATCTGGATTGACCCTGAATACAGTGAAGGAGCAAGATTTTGCTTTACTCACCCCATTTTACCGAAATCAAACAACACAGCATAATCCTTTGAACTGTTCAAGTTATTGTATTAAGAGCTTTAATAATTTATTCCAATGTCATTTTTAAGAGTCCTGGTGTGTATTCTATTTCCTCCCCTGGCAGTAATCGATTACGGTTGCGGGTCGGTTTTAATTGTCTTTCTTCTGACACTTGCCGGTTGGGTTCCCGGAGTTATTGCCGCACTCATAATTGTTAACCGAAGAAGATATTAACCTGTCATGGCCCGACAAAATGCAACTGAGAACTTATTTAAAAGAGTGGATTATCTGAAATCTACCCTCACAGTATTTATACTGTTATGCATTACTCTGTCTGCAAATTCCTGCAAATCCGCCAAAATCACCAATGAACAACAGTATTATGCAGTCAAAAAGGTTGTTGACGGAGATACGTTCTGGATTGACGATGGCTCTCCCAAAGGGGTAAAGGTTCGACTTATAGGTGTGGATGCACCCGAATCAAGGCGCACCGCCAGAAAAGAGATAGGATTTTACGGAAAAGAGGCAAAACAATTTCTTGAGTCATTTTTGCAAAACAAGAGAGTAAGACTTGAATACGATGTGAACATGTATGATCAGTACATGAGAGTCCTTGCCTATGCCTATCTTGAGGATGGCACATTTCTTAATGCATATCTGGTAGAAAACGGATACGCAATGGTATTAACAGTACCGCCCAACGTTAAACATTCCCAACTGTTTCTTAAGTTGCAGCAAAATGCCAGGATAAGAAATAAAGGTTTGTGGGGGAAATAGAGTCTCTAATTTAACTTCTCCTCCAGCCTGCCATCTTTAAGGGTTCTTACCAGATATTTCCCATCATAAAATATTAGATAGTCTCCTGCCTCGTAAACTTCACCGGGCAATCGTGAAACAACCTCAACAACCTTACCGTCAAAACTCATCCTGTACAATGTATTATCTTGAGGTATTGCTGATCGGAAGTATAGCCATCTGTCAATAAATGCAATGTTACCGTCATATTCGGGTAGAGGTGTGGGCATTTTTTTTGGATTACGGTTGTTATTTGAAACTAGTATAAGAGCTGTTATATACTGCTTTGAATTGTTGTCATAATAACCACCCATCTGCCTGTAAAAGACCCATCTCCAGCTGTCGGAGACAATAAATTCAGTAATAACTCTGTTGTCACTAAGCAAGTGGTCCTTTTTCCCGGACGCCCTCCCGTAAATGTGCATGCCCCCATGTTGAGTATTTGCGGAGAGATTCTCCCACCATTTTGTGTAGAAGATATAGTCTGTAGTTATATATGCTCCGGTTATATAATCATTTTCAACAAATACCAACTCCTTGGGTTTTGTAATATTATTTGTGTTAATCTGATAAAATTTACCATCAAGCAGAAAATAGGCTATACCACTGTTGTGAACCCTCAAATAAGAGGCATCCAGATCATAAAACAGCCTATCTCTTCCGGTTATACTAATCCTGTAAAGACCGGTCTTGCCCGAATCATAATTTCTATTGAGATAATAGATATGCTGGCCAATAACATTAATCTGATCAGGAATATCATGCGATATCCTCCTTTTAAGGGTACCATCAATATTAATTCTGTAGAGTTTAAAAGAATCGCGCGGGTTTGCATAGTAAACAATCCCGTCCTGATAAGCTACCCTTCCCCCTTGTTTTAAAGAGGAATTTGTATTACCCCAGACATTAACTTTCTCTTTGCCTGAGCCCTGAGATGAGGCAGTTGTGCATAATCCCAGAATGAGAATTGCAATTATTAACCTTTTCATGCCCTTGATATTTAGTTGTTTAGGAGTCGTCAACAAGAAGTACATACCAAATTTAATGAATAATTATCAATAAAGTGCCCGAAAAAGAGATTTTTAGAATTTTTTTTTGGTAAATTTGGTTTATTCTAACTTCAAAACTATCACCACAATGTTAAATTTCAGGATTATTATCTGCATGCTACTGCTGTTGGGATATGGGGGGTATTCTTATGGACAGCAAAGCGTTGATTCTAACAAAAAGGGCTGGAAGCTCATCTGGCAAGATGAGTTCAACGGCAAAAAACTTGATGAATCGAAATGGAATGTTCTAATCAGAGAGACAAGTAAACATGACGAACTCCAGTACTATGTACCCGACGAGGTTTATCTAGAAGGGGGAAACTTAAGAATCAGAAGCAGAGAAAGAGACTATGGCAACAAGAAGTTTACAAGTGGAAGGCTGGATACCAAAGATAAGCTGGCTATCACATACGGTCGTTTTGAGATTAGGGGCAAGCTGCCTGTAGGAAAAGGGCTTTGGCCTGCATACTGGCTCTATCCGCAGAACAGGGACTGGATGATGGAGTACATAATGAAGCAGGCTGTAGAGGCAGGCAGAGAGAGGTCTATCCCGGAACTTCGCCCATGGTATACCGAAGTTGACATTATGGAATTCCTGGGACACGAACCCAATATAGTCTACGCAACATTTCACTATACCTCATTCAAGGGAGAGAGCAGGTCATCATCTTCTACCTACAGGGGAACACTAAACTACGGTGATGATTTTCATATTTATGTTCTTGAATGGGAACCGGACGAAATCAGATGGTACCTGGATGGAGAGCTTATCCATACAGCAAAGGAGGGAGTACCCCATACAGACCATTTCTTAATTATTAATACTGCGATAGGTGGAACCTGGCCCGGCAATCCCGATTCGACGACGGTATTCCCACAGTTCCACGATGTTGACTATGTGAGAGTTTATAAGCGAGAATGAGAGACCCCAAATCAGGAAAAACTTCAACTTAAAACTATAGACTATGGAAACCTTCTTCAATTTAGTTAAATCATTTATCCTGAGCCCAAAGGAGGCCTGGGAGAGAGAAAAAGAGAAAGAGATTGAAAGCTCTGCATTTATTGTCAGCTACATTGTCCCCCTCGCATTGATTCCCGCTGTTTGTTCATTTATTGGTTACGGATTCATAGGTATAAATGTGGGGTTCTTCGGAAGAGCCGCCAGCATAGGTCTGGGGATTAACTACGCCCTAACATCTTTCATAGGTACAATTGTGGGAGTATATTTAAGCGCATGGGTTATTCAAATGCTTTCAACAAAATTTGTAACAACAATAACCATGAACAAAGCGGTTGCACTTGTTGGTTACGCATATACACCAATGCTTGTTGCAGGCATCTTTAACATAATCCCCGCTCTATCTATCCTTTCACTTGCCGGTTCTCTGTACAGCCTATATGTTTTGTACATAGGGTTAGTACCAATGACCGGGGTAAGTGAAGATAAAAAGACTAGCTTCTTTATTACTACTCTTGTTGTAATTATTGGAGTTTACATTGTACTGGCAATAGTTCTGGCAGCAATATTTACCTCATTCGGGCTTGCGATGAATGTTTTCAGGTAGAATCTATCAATCTTTTTATTTGATGCATCCTTGTCAATAATTGCTTAAATTTTAAAACTAATTTTGTCCATACAGTATAATTATTTAATTTTTCTTCAATAATGCTTACATAATGAAACCTTCTGAAAGTCTTTACAGGTAAAGCTCTTGATGATTTTTTCATTTTTTGTGTTGCATATTTCAAAAAAACTCTAACTTCGCAGCCGATATGAATACACGAATTAATTTTTTGCTCTCACTGCTGCTACTCGGACTATTTAACCGGAGAGAGGGCATCTTGTATAAAAAGGCGTGAATTTTGAATTTTTAAATATACAGGCTGCCCTCAGAAGGGGCGGCCTTTTTTTATGCAACCAAATACTATGGAAAAGTTACATATTTTCGATACCACTCTCAGGGACGGTGAACAGGTTCCGGGGTGTCAGCTGAACACAATAGAGAAGATTGAGATTGCAAGGGCTCTTGAGGCAATGCGGGTTGACATCATTGAGTGTGGCTTTCCAATATCGAGTCCCGGAGACTTCAACTCAATAGTTGAGATATCAAAAATAATCAAGGATTCAACAATTTGTGCGTTAACCCGAGCTGTTGACAAAGACATAGATGTAGCCGCAGATGCCCTTCATTATGCCAAAAGAAAGAGAATTCATACCGGAATAGGCACATCCGACATGCACATCCTCCACAAATTCAAGTCAGACAGGGAGGACATTATAAAAAGGGCAGTTCATTGTGTTAAGTATGCGAAGAAATATGTCCAGGATGTAGAGTTTTACGCTGAAGATGCAGGCAGGACAGAGAATGAATATCTGGCCAGGGTAATTGAGGCGGTAATAAACGCAGGAGCTACCGTGGTTAATATTCCCGACACGACAGGTTACTGCACCCCTTATGAGTACGGTGAAAAGATTAAATATCTTGTCGAAAATGTTCCGAACATACACAAAGCAATAATATCTACCCATTGCCATAACGATCTTGGAATGGCAACCGCAAACTCTCTTGCAGGTATTATAAACGGAGCAAGGCAGGTAGAGGTTACCATAAACGGAATTGGGGAGAGGGCAGGTAATACCGCACTCGAAGAGGTGGTAATGGCTATTAAAAGCCGTAAAGACATCCCGGTTTATACAGATATCGAAACTAAATCCATTTATAAAAATTCCCGCCTTGTCTCAACACTAATGAGAATGCCTGTGCAGCCCAATAAGGCAATTGTCGGGAGAAACGCCTTTGCTCACTCGTCCGGAATACATCAGGATGGCGTTCTCAAGAACAGGGAGAGTTATGAAATAATTGACCCGTCAGATGTTGGAGTCAATGAATCTACAATAGCCCTAACGGCAAGAAGCGGTCGTGCAGCACTTAATCACCACTACAAAAGACTGGGAGTTGAATTATCCAATCAGGAACTTGACGAAGCATATGATAAGTTTCTCAAACTTGCAGATTGTAAAAAGGATATCAATGACGACGACCTTAACATAATTGTTGGAGTTACCCGTACAAAACAGAATCAGAGGATTAGAATCAAATTCCTGCAGGTTGTTTGCGGAAAATCTTCGGTTCCTATGGCTACAGTAAAACTGGTTATAGATGGGGAGGTTTGTACGGCTACCAGCTCGGGAAATGGTCCGATAGATGCCTGTTTCAGCGCAATAAAATCGCTTATACACAGAAAAATTACCCTGGAAGAGTTTCTTGTTCAGGCTATAACAAAAGGTAGCGACGATGTAGGCAAGGTTCATGTTCAGATAGAGAACAGAGGCAACATCTACTATGGATTCTCCGCCAACACCGACATCGTAACAGCTTCTGCAGAGGCTCTTGTAAATGCAGTTTCCAAAATTTTGTAACATACAGAGACGAGATTTATGACTCCGAAAACATTATTTGATAAGATATGGGAGAGCCACATTGTGAAAGAGATCGATGGAGGCCCTTCAATCTTGTACATCGATAGGCACTTCATTCATGAGGTTACCAGTCCACAAGCCTTTGGTGGGCTTAAGAGAAGAGGCCTCAAGGTTTTTCGTCCCGGAAAAACTTTTGCCACCTGTGACCACAATGTACCGACGATAAATCAGCATGAACCCATTAAAGACCCACTCTCGGCAATTCCTGTAGAGGAGCTGCGAAAGAACACTGCCGAACATGGAATCAGATATTTTCCTCTTGGAGACCCTTCAAACGGTGTTGTTCACATAATTGGCCCTGAACTTGGCTTAACACAATGCGGAATGACAATTGTCTGTGGTGACAGCCACACCTCTACACACGGAGCACTTGGAAACATTGCATTCGGAATAGGCACAAGCGAGGTGGAGATGGTTCTTGCAACACAGACATTACTGCAGACAAAGCCAAAGCAGATGCTCATAAAAGTTGATGGCCAGCTTAAAAACTGTGTGGGAGCAAAGGATGTAATTCTTTACATTATTTCCAGACTGGGTACCTCTGGCGGAACCGGCCATTTTTTGGAGTTTGCGGGCACCACAATTGAGCAGCTCTCCATGGAGGAGAGGATGACTATCTGCAATATGAGTATAGAGATGGGGGCAAGAGGAGGGCTAATAGCACCTGACAACACAACATTTGAATACCTTAAGGGCAGAGAGTACTCTCCGGGCAGGAAAAATATTAAGAAAGGGGAAATTGTAGAGCAAAGTGAAAATGGAGAGCAAGGTGAAGTAGGAGACGAATGGAATAAAGCTGTTGAGAGCTGGAGCAAGCTTAAGAGTGACCCTGGTTGTAATTACGATTCAATTCACCTCTTTTCGGCAGAGGAGATAGAACCAATGATTACATACGGTACAAATCCATCAATGGCAATTCCGGTTAATTCTGCTATTCCAAAAGCCCAACCAAAAGACTCAGGCCTCTCCAGAGCACTCGACTACATGGGATTCGAACCCGGAGAGAAGATTGCGGGGCATAAAGTTGATTATGTGTTTCTGGGGAGTTGCACAAACGGTAGAGTTGAAGACTTCAGAGCCTTTGCCTCACTTGTAAAGGGGAGACAAAAGGCTCCTCAGGTAACGGCCTGGCTTGTCCCTGGGTCAAAAAGAGTAGAGAAACAGATTGAAGAGGAGGGGCTTGGAGAGATCCTCCGTAAAGCAGGATTTGAGGTGAGACAACCAGGATGCTCTGCCTGCCTTGGAATGAATGACGATAAGGTACCTCCAGGAAAATACGCCGTCTCCACATCCAATAGAAATTTTGAGGGGAGACAAGGCCCCGGAGCAAGAACACTACTTGCAGGCCCTCTGGTTGCCGCTGCTGCAGCTGTTACCGGGGTCATTACAGACCCCCGGGAACTTATCTGATTAAACTTGAGAAAGGTGTATAACAGACAGTTATAGTGAATGAAAATAAGTGAATTCAGTTGAGAATTAATGAGAATAGGTGTATAAATAATAATATGAGTTACAGGAAATTTACAATTGAAGAGTCAAAGGCGGTAATTCTGCCTGAGGAGAATCTTGATACAGATCAAATTATTCCTGCTCGATTTCTTAAAACTACCACAAGAGAGGGTTTTGGAGAGAATCTGTTTTATGACAGACGGTTTGACTCACGCGGAGAGGTGATAAAAGAGTTTGTATTAAACAGAGCCAAAGGGAGTGAAACTATTTTGGTTGCCGGCAGAAATTTCGGTTGCGGATCGAGCCGGGAGCATGCCGCTTGGGCATTGGCAGACTGGGGTTTTCGCGTAGTAGTTTCAAGCTTTTTCGCAGACATTTTCAGATCAAACGCACTCAACAATGGTCTGATA
>Ga0351962_1129_pt1 | contig 19872 bp, 19 predicted proteins | sample TotcelT113001N13_FD_205805 | JGI IMG/M metagenome (GOLD analysis project Ga0351962, IMG submission 205805) | Enriched cells from coal bed in the Powder River Basin, Montana, United States - Total cells T11 rep3 HSBNCT.T11.300.1.N13 ...
TATTTGCCTTGCAGCTTCATCAAGAAGCGCGGCGTTGCAGTCTGCAAGATAAACGGTGGCCCCGTAGGCCGCAAGCTGCTGGGCAAGGCATCTGCCTATGCCCGATGCCGCGCCGGTGAGAATACAGATTTTACCCTCAAAGGTTTTCATGGCGATTTTCCGTTTTGGTCAGGGGTTATTTCCGCACGGCTGCGCTGTGTTCAGTTTGCAGCTCCCGGCGGAATTTCCTTATCAGCCGATGATAAAGCGCCTGCTCCGCCTTGCGCGAAGCCAGCGGTGGAGTTTCAGGACAAAAAACCAGGGGACGATTCCCGCTGGAAGGCCCAATCGCCAGTCCCAGGAAGTTGAAAGATACAAAAAGTCAAATTCCGAGGATTGCCGGAAACCAAAAAAACAGGCCATGAACAGGCTTGCCAGCGTCACGAGCACGACAGCGGAAACCTTGTCCCTTGTTCGGGCGGCCTCCATGTGGGCAATCAGCCTGGCGTTTATCTCCTCTGGCGTGGGGCCCAATGAAAGCATTTTAACCTCTTGCAGAACGAAATTTTCCCGGCAACGGCAGCCCTGTTTTGTCGGGCCTGCCCGGTTAAACAAACCCGGCCCGCAAGACGCTGGAGACAATCTGTGTTTTTCGGGTTTTTACAGCCCGGCCATTTTTCTGGATTTTGTCAACATTCAAAGCATATATCAGGCTTCAAAACAAGGTCAAACAATCCTTTTGGCTGTTTTTGAAAGGCTTTTGGCATGGGTGGGGGTTATGAAGGCAGCGCCCGGTTTTTTCCCGGCCCAGGGCCATTGCTGATTTTGCAGAGGCCGAGCCTTGGGCAGAGACGGTTTCTTTTTGGACCTGCAACCCGCTTGTGGACAGGCGCGGACAGTTCTGCTAATAGAGGGTCATCCGGTTTGCAGGGCTTTTTGGGGGGCAGCCAGGGCATTTGGATAAGACGCGGCCTGTACCGCCGGATTTTCAAGCCTGAAGCCCGCCCGAATTTTTGCCCTGATGCTCATAAGGAGGCATTCAGGCCATGAGCGCCAAGTCCAGCGACATGATTGAGGAAAAGCGCACCACAAAGGAAACGGATGTTTATGTGGCCCTGCGTGCTGACGGCAAGGGGAATGCTGACATTGCCACAGGCATAGGTTTTCTTGACCACATGCTCACGCTCTTTTGCGTGCATGGCCGCCTTGACCTTGCCGTTAAGGCCAAGGGCGACACGGAAGTGGACTATCACCACACGGTGGAGGATGTGGGCATTGTGCTTGGAGATGCCCTGAAAAAAACCCTTGCCGGGCGCAAGGGGGTGCGCCGCTACGGCAGCGCCCTTGTTCCCATGGACGAGGCCCTGGCATCGGTGGCCCTGGATCTCTCCAACCGGCCTTACCTTGTTTTCAAGGTGCCCTTTGCCTCGGCAACGGTGGGCGGGTTCGACACCCAGCTTTTCAGCGAGTTCTTTAGGGCTCTTGTCACAAGGGCGGGCATAACCTGCCATATACAGGTGCCCTACGGGGCAAATGATCACCACATGATCGAAGCTGTTTTCAAGGCCTTTGGAAGGGCTCTGGCCGCGGCAATGGAAATTGATCCGCACGCACCGGAAGTCTTTTCAAGCAAGGGGGTTCTGTGAAAACCATCGGCATCAGAGGCAAAACAACTCCAAAAAGGCTTGGTGGTGCAGTTCTGTTTGCGGCTGCAATACTGCTGTTTTCCGGGTGCGGCCAAAAAGCTGCAAAGCCTGTTGAGCAGCCCGCAACAGCGGGCATTTCAACCATAATGGTAATGGCCTTTGAAGATATGGCAGCCATATTCGGCCAAAACGCGCAGGTGCGCTCGCCCATTTCCGGCACCCTGTTTTTCACCGGCCCGGTGCAGGAGGATGCCCCCCCGCTTATGACCGCATGGGTTGAAACAGCCCTGGAGGAAAAGGGCTTCAAGGTGCTTTCCGGGGCCGTTGCAGAGGAAGCCAGAGCGCACGCCCTTGCTGACGGAGATGCCGGAATGGACGAGTTTGCCCTGGCCTTGGGCATGGGCCGGGCCGCAGAGGCGGATGCAGTTGTGGTGGGCCATGTTTTCCGCTTCAAAGACAGGGTGGGAAACCCCTACTCCGTGGAGAGCCCGGCTTCCGTTGCTTTTGGCATTCATCTTATAAGGGTGGCGGACGGCAGGGTTATCTGGTCTGCCCGCTTTGACGAGGCGCAAAAGCCTTTGGCTGAAAACCTTTTGAAAATAGGCGATTTTGTAAAGCACAAGGGCACATGGGTCACAGCCACGCAGCTTGCCCGCACCGGCCTTATGCAGAAACTCGCCACCTTTCCGGCGCCATGATAATAATTCCGGCAGTTGATATAAGGCAGGGGCTTTGCGTGCGCCTTTCCCAGGGCAGGGCGGACGCCCAGACGGTTTATGGGGACGACCCGGCTGCAATGGCCCTCAAATGGGAGAAAATGGGTGCAAGGCGCATCCATGTGGTTGACCTGGACGGAGCCTTTGAAAAAAGCCCCAAAAATGCTGATGCCATAAAGGCCATCCTGGATGCGGTTTCCGTGCCCATACAGGTGGGCGGCGGAATACGGAACCGTGACACCCTTGAAATGTGGCTTGAGCTGGGTGTGGACTCCGTGATCGTGGGAACCGAGGCTGTACGCAACCCGGACTGGGTGAGGCGCGCCGCGGCCCAGAATCCGGGCCGGGTGATAATAGGCATTGATGCAAAAAACGGCATGGTGGCAGTCGAAGGCTGGACCCAGACCACCTCAATTCCGGCCATTGAGCTTGTTAAAAGCTTTGAGGGCTGCTCCGTGGCTGCCATAAACTTCACAGACATTGCCAGAGACGGAATGCAGACAGGCGTGAATGTGGAGCAGACAGCCGCCCTTGCCAAAGGGACGACCATTCCGGTTGTGGCCTCCGGCGGAGTGTCCACACTTGATGACATCCGCGCACTGCTGCCTTTAGAAGCCCTGGGGGTTACAGGAGTGATAACGGGCCGGGCGCTTTATGCTGGCACACTGGATCTGGCCCAAGCCATTGAGGTTGCAGAGGGCAGGGGAAAATCATAGGCCGGGCTGAAAATTCCTGATGGATTCGGGCGCTACCCTGCCCTACTGACGGCAAAACTCTGCAATTTCCTTTAGCCGGGCGGGAATTTCGCTGGCCGGGGCCTCAAAAAATTTTGTGGTGCACAAAAAGCTCCACACCTTTTGGCCGAAGGCCACGGTATCTTTCATAAAAGGCGGCATATTTTTTTTGTAGGATGCGCCTCCCCGGCTTTCAATCTGCGCCTTTATCTTTTCAAACTGCGCGGGAATGGCTGTCAGGCTTTTTACCGTGGAAAAATCTCCTGAAAGGCCAAGCAGCATGGAGTTGTCGTAGCCGTTGAAAAGGCTGCGGTCATCGCATTTGTAAAGGATGACGGGCTTGCCTGCTGCAAAGGCCACGGCTGCCTCGGCCACCGCGCCTTCATCCGGCACCCTGCCGTTCATGTTGAACACAAGCCCGGAGCAGCGGACCGCCACCTGGTAAATGTCCACCGCGAAAATGGCCCTGTGAACAAGGCTGTTTATCTGCCGAAAGGCCTTGTTGGTGACCCTTGGGTCATTGGCAAGCCCCATTACAAAAGGCTCCAGGCCGTCCCGCTGGGGCAGGAAGGTCTGGTAGCCAGCGCTCTCAAGGGTTTTGGCAACGGCCTCCATGCCAAGCTTTTCCTCGGGGCAGAAAAGGGGCCCCGAGCAGTATAGAATCGGCTTTTCAGTCATTTTTATCAGCTTCGCAAAAGCAGGGCGAAAAAGTGTTATGGGCTCAAAAAAAGCAGCCGGGCAGGTTAAAAACCCAGGCCCGGATGCTGTTTGAAGTCAATTGATGCACCAGACTATCGCAGCCTTGCAAGATCCTTGAAAGCCTGAAAAAAGCTGTAACCGAAAACCAGGCCCACCATTGCCATAACCCCGGCAGAGATATACACAAAGGCCATGTCCATGTTGCCAATACCGGAGTAGTACATTGTTCCTTTTGCAAGACCCGCTCCAAACATGCCAAACAAGAGCGCATGGAACAAACGGACTATCATATACCCACCTCCTTGTTGTAGCGGCGTCATATGCCCTGCCGCCATACATCCCGGAAATTCGTTTCCGGCCCGGCCCCCTTCATCGGCGTTTTGCTTCAACTCCAGGCCTTCCAAACCTTCAATCCTTCGGCAATTCTTCCCCAGGCCCGGCTTTAAATAACACGGTCAACAGGAAAAATCTATGAATAATCCCACAAGAAGCCTGTGATACTCCTTACTGACACCATGTCTTATTTTTTGAGGCTGCCCCTACTCCACCCCCTCTCGCCCGTGCGCCTTGCCCACAGCTTCCTGGAGCCGCCCATCACCTAAATTTTTTTCTTTGACATACCATCCTTATTTATCTAGAAACCAATTGAAGATAAGTCATTTGCTCACCTTCGCAAGCGGCCGGGGTGAAAAATCCCATAACAACCATTACAGCAGCTTACGGGCGTTGATGCTTGCCGAGCTTTCCATCAAAAATTTCGCCATAATTGACGACCTTTCCGTGCGCCTTGACAGGGGGCTCACGGTCATCACCGGAGAGACGGGCGCAGGCAAGTCCATACTTGTCAATGCCGTGAACCTGCTCCTTGGGGCAAGGGCCTCGGCCCGTATGGTGCGCTCCGGCGCGGAATATGCCGAGATATCTGCAATGTTCGAGCCGTCCCAAGACAGCCCTCTTGCCCAAAAGCTTTGCCAGATGGACATTGACCCTTCCCAGGGGCTTGTGATTGTACGGCTCATCTCCTCAACGGAGCGCCATCGCATAAGCATAAACGGCAGGCCCGCCACAATGGCCATGCTCACAGAGCTCACGGAGCGCCTCGCAAGCATATCCGGCCAGCACGCCCATCAGAGTCTTCTTTCCCCGGACGAGCACCTTATGCTTCTGGACCGGTTTGCAGGGCTCATGGATATGCGTAGCAGGGTCGGCGAGCTTTATTCACAAGCTCAAAAGGCCCGTGCCAGTCTCAAGGAGCTTGAGCAGCAAAAAGAGAGTCTGGCCCGTCAACGGGAGCTTGCAGCCTTTCAGAAGGATGAGATTCAAAGGGCAAACATAAAGCCCAATGAGGACGAGGAGCTGACCGCCCAGCGCTCAAGGCTTAAAAACGCTACAGCCCTTTTTGAGGCCGCCGCCTTCTGCGAGGCGGCCCTTTACAGCGAGACCGGAGCAGCCGTTGAGGCTCTGGGCGCAATCAGCAGCCGCCTTTTGGATGCGGCCCGGCTGGATGAATCGCTCGCCCCTGTTGCCGCCCGGATTGAGCGGCTTGTACACGAGGCGGAGGACGCTGCTTTTGAGCTTCGCGCCTACAGGGACACCATTGAGTACGATGAAGCCCGCCTGGAGGAGGTGGAGTCCCGGCTGCACCTTCTGCATGGCCTCAAGAAAAAGTACGGTGGCAGCCTGGAGGCTGTCCTTGCCCATGAACAGGCCCTAGACGGGCAGTTGGAGCAGCTTGACAACCTGACGGACCTGCTGGCGGATGCCCGCAAAAAAGCCAAGGAGTCTGTCAATCTTCTTATTGAGGCTGCCCTTCTGCTCTCCCAAAAGCGCAGGACGGCAGCCCTTTCCTTTGAAAAAGCAGTTATGGAACAGCTTGATGATTTGGGCATGAAAGGCACGCGCTTTGCCATAGAATTCGGCCCTGTGGAAGCCCAAGGCAGGGGGGATTCGGTTTTTGCCGGGGAAGCGGTCGCTGTTGACGCCCTTGGCTGCGAGCGGGCGGCCTTTTTGATTGCCCCCAATGTGGGCGAAACCCTCAAACCCTTGAGAGAAATCGCTTCAGGCGGCGAGTTGAGCAGGGTGGTTCTTGCAATACGGGCCATGCTTGCAAAAAACGATGACATTTCCACCATTGTTTTTGACGAGGTGGACGCAGGCATAGGAGGCGGAGTTGCGGATTCCGTGGGGGAAAAGCTTGCCGCCCTCGCCCAAACTCACCAGGTGATATGCATAACCCATCTTCCCCAGATAGCGGCAAGAGGGCAACACCACTTTTCCATTGAAAAAAAGGTGGTTTCAGGCCGGACCCGGTCGGTAATCAGAGCCCTGACCGGCAATGACAGGGTGCGCGAGCTGGCCCGGATGCTGGCAGGCGACAGCCCTACGGAAAAAGCCCTGGCCCATGCCGGCGAAATGCTCGGCAGGAGGGGGGCGGCCCCAGGAAAACGATAGCTGCGTTGCACTTCGCTCAAAGGGTCGGCCACATACAAAACAGTATGCCCCACCCCGTTATCGCTCGTGCTCCTTGCATCTGCCTCTCCTGTAACCGCCAGGGCCGCAGGGGGTGAAAGAAGAAACGGCACATTTCCCCGGAACCGCCCTGGACACCGGTGGTTGAATGGAAAACCGCCCGGAGCGCCGGTGGTGGTGGGGAAAACACCCCAGGCCCGTCATTACGGCTTAAGCTGGAATACAGTATAAAAACGGGTTGATATCCTTATTGGAACAGGGCCAAAGAAGCGCCGGAAAACCCGGCCTCCAAATCCCTTAACTCATCAATCTTGAGCGCTTTACCCTTTTGGCATTTTGTGTTAGGACACCCAAACTATGGCTCATATCATAAGCATAACAAACCAGAAGGGGGGCGTTGGCAAGACCACCACGGCCACCAACCTTGCAGCAGCCCTTGCCAAATGCAAGAAGCGCACCCTCCTTCTGGATCTGGACCCCCAGGGCAACGCCACCACGGGCATGGGCCTCAACAAAAAGGCAATGGACACAACCCTCTACCATGCCCTCATAGGCCAGGTGAGCATTGAGAGCATTGTCTATGGCACCGAGGTTGAGCATCTGGATGTGATTCCGTCCCGCACCGAGCTTGCAGGCATGGAAGCTGAAATCCTGCCCAAGCCCGAAAGGGAGCAGTTCCTCAAAAAAACCATCGCCCCCCTTAATGAGCGGTACGACTACATAATCATTGACTGCCCCCCTTCCCTCTCTCTGCTCACCGTGAACGCCATGACAGCCGCCATGGGGCTTATCATCCCCCTGCAATGCGAATTCTACGCCCTTGAGGGCCTGGGCCAGCTCATACAAACCATCCGGCTGATCAAAAAGGGCTACAACCCCTCCCTTGGAGTAGTCGGAATTCTGCTGACCATGTTCGACCAGCGGGTGAACTTGAGTCACCAGGTGGCTGACGAGGCCCGCCGCCATTTCAAGGATCTGGTGTTTGAAACCCGCATTCCAAGAAATGTGCGCCTCGGTGAGGCCCCAAGCTTCGGCAAGCCAATTCTGCTCTACGACCCCAACTCCACCGGGGCAAAGAGCTACATGGCCCTGGCAAAGGAGCTTATAAAGAAACAGTCCAGACGCCAGGCCTAGCGCCCTGCCTGCAGGCGTCTGTTTTAACCTTGCCCGGAATGGGATATGCCATGAAAAAACCGGAAAAACCCAAACGAAGCGTTCTTGGAAGGGGCCTGGACGCCCTTCTGCCGGATGTGAGCATTGCCGAAACCTCTGATCCCGCTTTTTTCCAATGCGGTGTGGAGATGCTCCGGCCAAACCGCTTCCAGCCAAGAAAGCGCTTCGAGGAGGAGGATCTGCGCGAGCTTGCAGACTCCATAACCCGGCAGGGGCTTATTCAACCCCTTGTGGTGCGCCGCTCAAACGGCGGCTACGAAATAGTGGCCGGAGAGCGGAGGCTCCGGGCGGCCCGCCTTGCCGGGCTTGAAACCGTGCCAGTTGTGTTGAGGGATGTTTCCGATGAAGAGATGCTTCTTATGGCCATTGTTGAAAACATCCAGAGGGAAAACTTAAACCCCATGGAGGAGTGCGAGGGATATCACCGGCTGGTATCGGAATTTGCCTGCACCCAGGAGCAGGTGGCTGCCAAGGTGGGCAAACCCCGCTCGACCGTTGCCAATTTCCTGCGCCTTAAAAACCTGCCCTCCCAGATTCAGGACAGCCTGCGGGACAGCGTAATAACAATGGGCCACGCAAGGGCCCTGCTGGGCCTGGAAAACCGCGCCCGGCAGATGCTTGCCTGGAAAACCGTGTGCAGCAAGGGTTTAAGTGTGCGGGCCACCGAAGAACTTGTGGACAAGCTCAAATCCGACCTGCCCAAAACAGAGCCCGCCCAGCCCAAAAAGCCCGGTGACATTCATCTTGCCAGCATAGCGGACGAGCTTTCCCGCTCACTGGGGGCAAAGGTGCAGATAAAGCGCAAGGGCAAACGGGGGGTGCTGTCCATCGAGTTTTATGCAGACAAGGATTTGGAAAGGCTTCTGGCAATTCTTGGCCTTTCAGGCTCCTGAATCACCGCTCAAGAGCCGCTGGAGCCCACCCTGAAAAAATGGGCCGTGCCCCACAGCAAGACCCATGCCTGCAAAGCGCCGGGCATGACGGAATTCCGTAGGAATGAAGGAGGCTGTGCCGAGCCTTGCCGGTTATCCGTTTGACAGCAACCTGGCGTCAATCCCCCTGCTCGAAAAACTCCTTGCGCAGGGCTGCCTTGTTGATTTTTCCGGTGGCGGTTGTTGGCAGGGCATCACGGAAGACAATCTGTCTGGGCTGCTTGTACTCGGCCAGGTGCTCCTGGCACAAGCGCAGAAGCTCCTCTTCATGGGGCCTGCTTTCCGGGTCGGTAACCACATAATAGCGGCCCACCTCCCCAAGAACCGGGTCGGGGATGCCGATACCGGCGGCCATCACAACGGCCGGATGCGAGCAGAGGCAGTCTTCCACCTCAACAGGATGCACATTTATACCTTCCTGGATGTACATCTCCGTCTTGCGGCCCATAAGGGCAAGCAGGCCTTCCTCATTTACAAAGCCTATGTCGCCGGTGCGCAGCCATCCGCTCTGGTCAAAGGCAACGCGGGATTCTTCGGGCAGGCGGAAATAGCCCCTGGCCACGCAGTCCCCCTTTAACCAGACCTCGCCGGGCCGCTCGTTTTGCACCTCGTTGTCCAAAACATCCACAAGCTTCACGGAAACGCCGTCAAAGGGCTTGCCCACGGTCTGGGCAACCGTTTCAACCCGGCTGTTCCATGTGGTCATCACCACTCCGCCCGATGTTTCCGTAAGGCCGTACAGATTCATGATGACCGCCTTTTCGTAGGCGGCGTTGAGCCGTTTGACAAGGTTTAACTCCGCCTTGGAGCCGCCCGTCACCACAAGGCGCACCGCGCTTGTGTCCAGCGAAAAGAAGTCCGGGTGGCGCAGAAGCAGCGTGTGCATGGTGGGAAAACCAAGCACCACGGTCGGCCTGTGCCTTGCGGAAAGCTCCACCACTGCGCCGGGGTCCATCTGGGGGGCCAGAAGGGTCGCGGCCCTGCCCAAAAGCGCCGAGAGCACGCCCACGGTTATTCCGCCCACATGGCTTAAAGGCATGCACACAAGGGCCAGATCCCCCGGCCTCATGCGGGTGTGGCGGGACTGGGCGATGGCGGCGGCAAGCTGGTTGCGGTGGGTTATGGTGGTGCCTTTTGAGCGGCCCGTGGAGCCGGAGGTGTGCAGGATGAGAAGCTCGTCATCAGCCTCAACCTGGCTTTTCGCCTTTTCCAGGCGGGCCTTGTCCACAGGGGTCTGCTTTAACTCCTCAAAGGGCTTTCCCTTGTCGGATTCCGGCTGTCCCACGAAAAATACAGGGGCCTTGAAAGCGCCCTCCTTCTGCATCCGCGCCAGAAGTGCTGCAAAATCCTTGTCGCCAAAGGATGGCGCTGCCACCAGAACCGAAACCCGGCCAAACTCGATGAGATCGCGCAGTTCCTTTGTGCTGTGGCGCACGGACAGGCCCACGATAACGGCGCCTATTTTGGCTGCCGCGAAATACAGGTGAAGCCAGGCAGGAATGTTGGGCAGAAGGACCCCGATGCGGCTTCCCTTGCCAAGTCCCATATTCAAAAGGCCGCAGGCCACAGAATCGGAAATCTCGTCCATCTGCAGGAAGGTGAATTCCTGGGATTCGTGGACAAAGGCCCGGCTCTGGGGCGCAGCTCCAACAGCTTGGGCCAGGGCCTCTCCCACGGTTTTGGCATTTGCTTTCGGGTCCGACATATTTTGCGCCTCCCCCTGTTGGGGGAATTATTGCCACAAAACAAAGGGCTTTGTCCAGCCAATTAACCGCCAAAAATAAATAGGGGCCTTCCTTATACAAACCTGTTTCTTATGGAGCCAATCTTCGAAATGGAGCATTCCACAACATCGCCGGGAAAAAGCACCACCGGCGGATTGCGGAAAATCCCCACGCCTGCCGGGGTTCCGGTGGAGATTATGTCGCCGGGCGCAAGGGTTATGTCCGCGCTTATAAACTCGATCAAAAAGGGTATCTTGAAAAGCAGATCCGCAGTTGACCCCTGCTGCATAAGCTCTCCGTTCACCCTTGCTTCCAGGGTAAGATTGTCAAGGTCGTCAATCTCATCAGGGCTTACAAGGCAAGGGCCCATGGGCGCAAAGGTGTCAAAGGACTTTCCGCGAAACCACTGCTTGTCCGAAAACTGGGCTTGGCGTGCCGAAACATCGTTGAAAACGCAAAATCCGGCGATGTGGGTTAGAGCATCCTTTGAGGAAATGGCCTTACCGCCCCTTCCGATGACAAGGGCAAGCTCCACCTCCCAGTCTGTCTGCCCGGAGGATTTGGGAAGCAGCACAGCGTCAAAGGGGCCGTTCAAGGTGTTGGCGGTCTTGCAGAAAAGAAGGGGGACCTCCGGCACACTCATGTTGCCTTCCTTGGCGTGATCCAGATAGTTCTTGCCCAGGCAGATGATTTTTTCGGGCCTGGTGACCGGGTTTGCAAGACGGCCGGAAAAGGGTTTTCCGGCATCGGTGACAGCCGCGGCCTTTTCAGCAAACCCGCCTGCAAAGAACTCCGGGCCTATGTCCGGCACGCCGGGCAGGGCAAGGGTGAGATCAACAATGTTTTGGCCCTTCAAAAGACCGGGCTTTTCTTTGCCTTTTTCTCCAAACCTCACAAGGCGCATGGTCAGTCTTTCTTTTCGGATTTTTCGGATAACTGCTTTTCGATGTACCAGTCCATCTGTCGGAATATGCCCCTCACGATTTTCACATCCCTGGCTGTGAGGCCGATGCGGGAAAGGGAGCGCCGCAGGTTGTCTATCCAGTGGTCCGGGTTGTCCGGGTTTATAAAGCCTATGCGGGCAAGCACCTCGGTGAGCTGAACATACATGCCTTCCAGATCCTGGCGCTTTGCCAGCTTTGGGGAAAAAGCCGGGGGCTTTTCAAGCTCGGGCCGGGTCATCTCCCAGAGCAGAAGCAAAACCGCCTGGGCCACATTGAGCGAGCTCAACCCTGCCGTGGGTATGGTGCAAAAGGCATGGCAGAGCTTCAAATCCTCGTTGGCAAGCCCCTTGTCCTCCGGGCCGAAAACAATAGCCACCTCGTTTTGCCGGGCAAGGGAAACAAGGTTTGCCGCCATTTGGCCGGGGTTTAAACAGGTCTTACGGTATCCGCCCTTGCGGGCTGTTGTTCCCACCACAAAGGAAAAGGGCGCAAGGGCCTGCTCCAGGGTTTCAACAGTCTGGGCGGAAAGAAGAATATCAAGGCCACCACGGGTGGCTGTCATGGCGGCCCGGTTGAGATCCAGATTTTTCGGGGCAACAAGAACAAGCCGGGAAAAGCCCAGGTTGGCCATTGCGCGGGCTGTTGAGCCGACATTTTCCGAGACCTTTGTGCCCACGAGCACAATTGCCACGCGGGCCGGGTCCACAGCCGGGCTTGTCATCCTATGAGCTGCCTGCCGGAAAAGAAGAAGGCGATTTCCTGGGCAGCCGTTTCCGGGGCGTCCGAGCCGTGCACCGCGTTCTGCTCCACATTGCTTGCAAAGTCGGCCCGAATGGTGCCCGGAGCCGCCTGGGCCGGGTTTGTGGCGCCCATTATGGCCCGGTTCCTGGCAATAACGCCCTCGCCTTCAAGAACCATAACCACCACAGGCCCGGAGGTCATGAATTGAGTGAGGCTCTCATAAAAAGGCCGCTCTTTATGAACCGCGTAAAAGGCCTTTGCCTCATCAAGGGTGAGCTGCAACTTCTTCATGGCTGCAATGCGGATGCCCTGGCTTTCAAAACGATCCACAATCTTGCCTGTCACATTCTTTTTAACCGCATCGGGTTTGATTATGGAAAGGGTGCGCTCAATCATTGCTGAAATTCCTTTCTTTCAAGAACAAAAATGCAAAATATGTTTTGCGGGAAAATAGTTTTTTTGCAAAACGCGGATTACAACAAAGCCCTTGGCAAGTCAACTCACCGGCTGCGGATGGCAAGCTTTGCCAGCTTTGTTATCATCTGATCGCGGGAAAGGGTTGTCTCCTCCTGCTCTGTCGGGCCGAAAGGCTCTGCCAGCACGAATGTGTAGCCTTTGGGGTGCTGGCTGTCCGGGTTCTGGGAGATTATGCTCATGGTGCCCCGTATGGCCTTGTCGGCCACATCAACCAGAATCGCATCAAGCGCAAGGCCGCCGGGATTTTTTTCCACCTCCGAAAATCGCAGCAGGACAAGGGTTCTTGCCCCGCCAATGCTTTTGGAAATGCTTGCAAAGCGGAAATAAATGGAAAGCTCGTCCACAACCTGGTGGCGGTTTCCGTCAAGGTCTGCAAGGAAGAAACGGGAGCGCCAGGGGTTGTTCAACGCCCGCTCGCTGCGGGCCAGGATGCGGGCCGGGTCGCGGGGCAGGAGTTCCTCAATAACTGCATCCGGGTTGGGCAGGGGCGTTTCGTCCCTTTCGCGCACCTGGCTGGTAAAGGTTGTCCACAGCACGCCTGCCAGGATGATAATCAGCAGAAGCTTGACTATCCGTTTTGCGCCAGTTTTCTTTGGGGGGATGTAGATGACATCTATCTTTGGGTAGTTGTCCTTGTCCCTCTGGGGAGGCAGGGCGCTTTCATCGGGCTGGCTTTGCCTGTAATATTCGGCAAAGGAGATGCCGCACTCAACGCAGGTGTCGGAGCGGTCCTGAAGAAAGCCGCATTGAGGGCAGCTCATCTTGGGCACTTCGGGCGCAGCCTCTTCAGAGGAATCAAGCTCAAGAACAGGCTCGTCCTCCAGGGAAAGTTCAGGCTCGATTTTTTCCACCTTCACAAGTCCACCGGCCCTTTCCAGGGCGCTCCTGAACTTTTCGGCCTGGGCAAAATCCGTGTTTTCCTTGACCGGAACAGGCTTGCCCAGAAAAAATCGCCCAAGCTGGCGCGGGTCCTTTTTAAAAAGAATGCCAAGATTCTGACGCACCTGCTCCGGGTCCTTGCCAGGGGCAGGCCCAAGAAAAATGACCGTGTATTTTGCTTCTTCCATGCCTAATTGCCCCCCTGTCTTTCAATATGCAGGCCAATGGGAAAAGAAAGGTGGAATTTTCTGGAGCAGAATTCCTTTTCAGATTTTTGCACCAGCCTTGGAAAAATAGCACATTTTTTCAAATGGGTTAAACCTTTTTGGGGCATTTCAATGGGATTTGTCCCAGTCTTCTGCAAACCGCACAGCGATTTCCACAGCCTTTTTCAGGGCGTCTTCCTCCACCCGGTCGGGCGTATCCAGCCGGGTGTGGTAGCTTGGGTCCAGCTTGGTATTGGAAATGCCGATGACGCTCACCGCTTTCATGCCCTTCATGGCAAAGGCCGCGGCATCCGTGGCCCCAAAAGGCAGCGACCCGCAAAGGGGCTTCTGCCCGCATTGGGCAAAGGTCTTTTTGAGCCTGTTCACAATGTCCCTGGGGTAGCGCACCAGAGGGAAAAGCTCTGTGTCAATTATCCGCAAATCCTTTTGGTGCTTGATGCCGTCAAAATTGAGACACACGCAGGGAAGCGTTTTTAAAGCAGGGCCAAATTCCTCCACAAATGCGGCAGAGCCGCGCAGACCGGCTTCCTCGGCCCCGAATGCCGCCACCACAACAAGGGTGCTATCAAGGCCCGGAGCTTTGTCCTGCCGGGCTTTGGCGGCCAAGGCCCTGCCGGTTTCATAAGCCACGGTTACGCCGGAAAGGTTGTCCTGGGCTCCGGGCACCACGCGCTTTGAGCGCATGAAAAAAGCCACCGCGCTAATGGGGGAGAGCAGAGCAAAGACCCACCCGTAGGCTTTGTAAAACCAGGTGGCATCTGCGCCCCCTGCAAGCATATGCAAAAGCATGAGGGCCGGCAGCAGCAAAATCATCCCCGCACAAGCCAGGGTTAACCCCAACCCCACTTCCTTATAGCGGTACCACCACCAGTATTCTGTTGTGGAATCCGTGTGGCCCGATACTATTAGCACACAGCGCGGTGTGTTTTTGGGCTCCACAATGCCAAGAACATTTGTTGAGGCCGTTTTTTTAAAAAGGCTGTCCAGCCAGTAGCGGAAGGTCAAAAAATGGCCGGTAAGCAAAACCGCATTGGCAACTGCCAGGGCAAAGGCCAGGGGCAGGCTTACCCAGTAAAGGGCAAGGTTTAAAAGAAAAATCACCGCAAAGAGCTTCAACGAGCCGTGCATGGACTCCATCGGCGCGGCAAAGGGATGAATCACCACCCTGCTGCAAAAGCCCTCCATCTTCTGGGCCAGGTACTCCTGGGCGCGGTGCTCCTCCATTGAGCCGGCCAGCCGCCCGCCGAAACGGGCTATAATATCTTCCATCAATGCCTTCAAAATAAAAAACCTCCAGAATCCGATTTTAAAATCTGTAGGGGAAACCGCTTTTTGCAAAAAACGCCGCAAATGCAAACAGGCTGCTGCCGGCAACCGCTTCAGCTTCAGGGCTTGCCCTGCTCCCTGCGGCACACGCCGCAGCGGTCATCGCTGCAGAAGGCGCATTCCTTGCAGTCCACGCAACTGTGCTTGCGGCCCCCCGGCCTGGCAGAGGGCACAAAAACAAGGCCAAAGGGCGTTTTGCAATAGGCAAGCCCGCCGATTGTCACAACCGGCCCCTTGTCGCCCTTGTCTGCAATGTCAGCCATAAGGCCTCAAAATCCGGCTTTTGCAAAATTCAATTTTTTATCAGCTTCCAACCATGCTGCTTATACCAAACTGCATCTCAATAAAAGATTGCGGACAAACTTTTTACAATCAGGCTGATTGCAAAGCCCTGAAAAGGGTCAAGAGGTTAAGGCACTTCATGGGCCGGATTTTTTATCCCCACCGTCATGTTTTTTTTCGGGCCTTGAAGCAAGGGCAGCGCGGCTGGCATCCTCCCCCAAGCTGCCAGGGTTGACTTTTGCGCCATTCCTGCAATAGTTTTGGTTTGGTTTGAATACGCACAAGGCGGACGATCGTGGAAAAGGCAGGGCAAAAAACCGTTTCAGGCATTGTTTTGGCCCTTGTTCTGCTGCTGGCGGGGGCAATGGCCCTTTACTTTTTTGTGGTTGCGCCCTCCGTGCAACCACCTTTGAAGACAGAGCCCGCCGCGCCGGAGATGACCCTGGTGCGCCTGTATTTCGGCCATCCTTCCGATGCCTTTCTCGTGGCCGAGCCCCGCGCCCTGCTGCTGCCTGCCGACCCTTCGGCAAAGGCCCTAAAGATAATGGAAGCCCTGCTGGAAGGCCCCCGGCAGGAGGGTATCTCCGTGATTCCGAACGGAGCTCGCCTGAACTCCGTTTTTGTTGATGACAAGGGCATATGCCATGTGGATTTTTCTCGTGAGATCAGGCAAAACCATCCGGGCGGCTCCGCAGGTGAGGCCATGACCATCTGGTCGGTTGTTGATACTCTTGTTCTCAATGTTGATGAGATCCGTTCCGTAAACTTGCTGATCGAGGGCCAACAGGAGGAAACCCTGGCAGGCCATCTGGATATCCGGCGGCCTTTGGGCCCGGATCTGCGGCTTATAAAATGAAAAAAGACTCTGCCATTCAAAAGATGCGCAACATCGGCATCATCGCCCACATTGATGCGGGCAAGACAACAGTTTCCGAGCGCATCCTTTACTATACCGGCCGCTCCCACAAAATGGGCGAGGTGCATGACGGCGAGGCTGTCATGGACTGGATGGTTGACGAGCAGGAGCGCGGCATAACAATCACCTCGGCTGTCACCACCTGCAACTGGGAAGGTTTTGAAATTCATCTTATAGATACGCCCGGCCATGTGGACTTCACCATTGAGGTGGAGCGCTCGTTAAGGGTGCTGGACGGCGCGGTGGGCGTGTTCTGCGCGGTGGGCGGAGTGCAGCCCCAGTCCGAAACCGTGTGGCGGCAGGCGGATAAATACAAGGTTCCCAAAATCGCCTTTGTGAACAAGCTTGACCGCATTGGTGCAGACTTTTTTGGCTGTGTGGAGCAGATCAAGACCCGGCTGGGCGCAAAACCCCTTGTTCTTCAGATTCCCATAGGAGTTGAGGAAAGCTTTTCAGGTGTTGTGGACCTTGTGAGCATGGAAAAAATCGTCTGGGATGATGACAGCCTGGGCGCAAGCTTTTCCCGCCTGCCTGTTGAAGGCGAGCTTGCCCGCGAGGCCGAGCTTTACCGGGAAAAGCTCATTGAGGATGCAGCAGACTGCGATGACACGCTCATGGAAAAGTATCTTGCCGAGGAGGATATCTCGCAAGATGAGCTTGTGGCTGCCATAAGAAAGGCTACGCTTGACCGCAGGGGGGTGCCGGTTCTCTGCGGCTCGGCCCTTAAAAACAAGGGTGTGCAGCCGCTGCTGGATGCCATTGTCCGCTATCTGCCAAGCCCCACGGAAGTCCCGCCCGTAATGGGGGTTGATCCGGCCACCCACGAGCCTGTTTTGTGTGCGGCAACGGAAAAGGAGCCTCTGGCCGCCCTCATCTTTAAGGTAAGCATGTTCGATGGCCGCAAGATGTGCTTTGTGCGCATCTATTCCGGCGTGCTCACCGCAGGCGAGGAGGTGTACAGCCCCATTTTGAATGTTAGGGAGCGCTGCGCCAGACTAATGGCAGTCCACGCCAACAAGCGCGAGCGAATTGATTCTGCCGGCCCGGGCAACATTGTGGGCGTTACAGGCCTTAAAATGCCTGCCACGGGCGACACCCTTTGCAGCAGCAAACGGCCTGTCATCCTTGAGCGGATTGACACCTACGAGCCGGTGATGAGCATTGCCGTTGAGCCAAAAACCGCAGGGGACCGGGACAAGCTTTTTCTTGTGCTGGAAAAGCTTGCAGCAGAAGACCCCACCTTCCGTTTCAAGGAGGATGAGGAAACCGGCCAGATGGTGATCTCCGGCATGGGCGAGCTTCATCTTGATGTGCTGGTAAAAAGGATGCAGCGGGATTTCAATGTTGAAGTGAGCGTGGGCAAGCCGATGGTCATGCACAGGGAAGGCATAGGCAAGGCTGCATCCGCCACGGCGGTTTTTGATCAGGAGGTGGCGGGCCAAAGCCTGTGGGCCCAGGCAAAGGTGGAAATTGCCCCCCTGCAAAGGGGCCGGGGCAACAGCGTGCAGATTGCCCTGTCCGAGGACAGGCTGGCCCAAAACCTTGCCCTTGCCGCAAAAAAAGGCCTGGAGGAAGGCCTGCAAAGCGGCATCTGCATGGGATATCCGGTAACGGATGTCCAGGCGGTTCTGACAGATGTCGCCATGAAGGAGAGCGGCGGCACGGAGCTTGCCTTCCGCGTGGCCGCAACCCTGGCCGTGAAGCAGGCCCTTGCCGGGGCGGAGAGCTTTCTCATGGATCCGGTCATGGAGGTGGAGGTTGTCATGCCCGATGACTTCATGGGCGATGTCATTGGCGATCTCAACAGCCGGGGCGGCAAGGTGGAATCCATAGAGGCCCGGCGGGGCGCCCAGTCTGTGCGTGCAATGGTTCCCCTGTCAAAGATGTTCGGCTACTCCACAGCCCTGCGCAGCGCCACCCAGGGCCGGGGCATCTTCACCATGCGCTTTGCCTATTTTGACAGGGCGTGATTTTTAAGGGCTGTCAGCCAATTGACCATGAATCTTTTTTTGGATGAGCAAAAAGCCCTTGCCTACAAAAGCCCTGCCCAGAAGGCACGGGTTCTCACCGAAGACTGGGTTGACCGCCATGTTTTCTGCCCTTCCTGCGGGAACCAAAGCATTGACCAGCACCCCAACAACGAGCCTGTTGCAGATTTCTTCTGCCCCAACTGCCTTGAGGATTACGAGCTTAAAAGCACAAAGGGGGCCATAGGCGCAAAAATTGTGGACGGGGCCTATTCCACAATGCTCCAGCGGCTTTTAAGCAGCACGGCTCCGCATCTTTTCCTTTTGAGCTACAGCCTCCAGCAGTTGCAGGTCATGGATTTTCTGATCATACCCAAGCATTTTTTTGTGCCTGGCATAATTGAGCAAAGAAAGCCCCTTGCACCAAGCGCCCGGCGCGCTGGCTGGGTGGGCTGCAACATACTTTTGAACAGCATACCCAAAACCGGCAGAATTTTTTTTGTAAAAAACGGGGTGGCTGCTTCAAGGCAAAGGGTGCTTGACGACTGGCGAAAAACCCTGTTTTTGAAGGATGCAAAATCAATTTCCCAAAAGGGCTGGCTGCTTGATGTGATGCGGTGCGTTGAGGCCCTTGAAAAAGAGCTGTTTTCCCTTGATGAAATATATGCCTTTGAGGGTCATCTGGCTGGCCTTCACCGGCAAAACCGGCACATAAAAGACAAAATCCGCCAGCAGTTGCAGGTTTTGCGGGACAGGGGCTACCTGGAATTTGTCTCCCGCGGCAGGTACAGGGTTGTGTAAGTAAAAACAAAATTTCCGGCCAGGCCTTTTACCATGAAAATCCTTTTCACAACTCCATTCCGCGATTCTGCAAATCATTACGACTGGTTTGCAGACCACAGCCCGGAGCCTTTCCGGCTGCTGGGGTTCATGCCCTATTCTTTGGGGCTGCGGGCAATAAAGGCCAATCTGCCCCAGATTGAGATAATGGAGTTTCCCCTTCTTGAGGAATATCGGGCAAAGCTGGCTCAGGGCTGGGATGTGGTGGGCTTTTCCTTTTACACCTACCAGACAGACAAAATCGCCCTCATGGCAGACATGGCCCGCAGGGCCGGGGCAGGGGCGCTTTGGGGCGGCAATTACGGAGCGCTGCACCCGGCGGCTGCCGGTCTTTTCGACCGGGTTTTTGAAGGATATTCCGAAGAGGCTCTTGCCAGCGAGCTTGGCCTCAAACTGCCGCGCATTGTGCATCCTGTGCTCTATTACCGGCTTGGCATAAAGCCCCTGCCTTTTCAGGTTCAGCTTCTTGGGGTCATTCAGACCTCGCGGGGCTGCCTGCGCCACTGCTCATTCTGCCAGACACCGGCATTTGCCCCCCGGCAGACAGTCATCCCCCTGGAATCGCTGGATGAAATCCTTGCCTGGCACAAGGCCCACGGGGTTAACTGGATAATGGTCATGGACGAGAACTTCGGGGTGATAAAAAGCCACTCCGAAGCCTTTTTGGAGCTTGTGGAAAAGCACGGCCTTTACTGGTCTGTGATGACCCGCGCAGACATTGCCTTAAAAAATCTGGACACATGGCTGCAAACAAGGCTGATGGGCATAGGCGTGGGCATTGAAAGCCTTGACCAGCGTGCCCTGGACGCCTGGGACAAGCAGCAGAGCCCGGAAACAATAAGGCAGCTCATAAGCCGCCTTAATTCAGCAAAGCGCTATCTGTGGGGGTACTATGTTTTCGGCCACGAATGGGCCACATACGAAAGCACCCTGGCGGAAATTGAGGACCTCTACAAACTTGGCGTGGGCATAGTCCAGTTTGGCATAATAACCCCCTTTGTGCGCACCCCTCTTTATGTTGACCTTAAAAACCGCTTCGGCATTGACGAAAGCGACTGGTCCAGGTTTGACCTTACACACCTTGTGTGGAAGCACCCCAACATAAGCCCTGACCAGATGCAGAAGCTGCGCCGCTACGCCTGCGAGCGCCACAACAACCCTGTGCGCTTCTCCTCCTTTTTGTGGCAGATATTTAACACCT